>Ga0208524_1000056_pt1 | contig 55556 bp, 67 predicted proteins | sample ETNtaG_28_FD_185779 | JGI IMG/M metagenome (GOLD analysis project Ga0208524, IMG submission 185779) | Marine microbial and viral communities from oxygen minimum zone, Eastern Pacific Ocean - ETNP201406SV61 (SPAdes) (version 2) | ecosystem: Environmental > Aquatic > Marine > Oceanic ... | reverse complement strand
TACATAACACGCCGCACCACCCAGAAACTTCACGGGCGGAACCGAGCAGAAATTTCCCTTTCCTTTTTAGATTTTTTTAGGAACATGTACGCAAGATGATTTATTGGTTTATTCAATCAACCAGCCTATACTCTTTATCTTTAGGTAGTCTAACACGCCCGCTTCTTATATCTCGTTTTCTGTAAAATCTTGGCTTTTCTATAACATCAAAAATTGTTTCATATGGCTCAAAAGACACTGTTTCTTCTCCGTAGCTTAAACTATTCAGGTCATGCAATATAAAAAGCAAGATTGTAACAGCTGATGACAGCATACCAACTAGAAAGATAGAAAATAGCTCATGCGTGTTTATAAAGAAAATTGAAAACACAAGAATCGCGGCTAAGAAATAAATCACAGACCATTCCAGTTTAGACAATCTGTCCTTGCCGTACATAAATAATTTTTCCCTTGATGTTGTTATTTCATTAAGCAGAGGAAGCATATTTGTGTATGTTTCAGTTTCGTTGTTGGTTTTTAGTTCGCCAACATTTTTTAATGACTCTATAATTCTGTTAAAGTATGGGTCAATTTCTCCATAACTATGCCATTCCACTTCGAAAAATTTCACCACATATGCATCAATTAGTTCTCGCTGTTTTTCTGCCCATTTTTCATGATCTGGAAAATGCTTCATGATTTTGACAAATAAATAATATGTCTGTAGGCCGCTTACTTCAACTGCAACATTTTCTCTCACAATTTGATATCTGCTCCAAAGGTCATTGATGAAAAATCCGACAATAATTGCAAACAGTAACCCAACTACACCAAGTATAATTCCGACAATCTCATTTACTCCTCCGCCCGGAATAGCATAAGCAAGTCCGAAGAAAACAATAATCGTTATAGGTAGTTTATAACGGCTTCTTAAAAATTTTTTGAATATATTTTTGAGCATAAAATTTATTTTAACCAATAAAATATATTATAGCATTTCCATGCATTAAAAAAGAGGGTTAGCTGTGAAGCTAAACCCTCTGTACCACTTCCCAATAAGTTATTGGGAATGTCGGTCTGTCAAGAATACAATATTGAGGGAGTGAGTCATGTGTTTCTCGCCAAGTCTGTGTGCTCTTTTCTCCAATACTTTCCCTGATACATTTCCACTGCAGATATCTACTAAAAGTTTATGGCGATCATCCACTGAAAGTTTATCCGCTAATACCTTTGCTTCTTTAAGCTTTTCAAGCCAATTCGGACCAAATTCCTTCGCCATCATTTCTGGTGTAATCTTCATAATCTTTTCCTTTCATAAAAAGGGTTAAAAAGAACAAGAATTGTTTATTTCACCATCTCTTTATAGTATAACATAAAGCTATATATTTGTCAAGGAATTTTGTACATTACAATAGCCTTACATACAACATCCAAATTCTCTAATTCCACCCAAATTGAGAGTCATTCTTCCTAAATACCCTAAAATCAGCTTGATTTTAGCAGATATACCTCCTAAACCGCAAAGCGAAGTTTTGCGGGCGTTTTCATGCCAAAAGGGAGCAACTACGCGCGTCGGGTGGGGGGGACAAGCGTAAACAGAAAGCGTCGTCGCCTCGGGCATTACCGCTAGGGCGTTAATGATAAGGATGAGTGCTGACGCTAAACGAAGTGAAAAAACTTAAGATACTTTGCGGAGAGTGAGGGATTCGAACCCTCGATGCCTTTTGGGCATACTCGCTTTCCAAGCGAGCGCACTAGACCACTATGCGAACCCTCCAATTATTTATGGCGCAAAGCTTTCACTCTTTCCTCCATTGGCGGATGTGTCATAAAAAGCTTTTTGATACCCTTGCGTGCGCCACGCGCGCCAAACGGATTTGAGATGAATAGGTGTGCTGTGGCATTATTTGCTTTTTTCATCGGGCTACCGTATGAACCAATTTTTTCAAGTGCAGATGCTAATCCTTCTGGATAACGAGTTAGAAGCGCGCCAGATGCATCTGCCAGAAATTCTCTTTTACGAGATATTGCAAGCTGGATAAGAATTGCAATAATCGGCGCTAGAATTGCAAGCGCAAGGCCCGCAATCGTCATAAACAGCCTTGCCCTTCCATCACCTCCTCTGCCACCTACATGCCCGTAAATAGACATTCGTAAGAAAAAGTCTGACAAGAGTGTAACAAATCCTACAAGGACTACAATAATGGTTGAAATTAAAATATCACGATTGCCTATATGTGAGAGTTCATGTGCTATTACTCCTTCAAGCTCGTTTCTGTCCATCATGCTTACAAGCCCCGTGGTTACGGCAACAACAGCATGCTCTTTATTCCGCCCTGTCGCAAAAGCATTGGGCGCGCGATCTTCTATTATGAAAAGTCTTGGCATTGGAAGTCCTGCCGTGATTGAAAGATTCTCAACTACGTTCCACAGTTCTCTGTTATCTTCTTTTTTCACAGATCTCGCTCCGGACATTTTAAGAACAATTTTATCAGAATACCAGTAGCTGAATATATTCATTACAATTGAGAAAAAAATGGCAAAATATAAAATTCCAGGACTCTGATAGATAAAGCTAAACGCCCAGCCAATTCCTATAACTACTATTAAAAACACGGTCATCAGAAACCATGTTTTTCTTACATTTTTATCCTGCTGTGTGTATAGTGTCGCCATTAAAACTCTACTTTTACTGGTTCGCGGGATGGAGCTCCTTCATCAAGTTCAAAGAAATCCTGCTTTCTGAAGCGAAAGATATTACCGATTATGTTGTTAGGAAAAGACTCAAGGCCGATGTTCAAATCACGGACATTTCCATTGTAGAACCTGCGCGCTGCTTGGATTTTGTTTTCTGTATCAGAAAGTTCTCTTTGAAGTTCAAGGAAATTTTGATTTGCTTTAAGGTCTGGGTAGTTTTCCGCTAGCGCAAAAATTGACTTCAATGCACCTGTGAGCATGTTCTCAGACTTTCCGCGTTCTTCAATACTCCCACCTTGCATCGCCTTTGCGCGCATTTCTGTAACCTTTGTAAGTGTTCCTTCTTCGTGCTTTGCAAATCCCTTTACGGTGTTTATAAGGTTTGGAATAAGGTCATAACGGCGCTTGAGTTGTACATCAATGTCTGCCCATGCTTCTTTTGTGCGGTTAACGAGACGTATGAATTTGTTGTATGCATAAATCACCCACAAAACGATAGCTACAACGACACCAATCAAAATGTTTACAATAGTCATAATTTTAAAATTAGTTATTAATTTACTCACTTACTATAACTGATATTGTATTTAAAATCCAATATGATATAGTCCCTGATATAAAGAGTTCTTTACATTTCCAGCCAAAATCTGAGGTGAATGAAATGAAACAAATATGTATATTGTTATCAATATTTGTTATAACTTTTTTTGTATTTTCTGCAAACAGGCATGCACAACTTCAAGATAATATGTATCCGCAAAAAGCTGAAGCGGTGGAGCTGAGTGGGCCCTCAATAATCAGTCTTTCTCTTAAAGAATTGTCATACCATCATTCGGTTGCGGTAACTCTGCTGTCCGCACATGGAGCACCAAACCTTTTAGAGAAAGTACAAATAGCTGATATACATAAAAGTTATGCGAGAATGTTGTATAAAACAGGAATGGTTACAAAAACAGAAACGATATCTGATAAAATAATCGTATATTATGTATATGTTTTTCTAAACAAAAATACTGTTGCGAAAGGATTTACAGTACAATCATTACGTGTAGTATGTATTTGGGAAAATGATAAGATAATATTAGACTCTGGCTTTAAAAAAGATTGTAATGTCAATAATGAATGGCTCTACTGGGAAAATAAATCTTGTCCGAGTATGAAAGAACTGGAACACGAATTAAAGAAAGCTTTCAATTTTGAACAAATAGAAAAAAAGGGTAAAGAAAAGAGAAAAGAGGGTCAAATGACCCTCTTTTTTAATAAGAAAAAGCCGACCTTGATTCAGATCGGCTTTTAATTAAAATGTGGATATACATCAAAACACAGCTCTTCTGCGATTTTCACAGCCATAGAATCATTGAGTTTTTGGGAATTATTGATGCATGTCTTGAGTTCATTACGAAATGGAGATGGTAAAATAATGTTTATATATACAAACTGTCCGGCAAATGCAATGAATACAAGTATAATAGTTATTTTTGTGAGTTTTTTTACACTTTCCATACAAATATTATAGCATTTTTAAGAAATCTTTTAGTGGGATTTCTGTACTTGCTGCATTTCTATGTCCTCCACCACCTAAATTTTTTGCAAGTTCCATAGAAGACGGGCTATGTTTGTCTTTGCTCCTAAAACTAACCTTCACCTTATCTCCAGTGATTGCAAACAGTGCAACTGCTTTATCTTCTTTCTCTGATAATTTATTGCCAAGTCCAGATTTGTACATCATTGGTATGTTATATGCTGGTACAATATATTCACCGATCTTTAATTGTATCTTTTCTGCATTATCAAAAAATCTATCTATTTGAACATCAGAATAATCTGACATAATCTTACCTTTTTCTTTTATCTTTTCTATATCGCCAGTCTCTATAAGGTCAAGCATCTGTTCAGGAGTATTTATATTAACAGAAAGATAATTTGAAACATATTTTGTATCATCTCCGTATTGAAGTCGCCATAAATCTACATCCTCTACATGTTTAATTACTTCTGGTAGTTCTTCATCTGGGAAAAAATAACTCCAAGCAAGTGAAGCACCTGACTTATCATTATCAAATACATAAGTTAAAGACTCGTGCTTATTTGCAAGTTTATCTAAGCTATCTTTAAGACCCATGTGATGGTCTATAACAAAAACATTTATATCCTTTGATAGAAACTTCTCAACACCGAGTGCATAATCCACAAAATATACTTCACTTCCTGGTATTACCACGTCAAGTATTGGCAACAAGTCATCTTCATTAAATGAATGCGAAAGCGAAAAAAGCTCGATTTCCGGAAACTTACGCAACAAAACAGCCGCAGCTGTAATACCGTCTGGACAGTCTTTATGATATATACCTATAATTTTCTTATCATTCATATCTGCCGGACTTGGACTCGAACCAAGATACCATGCTCCAGAGGCATGTGTCCTACCATTAGACGATCCGGCAATATGGCTATATTACCACATTTATTTCTTAATACATGTCTTGATGAACTCTGTAAAAAGCGGATGCGGAGAGAGCGGACGAGCTTGAAATTCAGGGTGAAATTGAGTTGCGAGGAAAAACGGATGTTTCTCTTTTGAGAGTTCTGCTATCTCCATCAATCTTTTATCAGGTGATACTCCAGAAAATATCATACCCTTAGCGTTTAATTTTTCAATATATTTCGGATTAACTTCATAACGATGTCTATGACGCTCTGAGATTTTGTTTGTGTCGTATGCCCTCTGCGCAATCGTATCTTTTTTCAAGTTTGCCGGATATATACCTAGACGCATTGTGCCACCATAATTATTTTTCGCTAATTTTTCTTTTTGTTCATGCATAACATCAATAACAGGATATTTTGTATTTGGATTAATCTCTGTAGTGTTTGCGTCTTTCAACTTGAGAACATTTCTGGCATATTCTACAACCATAAGTTGCATGCCGTAACATAATCCAAAAAATGGAATCTTATTCTCACGTGCATATTTTATTACATCAAGCTTTCCTTTTATACCTCTTTTACCAAAACCACCGGGAACTATAATTCCATCAAACTTTTTTAAATCTTTCAATTTATTCGGTTTTTCAAAATCTTCAGCATTCAACCATTCAATTATAGGTTTGCGTTTTGCATAATATGCCGCGTATTTAACTGCTTCTATAACCGAAATATATGCATCCGAAAGTGTATATTCTCCAGTGCCAAAATATTTCCCAACAATACCAATGCGTACCGGTTTGACTGATGAATGAATTTTGCGAACAAATTGCTTCCAATTTCTCATATCTTTTTGACGAGGACGCAAATTAAGCTTTTCAAGAAGATTGCCACTTAAGTCCACTTTTTCAAAATTAAGAGGTACGTCATAGATACTCTCTACATTTTGAGCAGGAACTACATCTTCTTTACGAACACTCGAATGAAAGGCAAGTTTATCTCTACGTTTTTTATCTATCGGAACATTCGCACGCGCCAAAATAATGTCTGGCTGAATACCAGCACTATTTAACGCACGCACTGCGTGCTGTGTTGGTTTTGTTTTGATTTCATTATCTTTATCAAGAAGTGGCAGAAAACTCACAAGGACAACGGCAACATCTTTTGGATGTTTAATCTTGAGCATTTTTATAGCTTCAAGAAACAGAAGGTTTTCATATTCGCCGACCGTACCGCCAATTTCTGTAATCACAATATCTGCCTTATTCACTTTCGCAGCATTGTCAAGACGATTTATTACTTCCATAGGAATATACGGTACGACGCTAACAAATTTTCCTTTGTAACCAAGATTTCTTTCTCTATTTATGACAGAAAGGTACACACTCCCTGTTGTCATATAATTTGCTTTTGTCAGGTTTGTGCCAATGAATCTTTCATAATTCCCCATATCCTGATCACATTCCATTCCATCACCTAAAACAAACACTTCGCCATGCTCTGTTGGATTCATCGTACCAGCATCAACGTTTACATAAGGGTCAATTTTAATCGCGGTCACTTTAAAACCACGAGATTGTAAAATTTTGGCAATAGAGGATGTGGCAACACCTTTTCCGACACCTGACATCACACCGCCAACAACAAATATATATTTATGATCTTGCTTTTTCATTTCTTCAAATATTTTCTGACAGCAAGATAACTGGATACTGCACCCAGAAGCACTCCCGAGCCAAGAATTATGAAGAATATTTTTGAGAATTTATCTACATAGTAGTCAAACAAATTTATATCGCTAAAGAAATTTTCTGTAAGAGGTCCGAGCCAGATAGTGAGCGGATAGAAAAGTATGAGAGTAATTAAAGCTGAAACTATTCCATACATTATACCTTCAAAAACAAACGGGCCACGAATATATGAATTACTTGCGCCAACCAGCTTCATAACGGAAATCTCATCTTTTGATGTATAGATTGCAAGACGAATTGTATTGAAAGTTATGATGACAGAGGCAATAACTAGGATTGCAATTATAATGAGACTAAATGTTTCTGATGAATCAATGATTTCACTAAGTTTGTCAATCGCATTTTTGTTTTGAAAATAATTTACTTTATCTATTATAGGTATATCATCTACTGTAGAAAGAGCACTTTCATTCCCCAAAAACTCGGCAATACCCTCATACTGCGATGTCTCTTTTGCTTTTATATTCAAATTTGCACCAAGTGGATTCTCACCAAGCTCATCAAGTGCTTGAAGCGTCAGCTGGTCGTTCTCATGCCGACTGCGAAATCTTTCAAGCGCTTGCTCTCGTGACACATATTCAACTGAAGCCACTTCGGAAAGTGACTCTAGTGAGCGTTTAAGGGCTAAAATATCCTCCTCTGGCGCTTCTGTAACAAAATAGACATTTATATCAACCTTATCCCGTATCTGATTTAAAGATGCGTCAAGAGTTGCACCCACAAAAAGAATTGAACCAAGCACAAAAAGCGTCATCGTCATCACAAGGATTGATGCAAAAGAAACAACATTGTTTCTCCAGAAACTTACAAATCCTGATTTTATTATTCTTTTTAAATTAACCCAGGTCATAATATATTTCGTTAATCAAATTATAGCGCGTATTTTCCTTTTTTGTCATCACGTATTATTCTTCCATTATCCATAGTTATAACCCTACCTCCAACTGAATCAACAACTCCTTTATTGTGTGTTGTTAGAACCACCATTGTTCCTAGATCATTAATCTTTTTTAAAATCTGAACAATTTCATATGTATTTATCGGGTCAAGATTTCCAGTCGGCTCATCCGCTATTACAATATCCGGCTGGTTTACAATCGCGCGAGCAATCGCAACTCTCTGTCGCTCCCCCCCAGAGAGTTCACGCGGGAAATGCCACATTTTGTCTCCCAAATCAACAAGTTCCAACACATGCGGAACGTCTGAATGTATTTCTTCATCGGTTCTTCCGGATGCCTCCATTGCGAATGCTATATTTTCATAAGCTGTTTTGTTTGGTAAAAGTCTGAAGTCCTGAAAGACTGTTCCGATGCGCCTTCTAAAATTATTGAGGTCTAATTTAGTAAGACCATGAATATCAGTGGATTCAAAAAAGACTCCTCCTTGAGATGGTGTCTCCTCTGCAAGAAGCATTTTAAGAAGTGTTGTCTTGCCGGCACCTGAATGTCCAACTATTGATATAAATTCTTTGGGGGCAATTGAGAGAGTCACTTTATCAAGTGCTGCTTGTCCACCATTATAAAGTTTTGAAACTTGGTCAAAATATATCATTTCTCTCCATTTTACTCTAAATTTATCTCAGCGTCTATGAATTCACCTATTCCTCCGGCAAGCACCATCTCTACATCACGAATCTCTACGTTTGTCCTGTGGTCTTTCACCATTTTGTATGGATGCAGAACATATGAGCGAATCTGATTACCCCACTCTATACTCGTTGTTTTACTTACTGAAAGGCCTTTTTCCTTCATTTTGCGGTCTTCTTCACGCTTCTTAAAAAGCTTTCCTTTAAGAAGTTCCATTGCTTTTTCCTTATTCTGCGCCTGTGAGCGTTCAGATTCTACACGCACTGATATCCCCGTCTCCCTGTGCATTATACGCACAGCTGTCTCACGTTTGTTTACATTCTGACCACCGGGTCCGCTTGAGCGTGCAAACCCAATTTCAATATCTTCATCTCCAATTTCGAAATCTGTTAATTTTTGTAATTTTGGCACAACTTCAACCATTGAGAAAGATGTGTGCCGGAGTTTTTTTGCATTAAATGGAGAAATGCGCACAAGACGATGCACACCTGATTCATTCTTCAAAACTCCATATGGTCCGCCAGCTGGCGGATTCCCTATTATTTCAAAAGTGATATTTCTGTAACCTCCATGGTCATTTTCATTTTTGTGAAGAATATAGATTTGCCAGTTTTTGTTTTCAATAAATTTCCTATACATATTAAAAAGCATCGCAGAAAAATCTTCGGCATCATCCCCTCCTGCACCAGAGAAAATTGTTATCACAGCGTTTGAGATATCATATTTATTTCCGCCTCCTGCTTCAATTTTTAAATCACCCAGTTCTTTTATAATAGCCTGCGCTTTTTCTTTATTATTCCAAAAATCCGGATGCTGCATCTGCTCCTCAAGTTCTTTAATTTTTTGTTTTATATTTCTTTTCATTATTTTGGAGCCAGCGGTCGGGATTGAACCGACGACCTATGCGTTACGAGTGCATTGCTCTACCAACTGAGCTACGCTGGCAGTGGAGCCGTCCGCCGGGATTGAACCGGCGACCTTTCCCTTACCATGGGAATGCTCTACCAACTGAGCTAGGACGGCACTTGATAAAGCAAAGTATATCGTAATTTCTCATTTTTTGGTATGGTATAGTTTATATATCATTATGGCATCAAACTTAAAGACATGGGTTGAAATAGACAAAAAAGCAGCCCTTTTTAATGTAAAGACTATACGGAGTGTCCTGAAGAAAAAGACGAAAATCTACGCCGTTGTTAAATCAAATGCATACGGTCATGGACTCAGAGAATTCTCGCTCATCGTCAACTCTAAGGTTGACGGCTTTTGCGTTGATAGCGTCTATGAGGGAGAAACGCTAAGAAGTATTGGAATAAAAAAACCAATCCTAGTATTGGGGCCAACGCTCTCAAAGACGGAGCTAAAACTTGCATCAGAAAATGATTTGGAGATTACTGTTTCAACATTTGAATCTCTAAAACAAATTTTGGGGATAAAACAAATTCCAGATTTTCAGATAAAAGTTGATACAGGAATGCACAGACAGGGATTCTTTGTAAAAGATTTGAAGAGAGTGCTTGGTTTTATAAAAAAGAATAAACTTTCAGATAATTTGAAAGGTGTGTACACACATTTTGCTTCTGCAAAAGATGTTAGTTATCCAAACTATACTAACAATCAAGCTGAAGAATTCAAATATGCAAAAAAACTGTTTGAAAAAGCTGGATTTAAAAATGTTCTTTTCCACACATCTGCAACTGGTGGAGCAATACTTTATCCGCAAACGCATTTTGATATGGTGCGAATCGGTATTGGACTCTACGGTTATTGGCCATCAAAAGAAAGTGAGACCCAGCATTCTTTAGTGAACAAAAGGGAACTTACTCTTACACCAGTATTAAGCTTTAAAGCAAAAGTAAGTGAAGTTAAGAAATTAAAAAAAGGTGATTTTGTAGGTTATGATCTGACAGAGAAAATTCAGAAAGATACTAATGTTGCTATTGTGCCGATAGGATATTGGCACGGATTATCAAGAGTATTCTCACATAGAGGATATGTACTTGTAAAAGGGAGGAAATGCAGAATTATAGGTAGAATATCAATGGATTTGATTACAATTAAATGTGACAGTGTAAATGTAAAGTCTGGGGACGTAGTTTCAATTATAGATAAAGATAAAAACAAGGTCCTACGAGCAACTGATTTGGCAGAGATTGTCGGAACTATAAGCTACGAAATAATAACAACAATAAATCCTCTTATAAAAAGGGTGGTGGTTTAATGCGCGGTCGATGGGACTTGAACCCACAACCTCTCGCGTGACAGGCGAGTGCTCTAACCAGTTGAGCTACGGCCGCATACAAAAGCCATTTTAACAGAAAATATAGCAATTGTCTTGTGTCGGGAGTGAGAATTGAACTCACGACCTCAGCTTTATGAGTGCTGTGCTCTAACCAACTGAGCTACCCCGACATATAATAACTCAAAGTACCATTTTTATTGCTAAAATTCAATATATACTTGAAATTTACTGATATTTGATGTATTATGCCGTGCATAGCGGAGTGGAGAAGTAGTATCTCGGGAGGCTCATAACCTCCAGGCCTAGGTGCAATTCCTAGCTCCGCAACAAGTAAAAACAAAAAAGTACCTAATTTAGGTGCTTTTTTGTTTTTACTCAATTGCGCGGAGTTAGGAATTGCAAAGCGGAGCCATATCGCGAATACTTGGAGCGATGGCAAGCTCGGGGAGGAAGTTCTTAACGAGCGAAGCGAGTTTAGAAACTTGACCCCAATTCCTATCCTTTTTATATAAAATCAAATTCGTCAAAAACTTGTTTGTACAGGTCAATGACTCTTCTGACTTCCCTCTGCGTCAGAGTGAAATCAGAGCCTGCGTGGGCGATATTGTTTCGTATTTTGTGAGCTTCCCACGCCTGATTTAAAGTATTAAAATCACTTCTCTCAATCTGCTTCAATCTCTCGCCAAGTCCTTCACCTTCGTAGCCCATCGCATCCACCATATCATCAAGCATTGTGTCAGCTTCAATTATCGCAAGTCGCCAGTCGCTCTCATTTGGAGATGTAGCTAAATCAACAAGCTGATTCCATTTTTTTCTTTTCTTCTCTGCTGTACCTTTTGCGACTATAATTTCACCAAACTTATCTGCCTCTTCTCTTCTGATTTGACGAATTCTTATAAGAGAATAAATAATACCAGCAAGAAGAAGTAAGGAAATAATTGTGGAAATCGGTTTTATTTTTTCTAAAAATTCCACAATGGGGGATGTGCCAGCCACACAAGAACCAGTTACACATTCAAGTATTTTTAAGAAAAAATATTCTAAGTTTATAAATGTTAGTGAATCCATTGTGTTTTTAATTATTTTCTCCGGAGAATCTTTTGCCGATTTCAAACAATATATTTTCTCGCAGTAGAGGGGCTATTATCTGAAGCCCCACTGGTAGTTCCTTGCCGTCACGCACCACACTTCCTGAAGGAACCGAAAGTGCTGGCATTCCGGTCAAATTCGCCTGTACTGTAAATATATCAGATAAATACATTGAAAGTGGGTCTTTCTTTTCTCCAATCTTAAACGCAGGTGTGGGTGATGTGGGTGTCAAAATAACATCAACATTCCTAAATGCATTATCAAAATCAGACTTTATAAGATTCCGAACAATATTTGCTTTGTTGTAATACGCATCATAATAGCCAGATGAAAGTACGTGCGTACCAAGTACAATTCTTCTTTTGACTTCCGTACCAAAACCACTCTCTCGTGTTTCAAAGTAATCTTCTATCACACTGTCCCCGTCCTTATGGAGACCATACCTTACACCATCAAAACGTGCGAGGTTGGCAGATGCTTCTGCCGGCATAACAATATAATAAACAGAAAGGGAGTATTTTATATTTGGAAGTGTAATTTCTTTTACCTCGTATCCTAATGATTTTAATTTCTCTACAGATTGATTAAAGTTTTCAAGTACATCTTCATCAATTCCTTCTTTCATAAAATGAGTCGGAACTCCTATAATTAATTTTTCTTTTTTCTTGTGTTTACTGTAAAAATCTTCAGGAAGCGACACACTATCCATTTTGTCATATCCTGAAGTGGTATTAAATAATATTTCTACGTCCCCTACTGTTTTTCCCATTGGTCCAATCTGCTCAAGCGATGAACCAAACGCAATAAGCCCATACCGCGAAACTGCTCCATATGTTGGTTTAAGCCCAACCAAACCACAAAAACTAGCTGGAAGTCTTACAGAACTCCCTGTATCAGAGCCAAATGACCCCAGGGCGCTACTTATAGCCACAGCAGCTGCAGGACCACCAGAAGAGCCCCCTGCGACACGATTTGTATCATAAGGGTTTTTAACAACACCAAATGCAGAGTTTTCTGTTGATGAACCCATACCAAATTCATCCATATTTGTACGCCCTATAAACACTGCCCCTGCGTCTTTTAATTTCTTAACAACAGTTGCATCATAAGTTGCTTTATAGTTTTCAAGAATCTTTGAAGCCGCGGAAACTGTTTTACCTTCATTTAAAATATTGTCTTTAAGAGCTATTGGAATTCCTGTAAGTTCTGTAATATTATCTTTGTTTTTTATTTTCTTATCTGCATATTCAGCCTGCTTTATAACATCATCATAAACTTCTAAATATGCATTGATGTCTTTATCTTTTTCTTCAATATTTTTAATACACGCCTTTGCTAAATCCACAGCAGAAAAATCTCCGTCCACAAGACCCTCATGTGCTTTTTTAATATCTAATTTATCTATCTTTATCATAAAATCTTTTTAACTTTTACATAATCACCTTCTCTTTGGGGTACTTCACTCAAAATCTTTTCGGTATAAAGACCAGATTCATGAGGTTGACCATCTTCACGCATAACGTTTATAAGCTCTGAACTATCAGGTTTTTTATCTGATACGGGAGAAGAAACCTTCTGAATTTCAGACACATATTCAAGTATAGATTCTATATCCTTGCCGAGTCCTTTCTTCTCGCTGCTTGAGAGCTTAATCCTTGCCAAATTTGCTAATTTTTCTATTTCTTTATCGTCAATTTCCATATAGATATTCTAACATATTAGCTGATAAGCCCTATGAATTCGTCCTCGTTTAGAATCTTTATACCTAAATTTTGAGCATCTGTGTATTTTGAGCCAGGATTCTCCCCCACAACCACATAATCAGTCTCTTTTGAGACAGAACTTGATACATTCCCGCCAAGTGTGCGGATTTTTGCTTTTGCTTCGTCACGAGAGAGTTCACTTAAAGTGCCTGTCAAAACAAAGCTTTTCCCCGACAGAGATTGTTTCTTTTTAGTTGTTTCTTTTATTTTTACATATTTAAGAAGACGAGATAATAATTGTTTATTATCTTTATCTCTAAACCAATTGTATATAGACTCTGCAACAACACCTCCAACACCTTCAATGTTTTCAAGTTCTTCTTTGGACGCATTTTGTATATTTTTCAAAACCCCAAAGTACTCTTCCAAATCATACGCCGTTTCCTCTCCAACTTGGTCAATTGAGAGTGATATTAAAAATCTGCCAAGTTCTATCACCTTTCTATCTTCAATTTCTCTAAGTAAATTATCCGCCGACTTTTCCGCAAATCCTTCAAGTTCTAAAAGGTCTCCCTTTTTCAAAGTAAAGATATCATCAAATGATGATATTAAATTTTTCTCCATCAACTGATCCACAATACGCGGACCGAGCCCTTCTATGTCATACGCTTTTTTTGATACAAAGTACTGAAATTTTCTTTTCTGCTGTGTAAATGAATTCCTACTTACACACCGATATGCAGCTTGCCCAGGCATTCGCTCTATCTTACCATCTCCACCACAAGCAGAAACCTTTTTGGGGAATTTATATTTCTTTTCTTTTCCTGTTCGCATCTCTTTTAAAACTGACACAATGTCTGGAATTACGTCTCCAGCTTTTTGTAAAATCACAGTATCTCCCACCCTTACATCAAGTCGTTTTATTTCATCTTCATTATGGAGTGTTGCTCGCGATACAGTAGAACCGGCTACAGATATAGGCTTTAAATGCGCTACGGGCGTTAAGACACCAGTTCTTCCCACTTGAAGCACTATATTCTCAACTACGGTTGTCACTTGCTCCGCAGGGAATTTGAAAGCAATTGCAAAACGAGGTGCTTTCCCTGTATATCCTATACTCTCTTGATACTTCCTTTCATTTACTTTTATTACAACTCCATCAATAAGATAATCCTGTTTTTCCGCCTTTCTTCTCCACTCTCTCCAAAAATCAACTGCTTCATCTATATTTTTGCAGAATTTAAAATTTCTATTTACTTTAAGACCTAATTCTTGCAAAAGTTTTAGTTCATCAAATTGATTATCAGGGATTTTTTCACTTGAGGAAGCAACGTCATATATAAAACTGTCTAAATTCCTTTCTGATACAACTTTAGGGTCAAGCTGGCGAATTGAACCGGCTGCGGCGTTGCGCGGATTTGCAAAAAGTGGCTCCCCTTCTTTTTTTCTTTTCTTATTAAGATTTTTGAGACCCTCTTTGCCAAGCCAGAGTTCTCCTTCTACAATTACATTTATATCTTTTTTTAATTTAAGCGGTATTGATTCAATTGTTCTGACATTTGCTGTTACATCCTCACCAACTTTGCCATCTCCGCGTGTTGCGGCAGTTTTTAATAATCCTTTTTCGTATTCAAGAACTACTTTAAGTCCATCAATTTTAAGCTCGCAAGTATATGTTGGATTTACATCTTTACCCAAGAGACGCTTCACACGCTCATCAAAGTCTTTGATATCTTCCTCGGTAAATGCATCATTAAATGACCATTGTCTTACTTTATGTTTGATTTTTTTAAATTCCTTGAGTGGCTCCCCAGCAACTCTTTGAGTAGGTGAATCAGGTGTAACAAGCTCTGGAAATTCTTTCTCAATTCTTGTAAGTTCATTTTTTAGAGAATCTAGAGCTTCTGCAGAAATCTGCTGTATGTCTTTAACATGATATAGATAACGATGGTAATCAATTGTTTCTTTGAGCTTTTTGTATCTTTCTTTTATATTTTTCTTGGCCATACTTTAATACGTTGCTCTTATTGCCCTTTCTACCCTTCTTGGATTTGTAGTATCACATGTATTGTACCCACGAGATTCAACTATAGTCCTTGTTGGAGCGTCGTATTTTGTAACTGATACAGTTACGCAATAAGGCTCCGGAGAGAAATCAAGCGTAAACGTGCTTGGTACGCCATATGGTTTTCCTCCCATTCCGTCAATTATAGTACCAGCACATTCTATACTCGATGGGCTTGATGATGCAAATGCGCCACCTACAAAGTCCCAGTATAAAGCACATTCCGCTCCAGTATCTGCAGCATAAAATGCAAACTGTGAATCTCGCCCGAGGGATGAGAGAAGTAGTTCTTTTATTGTAATATTAAAAATCGCAAGACCGATTGCAAGCAAAACAGAAGCAATAAGTACGGAGTAAAGTAATGCAAATCCTTTCTTCTTTTTTATTTTTAATTCATCATTCATAATTTATATTATTACCAATCAAATATATGCTCCTTAACGGTAAATGTTTTATTAATCACTCCTGTTTTCCATGAAAGTGTTGCTTTTATTGCAACCTCTTTAACGTTAAAGGTTTCTATATTTATACTTCTTGTAAAGTTTGAATTATCGCCTGATGAATAGTTATAGAAGCCGTCACTATCGTCGTATTTAAGTACAGGACACACTCCACTCGGACATAAACTTATAGTACTGTCTTGAATATCAACTGTGCATATATTTTCGTCAATACAATCCGATAATCCTGTAAGCCAGTTGTCACTATTTATATTGTTCTCATCTCTTTTGTTTCTTATGTATTCAACTGCTTCCTGCGCCAAGTAAAATGCAACAATTTGATCCTTAGCAAAAACGGCTGATGACATACCTTTTGACGCAATGGTTATAGGGCCCGCAATAGAAACAACTAAAATAGTTATTGCGACAAGTGTTTCAACAAGTGTGAATCCTTTATTTTTTAATTTTGGTTTTTTGCTCATAATTTTATAAATCTAATACTCTTTGTGACACCATTGTTTGAAGATTAAATTCAGTTCTAGTTTTTTCATTAACCCCTGCAGAACCTTTGATTGTTATAACAATTCTCGGCTGAAGGCCATCAGATGTTGATGTTCCGTCAACATAAAAGTTGAAGTCTTCTATTGTAACCTCTGCTGCGATTATACTTATAAAAGAATTTGCTGACCCGCTAGTTTTTGACATTTCAAGTTGTGTGCCATTTACTCTATATACGAACTGGTCATTTGGGTCATCTGGGTCACCACTTGAAGCTTCAAATCCAATCAATTTCCCCCCATTTTTACAGTCTTTTGTAGTATCTATATTAGGCGGTACATTATTATTAATACTACAATGGTATGTCGTGCCAACACGCATATTTCTTGACATGCCCTCTAAGGCAAAGTTCAAGTTATTCATAACAGAATTGAGAGCCTGTGCTTTTCTATTAGCATCAATGAGTGATAGAAGAGCGCCGACTCCGATAAGCATAACAGAGGTAAACAACGCCACAGCGACAAGCATTTCAACCAAAGAGAAACCTTTATTAACAATTGTTGATTTGTTTTTCATAATTTATTTCTGTACTGATATTTGACCTGTTAGTACTATGTTTATATTCCACTGCGTCCCCTGAGGAGATGTAACTGTAATTTTAGAAGAAGCATACTCGTCACCTGAAAGATTGCTTTTTATAATTGCATCTGGATTTGGTCTTTCAAATACTATATCAAGAAACGATATATCGGAAGGGGAGCATTTTTCTGTTCCATTTGAAAGCGTTCCGCAAAACTCTGATACTATATTCCCTTTTCTTAAAGTGAATATTTCAAGGATTTCCGATGAATCGTCATATTTCTCATTTCTATTTCTGTCCGCGAAAAATATATAAGTATTATTACTTGCCGAATCAAAATGAACACCGTATCCGACATTGAATTCATTACTCCCTGCAGTAAATTCTCTGACAGAGAGTCCAAACACTTGAGCTTTCCTCACAGAAAGAGCAATGTCATAGGCAAGATTTTCAATAAGGAGTGTGCCTGAAAATTCTGAATGCTTTACAAGAATAATGCTGGTGATTATAAGAAAAATAGCCACTGCGACGATTAGTTCTACCAAAGAAAACCCTTTTTGATTTTTTTTACCTGATACTTTTAGCCTCATAAGATAAAATTCAAGATATTTATATTGAAAAAGAAAACCAGAAGCAGTCCTAATATAAGAAACGGCCCAAATGGTATCTCACTCTTCATTGTAAGCCGTTTTCCCTTGAAATTCAATAAAGGTATACTCATAAGGATAATACTTATAAAAGCACCAATCCAAAAAGAAAGGATAATTGCAGTTATGCCAAAGGAGAGTCCGAGGAGCCACCCTATGCCAAGCGCGAGTTTGCCGTCACCAAGACCCATCCATGTTCCTCGTGAAAAAAACCAGAAACTGAAAAAGAATAGGAAAAATATGGGTCCGGAAAGGAATGGAAGAAGTGTGGGTATACTAATTTGAAATGTAGCCGGATCAAAAAAAATACCAGCGAGAGCCAATGTGGAGAAAGTATAAACAAGATCATTTGGTATGATTTTATATTTTAAATCATAAACAAAAATTACAATGAGTATGGAAAATACCACCATAAAATACACACTTATTACAATAAGTTGCTGTATAGATACAAGTAGTAAGTCAGAGAATTTAAGGAAAATTCCTAAAAAAATAATGCCTGTAAAAAGTTCAACGAGAGGATATTGCCACGAAATTTTTTCTTTGCAGTCTCTGCATTTTCCAAACTGGGAAATAAAAGAGAGTATAGGAATAAGCTCAAACCATTTTAACTCTTTGGAGCATGAAAGACACATTGATCTGCCCAGTATTGAATCCCCTGTATCATAACGCAGTGACACAACATTGAGAAAACTTCCTATTATAATCCCAAAGAAAAGATAAAATGAAGCGATAATTATTTCAATAAATTCCATCTGTTTATTATAGCAAACCCCCTGACTCTTTTGAGAGTAAGGGGGTTTGCTTAAAAAAATTAGTCTAGACTATTGTTACTACTACGGCGATATTACGGCTTGAGGTCGTAAATCGGATCTGTCCCAGCAAAGTCAGCCGCAGAGCCCGCTTCGTCAGGACATCCTGTTCCTGCTATACCAGCCGACGCATCAATATCACTATCAAAAGCACTGTGGTTACCGTCCTCAAGTGTTGCTCCTATGTGATAACTCGTACATCCTGCGTTGAGTGCTGCGTAATTGTAATTTCCACCTCCTACAGGATCCGTAGGGATGGCTGCAATATAGCCAGGTGCGGTCAAGAGTGTTCCACTAATAGCAGATGGGTACCCGCCATTTGCATCAAAGTAGAACTCCAATGCTAACTGCAATTGCTTTACATCTGAAATTCTCTTTGCATCTCGTGCTTTTTGACGTGCGCTGTTTAAGCTTGCCAAAACAACAGATGAAAGAATACCAATAATGGCAATAACAACCAAAAGTTCAATGAGTGTAAAACCTTTATTTCCTGTTTTTCTCATATTGAATTTAATTATTTAATAAATATTTAAACGACCGCTCTCTAGTAGTATTAAAAAGAAAGCTTTCTTTATGCTTGTTATTATAGCTATTTAGGGCTTTTTCCCCAAATATGCCCCTGTGGATAACCATTTTTTAGGATTGAGGGCTATATGCCAGCAGAGATATTGTATATAGGCATAAGAACTGACGCTAAAAGCACTCCAACCCCTAGTGCAAGCGCCACGATAAGCATTGGTTCAATGAGTGTCACGAGAGTATCAACAGTGTTTTTTACTTCTCTGTTATAAAATTTGGAAAGTGTTCCTAAAATCTTACCTAATTCTCCTGTCTCTTCACCAACTTTTATCATTTGAATCATAATGTTTGGAATTTCGGAATATTTTCCCAAAGATTCTGATACGGGACTGCCGGCTTTTATGTCCTGCACCGACTCTACAAGTAATTTTTGATATACTGCATCGCCTACAACATCTGATGTGATTTCAATGGCGCGTACCATCGGTATTCCACTTGAAAGCATTGTACTTAAGTTGTCCGAAATTCTGGAAAGATAAAGTCGTCTGTACAAACCTCCCAAATACGGCAGTGATAATCTTATTTGGGATATTGATAATTTACCGTGTTTAGTCTTGCTAAACCTCCATATAAAGAATCCTCCTATAACTACTAAAATTAAAATAAATATTCCATAATTCACAAAAAACTGACTCAAGCCTACTACTGCTTTTGTATAGATAGGAAGTTCTTGCCCTGATTCTAGAAAGATTGCGCTTATACGCGGAATAACCAACGTAAGCATCAAAATCATAACTGTAATGAATGTAAATATAACAAATATAGGATAGATAAGTGCATTTTTTGCTTTGGATGTCACTTCGTATGTCCTGTCCAGATAATCAGCCAAATATGAAAATGTTTTATCAAGTTTTCCTGATTCTTCCCCGGCTTTCACCATGTTCACATAAAAGGGTGTAAATATTTTCTCATGTTTTCCAAGTGCCTTTGATATAGTGTTACCAGATTGAAGATCATCTACAACTTCTGCAAGTGCAGACCTTAACATTTTATTATCGGATTCTGCACCCAATAACTTAAATACTCGGAGAGCCGAGACTTGAGATTCAAAAAGTGTTGCTATTTGCCTTGAGAGAATAACTATTTCTTTATTTGAAACCCTGTTAAAAAAAGAAATGTCACGTTTCAGAAGCGATTTGTTTTCTGCAGAGACTATTGATGCAATGACTAGACCGCGCCTCTGAAGCGAGCTTATTGCGACATCTTCATTCATTGCATCAATACTCCCTGATGTTTCGTGTCCCGTGTTGTCTATTGCTGTGTAGTTAAAAAGCATAATTTTACACGAGTTGCTCTAATAGTTTTGGATTAAGTGAATGGGCCTTTGCGTCCTCTATTGTAATCTCCCCACGTCTTACAAAATCAGCTAATGATCTGTTTAAGTCAACCATTCCTTCTCCCATACTTGTCTCAATCACGGCATTTATCTCATGTGTTCTTTTTTCACGAATAAGATTTGCAATAGCATTGTTGTTAATCAGAAGCTCATAGACAGGAATAAGCCCCCCAGAGATTCTAGGAACAAGGCGTTGAGAAAATATTCCAGCCAACGATGCCGCAAGTTGTAATCTTATTTGATCTTGTCCATTTTCCGGAAATGAGTCAATAATCCTGTCTATTGTCTGTGCAGCATTGTTTGTATGAAGTGTTGAGAGAACAAGGTGTCCTGTCTCGGCAGCGGTTACGGCAGTTGATATTGTCTCCACCCCACGCATTTCTCCTATCATAAGCACATCAACATCCTGCCTGAAAACTGACCTCAAAGCTGTGCCAAAATCTTTAGTGTCAATCTTGACCTCTCTTTGGTCAATCATTGATTTCCTTTGCTCAAATATATATTCTATCGGGTCTTCAATTGTTACTATATGCTCCGCTCTATTGCTGTTTATAATCTCAATCATTGATGCTAATGTAGTAGTCTTACCTTGTCCGACTGGTCCTACTGCAAGAAAAAATCCTTGTTTTTTTTGTGCGAATGTTTCAAGTATTGGAGGTAAATTCAGCTCTTCAAGGGATTTGATGTGCTTAGGAATAAGACGAAGTGCAACGCCCACATTCCCCTGCTGGAAAAAGCCATTTCCTCTGAATCTTGTTTCTTTATTATAGTTATATGAGAAATCCATCTCTTTATTCTTAAGGAAAGATTCCATTTGCTCGGGAGTTAAAAGTTCTGTTATAAAACCCAATGTATCCTCTTTTGTAAGTTTTGGTCTTTTCAAAAGCGGTATCAGAGCACCATTTACTCTAATTGTCGGATTATTACCTGAAGATAAATGTAAATCAGATGCTGATTCCTTTACAACAATATCAATCATCTCATCTAATTGCTTTTTGTAGTTATTTTCACTCATTATTTTTTCTTATCAATTATTTTTTGTACATTATTTAAAACCTCTGACGGAATAAAATTCGCTTTTACTATATAGTCGCTTACGCCAAGTTCTTTTGCTTTTTTGATATTAGATTCCTGCCATTGATTTGTCAGAGCTATCTTTATACAATCTTTTACCAAATTTTCTTCATCTACGACTTTTAAAAATTCAAATCCATCCATGTCGGGCATGACTATATCAAAAAGGATTATATCGGGTACAAGACCTTCACGAAGTCTATTAAGCGCTTCTTTTGTATCCAAACTTGCTACTACTTCAAAACCTCCTTCTTTGAATTTAGTCACGTACATTTCAAGCAAAAAATTGTCGTCATCTATAATAAAAATTTTCTTTTTGTTTTTTGCCTTTTGTTCCATAATATTAATTGTACACTGAAAATTATTCTGATGTAAGCATCTCACCTCCAAGCATGTTGATTTCACTGAAAGGAATGATTTTGTTAAACGCTTTGATTATCGCATCTTCTTTCATTGTAAACATACCGTTCTCTCGTGCTATTTTTCTTATAGCTGCCTCTGTAGGATTTTTGAGAATCGTTTCTTCAAGCTCTTTGTTCATATCAAGTATCTCATATACGCCAGTTCTCCCTCTTGTACCTGAAGGGCATTCATTTGTCGGCTTTGCATTGAAAAGCTCCTTGCTCATAGGCACCGTTTTTCTGTATTTTTCAGGTAAATCGCTGAACTGCTTTTCAAGCATCAACTTAAGAGAACCTTCAACAGGAATTGGCTTGCCTGCACCTGGGCATAACTTTTTCACAAGACGTTGTGCGATTGCAATAACAAGCGTTGGTGCAATTAAAAACGGGTCAACGTCCATCTCTATCAATCGCGGTATAACACCAAGTGAGTCATTTGTATGGATTGTGGAAAGGACAAGGTGTCCTGTGAGCGCAGCTTGCACAGCAAGCTGCGCAGTTTCTTTATCTCTTATTTCTCCGACCATTATAATGTCTGGATCCTGACGGAGAGTTGTCCTAAGACCGTTAGCAAACGTATATCCTATTTCTGGTCTTACTTGAGACTGACTCACTCCCTCAATATTGTATTCAACTGGGTCTTCAAGAGACAAAACATTTTTTGTCTCACGGTCCATTTCATTTAACATCGCGTAAAGTGTTGTTGATTTACCTGAACCTGTAGGACCTGATATTAGTACCAACCCAAACGGTCGTTTTATAGCTTTTCGTATTATTTTAAGATTCCTTTCATCAAGATTCATTTCATCAAGTTTCCATATACCTTTTGCAGTGTCCAATATTCTTATAACTACTTTTTCTCCATAATATGAAGGAAATGTAGATACACGAAAATCAACCCTGTGTTCATTTAGATTTGTAGAAAAACGACCATCTTGAGGTTTTCTTTTCTCATCAAGTTTCATTGAAGAAAGTACTTTAATGCGTGCTACCACTGCTTGATGCGTTTTGGTAGGAAGTACCAAACTAGTGTGCAGAATACCATCAACTCTGAATCTTACTCTGACAAAGTCCCCCATATTTTCAATATGAATATCTGACGCTCTTCCTTCAACGGCATATCTTATAATATTTGCAACTATTTTCGTAACAGGTGCGTCTTCTTTTATAACCTTTGTGGCAAATTCAGTTTTTTTATCGTCTGTTTTCGTCTTCTTTTTGTCTTTTCTCTCTTCCGCAGCCAACCCTATCTCAAGTTCCGATACTGCTTTGTTAACTTCTCCAGAAAACCCTTTATACATTTTGAGAACTTTATCAAAATCAGCAACAGATATGAGATATACTTTAAACGGCATACCCGCTTTTGAGGAGATGAAATTCATGGCATCAAGTGCTTCTATATTGTCCGGATCAATTATTCCTATCTCCAGAACACTATCTTTAACTCCAAGCGGCACAAATTTATAATGAAGTGCTGACTCCTCGGGAATATATTTGAACACCTCAAAAGGAATCCTTTTGTTTCCAAGATTCCATATAGGAACATTGAGATGCTCGCCTTTTGTCTTGAGTGTTATGTCCGGATCAATACCACGATTCTCAAGTACTTTTTCTATCGTTTCACCCGATTCTTTCGCTTCTTCTTTTATTAAAGGAATATCCCCTTCATTTATAATGTTTTTTTCTGCTAAGACAGATAAAAGATTCATTTAATTTTAAATTATTCTTCATCGCTTGAAGTTATGCCAATCGGCGCAAAAGGATTTTCTCTTCCTATTGGTTCTGCTGTAAGTTCTTGCCCAAAATCCTCCAGACTTTTGAAAACGGGGTCAGAGAAAATATTTTCATCAAGCTTCACGGAACGCAAATCAAGAAGAAATGTGAGAAGGCTGCTCTCCTCTACAGAAGCTGCATTGTCCTGACGCTCTGAGACAAGAAGAGTGCTGTCCTCTCCGCCGAACAAAATAGTGTATGCAACGCCTGCCATTATTGCTATTGCGATAATTAGTATTGTTGTTTTGTATTTTTTAAAAATTCCCATATTTAAAATTATTTAAGCCAATACGTCTTAATGCCTATATTATATTCATAAAGATTACTCTCTCCGGTCTTTGAAGGAATAAGCGAGATTTCCGTGACATCAACAATTCGTAAACTTTTTTCTATATCTTTAATAAATTGAATCAAACTCTCATAAGCAGATGTCACTGAAAATGAAAGCAAAACTTGCTCATACGGCTTTTTATCAGGACCTATAACGCTTGCTTGTCTATCATCTGTTTTGCTTATCGCTACATTTTTTATGCGTATTCCATAAACTGACGCAATGTTATCAATATCAAGCACAAGTCGCACATTATCAACATTGTCTGGCAAAAGCTTGGTTAACCTGTCAAGATCGTTTGTTGAAAATGTATTATATCTAGACAACAATCTGTCTCTGACTTCCTGAAGTTCTTTTGATTTATCAAGTGCCTGATCAAACCTTGTTTCTTCTTGAAGAATTATCTGAATCTCATTGTACGTAGGATCAATGAAGCCAAAGAAAAGCCCCACCGAGAGAAGTATTAAAATAATTGGAAATGCTAATCTAGTCATAATATTTATTGGGACAATATCGCACTTTCATATGATATGAGCCGCGAATCTATGAAAGCTGAAAAATTAAATACTACATCGCCTTTCTTGTTCAGATCAAGCTCCGAGAAAATTGGCTCCAATATAAATTTATTTTTGCCAAACACATCTGACTGTAGTGCAACTGAGCTGAAATTCTGCGCCCTTCCTTTCATTGAAATTCTTGTTTTACCACTTTCGTCTGTTATATAATCAAGACTCTCAAAACTTATACTTTCAAGTGTTGTCGCTTCAAGCAGGTCAAAAAATGCGGATGTAGCTTTGTGATTATCCAATATATCCTGCGCTGAGTTTATACGAGTATCAAGACGGCTTATTTCCTCTATAATAGACGGCTCAAAGGCGATGCTTGCACGCGCAAGTGATGCACTTTTTTGCTCTATACTTTTGATAATAAACTGCTGATAGAGAAATACTCCTATCGCAAGAGCAATAGCGCCAATGAATACAACCAATGTGAACAAAAAGAAAATGCCGATACTGCTTCCTTTTGCCTGCCTTCTTGGTGCAGTAAGCGATTTTTTAGGAATAAAAGATGTATGTGTCTTAAGTTCAGGCATATACTTATTATACTTTGTAATTTACACAGACGCTATTAAGAAAAGTGAATAAGAGTGCCTTAAGTATCTTCCTGCAGTCTGCGCAGTGCAAGTCCTATAGCTACGGCAAATCCCGGTCCTACTTCTTTTAACACTTTCTCGAAAAATGCCGGCGCTTCTATTTTTGAAAACGGATCGCTTATTGAAACGTCTATTTCAAGGTGTTTTTTTGCAATAGGAAGCAGACCCTTCACTGTCGCACCGCCACCTGTAAGTACTGCATTCCCTACATTTTTCCCATATTTCTGTTGGTACTGGAGAATCACTCTGTTTGCTTCCGAAAAAACCCTGTTTAACCCAAGAACAATGGCCTCTTTGGAGTTTATGATTGTGTCATCACTCTGCCCGTCCTCAATACCGAATTTTCTTTTAAGTTGTTCAGCCTTGGATACGCTTACACCGAGGGATTTTGAAATTGTTTGCGTGATGTCCTGCGAACCGGAGTTTATGACATGAGATGTTTTTACAACGCCATACTCCACAATGTAGAGCTTAGTGTTACCGGCACCCATATCAAGAACCATTGTTGGTGTAATACTTCGTCCGACAATCGCCCTTATTGCGCTGAAAATCTCTATCTCAAAAAATCCTACATTAAGCTGTACTGCTTTAACTATTTCATTGTATTTAGTTAAAGTACTGTTGTGAATCGCAACGACAAGTACGTCTATTTTTTTTCCTGATGTCTCTTTTTTAGTTTCAGTCTTTTTTTTGTCTTCTTTGTCTTCATCATCTAAAGGTAAAGATTTATCCTCATTTGGAATTATAAACCAGTCAAGTGTCACTTCAGAGATTGGCACAGGAATGTACTTCCTCGCCTCAATGGGAATCATTGAGGCGAGGTTTTTATCCTTAAGCACAGGCATTTTAACTACCGATATCAAACTTGATGAAAAAGGGATAGAAACACCTGCTTTTTGGGTGGTAACATTTGCTTCTTTCAGGAGGTCCTTAAGCGCTTCTGCAAGTTTAGGGGCAGGAGGGCTTGTCGCCTGTCCTACTTCTAAGTTCATATACGGCCCTAAAGACAGCTCTCCGTATGTCTCCAGCACAGCTACGCCACGGCGTTTCTTTAACTGTACGACTTTTATTGATGATGCGCCGATATCAACGCCGATTACGCTGGTATTCTTTTTATTCCCAAAGTTTAAAAACTTCATTATATAATAAAGTATAATATAGAAATATGCATAGATTCAACCAAATCATTGGGATAGCATTTGATTTTTTCTTACCTAAATCCCCGCTTGATAAAGCCGTTGATGAAGTCAACGTGGAGAGTTTGTCAAAGAAATTACTTAAGGGAAGGGAAACTGAAAACGAATCTATCTATGCCCTATTTGACTATCAAGATGAGCTCATAAGACATATGGTATGGGCGCTTAAATACAGGAGAAATCGGAGAGCCGCTCAAATCTTTGCGCAGATTCTTTATGATTTCCTCGCAGAAGAGTTCTCGGATTTGAATGTTTATTCGGATTTTGATAAACCACTACTTGTCCCTATCCCGCTTTTCAAAAAGAGACTAAGAAAAAGGGGATTCAACCAAACAGAAATCCTTGCGAAAGAGATTGCCGTAATCGGTGGTGATTCTTTTTGCACGCTTCACACGGGTTTACTTAGAAAAATAAAAGATACACCGAGCCAGACATCACTTGAAAGAGAAGCGAGGTTGAGAAATGTAGCAGGCGCATTTGCTGTAGCAAATGTGCCTAATATAAAAAACCGAAACATAGTCTTGCTTGATGATGTTACAACAACAGGAGCAACATTAAACGAAGCTCGCAAGACTTTACTCAACTCCGGCGCAAAAAGCGTTTTGGGAGTCGCAGTTGCACATTGAGTGGAAATAAAAAACTCCCTGTTTTCTACAACAGGGAGTTTGTGCCATTCTTTTAAGATCAAGTTTTGGCTTTGGTGCAAGAGAACGAAGTTCTTCTTCGCTTGTACCAATATCGTCAAGAGAAAGATCTCCTTCTTTAAGTCTTTCGCGTAAGCGTTTTATCCAAGTAGGATATTGAGACGGTTTTTCACGTATCCACCTAATATATCTTTGAGCTCTCAATTTACACCCTTCTATAAATAGTTCTTCGAGTTCTTTTTTACTTGTACCAATGTCAGTAAGAGAAAGACCGCCTCTTTCAAGATTTTTTCGTAAAGATTCTATCTGAAAATGACGAGCATATGGATATTTACGTATGTAGTCAAGATTTTTTTGAACAGATACGAAATAAGTTTTTCTTGTTTCTTTAGTTGCTAAATCATTAAGTAATGTGATTACTATCACTATTACTAAAATCGAAATAGATACTATGAGGACATATATTCCATATATAATGAACACTTTCTTCATTTCGTCTTCCTCCTTTTTGAAGTTCTATGAAATCAAGATAGGTAAAGCGGTATACTCCGGATATGATGTCGAAGATCTTAGATCTTCCTTTTATTCATATTATCATTAGCAACCGCTTTACCTAAAGAAATTCCATTCTGTTCCTTCTTCTTATCTTGGAAGTCGGAATAAGATTAGGAGATGAGCCAGAGCCATGTATCTTTAAAGCTCGCTCAAGGATTACCATAGAATAACTAGCTCTAGACTCTAAATATCGGCTTTCTTTTTCATCTTTTTCTTCTCTAGATTTTTTGCGTTTAGTCGTCATAACTATCTCCTCTTATACTTTCAGAAATAATTTTCTTATATCATTATGAAGGCAACCACATGTTTTCTGCATTACTTCTTTTGCTGTGAAATTCTCTACAAGACATTTGTCGCATACTCCATCTCCAAATGGCCATAGATGTTTAAAGAAACCCTTACATTCACAGCATTGAGAAAGTACTGTTCTAAATCCATAAGATTGTTTTTTTACAGTTAACATAACTACCTCCTTTTAAGGTTTGGGTTTTTGTCTAGGTTTAGTATATAAAAATACACAAGAAAAAGTCAAATCAAAGTTGAGGGTGGGAGCAAAAAAATAAGGGGTTATCTAACATATAGCTAGATAACCCCTTTATTATTTACTTACAAGATATTAAACCTTTCCGAAGAACCGGATTCCAGATTTTAATCTCACCAGCTCCTTTGCATTTCCAACATCGGTTGCATATTACTTTTTCGTTTTTGGACCAAATAGTCTTAGCTCCATTACACTTACCACATGACTGTCGGTAAAATGGATGTGTAAATCTGCCTGTTCCGTCACATTTTTTGCAATTAACAATTACTTTAGTACGTCTTTGTCTGAACTTACCTGTTCCATCACAAGCAAAACAGGAGCAACACGATAAATTAATATATTATCGTTAACAAAAAGGCTACAGCAATGTAGCCTTTTTTATATGGAAAAAGGTGGAGAAAAATGATATTGTTGCAATTATATGGAGAGTTGGCTGAGTGGTCTAAAGCGCCTCACTGCTAACGAGGTAAGGGTTAAACCCCTTCGAGAGTTCGAATCTCTCACTCTCCGCATTAGTAACTCGTGACCGAATCCCCAAAACCCCCTATTTGACCCAAATGGCGTGCTATTTGACCCAAATACCTCAAATTTTGGTAGAATAGAACCTATGGATAAAAAGATAGCCCAGATGTTTATAGTCGCCCTCCCCTACACCACGGACGAGAAGGAACTTTTTGAGACAGTGGAAAAATATATAGACATCGGTGTCGGCGGACTTATGCTCGGTCTTGGTGGTAAATTACCGTTCGTAGAGACAAACAACATCACTGATATTAAAAAGTTAAAAGCTTTGACTGACAAACTAAAGTCATTAGACCCAAATCTGTTTTTGGCAATTGACGGCGAGGGCGGAAAGATATTTAATCTTTTTAAAAACGCATCTGTGCTCAAATCCCAAAGATATTACGGACTTGAATTTGAAAATTCAGGAAATACAAAGGAGTACGAGAAAGATTTGGATGAATATATAAAACTAATGCGCAAAGTTCATATCAATATGAACTTTGCGCCTATTTTAGGCACTGCAAAGGAAGGATACAAAGGATACTTAAGCGAACACGACAGAGCATATTCTGACAAAGAAGAAACTGTGAAAAAATTAAGCGGAATTGCGATTAAAAAGATGAGTGAGAATGGGATTATCGCCGTGGGCAAACATTTCCCTGGATATGGTGGTATAGACGAAAACCCGCACTTGCATCTTTCAAAACTTGAAGCTTACGACAAAAATGACCCGTTTGGCTTTGCAATAGGAAAGCTTGGTATAAACGCAATAATGAAAGGGCATGTCCTTTCGTCAATTGATGAAGATATGCCCGCAACAATATCAGAGAAAGTTGAAAAATACTTGAGAAAGAGTTTAGGGTTCACAGGACTTGTGGTAACTGATGCGATTTTTATGCATGGTTTGGGACACCATTATGAGAAATTTGGAGGAGATGGCAACTACACAAAAAGAGCGGTTAGTGTCGCCAAAACAAACGACATTATTCTTATGAGCTATCCTAAAGGAGCAAATGGTGAAATAGATATAAGTGCGCATGAGCATTTCCCAAGACTACATAAAGCAATAGTGGAGGAAGTTATGAAGGGCGAGATAGATAAAAGTAAAATAGACGAATCATACGAGAGAATAATGAAACTAAAACGTGTTATAATGTAATAATTACTAACTTAAATAATATTATTGATATGAAGGGAATAATAACTATCATAATAATTATAATAATCATCGCCGTTGGATTCTTTTTACTTCAAGACGGGACCACAGAGGATGCCGGTACAGTAACAAATGAGATGACCACAGAGGAAACTGGTGATACTGCAGATATGATTGTAGAGGATGAAGACACTGCTTTAGATACAACTGCAGAAGTTATTGTGGTTACATACACTAGTAGTGCGTTTTCACCAAAAGATATTGCAGTATCTGCCGGCCAGACAGTGCGGTTTGTAAATGAAAGTTCCGGCAATATGTGGGTGGCGTCGGATGAACATCCGACGCATACGGTTCTGCCGGAGTTTGATAATAAGGAGTCTGTTGGGAACGGTGAGAATTATGAGTTTGTGTTCACAGAAACGGGTGAATGGAATTATCACAACCACGTGAACCCAAGTGCGGTGGGAACGGTGACTGTTGAATAACCTTGTTTACACCCAATACCGCAAAATGCTATTATTATGGCATTATTAACAGTGATAATTTTCAATGTACATGAAAAGAATAATAACTATCATAATAATTATCATCATTATCGTCGCAGGTTTCTTGCTATTTAGAGACAATCCCGCAGATGATGCTGATACAACTACTACTACAGAAGAGGTAGTTGAGACGGAAGATACAGATACAGAAGACGATGCAGCGGCAGCAATAGAAGCAGTGGAAGCGGTAGAATAAATTTACAATCAAAACCCCGCAGGCCAAAGGCCTGCGGGGTTTTGTCTGTTATACTAAACCCTATGCAACCAAATAACCCCTTAGAAAATCACTTCCGTTTAGCGCAATCACAAAAAAGTGCGCTTAAAAAGCTTGGTATTTTGACTATCCGAGACCTCCTTTTTCACTTCCCTTCTCGGTATGAAAATATTACTGGAAGCCTGCCTATAAGTTCTCTCAAAAAAGATGATGATACAATAATCTACGGCAAACTAAGTGGGCTTAAAACACGCAAATCCTTCAAAAGCAGGCGCCCTATTGCAGAAGGATATATTGAGGACAATACGGGAAAAATCAAAATCATCTGGTTCAACCAGCCATACATCGCAAAGATGTTGCGTAATGGCGCACTCGTAAAACTAAGCGGTAAAGTAACAGGTGATACAAAAAACTTATACATCGCAAACCCAGAAGCTGAATCCCTAGAAAACTTGCCTATCAATATCGGCGAATCGCTTTTCAGCAATTCTAAAAATATAAATACATTCCTACCTGTTTATCCTGAAAGTCGTGGTATTACTTCAAAATGGTTTTATCACAATATTCAAAAAATTTTTGCAAGCGGACTTCTGGATACAATGCAAGATGCTATACCAAATGAGATTCTAAAAAAATACAACCTTCCGACACTCAAAACCGCTCTAATCTGGATTCATACGCCGAAGACGCAAGCAGATAGTCAGTCAGCACGAAAACGGTTTGCATTTGCAGAAGTTTTCTTCATTCAGATTTCAAAACAAAGAGACCGCAAAGAATATGAAAAGAAAAAGTCGTTTTCTATAAAAACAGATAAAAAAGATGTAAAAGAATTTATGGAAAGATTCCCTTTCTCCGCAACCAAATCGCAAAATGAAGCAATAGAAAGTATCTTAAAAGATTTTGAAGGCAAGCACGCAATGTCACGACTCCTTGAGGGAGATGTCGGCTCTGGTAAAACTGCCGTCGCCGCAACTGTTGTGCATGCTGTTACAACCACGCGTCCCGAAGGACAGGACTTTGGCAATCTTCAGACCGCATATATGGTACCGACGGAAATCCTAGCAAAACAACATTTTGAGACATTTATACAATACTTTTCACACTTACCAATCAAAATTGGTCTCATAACTTCAAGCGGTTGCAAGAAATTCCCCTCTAAAGTGAGCTCAGATGGCGCTACTAATATATCCCGCACGCAACTCCTAAAATGGGTCGCAAATGGCGAGATTCCAATCCTTATCGGCACTCACTCCCTCATCCAAAAGACGGTGAACTTTGAAAATTTGGCGTTTATAATAATAGACGAGCAACACCGTTTTGGCACAGCCCAGAGACAAAAATTAACAAGAAAGGACGATATAGCCCCTCACCTGTTATCAATGACAGCAACACCAATTCCAAGAACGCTCGCCTTGACCATTTATGGCGATTTAGATTTGACTGTACTTGATGAGATGCCAAAGGGGCGAAAACCGATAATCACAGAGATAGTAACGCCAAAGGGTCGCGATAAAATATATGAGAAAGTGTGCGAAGAATTAAAATCAGGCAGGCAAGCTTATGTGATAACTCCAAGGATTGACGAGCCGGATTTAACAAAAGAAAAAGCAATCAATGCAAAGTCAGTAAAAGAAGAAGCTAAGCGACTTAAGAAAGATATTTTTCCCGAGTATGAAATAGAGATTCTTCACAGCAAGATGAAAGCAAGTGAGAAAGAAGAAGTGATGGAGAGATTTACAAAAAACAAAACTCAAATTCTTGTTGCAACTTCCGTGGTTGAGGTCGGAGTAAATGTACCAAACGCTACTGTGATAATTATTGAAGGTGCGGAGCGCTTTGGACTGGCACAACTCCACCAGCTCCGTGGACGAGTGATAAGAAGTAACCACCAAGCGTATGCTTATGTATTTTCAGACAGCAGAACGGCAAAAACAAATGAAAGATTAAAAGCGCTCAAAAGTGCAAAGAACGGTTTTGAACTCGCAGAGTTTGATTTGGGAATCCGTGGTTCAGGTGAGCTCTACGGCAAGCGCCAGTCGGGACTTTCCGACATTGCGATGGAAGCAATGAAAAATATTAAAATGGTAGAAGCCGCACGAGAAGAGGCAAAAGAAATAGTAGAGAAAGATAACAACCTTGAAAAATATCCCGAAATTATGGAGATAATAAAGCGCAGAACGAAAGACATTCACTTTGAGTAATTGGTGCGCGCGCTAGGACTCGAACCTAGGACCACGAAGGTATAAGCTTCGCGCTCTACCAACTGAGCTACACGCGCATTTATTTATATTTTATAGCACAAAATACGCTATTATTCACTATGTTCTATATCTTGCTTTTTCTTTGGAGTAATGCTGTTTAAGAGAAGTAGTTTTTCAAACTCATCGCGTTCAATTGTTTCAACTTCAACAAGTTTCTTTGCAATTGAATCAAGCGCTTTTCTGTGAGTCTTTAGAATATGTTCCGCGCTTCTGTGAGCATGGTCTATTATGTAAGTTACTTCAGCATCTATCTCCGCTGATACTTTTTCAGAGTGTTTTTTATCCGCTATTCCTATACCAAACATTGTTCGTCCATTGTCCCCTTCAAGTGCAACAGGACCCATCTTCTCGGACATTCCGTATTTTGTAACCATATTTCGCGCAAGCGCAGTTAATACTTGCAAGTCATTTGATGCGCCTGTCGTAAGGTCATCAAATATCATTTTCTCTGCCAAGTATCCACCGAGTGAAACCGCAATGTCATCAATGAATTCTTTCTTTGACTGCATTCTCCTGTCTTCAAACGGAAGTTTAAGTGTGTATCCTGCAGCTCGCCCTCGAGATATTATAGAAATCTTGTGCACGGGGTCAGCGTAAGGCAGAACAGAAGCGACGAGTGCATGTCCTGCTTCGTGATACGCTGTTATTTCCTTTTCGCGTTTTGAGAGAATGTGGCTCTTACGCTCAGGCCCGAGCATAACTTTTTCAATTGAACGAACGAAATCAAATTGCGATACTTGTTTTCTTTCCTCTCTCGCTGCCAAAATCGCAGCTTCGTTCACTAGTGAGTAAAGGTCCGCTCCAGAGAATCCGGGAGTACGCTCTGCAATAGTTGTAAAGTTTACATCCTCGCCTAACGGCTTCTTACGCGCGTGGATTTTAAGTATATCTTCTCTGTCTTTACGGTCAGGCAGGTCTATAACTACCCTTCTGTCAAAACGCCCAGGACGCAAAAGCGCTGGGTCAAGCACGTCCGGTCTGTTGGTTGCAGCCATCACTATCACCTTTTCATTTGGCTCAAAACCGTCCATCTCCACAAGTATTTGGTTGAGTGTTTGTTCTCGCTCGTCATTGCCACCTCCTGCACCTACTCCTCTTACTCGCCCTACTGCGTCAATCTCATCTACAAAAATTATCGCCGGCGCTGTTTTCTTTGCAAGTTTAAACAAATCACGCACACGCGATGCTCCAACTCCAACAAACATTTCCACGAACTCCGAACCAGAAATTGAGAAGAACGGCACACTCGCCTCGCCGGCGACGGCGCGCGCAAGTAAAGTCTTACCAGTTCCGGGCGCGCCCATAAGTACGATACCTTTAGGAATGCGCGCGCCTATATCTAAGAATTTTTTAGGGTTCTTAAGAAAATCAACAATTTCCAAAAGTTCTTGTTTTGCTTCCTTTGCACCTGCAACGTCATTAAATGTTATACGTTGTGTTTTGTCTTTTGGGTCAATCATTCTTGCTTTGGACTGCCCAAAGGAGAACGCCTGCATACCCGCGCCTTTGACCTGTCTAGAGAGAAACCAGATGAAAAATACAATAAAGAGAAGCGGGATAAGAAACGGCGCGAGATTGCCAAGCCAGAAAAGAAAACCGCTTGGATTTTTGATTTCAATTTTTACATCTTTAAGCTCTTCTAAAGATACACCATAATTTACAAGAGTGTCAGTGAGTGCGGTACCTGATTCTTTTTTTGATTTTTGTTCTGTGCTGTCAGTGTAGAGAATCTCAAGCTCTTCGCCTTTGACTACAATTTCAGAGACTAACCTCTCATTTATCTGAAGAGCTAATTGTGAAATAGCTATTTTTTCTTGCTTTGTACCATTCTCAGCAATGAGAGAATACGCCCCTATTATTATGAAAAATATGAGAAGTGTTACAAGGATATTCTGCCACAAGGACTTACCAAGTGACTGTTTGAGTCCCTTTTTACCGCCCTTTTTTGGGGCTTTTAGATGATTGTACTTTTTGTTGTTTGGCATGCTAAATACGTGTTTTATTTTTTATTGTGGAGACGGCGAAAATTGAATCCGCGTGCAAAGAAAGAATTTAAATGATTCTACAAAACATAGTCAACTTTAGGATTTCAGCATGTGGGCTTAAAAGAAGACAAAATACCCATACGCCAATTCTCTTGATTTCGGAAGCGCGCCGAGACGCTCGCTTTTCCTAGTTTGAAATTATTACACCCGAATCTGCTTATCAAACTTGGGCAGATCAGACGCCGGCTTAGGCTATTGCGTAAGCTGGAGTAAGAGAAGCAAAAGCTCCTTTTACTTTAGAGATAACGTTTGCACGTATCTTTTCGAAATTTTAAGGAAGATTCCGACTTCCGTTTTGCACATATAAATTACATTCCCTTGTCGAGGCCTGTCATCCCCCTGAAAAAAACCTCAAAAGATACTCTGAGGCATTCTTTAGGGGGACTATAATGCAATGTTTTGTTTCAATGAACGTTTAAGATCTCTTTCGGTGTCTTTCTTTTTTATTGTTTCGCGCTTGTCGTATTTCTTTTTTCCTTTTGCAACACCGATTTCAACTTTTATCTTCGCTCTTTTACTATACACTGAAACTGGCACTATTGTCAACCCTTTTTGTTTTTCAAATAGAGAGAGACGAGCTATCTCTTTTTTACTCAAAAGTAGCCGACGGTTCCGCTCAGGGTCATAATCTTTCGGAGTATTTGCGGGCTGATACGGTGGTATCGTAACGCCCACAAGGAACGCCTCACCTCCCCTAACTATCACATGCGCTCCCTCAAGCGAGCCCTGCCCCCCTCGGAGTGATTTGACTTCAAAACCAAAAAGCTCCATTCCTGCCTCGAATGTTTCAGTAACTTCATAGTTGAAGCGTGCTTTTTTATTTTTTATCAATACTGTCATTAATGTCATATTAGCATGCACAAGCACAGAAAAGAAATTCTCCTTGACATCAGAAAAAGTTTGTGATAATCTAATGGCTCATTGAATAGTTCTTTTATATTTATATTTCTGAAATTTCATGAAAGGAAATGAATATGTGCACCGCTGTTCCTGAAAAACAACTGGAAGTATTGTGTGGTTGTGAAGATTCATTTTGTCCTCTTTTCAAAAACTTGTCAGAAAAAGAAATGATGGAACTGGAAATAATAGGCTATGAAACAGATTGTTTTATCATTATTGACAGTTGTGAGACTGGAGCACCTGATATAAGTAAACTTATATCAGAGAGAGGTGAATATACAATCTACGAATAATTTTATAAAGCCGCTAATCTTAAAAGATAGCGGCTTTATTGTATCAAACACAGTGATATGCTATAATTTTCCCATTGATAGAAAAAGTAAGAATTAACAAAAGCATACTGGCAAAAGAATTAAGAGTTATGGGCGCCGATGGCGCTAATTTAGGTGTTATTTCAAAAGACGAAGCGCTAAGACAAGCAGAGACCGCGGGTCTTGACCTCATTGAAATATCTCCCAAAGCCAACCCCCCTGTTGCAAAAATAATGGATTATGGTAAATTTCAGTACGAGCAGAAGAAAAAACAAAAGGAAATAAAGGCTAAATCTCACACCACAGAGACTAAAAACATTCAGATAAAGATGGGTACAGGAGAGCATGACCTTTCTCTCAAATCAAAAAGAATTTCCGAGTGGCTTAAAGAGGGACACAGAGTAAAGATTGACTTGTTTCTCTTTGGAAGATATAAGTATATGGAATTCAATTTCCTAAAGGAACGTCTAGAGAAATTCTTAACACTTATTACAGAAGAATACAAAGTAGCAGAGGCAGTCAAAAAGAGCCCTAAAGGATTGACTACAGTTATAGAAAAAACAAAATGAAAACCAAAAAAATATTTACAAAAAGATTAAAAGTGACCAAGAAAGGAAAGGTACTTGCAAGAGTCCCAGGCCAGAATCATTTTAATGCTAAAGAATCAAGTTCAAAAAGAATGGCTCGAAGGAGAGTTGTTTCATTTGGTATGACAAACAGAGTCAAAAGCAGACAATTAAGTAATTAAATATGGCACGAGTAAAAAGAGGAACAACAAAATCCAAAAGTCGTAAAAACGTTCTTAAGAAAACGAAGGGTTATCGTCATGGCCGTTCTACAAAAAAGAAGCAAGCGCATGAAGCTATAATGCACGCTGGCACTCACTCATTCACACACAGAAGAGATAAGAAAAACGACTTTAGACGACTTTGGAATATTAAAATAAATGCAGGAGCTCGCTCAAGTAAAGAAAACCCTATTTCATACAGTAAGTTTATCGGGGCACTGAAGAAAAACAAAATTGACTTGGACAGAAAAATTCTCGCAGATATTGCGGAAAATAATTCGGAAAGTTTTGAAAGAATTGTAAAAAAGGTTATTTAACTTCTGTATACTCTTCCGTGGCTTGCCTTGTCCTGCCGAACTAATTCAATTATCTTCTCTACAAGTGTTTTGGGATCAGAATCAAATATAATTTTATCGTTTACCCGATTGCTTGCTTCAATTACATGCTTTATCACTTCGTCTGTCTCCCAATCACCTTCCAAGATTCCTATCGGCTTGCCATCTTCATATGCAACGGTAAATTCATTGATTGTGCCAATTCTTCCGCAGCCTATAAATACAGCGTCTGCCGAGCGCGTCAAAATCAAGTTTCTCCCTGAATAGCCAAACCCCGTGTAGATAATAACATCCAAATGATCAAGTGGGAGACGGTAGAACTCTAAATGCTCTTCTTCTGTGGAGGCAGGAGAAAATCCAATTGAGATACCATTTTCTTCTTTTGCACCTGTTGCAGCCCAAAATGGAAACCCCGTCGTAGCACCAGTTGTCAAAATTGCTCCCTGACGAACTATTTCTCTGCCGAGTTCTTTGCCCTTTTCAAACGCATCAAGTCCGCAATGGCCAGTTTCTGCTGCGCCTGATACGCAGAGTTTTAGTTTATCGTGAGCATGTTTATGTTTTCCGTTTTTTTCTCCGTTCATATATAAATATTATATCAGATTTGTTTGCTTCTTTGAAATTTCCATACTGCGTATAAAGATGCAGTAACCGCACCAAGTGTATCCATCAGAAGGTCAACGGACGTATCAAGTGGATAATCTGTTGCAAATACCAGCACACCTGCATAAATTTCAAAAATCTCCCAGAGTACCCCTATTACAATAACCGAGGCAATTGAAACAGTGAATATGTTACGCGCTGAAAGTTGTAAAGTGAATTTTTTGGCGACACTTGAAAAAAAGAAGAACCAAATTGAAAAAATCCCAAACCAAAGACCTCCGAGAAAATGCATAAGATTGTCAAACCACGGAAACGTCCAGTACAGGAAAAACTGCATGGCACTTATATGTAATATTCCGATTATTAAAACTAATATGAAGTTCGTTAAAAAAAGTGGATGTTTAAGCATGTCGAATTATTATACCAAAAATTTAAATTAAAACCCCCTCCGCCAAGGGCGGAGAGGGGGTTTTAAGCAGGGTTACTAAAGTATTGACCACGATTAATACCATGTGGGTGTCCTTAGTGCTGAACCAATGGCGCAACATCCTCAAGACTCCCTGAACAATGAGTAAACTAGACAATACTCTAACTAACCCTATCTACATTATACTCCTATGAAAAACTTTTGCAATATTGTTTTCACTAAAAATTTGTATCGTGCATATCTATTCGTTCGTCTAAGCGAGGTGTGTCGTTTGAAATAGCCTTATTCGTCGGAACGTAGCAAGTTCTGTTCAAAGGACTTCGCAGGCCGAGCGGGCAGGGTTCGAGCGTAGCGAGAGAGCGAGGCCGAGACTGAGCGCGTGCTCACGCTGGGAGTACGACGCGTGCCTTTGAGAAGAAGCTTGCGGAGTGGAGTTTATGTGTGCTTTTCAAACGAGCATACCGAGCGGTCCTTTATTCTAAAATCCCGTCCAAATCAACATCATAAAGTATTGCTTCTTGTACAAGACGATAGTTTACCATTTCATTTTCTTTAAACCAAAGTTTGATTTCTTTTTCTGCTTCTTCCACGGAGCCGGAAGCATGAAGAACATTTCTTACTGCTCTTCCGTCTGTGTCAGACATTACATATGAATCCAAGACAAAGTCCCCACGGATTGTACCGACGTCCGATGTCAATGGTTCTGTTGTTCCAGTAATCTTTCTGACAATACCTACAGCATGTGCACCTTGCCACACCATAAGAACAACTGGTCCGCTTGTCATATATTTTTTTAAATTTTCAAGAACTATTTTTGTAATCTCAAGAGGATCTTCTGATGGTGGTGTGAGTCCTTTCTTTTTATAATTAGCAATATTTTTTTCTCCAGTCTTTCTCATCCATTCAGGGTCAATTGTATAATGCGTTTCAATAACTTCTGGTTTTGGAATAACTATTTTAAGACCGATAAGCTTAAGTCCGATTTTCTCATATCGTTTTATTACTTCTCCAACGAGAGACCTCTGAACTCCGTCAGGTTTTATAATTACAAAAGTCCTTTCTTCTTTGTGATGTTTATTTTTTGCCATAGTAAGCTTTAGTAATACCGCACTACTCTCCTTTAGTCAACACCTCCGCATCACCTTCTGTGATTAAAATTGTGTTTTCAGAATATGCCCCACGTTGACCATCAGCTGTTTTGTAAGTATGTCCATCTTCATCTAGAAAAACCTTTCCACTTCCTTTGTTTATTATAGGTTCAATTGCAAGCGTCATACCTGCTTTAAGTTCAGGTCCTTCTCCCTTCTCGCCAAAATTTGGTACTTCTGGAGGTTCTGACAACTCACATCCAACACCATGACCAACAAGTTCATAGACAATGCCGTAACCATGAGGTTTTACGAACTGTTCAATGGCATGTCCTATATCACCAACTGTATTTCCAGCACGTGCCACTTTTATACCTGCTTTAAGTGCTCCTTCTGTAACATCAATGAGTTTCTGATCTTCTTTACTTATTTTCCCAACTCCAACAGTCAATCCTGCATCCACAATAAGACCTTTGTGCTTTAGACCACAATCAAGCCCTACTATATCGCCTTCTTTTAAAATTTTTTTATCCCAATTTGGAATACCATGTACAACTTCATTATTTACAGAAACACATAATGTTGCGGGGTATGAATCATCTTTAGAATAAGGACGTATTGAACCTTGTGGCTTGTAATTTAGAAATGCTGGAATGTCTCCACCTTTTTTTATAAGTTTCTCTGCTAAATCATTTAGCTCTTTAGCATCTACACCAGGTTTAACTAATTTAACTACTTCATCCAATACAAAAGCAAGGCGTTTACCGCCTTCGCGCATTATTTCTATTTCTTCTTTTGTTTTAACCATTTATCTTTTTTATAATTTCTTCGTGAACTTCTTCAATAGTCTGTTCGCCATTTATTTCATGCACTGTATAATCAGGATTATTTCTAAAAAATTCTATTGTGGGTACAACATTTGTGTCGTACCATTCAATCCTTTTTTTAATATGCTCTTCATGGTCGTCGTGTCGTCCTCTTTTAAGCAATCGCTCCACCCCCCATTCATGTGATACATTTAGAATTATGACTTCTGGTTTTCTTCGATTATAAAATTTTAACGCTTTATCAAGCACAGGCGCTTCATCTACCCTACGCGCAAGTCCATCAAGTATCAAGTTTTCTTTTCCTGTTTTGAAATTATCTATAAGAAAATCAGACCACATCCATATTGGAAGAAACTCTGGCAATAATTCTCCACTATTAATGATATCTTTCGTCAATTTGCCCGTATAATTGTCTTTTTTCATAAACTCCCTAAAACGCGCTCCTGTTTCTATATAAAGAGTTTCATTTTCACCTACTTCCCTTTCGATGTATTCCTTAAGCAAAGATGCCTGTGTACCTTTACCAGAACCAGAAGACCCATAGAAAATATATGTTTTTGGTGCCATTACTTAAGTATGGAATATAGAGAGAAAAGTATCAAGTTTTTAATACTCCCTCATTGAGATTTGTGCTTCAATCTTTCTTATAAGGTCTATGACTACAGAAACTGCAATGAGGAGTGCCGTACCACCAATTGCAAGCGCTGTGATACCGGTGACTGCCTGCATTCCAAGAGGAATAACTGCAATAACTCCCAAGAAGAGCGCCCCAACTAAAGTGATACGTGTAAGGATTTTCCCAATATATTCTGATGTAGTTCTTCCTGGTCGTACCCCTGGCACGAACGCTCCACTTTTTTGTAAGTTCGTTGCGATTGAATCTGGGTCAAAGGTAACAGCAGTATAAAAATATGTAAATGCAAATACAAGTAAAAAATAAAGTCCAGCGTAGACCCAGCCATTTGCTAAAATCCCCAGTATAAAATTAGATACTGACGATATTAAAACGCTGTTAATATTCGCAAGAAAATTAAATACCATCTGCGGAAAAAGAAGAATTGAAAGTGCAAAAATAATTGGGATAACACCAGCCTGATTGACCCTTAGGGGCAAATATGTAGAAATGCCACCATAGACTTTCATACCCCTGACACGCTTCGCATAAGTAATCGGTATGGGTCTTTCTGCCTCTGTTACTACCACCACGCCCGCTGTAATGAAAAGTCCGACTGCAATGAACCCGAGGTAGAGCGGAACCTGTGACACATCAAAAGTAAAGATAAGCTGACTTATAGTACTTGGAAGACTTGCGACAATTCCGGCAAAAATTATGAGCGAAACACCGTTACCAATACCAAATTCCGTAATAAGCTCACCTATCCACATCAGAAGTATGGAGCCGGCGGCGATAACAAGTACGTTTGTAATGAGTCCAAAGAAACCAAGGTCAGGAACAATCCCTTGTCTTGTGAGAAGTATTAGAAAGCCGAATCCTTGCATGAACGCAAGCGGAATCGTCAATAATCGTGAGTACTGGCTAAATTTCTTTCTTCCTGCCTCACCCTCTTCTTGATATATAGCTTTGAGTTTCGGTGACATAATAGTCAAAAGTTGCATTATGATGGATGCGGTAATGTAAGGCGCGACACCAAGCATCACAATAGAGAGATTTGAAAGTCCACCACCAGAGAAAATATTCAAGAGTCCCAAGAATTGGTTGTTTGAGAAGAACTGCTCCAAGGCAAGTACATCAATCCCTGGAATTGGAATCGTCGCTAGAAGTCGGAAAACGGCGAGAGCGGCAAGTACAAAAAATATCCTCTTGCGTAGAGTGGCATCTTTGAAAACTAAACTTAATTTACTTAAAAAATTTGAAAACATAGTATTTTATATTTTAACTTTTCCACCGGCTTTTTCAATCTGTCCTTTTGCACTTTCCGAAACTGTACACCCTGAGACTAACACTTTCTTTGATAGTTTTCCGGTCGCAAGAATCTTTATCGTAGGGATTTTACCTTTACGTCTATTCACAAGACCGCTGTCAATCAATGTCTTGGGAGATACTTTGTCCCCTGCTGAAAAAACATTTTCTATAGATGACAGGTTAACTGGTACTGATTTTGGACTTACAGATGCAAATTTATAACCTCTCTGCTTTGGGATTTTCTTTATAGCATCGCGTATTTCAGGACGAATGCTATGCCCTGACCTTGCCTTCTGGCCCTTGTGCCCACGCCCAGATGTCTTGCCACGCAAACCTCCGCGTCCAACACGCTTTTTGCTTTTTGCTTTTTTATTTCTTTGTAATTGATGAAGCTGCATATTTTTACATTAAATTAAATGAGTTGTTTCAGCGCTTTTATAGTAGCTTTTGCATTGTTCAATTTATTCTTGCTTCGCGAAAGCATTTTCGCCGTTACGTCTTTTATGCCTGCAAGTTCAAGCACGTTTCTTGCTGAAGAGCCTGCAACAAGACCTCTTTCAGGCGAGGGAATGATCTTAACCACTGATGAAGTGTACTTTGCATCAACATCATGAGCAATTCTCATATTTTTATCAAGCGGTACTTTTATCATATTTTTCTTCGCATCTCTTGTCGCTTTCTCAATCGCAAGTGCTGTGTCTGATGCTTTCCCAATACCAACACCCACGGAACCCTTACGATTACCAGAGATTATCGCAACAGAGAAACTAAATCTTCTTCCTCCTGCAACGACTCTCGTCACTCTTCTTATACTAATTATCTTTTGGTCAAACTCAGACCGTGGCCTTTCTGCCCGTCTTGGAGACCTTTTCTTTTTATTTTTAGGTCTTTCATTTTTTTGAAATCCGCCAAAACCTCCTGATTTCCCGTCTCGACTCGGTCGATTCGAGGCGGATTTAATATCCGGTTTTGTGTTTTTTTCTTCTTTTTTTTCTTGTGTCTTCTCCATAATTATTAAAACTTAAGTCCCCCTTCCCTTGCGCCATCGGCAAATGCTTTTATCTTTCCTGTATAAAGAAATCCTCCTCTGTCAAACACAACATTTTTAATCTTTTTTGCAATTGCTTTTTTGGCTATCTCTTTTCCTGCAACTTTTGCCTTTTCGGTCATTGTTTTACCTTTCTTTGCATCCGTAAGCGTATTAACAATAGTAACGCTGTTGTCGTCATCAATAAGCTGTGCATAAATACGCTTGTTTGATTTGTATAGAGAAAGTCGCGGAGTTTCTTTTGTGCCAGAAACCCGCGCTCTTATCTTCTTATGACGCTTTACTCTGTTTCTTGTTTTTTCGTTAATTTTACTCATAATTTTTAAGTAACTGCCCTTTTACCCTGCTTTCTTCTTACAACTTCATTCTCATATCTAATTCCCTTACCTTTATACGGCTCTGGTTTTTTGGTGGCGCGAACCTTTGCAGCAAACTGTCCTACTGTTTCTTTATTAGAGCCTATTATGCTGATAACATTTTTTTCTACTTCAACATTAAGTCCTTCGGGAACTACGAATTTTACAGGATGAGAAAATCCTACATTAAGAACAATGTCATTACCTTGTTTGTCTACTTTGTACCCGATACCTTCAACTGAAAGTTTTTTCGTAAATACTTCGTTAACTCCCTTTATCATATTTGTTATATGTGATGCGTAAGTTCCCCAAAGCATGTTTGACTCATTTGTAATTTTAACAGGTTCAAGTGTTATCTCTTTTCCTTCAATTTTAATATTTATATCCGGCTTGAAAGAGCGAGAAAGCTCTCCTAAAGGACCTTTTACAGAAACCTTGCCTTGAGAGACATTGACTTCTGTTTTATCGGGGATTGAAATTGGTTTTTTGCCTATTCTACTCATAAATAATTTTATAAAATTAAAAATTGGAAATTAAAAATTTATTATCTACCATATCTTGAATAAAGCCTCTCCTCCCATTTTCTTCTTGCGAGCCTCTTCTCCCGTTAAGATACCGTCTGGGGTAGATAATATTATAGCTCCTTTACCGTATTTTACAGGGAAAATTTCAGAAGTTTTTTTGTATATTCTTCTTCCCGGTTTTGAAATGCGTGTCACTCCGTTTATTCTGGGGCTTTTGCCTTTATATTCAAGTTCAATATCAAGATATTTTTTTATCTTTTTTCCGCGTCGAGATACTAATTTTGTATACCCTTTCTCTTTGAGTTTTTCTGCAACTTGAAATTTAAATTCAGAATATGGTACAGAAATTACTGTTTTACCGGCGTTTCCGGCATTTTTAAGCTGTATTATTAAATCTCCTATAGAATCGCTTACCATGATGATTTCTTTATTCCGGGGATCATTCCTTCGTTTGCAAGTTCTCTAAAACAAATACGACAAAGATCAAAATCTCTCATATATCCACGACCTCTTCCGCATTTAAAACAACGTCGAACTACTCTCGATTTGAATTTCGGCTTTTTCTTTGACCTTGCTATTGTTGATGTTTTTGCCATATTCCTAAAAAAACAAGCCCCCGTGAGCTTTGTTAGAGTGTATCAGAAAACGCCCTATTGTCAATCAATTATCTCTATTTCATCACTTAACTCCTTCTTGGATTTTCCAATGAAAACTATAGCACCTGCTGAAACTACTATTATGCTGAAAATTGCCAAAAGCCATTTAAACATACTGCTTTCTTTATCCTGATTATTTATACTTGAAATGACTGACGCTGTTTGAATAGTATTTTCTTGCGGCTCTTTTAGTGCCTCTTTTTGTGGTGGATCTGCTTTTGTAATTATCGGTTGTGCTGTAATCGTTTTTGTAGCAACAGTCTTTTGCGGAATTTTAATTTGCTCAAATGAAACTGCCTCTACGCCGTTTGGATATAAAAGTGATGCATCATTAGTATGAGTATTTAGACCAGTTACATCAGAAGAAAATATTAATTTCTTGCCGGACAAAATAATCGTATCTTTTGGAACCATAAATCTTTTCCCCTCTGCTTCTAGTTGCCACCACGAAAGATTGAGTTCACGATTTGATTTATTATGTATTTCAACAAAATCTTCCTGCACTTTTGAAACAGCAAGTTCCGCAGGATATGCATTTACAATAATCCTATCAGATGCAGAATATTGCCCTGATGAAATACTTAACGTTACTACATACTCGCCGGGATACCCATAATAATAAAGTACATTCTGTCCTTCTTTGGTCTCACCATTTCCAAAGTTCCAAGTATATCTTGCATTATCAAGCGGTTGCATCTTTAGTCCAAGCGACTCCCCTTCAAACAAAGTATCAGCACCAACTACCACATTTCTATCTCCCCCTGCATCTGCAAAAATCTGCTGTTCAACTGGAAAATTGTTTGTAGAAGATGAACTGCTCGAACTAGACTCTGAGCTCTCTTCTTCTTGTTCACTTTCCTCACCTCCTCCTGAGCCAGAGTTAGCCAGACCGGGTGTTGGGAGAGCAGCACTCCAAACACTTAAAATTAGCTGAAGTGAGTTGCCGTCCTCGCCTGCACCGAGTTCTATGTCATATGTTAATGAATCAATATCATTTAAATCTGCGTCTCTAATAGCAATAAGCTCTCCTGTGTTTTTTAGAGAGAAAGAACTGTCAAATAAGTTGCCAGAAAAGGAGGGCCAATCAATTAGAAATTTGTCAGGATTGTCAGAAATAATCGCAACATCACTGGAAGACAGTGTTGCGTTACCTTGAATCAAAGTAAGTCCATGATTTGTTCCATTCTCAAAAAATTTCCACGTCGATATATCAACTGAATCTCCTGTATTTTCAATTTCAACCCACTCTCTACCTGTATCACTTCCTTCTATGTCATACATCACCTCACTTATAACAACCTGCGCGTTTAGAGAGGAAAACGAGGCAAAAAACATTATAGGGATGAGAATATATTTCATATCTGCTTGTCCTTGCCTTCAACATCCAGCATCTTTTTCAGAACATCTTCAGGAACTTCTTTTTTTGGAGTTACTTCATCTATTACTTTATCTTGTGTTTTATTTTTAGAATTCTTGGTTGGATTTGAATTTGGCCATTTTTTAAAAGGCTTGCCATGTGCTCCGGCAAAAGGTTCATAATCTGAACTTTTTTTGTTTTCTTTTTGTGCTTGAACATCCTCGTCTTTACCATTCATAACAGACGCAAGAGCTTTTTTTAAGTCTGATCTATTTTCTTTGCTTGGTTCTTTTTTTATACTTGGAATTGTTTTTGGAGGAGTTTTAAGCTCATTTAGTGACACACTTTTCTCTGGCATTACTTTAGGGCCAACTGGTACTTCCTTTTTAAGAGTTTGCGTTTGTTTTAATTGAGCTTCTGTAAGTGGTGGAAGTTCTGTCTTGTTTTGCGGTGGTTTTTTAACAGTTTCTGTCGTTTTTGCTTTTGGTTTTGATGGAGGAACAATAGGTTCGTACCACAGCTTTATATTATCTTCAACAAGAGCACGCGGCCTGCCATAGTGCTCACGAGAAAATGTCATAACTTTTTCTTTAATAGATACGTGTTTTGGTTCAATAGGAGCAAGTGAGGTAGCAGAAAATGGTGCAGATGAAACACCATCTATCATTAACTTCAAATACATTTGAATGAAGCCGAGATTTACCAAATCCTCTGCAGTAAATGTCGGCATATATTCTTTTTCTAAAACTTCTGCGTCAATCGCACCAACACGAAATGTAATCATAGTACCCACGTTACCAAACACTGCGTCCCTTACTTCCTCCGTCATCTGTTCTATATATTGATGCGCAATCGTAAGATTGAGCTTGTATTTTCTCGCTTCTGATAAGATATCCGCAAACGACTTGTTTGCAAATGATTGAAACTCGTCAACATAAAGAAAAAAGTTTGGTAAATTTTCTTTAACTACAGCTGATACATCAGCTCTTGACATCGCTGCTAAATAAATTTTTGTAATGAGCATACTTCCAAGAAGGTTCACGTTACCTTCACCCACTCTTCCTTTTGATAAGTTAATAATAAGTATCTTTTTATTGTCCATCATTTCTCTTATATCAAAAGACGACTTTGGTTGTCCTATGATATTTCTCATAAGAGAGTTTGAAGTAAACTGCCCGACTTTGTTCTGGATTGCAGCTGATGCCTCAACCGCAAACCTGCCACTATATTTTTCAAATTCATCTACCCAAAAAGATTTGACGGATGGATCTTGTACATTATCCACTACTTTTTTTCTATAATTCTTATCAGACATCATCCTGTTGATACCTAAAAGTGTAGAATCAGGATATTCAAGAAGCGCTAAGATTGTGTTATTCAAAATATACGCCATTCTCGCTGACCATGCGTCTTCCCAAATCTTCTCAAATACACTCATAAGACCACTTACGACAAGATGCCGTTTGTCTGGCTCTACATTTTCCATCACATTAAAAGAAACCGGGTGTTCCAAATCAAATGGCGCAAAATAAAGCACGTCTTGAATACGTTCTTCTGGAATATGTTCAAGTAATGTCTCTGCAGATGAACCATGCGGGTCAAAAAAAGCAAGACCTTCTCCGTTTTGAATATCCTGAATGGCCATGTTCTCCAAAAGCACCGACTTACCCATTCCGGTCTTACCAATGACATACACGTGCTTTAGTCTATCTTTTGCCTTTATGCCGAATTTTATTTTTTTGCCACGAAAGTCCGTAGAGCCAAAAAATGTAGTTCGTTCTTTGTGATTCATACTAAAAGTATATTACATATCTTTTAATAGTGCATCTTTTGTATAGATATTCGCAGGGTCCCACAACATCCAGCTATCAAGTCCTGCATCATAGACAGCCTGGATCTGCGCGCGGACTTCTGCAATGCCGTAGTTGCCACCATAATCAAAATCCTGGAGCCACGGGCGTATTTTGCTTGGAGATGTGCTTGCTTCATTCATCCGCCTCACTGCTTGATCCATTGAATATTTGATAACTCCGTATACTTCTTTGTTTGGATTAGGATACCCATTAAAGCCATTCGGGTAGTGCGACGGATATGTCATGGGGGCAATGTAGTCAAAATATGGCTCTGCGTATTCAAGTACTTGCCCTATATTTAAATCGTCTGGGTTTGTAGTAACCATTCCAAACATATCAGCAGAAAGTACTGCACCTGTACTTTTCATTTCTTTAGCCAAGTATTTGAAAAAGTCACGCATTATTTCTGCTTTCCCATAATTAGGGTCAGCCATAACCCTCTCTTCACTAAACGGATATTTTATATCATTCATATCACCATCTGATGGAAATCTTATGTAGTCAAAATTAAGCTCATCAAAACCATTTGCATAAGCTTCTTTTGCAATAGCTACCGTGTAGTCCCATACTTCTTTAGAGCCAGCATCAAGCCACGAGATGCCTTTATAGTCCTCCCAAATTCCTCCGTCGCTCTCTCGCTTCACCGCAAACTCTGGATGCATAGATACAAAATGTGGGTCTTGAAAAACTGATATTCTCCCCATCACGTAAATATTTTTTTCGTGGAGTCGTTTTATAAATTCACGAACATCTGGAATACGATTTTCAACTGCTTCTTCTTTTTGAAGTGCAGGATCATCTACTTTAAAAGCAATCTTGCCTGTATAGTCCTTGATATCAATAATGATTGCATTAATCTCTGTCTCATCAGCAATTTTTACAAGTTTCTCTCTGAAACTTGGAGTGCCTGCAACCCAACTTGTCATATAGATTGCTTTTACGGCTTTCGGTGTATCTATGTGCGATGCGACAAATTTTTCTTCAATTACCTCTGCGTCTTTTTCTTTATTAATGTATTCAGCTGAATAAGTTAGACCAGAACTTACTCCTATGTATTTAGTAGGAAGAATATTAGGTAAACCAAAATATGCAGCAGAAAAAAATACAGCAGTCAAAATACCGATTACAAAAAATTTTATTTTACTTCCTTTATTATTTCTCCTTTTTCTTTTCATGCCCATTATCAACATATGCATCGGCTCCATTTCCTCCAAATCTGAAATTGTCTCTACTTGATGACTCACTTCTTATAAGCAGTGTCAAAGTCACAACTGCAAAACCTGATATAACGAAGAGTAGTGTCCTCCAAAAACCAGGAAATCCTAAGAATGGCAGGATTATAATCCAAATGCCGAGAGTTATTATTATTGTATATTTGCTCATAATTGAATTTTAAATAAGATTTTCCGCTATCTTATAAATATCTCCTGCTCCCATCGTTATTATAATATCACTTTTTTGGGTATTGTCTTTGAGATATTGTTCTATTTCGCTAAAATCGCTATATGCCCTCGCATTTGAGCCATTCTTCTTGATTTCCTCTGCAAGAATCTGTGAACTGATGTTTGGGTCGTTTTTCTCACGCGCCGCATAAATTGGCGCAACAAGTATATCGTCTGCATCCTTGAAACTTTGCGCCATATCATTTAGAAGTAATTTTGTTCTGCTGTAGAGATGTGGTTGGAAAGCGATGATTATTTCCTGATTTGGGAACTTCTCGCGCGCGGCGCGAAGCGCCGCGCGGATTTCCGTCGGATGATGCGCATAGTCATCGTACACTTCTGCACCGTTTATCGCAGTTCCTTTATATTCAAACCTTCTCCAGACACTTTCAAATTCTTGAAGTGAAGAAATCGCTTTTTGTTTTTTAACTTTTAAAATCTCTAGAACTGCAAACGCCGCTTTTGCATTCTCCAGATTATAAACTCCTTCAACTTTCAAATCTTTAATGTTTTCTACTTTTGTATAATCTACTATTTTGCATTTTGCATTTTTAATCACGGGTTTTATTTTTTCATCGTTAGGATTACAAACAAGAAAATTATCCTCGCCGAGCTTGCTCACAAGCTCGGTAAATGCATTTTGAATATCAGCGAGGTCTTTATAGTAATCCAGATGATCTTCATCAATATTTGTAATTACAAGAATGTTTGGTTTTAAATCTAAAAACGACCTCTTGTATTCACACGCTTCTACTATAAACAAATCTCTGTCACCAACAATCAAATTACTTCCAGAGTCCTTCAATAAACTTCCTACGATTACAGTTGGGGAAAGTTCTGCATCTACTGCAACTTTTGCGAGCATTGCTGTTGTTGTGGTCTTACCGTGTGTTCCTGCGACTGCGACTGTATAGTATCCATCAGAGATACTTCCAAGCATTTGTGAATATGTTTTCGTTTCAATCCCCAATTCTTTTGCTTTTACAAATTCTGGATTGTCAGAATCTATCGCGACAGTATAAACAACTAAATCAGTATCGTCTGCAAGATTTTCAGCAGAGTGCTTGTCAAAAATCTTAGCACCTTCTTCTTCAAGCGCTTTTGTGATTTCGGATTCATCTATATCAGAACCGCTCACAATCTTGTCTTTCTGCAACATCATCCTTGAAATAGCAGAAACGCCAATCCCGCCGATACCGATAAAATGCACTTTATTTATATTTTCTAAATCAAGCATACTTCAATATTATAGACTATTTACCAAACTATTAAATTGTTCTCCCCTATCATATTCATTCTTAAACATTCCAAATGATGCAAACGCAGGGCTGAAAAGGATTGTATCGCCTTTTTTTGCCTCTTTCATCGCAAGCTTTACTGCACTCTTGAGACTATTTGCTTTTTTATATTCAAATTTTAGATTTCTCAACTTCTTCGTTCCCGTACCGTCAAGTAATATTACTGATTTGGTAAATTTAGGAATTTCTTTCAAGAGTGCTTTCATATCAAGACCTTTATCCGCACCTCCAACAATCAAAACAGTGTTTTGATTGTTGCCTACCGCTCTAAGTGCAGCGACAGTTGCATCCGGAGTTGTTGCAGTGGTGTCATTGTAGATTTTAATACCCCGAATTGTTTTTATAAGTTCCAGTCTTCCTTCAACTCCTTTGAAGTTCTCCATTGTCTTTTTGATTATTCTCTGCGATACACCAGCCACGCTTGTCGCATCTCTAGCAAGTGCGGCATTTTTTCTATTATGCTCACCTGCAATCTTTAGCCTCCAGTTTTTTGGAAGTGACTTTGGAACGATTGATTTTCTTTTAATTTTTTTAGCGATTTCTTTTCCTGCAATCAAATAATCGCCTTTTTTTTGATATTTATAAATATTCGCCTTGTCTTTGAAATACTTAGCCATACTGCCCTTGTAGTAATTCATATGATCAGGAAGTAGGTTTGTAAACACAGCAATGTGCGGACTGATTTTACTATCACCAAATCCCTGTAGTTGCCATGAATCAAGCTCCATTACCACAGTATCGCCCTTTTTTACTTTTCCCAAAAGTGCAAGAGTTGAAACACCTTTTATGTTGCCACCCAAAAAAACTCTTTTTTTAGCTTTTTTGAGAATTTGATAAATCATATACGTAACTGTCGTCTTACCTCTTGTTCCTGTAACGCCGATTATCTTTGCACCCGAGAGTTTGGTAAACAAAGACGCACTCATCTCAATTGGAATTTTATTTTTCTTTGCTTCTTTTATATATGGAGAATCAAGAGGAACACCTGCTGATTTCAAAATCATATCTCTCCTTCTAAAATCCTGCAGTTTGTGCTTTCCGAGAGTGTACTTTATGTTTTTAAATCTTTTTAGCCTATCTAAAGAGGTTTTGAGCTGTTTTTTAATTTTTAAGTCAATAACTATCAAATCCGCTCCATTTTTCGCCAGAAATTCAGCATCTCCTACACCACGCCCCAAAAGCCCGAGTCCCATGACCGTTATTTTTTTATCTTTAAAATAGTCCTCCACCCAATGAGTATAATATAAAACAAAAGAGAGGTCACTTGTGTTAGAATATTACTAATGATAGCCCTTGACTTTTTTAATAAAGTAGTTTATAATAGTAGAAGATAAAATAGAGTTATCTTTAAATCGTTAACGGAAATTCTAGAGGGATGATTATGAGAAAGTTTCTATTATTGATTTTCACAATTTTTGTAATTACTGTTTTTTGCCACACAGAGAAAGCAACTGCCGAAACGCTGAACATGCTGGTAACAGCATATTGTCCTTGTGAAAAATGTTGTGGAGAATCAAGTGATGGTAGAACATCAAAAAACGATGATGCTTACATTTGCGACGGTGTTGCAGCTGATCCAAAAGCTATTCCGTACCGCACAAAATTAAAAATTCCAGGAGCTGGGATCAAAGAAGTGGACGACACAGGTGGTGCTATGAGGCAATCTTGGAGGAAGAAAGGAATCTATCATATAGATTTGAGATTTTCAAACCATCAGGATGCACTGAACTGGGGTAGACAACAACTTGATGTAGAAATATTAAAATAAATAGAGCAACGAAGGGTGACGAAGTTTTAACTTCAGTCACCCTTTTTTATTTTGTGCTTATATTATATCCTTTGCTCGAACCTTTTACGAACGCGAAACGCGAGAATGATTAGTCCGCGCGCCGCGCGCGCGGTAACCCCAACCCCAACCATACGCATTCGGGTTTGCGGTAACTCTAAATGCGCCAACGGCTCCACTTCGTTCCGCCGTTCGCAAAACAGAAAATTTTTCTATATTTATTTTTCGTTTTTTTGCCCCTTTTTTTTATTTTTTAAGTGTTGACAGCACTGTCGGGATCATAACAAGATGATTTGTATGATTCTTATATCTTTTATCTTTATAGAGCCAAACAGGGGGTCTTGTATGTTTTGTCTTCCTTGGATACCAAAGTGTTCCATCGGCATCAAAAAATATGATTTTCTTTTTCATATGTGAAGTATATATTGATTAGTCCTAAAGGTAAAATGTATAAAAAAGACCACACAACTTTTGTTAAGTTGGTGGTCTTTGTGGAAATGATAATTCTAAATTAGAGTGGAATCATTTTATGCGTTCTATCGTTAATACTATGGATTGATTATTTTTCTTAATAATTATGAACCTCCAATCAGATCTAACATAATAACTTGCTTCCACTAGCCGATTGTTGAGAAATCGTTTTAATCGATGCTTTGATTCTATTTCATCTACTAATGCCTTTGCAAGAAGTTTCCGAGCTGTTTTTTCAGGTCTCCTCAAAATACAACCATGAACCTTTTTGTATCGCGATTTGAATCGCTCAACAGCATGATCGGTAAAAACAACATTGTCCATGTCTGCTGTCATTGTGACACTCCTTTCTAAATGAAATTTATTCGCCTTCTTATTCCAACGACATTCGTTTTGAATATCGCGCAATACCAAGCTTCTTTCTCATTGCACCAATTGTACTGGAAGATACATTTACATAATTTGCTATAACTGTATCTGGCAACCGTCCTAAAAATGGTTTGATTTTGTTTTTCCAAACACTAACTTCTTCGAACAAATAATCAATTCCCATTTTTTTAAATGATCGCTTAACACTTCCATTGTGTATAATTGCTGAACGATAAATTGCTGGAAATTTCCCACATAATTCCTTTGGCGAAAGGTTTTCTTTACCACGTAATTGCTCCAATGTCTGACTGTTACAATAAAAGGCAACTTCTATTCTTGCTCCATCTACAAAGCAACCAAGTCTTGGTTCGAATCGGTGTCTACATGCAGAACAACAAGTAGTGAAATCATTCGGATCATTATTGAATCCTTTAATAATTTCAAGTGGCGTCAATTTTCTGTTACATCTTGGGCAAGTAGCGTTTGGTTCATACTTCTCTCCACGCAATGCTTGGATTAATTCCAACCGAATACCCAATACTCTTGCTTCTGCACTTGCTCTCTGTTCAGCTGTTAATTTTGCAGATTGCTCTACTCTAACCCTTGCACTACAACCAATACTAGCACCACAACCAATAGATACCATGTCTGACCTCCTTCTAAAAAAGAATTTAAAAAAATATAAAGAACATTCTGTTTCGCTCTTTTGAGCTCATCAGCTGGAATACACATTCCAAAACAGAGAGGTTTTTAAGAGACCTCAACTCTGCAAATGACTTTTGTCTTATGTTGCCGAGACGTTTGCGCGCCTTTGTCCAGTGGGACTTTTTCTTATCTTTACTCCATTTTTTTCTCCTAAAAAATTGTTTTTTGACTTATTATTTCATTATATTCTCACGAAACTTCATTCCCCCAGAGCGTTTGTATGGATATACATCACCAAGATTAACGTAATACAATCCATTATATTGTCTAGGCAACCCATTCTTTTTACCAGAATGCCATCCAACTACTATTTCACTTCCTAGCGCAACTTCATTGATTCCAGTGTCACAAAGACTTCTCAACTTTGTTCTAACCACAGTCCCTTTATTACGTCCTGTGACCAGTTCAACAACAAAGCTGACTTTTGGAAATGATTTTCTAGCTTCTTCTTTAGGTTCCTCCCTAAAGCACAGAGATTCGTGCATGAAGTTAGAAAAATTTACTTCCTTGATATTCTTTACTACTCCCAATGCCGTATAAAATATCATTTTAAACCTCCTTCTAAAAGAAAAAGTGAAAATATAAATTTAAAGAACAAATCGGGAACTTTCCCTTTCAGAAACTTAAAATTGTTCAAATCTCTGAAAGAGAGGCCACTGTGAGAGCTGGTTTAATTTAAACTAACCCTCTTTCGCGCGTTGCGCGCATGGTGTGTGGCCTGTCAGCCTTTTGAAATGAGGTGGAAAATGATTCGCGGTCTCGCTCTTATTCCCGCTCAAGAATCTTTACACATTGTACACACAGCGCCATCGTTGCTATGCACATGATACTGATCTACCCATGTTAGACCGAGGTGTCTAAGATCCTCACCTAGTGGAGAAATCTTGTGAGCATTTCTCCCAGCTGATAATCTACGCCAATGACCTGGAACCCAGTGATGAATTGACCCGTGATTGTGGGTATAACTTGAATTACTATTGTCATCACCAATTACACCTAACAGAACATACTTGGCAAGATTAAGCCAAGTTTCCAAAAGAATGTGCTTGTACTCTTTCGGAGGAAGATGTCCTATACCCCTTAGATCTCCTTTGTTATTTGGCGTTACTCTTCGGGTGTGCCCATGTTCAGAGATAAACAAAAATGTATATTCATTCACATACACAATTTGTTTAAATCTACTTCCTCTATTTAGGCGCACTCTGGTAGGTGGAGCTGGATAACGAAGCAGATCCTTATGCCAAGCCTTCCGGTCTTTGCATAACTCAATCAATTGCCATAGAGGTAAACGATTTATCTGTGCTTCTGTCCACATAGTCCATGTTTCCATATTCAGAGCAGCTTTAAGAGTTTCTAAACCATTATGCCAACCTTTAACTGAAATAAGCATTTCCGTCTCCTTTTCAAAAATTTTGTAGAAATATAAAGAACAATATGTTCGCTACAAAGTATATCATATTATACTGTTCTGTCAAGAGCAGAGGATTACACTCTATCAATAGAAACAAGGTTGTTGTGAGTGGTTTGGAATTTTTATAATTATATATTCAATTGGATTATTGATTTTTTTATTATCAAAATTTGCGGTATTATATCTATAATATGCAGTATAAAATAAAACAATTCAAAGACGAACTCATAGATAAAGCATGCATCAAAGCTATGCGA
>Ga0208524_1000052_pt1 | contig 58146 bp, 49 predicted proteins | sample ETNtaG_28_FD_185779 | JGI IMG/M metagenome (GOLD analysis project Ga0208524, IMG submission 185779) | Marine microbial and viral communities from oxygen minimum zone, Eastern Pacific Ocean - ETNP201406SV61 (SPAdes) (version 2) | ecosystem: Environmental > Aquatic > Marine > Oceanic ... | reverse complement strand
CAGATAACAATAATAAATATATTGCGTTCCTTGTAGACCTATTAACTTTGGCTATGTTCAGCGGATCCCAAATTCTATAAATTAGTTTTGGTAACTCTAATTGGATATCAATTTGTTTATCTCTTTTTTTGTTTGGATAACCCAAACTTAATCGTTTTATTACTGCAGTAGGATTTGAGTTTTTTGCTGTTATATTAAGTAGTTCTGCATAGGAGAAAACTGATGATAAAAATTTTAATGCGTTGTTAGCGGCCGTCGGTGTTTTTTCTAATGTTCTATACCACTCAATTATTATTTCTGTAGAAATCTTATTGATATTGAAACTAAGAAGCGGTTTCAACTTATTCCTTAATAGATAATCCCTACATTGTTTTGCATATTCACTGGAAAAGTCATTTTTCATTTCTTTATCAGAAATAAATTGAATGGCAACGGATTCTAGATCAAGACTAAGTGCAAATTGTTTATTTTTTGACTTTTTAATGAGATTAGGATCTTGACCTCGTTCTAATAGTTGAGTGGCATATAAATGTTTTTCAATAGCTTCAGCTAATGTTAAATTTTTAGTTGTTCCATGGGTGATAGTTCTAGGGTTACCGCCAAAATGAACTCTTCCATAGGTAATAAATGAAATTCTTCCTTGGGGATTCACTTTTAATCGAAATCCAGGGTAGTTGCTTGATAATACAAAATATGGTTTATCTTTATATTCTAAAGAGGCAATTAATTCTGGTGTTATGCTTGTTTTGAGTGATGACATTTATATAGCATACGTATAAAATACAAATTATTATTTAAATACCCATATATATCATTATATTATAAATATATTTATAGTTGTATAGTCTTTTGTTCTATTTAATATTTTTTTGCTATTTTGGTCTGTGTGTAGCCTGACAAGAGCGTTGTTTTTTCAGAAACTCAGAAACAACTAATTGAAATCATTTCCGTGACTCATGCTATGAATCCACTAGGTAAGTGATTAAAATTTACTGAGTCATTTTTTTCTACAAACTCTAAATGTTTCTTATATGATAAAAAATCAGTAGGATAACTTAATATTTTTTTACGAGGATATAATGAATAAAACTATTTTCTACTCAACCGCAATGGCAGTTCTTGTTTTATCTTGCCAATATTCTTATGCCGCTTCTGACCTAGATCTAAGCATCAATAAACATCAACAAAAATTTGAGGATATTGCTTTACAAATTTGGGAGATTGCAGAAATGGGATACCAAGAATATAGAAGTTCCAATTTACTTAAAGAGGCTCTCTCTGAAGAAGGATTTAGGATCCAAAATAATGTTGCCAATATTCCAACTGCTTTCATTGCTGAATATGGATCAGGATTCCCAGTTATTGCAATTTTAGGTGAGTTTGATGCTCTACCTGGCATTTCTCAAAGCGCTTCTCCCTTTAAAGAAAAATATAAAGATAATATTGCAGGGCACGCCTGTGGTCATCATCTTTTTGGTGCTGGCTCAGCTTGGGCATCTGTAGCTATTAAAGAGTGGTTATTAAAGAATAAAAACTCTGGAACTGTAAGATTTTATGGAACTCCTGCTGAAGAAGGCGGCTCAGGGAAAGTTTATTTGGCTAGAGAAGGGCTATTTGATGACGTTGACATTGTGCTTCATTGGCACCCAGGAAGTCAGAATCATGCAAGACCCAGAACCTCGAATGCTAACAAATCAGCTAAATTTAGTTTTAAAGGAATCTCTGCTCATGCAGCCGCTGCCCCAGACAAAGGGAGATCAGCTTTAGATGGAGTCGAGTCCATGAATATGATGGTCAATCTTATGAGAGAACACATTCCACAGGACTCTAGAATCCATTATGTAATCACCAAAGGTGGATTAGCTCCTAACGTCATTCCAGATGAAGCCGAAGTTTATTACTATGTAAGGCATCCCAAAAGAAAAATGGTAGAAGAACTTTTTAAACGGGTCGTAAAAACAGCTCAAGGAGCTGCTTTGGGCACTGAAACAACCATGAGTTTTGAAGTAATGCATGGGAATTATTCTTTAATGCCAAATGATACGCTACAAGAAATCATGCATGAAAAATTAACCTCTAGAGGTGGCATAAGATATTCACCTAAAGAAAACGAATTTGCCAACATAATCTACCAAACACTGTTAAATCCAAAAGCTAAGATTGGTGATCAGGAAGATGTTTTATCTTATAAACCAACTCATGGGTATGGATCCACTGATGTTGGAGATGTGAGTTGGTTAGTGCCAACAGCTGGAGCACGAATATCAACCTGGGTTCCCGGAACTCCTGCTCACTCTTGGCAAGCCGTTGCTTCTGGGGGAACCACTATAGGCCTAAAGGGCACAAAACTAGCTGTGCAGGTTTTGTCAGAAACTGCTAAAGAAATTTTTCTTGATCCTTCTGTTGCAGATAAAGCAAAAGAAGAATTAGAAAAGAGAGTGGGTAAAGACTTTGACTATATACCATTACTAGGAAACAGACCTCCTCCTTTAGACTACAGGAATTAAATATTGTAATTGATGGGCGATACACATAGCACTTATAGTTTAAATGCTGAACTCTATCATGATCAAACATTCTTTGAGATTGAGAGAGAGAAAGTCTTCTATACTGAGTGGCAATGGGTTGATAGATCGCAATCACTTGTTGCTTCTGGTGATTTTATTACCACAGAAATTGCAAATTATCCTATTCTGTTAATTAAAGACAAAAACAATAAAATCAATGGATTTCATAATGTCTGCAGACACCGGGCATCTAAGGTTTTACAACAAAATAGAGGTAACTGTCAAAGCATGATATGTCCTTACCATGGATGGAATTATGGCTTGGATGGCAACTTAAAAAATCCTCCCAATTTTTTTGGTGGTAAAGATTTTAATTATAAAAAACATTCACTTTTTCCAATTAGAGTCTCAGAAAAGTATGGGTTAATCTTTGTGAATTTTAGTTTAAAATCGCAATCTCTAAATGACTGGCTAGGACCCTTTAACAAGGTAATTAATGACTACTATGACAATGATTATATTTTTCATAATGAGCTTAAATTTGATGTTCATGCCAACTGGAAAACCTATGTTGACAACTATCAGGAGGGTTATCATATCCCTTTAGTACACCCACAATTAAACAGGGATGTTGTTTGGGAAGATTACACCATAGAAAATACAGAATTATGCAGCATTCATTCTGTTCCAGCTAGACTTGGTAGCAATCAACCTGGAAGTTTTGGTTGGCACTTTCCCAACTTTATTTTTAATGTATACGGAAGGGGAATCGTGTTTCAAAGAATTGAACCCATTCAAGCAAAGTGGTGTAGGGTGGTTTATAATTTATTTAGACCATCAAGTGTCTCATTCGATGATTTTGAATCTAGTGAGGGGAAGTATCAACTTGATGTGAGTTTAGAAGATCAGCAGCTTGTACCCGAAATCCAAAGAAATTTACAGGCAGGAATATATCAATCGGGTCCTTTAAGCTCTAAATACGAATCGGGCGTTGCACATTTCCATCAATTATTGATGAAAAAAATTACCAAAGGAGAATAGTATGATCTTAATAACTGGAGCGACTGGCAATACAGGTTCAGCAGCTGTTCAAGAACTGTCCAGTCGAAATATTCCTTTTAGGGCATTAATTAGAAATAAGGATAAACAAAGCCAAATAACTGACCTAGGTGGTGAAGTTATTATTGGCGCTATAGAAGATGATGGGGCTTTAAATCAAGCAATGGAAGGAGTTCAAAAAACCTTGGTATTGTTACCCAATTCCGAACAACAACTCTTTCTAGAAAAGAAAATAGTCGATACTGCACTTGCAGCCAACGTTCAACATATTGTAAAAATATCCTCCATGGAAGCTGTGCCTGAGGCAACTAGCCCAATTCCTAAACTTCATATGCAATCAGAAAATTACATAAAAAATTCTGGAATGAGCTGGACAATGATTAAACCAAATTTCTTTATGCAAAACTTATTAGGTTCCGGTAAAACAATTGTTGAGCAGGATAAATTTTTCTTGCCTATGGGTGAAGGTAAAACTGGAATGATTCATACAAGAGATATTGGAATGGTGATTGCTAAAGTGCTTTCGGAAGATGGTCATGCAGGACAAAATTATGAAGTTACAGGACCAGAAATTTTATCCTTTCATGATGTTGCTGAGATATTCAGCAGAACGCTTGGTAAGAAAGTTGATTATATCAACGTGCCTATAGACGAATATAAAAAGACATTGTCTCAGTTCTTAACAAACCAGTGGCATTTGGATTCTGTGATTGACCTTTTCAAAGGTATCGCAGCAGGTGGTATCGAGGACAAGACTAATACTTTTCAGGATTTAATGGGAAAATCGCCGTGCTCTTTAGAACAGTTTATTCAAGAATATTCATTTGTTTTTAATGCTTAATTTTTTTACTGTTCTTGCCATCCTTTCTTAACAATTATCACAGCAAATACAATTGCAGGCAGGCCCATGGCAGCGGCAAACAAGAAAAAATCTGACCAGCCCACAGATTCAATAAATTGTCCTGAAAAGCCACTTAAAGTGATACCAGGTAAAAACATCAGTGAAGAAAAGAGCGCATACTGTGAAGCAGTATAATTCCTATTGGTTAAGCTGGATAGAAAGGCAATAAAAACAGAGCCAGAAAACCCTAATGCAAAATTATCAGCACTGATTGTTAATATTAGAATCCTTAAGTCTGCTCCTAAGCTTTCTAGTAATAAAAAGAATAAATTGGTTCCTGCAAGTAATATACTGCTTACTATCAATGGTTTACTGATACCATACTTGGCAACGGACAGACCTCCAACAAATGCACCAATAATTGTAACAATAAAACCAAACACTTTTGTAATTGACGCAATTTCACTGAGTTTAAAGCCAATATCAATATAAAAAGGGTTGGCCACTATATTGAGCATTAAATCGCTGACACGATACAAGGCAATAAACAACAAAAGCATAATGGACCAGTAACCATTTCTGGTAAAAAATTCTGAAAAAGGATGAATGACTGATTCCTTAAACCAATGGATTGAGTATTGACTTGATTTTTGCTCCTTAGGCTCAGAAATGATTAAAACAGTTGCGACGCCAACTAACATAAATAATGCCATAGTTTGATAGGCCAGTTTCCAAGAATAAAATTCAGCAATATATAATGCACCAGCTCCTGACAACAATGCAGAGATTCTATAGCCCAGTTGATAGCTTGCTGCCATTGCTCCTTGAAATCGGTTACTAATAATCTCAATTCGATAAGCATCTATTGCAATATCTTGTGTGGCTGATGCAAAAGCAATAATGATTGCAAGATAAGCCAACCAACTAAGGTTAGTTTGGGGTTTAAAAAAAGACATATAAAACAAACCGATTAGAATGCAACACTGCATCAACAACATCCACGCTCGTCTTTGACCTAAAGTTTTCGATAAAAAAGGTATGGAAAGACTATCAAGCATTGGAGCCCATAAAAATTTCATTGCATAGATAACACCAACCCATCCAAACATGCTTACTTCTGCAATTCCTATGTCCACCGAGGCTAACCAGACTGTCAATGTTGCAAAAAGCAAAGGGTATGGTAAACCTGCAGAGAATCCTAAGAAAACCATTCTAATAACCTCTGGTTTTAAATAAATCCCAAGACCGTGTTGTTGTTTATTTATCATTTTTAGAAAGGGTAATCATAATCAATCACCAATGGTGCATGATCTGAAAAACGTTTTTTTCTATAGATAAAGGATTTGTTCACGCAGTTTTTAAAATTTTGAGTTGTAATTTGATAATCAATCCTCCATCCCACATTCTTTTCCCAAGCCCTTCCTCTGTTAGACCACCATGTATATTGGTCAGCATTTTGATTGACTACCCGGAATGAATCAACAAAGCATAATTGATCAAATATTTTATCAAGCCATGCTCTTTCTTCTGGCAAACAACCTGAGTTCTTCTGATTAGACTTCCAATTTTTAATATCTATTTCTTTATGAACGATATTCACATCCCCACAAAAAATATAGGGCTTTCTGGATTGAAGCTTGTCTTTTAGTTTGTCTTCAAAAACATCTAAAAACCTATACTTCATTTGTTGCCTGATATCACCAGAAGAGCCTGAAGGAAAATAAACTGATGCTATTGTAAAATCGTCATAAACACATTCTAGATAGCGACCTTCAGAATCAAACTCTTGTGAACTTAACCCTTCAAGAATACTGCTGGGCTTCTTTTTTGAAAAAATAGCTACCCCACTGTATCCCTTCTTCTCAGCTGGAAAATAAAAACAATGGTACTGCTCTGGCCAGAATGTTTCACTTTGGATATCGTCCAGTTGAGCTCTGATTTCTTGAAGACATACAATATCAGCGCCTTGTTTTGGCAACCATTCAAAAAAACCTTTTCTCGCAGCTGCTCTGATTCCATTCACATTTACAGTAATTATTCTTATGTCATCCTCCAGTTGCCTAAATGTTAATAAAAAAGTTTTCACAAATCTCATTGCTACACAAATGAAATGAGATGATAGACTATGCAACTACCAGATAATTTTATACCGCATGGAAAATAACAAACAAGAATTTATCCGATTTGCTTTAACTAAAGGTGTTTTAAAATTTGGAGAATTTAAACTTAAATCAGGCCGAATTAGTCCTTATTTTTTTGACTTAGGGCTGTTTAATTCAGGTCAATCTATAGATTGTTTGGGAAGGTTTTATGCTGCAGCTTTAATGGCAAGTACGCTGGAGTATGACATGCTGTTTGGTCCTGCTTATAAAGGAATTTCAATTACAACTGTGTTGTCTTCAGCTTTAGCAAGAGATTATAAAATAGACATCCCATTTGCCTTCAATAGAAAAGAAACAAAAGACCATGGTGAAAAAGGTTTGATAATAGGAGCTCCTATCGAAGGTAGAGTGTTAATTGTTGATGATGTGATTACCGCAGGGACTGCGGTTTCTGAATGCGCTAGATTGATTACTGACCTTGGTGGTACATTAGCGGGTATTTTAATATCATTGGACAGACAAGAAAGAGGTAGAGAAAACCTTTCTGCTGTTGCTGAAGTATCTGTAAAATTAAGCGTGCCTGTTATTGCTATTGCGAACTTAAATGATTTAATTGATCTTTTAGAATCGGAAAATACTGCAATAAAACAATGGCTTCCTAAAATAAAAAAATACAGGGATCGCTATGGTGTAGGTGTTGATTAATCTTTGCCAGTATGACCAAAGCCTCCTTCGCCACGAGCGGTCATATCAAATTCTTCTACCACTCTAAAATCAACTTGTTTTATCGGTACAAATACCATCTGAGCTAACCTGAGGCCGGGCTCAATTAGAATCAATTGATTCCCTCTGTTCCAACATGAAATAAATACTTGGCCTTGGTAGTCCGAATCAATTAGACCGACTAAGTTACCTAAAACTAAGCCTTGTTTATGGCCTAACCCGGACCTTGGCAATATTACTGCAGCTAAAGTTGGATCATTAATATGGATCGCAATACCACTGGGTATCAATTCAGTTTGCCCTGGAGTTAAGTTAATCGGTGAGTCTATACAAGCTCTTAAATCTATGCCTGCAGATCCTTCGGTCTCATACTGAGGCACTCCAAAATCTTTACTAATTCTCTGATTAAGAACCTTTATATCTACTTTCTTTTTCATACATTAATTCTCTATTTGAATGAGAAACTACAATAGGTTAGAACTAAATACTACATCTTATAAGGGCTCTTATGAATATTTTTATGCTCAGAGCTTGCTATGTTGGATTTGTCTTGGTATAAAACTCGATCACTAAAACAATTTGCTATAATTGATCGGATAACTAGCAAGAAAAAAGAGCAAAAAATGTCTAGAATTTGTCAAGTCACTGGAAAAAAAACGATAAGTGGGAACAATGTTTCTCATGCTAATAACAGAAATCGACGTAAATTTTTGCCCAATTTACATATGCATCGGATCTGGGTTGAGAGTCAAAACAGATTTGTTAAGTTAAAACTATCGAAAAAAGGTCTGAGGACCATTGATAAACTGGGAATAGATCACGTTTTGGAAAACATTAATAAATATGGAGAAACTGAATAAATGCGTGAGAAAATAAAGCTAGTATCCTCAGCAAAAACTGGGCATTACTACACTACAACAAAGAACAAAAAAGAACATCCAGATAAAATGGAGACAAAGAAGTTCGACCCTACAATTAGAAAACACGTTCTTTACAAAGAGTCAAAAATTAAATAATTTCATTCCATAAAACATGTAGGCATAATTTATAAATTATGCCTGAATTACCTGAGGTTGAAGTAACAAAAAAATCCCTAGAAGATTGCCTTAAAGGGCGATCTATAAAATCCATTGATATTAGAGAAAAAAGACTTCGATGGAATTTAAATCAAACTGATTTAAATAACCTTATAGGACAAAAAATTCAAACTCTTACAAGACGAGGGAAATATATCTTAATCAATACCGAACCTGGTAGTGCACTACTACACTTAGGCATGTCAGGAAGTATTGGCATACTGGAGATTGATCAGCCTTTAAAAAAACATGACCATTTTGATCTCATTATAGATAGCAACCACATTATACGGTTTAACGACCCAAGAAGATTTGGTAGTTTTATATGGGCAGGAAAGAAGCCTGAAAAACATAAACTATTAAGTAAACTTGGACCTGAACCTTTGGAAAATAAGTCTTTGGGATCCTATTTGCACAGCTTAAGCAAGAATCGAAAAACCTCAATAAAAGCCTTCATAATGAATGCACAAGTAGTTGTTGGTGTTGGCAATATTTATGCAAATGAAGCATTATTTATTAGTGGTATTCATCCTAAACGCAAAGCAAGCAGAGTCAGCAAAAAAAGATATATGCAATTAGCATCTGCGATTCAAGAGACCCTAACAAAAGCTATAGCAATGGGTGGGACTACACTAAGAGATTTTTCTTATTCATATAGAGGAAAGAAGATCGGTTATTTTAAACAAGAGTTATTTACTTATGGTCGTGAAGGATCTCAATGTAAGAATTGTTCTAGGCCAATTAAGCAGATAACACTTAGTGGTAGAAGCTCTTTTTACTGTTCTGGTTGTCAACATTAATTAATAGTAATCAATACCACTATCTTCTATCAAAGCTCTCGGGTCAGATGAGGTTTCTACCTTGCCATTATCTTTTTGTATGGTAATCACTTGCATATTTCCATAATCACGAATTTCTTTTAGCTTGTGGCCCATATCAGTCAATTCATCAACAACACGTTCGGAAAAAGCGCCTTTTTCATATTGAATTGTGTCCGGCAAATACTGATGATGATATCGTTTGATCGAGTTCATTTCATTGGCTGTCCCACCATTAGTCCAATTGAGAATGGACAAAAGAACCATGGTTATAATCTTTGAGCCTCCTGGCGTGCCTAAGATGGCAGTTCCAGCATCAGATTCGATAAATGTAGGTGTCATACTGGAGAGCATTCGTTTGTTTGGGTGAATTGAATTTGCTTCGCCATGAACCAAGCCATAGCGATTTGGAGTAAACGGCTTAGCAGAAAAATCATCCATCTCATTGTTTAATATAAAGCCACCTGATGGAACCATATATCCCGATCCAAACCACGTGTTTATGGTTTGTGTTGTTGCCACCCGATTACCCTCTAAGTCGACGATAGAAAAATGTGTTGTCTCAGTTCCTTTATTACTAACAAAAATCTGATCATCATCTAAATGGATCGGTGTTGCTTGTGTTAAATCGATACTCTCACTATGTTCAATTGCATGTTCTGAGCTAATCAACATCTGGATCGGCACCTCAACAAAATCTGGGTCGCCTAAATAAGCAGCTCTATCTTGATAAGCCCTTCTCATTGATTCAATAATAAGGTGTGTCAATCTAGATGTATCCATCCTCTTATAATCATATTGGCTTAGAATATTAAGGATAGTGGCTATTGTAGTGCCGCCTGATGAGGGAGGCGGAGCCAGAGTTAGTATAAAATCTTCAAAAGATACTTTGATAGGTTGTCTCTCAACAATTTTATATTTTTTAAAATCTGCTAATGACCAAATTGATCCGTCTTTGTTAGTTTCATTAACAATTGTCTTGGTAAAATCACTGTTATAAAAACCATCATGTCCTTCTGAAGCTATGATTCTAAGTGTATTAGCTAGCTCTGGTTGTGTGATTAAATATCCTGCTTCAGGCAGTTGTTTATTAGGTAAAAAAATCTCTTGAAACTTAGGAGAGAGAACGCTAGATCTTTTAGCCACATTTAGTGCTGTATTGAGTCTGCGATAAGCGGGAAACCCTTCTTCTGCTAACTTTATTGCTGGCTTGAGTGAAACACTTAATGGTAGTTTTCCATATTGTTTAGAAATATGGACTAAAGCTGCTGGAAGTCCAGGTATTCCTGATGCTAAAGGGCCAACTAAAGATGACTTGGGTATAAAATTCTTATCTGAGTCCAGGTACATGTCTGGTTTTGACATCAGAGGTGCAACTTCTCGTCCATCTATAAATGTAGTGAAATCGTCGCTATTCCTGTGCAAAAGAAAAAAACCACCTCCTCCCAAACCTGAGCTATAGGGTTCTACAACAGATAATGCGGCACTGACTGCAACTGCTGCATCAAAAGCATTACCACCCCTTTGCAAAATGAGGTGACCTGCTTGAGTTGCTAAAGGATGTGCTGATGCAATGGCATTTTGATTTGGAAGCTCAGCATTAATATGTCCTGGATGTAGAAAAACCACAACAATTAAAATATATTTAATATAAACCATATGTTTCTTTATCGTGGACACAGCTTTTAGTTTTGAAATTGTTCTTGTAGAGCTTTTTGTACAGTTGGATGTACAAACTCTGAGACATCCCCTCCTTCTGATGCAATTTGTTTAATAAGGGACGAGGAAACAAAAGCCAGACTGCCGCTGCTACTAAAAAATACCGTTTCAATATCTTCTGCAAGTCTTTTGTTCATATTTGCTAACTCAAATTCAAACTGAGCATCAAAGGGTGAGCGAAGCCCTCTAATTAAAACATTAGCTTTCTCTGATTTAGCAAAATCAATGGTTAGCCCAGAGTACTCTTTTATCTCAATATTATTAAAAGTATTTAGAACCTCTTTTGCCATTTCCAATCTTTCTTCGGGTGAGAAAATTGTTTTCTTCTCTGAGGCATGTGAAATTCCCACAATCACTGTTTCAAAAATATTGGAGGCCCTTCTGGCCATTTCAAAGTGACCGTTGGTAATAGGATCAAAGGTTCCTGCATAGATAGCTATCATGACTGAAATGTCTCTTTATTGTTTTCTTTTAAGAAGACCATAATATACATTTCCAGCCTTGGATTCTTTATAATTTTCCCAACTCATTGAGTATTCTTTGCAATCCAATTTTTGATCAGATTCATAATAAATTAAACCTCCAGGGTTCAGCCATTTGCAGCTCTCCAAATGGTTTAAAAAATCTTGAATCTTATAACCACTAAAGGGTGGGTCTAAAAATATTAGATCAAAGGGTTGGAAACAATTTGGATCATTTAAAAACAATTGTGCATCAGAATGAACCACTCTAAAATTTTCTAGACCCAAATACAGTGCTTGTTTTTGTATCTCTTTTAATATCTTTCTTCGATGATCAACAAAGACAATATCGCTTGCACCTCTTGACAAGGCTTCAATTCCCAAGATACCAGTGCCTGCAAAAAGATCCAAACATCTTTTTCCTTCTGTTTGAAATGCCAACCAATTAAACAATGTTTCTCTCACTCTGTCTTTTGTTGGTTTAATAACATTGTCTACAATTGACACCTTTCTGCCTCGGTGTTGGCCACCTATTATTCTAATTTTTCCCTTAGTGCTCATAAATCTTTACCGCAAATATTTACTTTCTTGCTCAATTGTAGAGCAATTTTTTGTTTGGTTATATTTATAATTTATTGATTTATAGATATTTTTTAACCAAGAATGTATTATGTTTAGCACTCTCATTGTTGGAGTGCTAAAATTAGTGTGTAAACTGAACAAAAATTAGAAAACATGGCTAAAGAATTAACGATAAAGCAAGACGAAATATTCATGGGTCCCTTGGGAAGTCTTGGGGCTTATATAAATATTGTCAATCAAGTTCCTATTCTAAGTAAAGAAGAGGAGAAGAGTCTAGCGCTTCGCTATCAAAATGAAAACGATCTCGATGCTGCGAGGCGTTTAATCATGTCCCAGTTAAGATTTGTTGTTTATATTGCAAAAGGTTATTCAGGCTATGGTCTCTCTCTTGCTGATTTAATCCAAGAAGGCAATATAGGTTTAATGAAAGCTGTGAAACGTTTTGATCCAGATCGTGGATTTAGATTGGTTACATATGCTGTGCACTGGATAAGGGCAGAGATTCATGAGTTTGTTTTCAATAATTGGAAGCTAGTTAAGATCGCCACAACTAAGGCGCAGAGAAAACTTTTCTTTAACCTAAGAAAAAGCAAAAAACATTTAGGGTGGTTGTCCAAACAAGAAACAGAATCTATTGCAAAAGATTTGGGCGTCAAACCAAAAGAAGTCACACAAATGGAACAAAAGCTTACATCGAAAGATTTGGCTTTTGATCTAAGAGATAGCAGTAATGAAGATGAATATGTGGCTCCTGCCGGTTATCTACCAAGTCCAGATTCCGATCCAGCAGAAACCTTGCAAGAATCTGACTGGCTGACAAAAAATACCGAGGCTCTCACTCTTGCAATGAAAAACTTAGATGAAAGAAGTAAAAATATTCTTAAATCACGTTGGCTTGAAGAAAAAAAACCCACTCTTAAAGACCTTTCAAAAAAATACAATATCTCAATAGAAAGAGTCAGGCAAATCGAAGAACATGCTATCAAGACACTTCGTGAAACCCTCGTCGAAGCTTAACTCACTACGTACAATTAAAAGTTTTGTTCGACGCTCAGGTCGAATAACGAACTCACAACGCAAAGCATGGAACCATTATTGGTCTTATTATGGTATTGATATAGAAAACGATCCAAATGAGTTTATTGAGTTGTTTAATGATACAAAAAAAAGAATTGTCCTAGAGATTGGTTTCGGCGATGGTGATAATCTCATTGCAACGGCAATAAATGAACCTAGCTCAACTGTTATTGGTATCGAAGTCTATCGTTCAGGAATAGGTCATTGTTTGATTAATGCAAAGAAAAATAACCTAAAAAATTTAAAAATTATCTACTTTGATGCTGTTGAGGTTTTAAATCAATACGTACCAAATAATTCGGTTGATGCTATCAATATTTTTTTTCCAGATCCATGGCCAAAAAAAAGACATCGAAAGCGTAGATTAATTTCTGATGCGTTTGTTCTGTTGTTAAAATCTAAATTAACTAACCATGGTCTGGTGCATATATGCACTGATTGGCCTGATTACAACGAAGAGATCTTGGGGCTGTTCAAACACATCAAAGGCTTCGAGCCGGTTAAAAATATTCTGAAAAGAACTCAAACAAAATACGAAAGAAAGGCTATAGCCTTAGGGCATGCTATTTATGAATCTGCATATAGGTTAGTTTTATAATCATCCTAATCAGATTCAGATTATCCTCATCGCTCTGATAACTTACTTTTTACCTTGAAGAAAAGCATCAACAGCCAATGCAGCACCTCTGCCTTCGTTCATCGCCCACACAACAAGGGATTGGCCTCTTCTGCAGTCTCCAGCACTAAAGATACCGGCTTTGTTTGTTGCAAAAGTTCCATAAGAAGCTGCTATATTGGCTTGTTCATTTAAATCAACCCCGAATTTCTCTGGAAGGTCTTTCTCAGGACCTAAAAATCCCATTGCCAATAAAACGATATCTGCTGCCCATCGTGTTTCAGTTCCTTTTATTTGTTTCATTGACCATTGGCCATTTTTTTTATTCCATGTAACTGATTGACTCTCTAAACCCAACACTTCGCCATTACCATTATCGATAAAATAATTACTTGATGTCTCGTATACCCTTGGATCATCTTCAAAGATAGCAATTGCTTCTTCATGCCCATAATCAGTTCGCAAGATGTTTGGCCATAAAGGCCATGGGTTGTTCTCATCCCTCTGTTGGGGTGGTTTTGGTAATAACTCAATATTTACAATACTCTTGCACCCTTGTCGAATTGCTGTTGCTATACAATCTGTTCCTGTATCACCTCCACCTATCACTATTACATTTTTATTGTTTGTATTGATATAAGTGTTATCAGATAAAGCATTGTTCAATAAACTCTTAGTGTGTTGTGTTAAAAATTCCATTGCAAAATAAATGCCATCCAACTCTCGCCCTGGAATGCTTAAATCATGAGGAACTGTGGATCCGGTTGCTAAAAGAATGGCATCAAATTTTTTGGTTATTTCTTGGCAATCGACATCAACCCCAACATCTGTATTTGTTTTAAATGTAATACCAGAATCTTCCAAAAGCTCAATTCTTCTATTGATGAGGCTTTTTGATAATTTCATATTTGGTATTCCATACATCAACAATCCTCCAACTCGATCCTCCCTTTCAAAAACCGTCACTTGATGTCCTGCTTGATTAAGTTGATCAGCGGCTGTTAATCCTGCGGGACCTGAGCCGATGATTGCAATGGATCTACCAGTTCTAAACGATGGTTGCTTTGATTGAACCCAACCTTTTTCAAAACCTATATCTATGATTGAGTTTTCAATATCTTTGATTGTTACAGCAGGTTCATTAATGCCTAGGACACATGAACCTTCACAAGGTGCTGGGCAGACTCTTCCTGTAAATTCTGGAAAATTATTAGTTTCACTTAAAAGATCCAGTGCATCTTGCCAGCGTCCTTCATGAATTAAATCATTCCACTCAGGTATTAAATTACCAATTGGACACCCGTGTTCCGATCCACAAAAAGGCACTCCACAATCCATACAACGTGAGCCTTGAAGCATTAAATGTTTTTTATTGGGTGGTGTATAGATCTCATAATAATCTAAAACACGTTCATGCTTGTCACGCAAAGGGTTTCTTTGTCTTGGAAACTCTAAAAATCCAGTTGGCTTTCCCATAACTAATTACACTATTGCAGTATTCGATCGTTGGTCTCGAATATTGACTCTATTTCCTCATTGTGATCTTTTCTCTCTTGGAGCACTCGCTTGTAATCCAAAGGCATCACTTTAACAAACTGAGTTAAAACCTCAGGCCATCCATCTAAAAGATCTCGGGCAACTTCTGAATTCGTGTAACGCTGATGCATTTCTAGCAATCTCAATAATTCGGCTATACTTTCTTCGTCTTCTAGGGGTTCTATTTCAACCATCCCGGTGTTGCAGTTGGGTGAAAAATCCTGCTCTTGATCTAAAACGTAAGCAATCCCACCGGACATACCTGCTGCAAAGTTAACGCCTGTTTTACCTAAGACAACAACTCTACCTCCTGTCATATACTCACAGCCATGATCTCCAACTCCTTCAACAACAGCATAGGCTCCACTATTTCTAACACAAAATCTTTCAGCGGCTTTTCCTCTATAAAAGCCCCAGCCTGAAGTGGCTCCGTACATGGCTACGTTTCCAATTAATATATTATTTTCAGCTTTAAAAAGTCTATCTTCAGGAGGGACAACGATTACACGTCCACCGGATAATCCTTTGCCTATATAGTCATTACAGTCTCCAATTAATTTCATGTTAATACCTGGAACTAAAAAAGATGCAAAACTTTGTCCTGCTGATCCTTGGAAATTGATATTGATTGTATTGTCTGGCAAACCATCTTCACCCCACTTCTTGACAACTTCATGGCTTAGCATTGCCCCAGTAGTTCTGTCTGTATTAACAATGGGTAAATCAACAGATACCTGCTCCTTGTTGTGGAGAGCTTTGTGAAACAACTTAATTAGCTTTCGATCCAAAACCTTGTCGATGCCATGTTGTTGTTGTGTTGTGCTGCGGATGGCAACGTTTTCTCTCAATTGTTGAGGGGGCACCAGTAATGAACTTAAATCTAATTTTTTGGCTTTCCAGTGGTCAATAGCATTGTTTTCCTCTAGAAAATCGACTCTCCCAATAAGCTCATCAAAAGTTTTGATACCTAACCTTGCCATGATTAATCTTGCCTCTTCAGCTATCATAAAAAGATAATTAATCACGTGCTCTGGTTGGCCGGTAAATTTTTCTCTAAGCAAAGGGTCTTGTGTGGCAATACCAACTGGGCAGGTGTTCATGTGGCATTTGCGCATCATGATACAACCCAAGGTAATGAGTGGCGCTGTAGAAAATGCAATTTCATCAGCTCCAAGTAAACCGGCGATAATGACATCTCTGCCAGTTTTTATTCCTCCATCTGTTTGAATTTTTACCCTATCTCTTAAATTATTTAAGATTAAAGTTTGTTGCACTTCGGCGACGCCTAATTCCCAAGGAAGCCCTGCATGCTTTATACTTGTTAGCGGTGAGGCACCAGTCCCACCAACATCACCAGAAATGACGATATGATCAGCATGTGCTTTGACTACTCCTGCTGCAATAGTTCCGACTCCTGCTTCTGAGACCAACTTAACGCTAATTTCTGCATCAGGATTAGCATTTTTGAGGTCAAAAATTAACTGTGATAAATCTTCAATAGAATAAACATCATGATGTGGAGGAGGGCTTATCAAGCCAACGCCTGGAGTGGAATTTCTAGTTGAGGCTATTTTTGCATCAACTTTTTTCCCAGGAAGTTCCCCTCCTTCACCTGGTTTTGCCCCTTGTGCTATCTTAATTTGTAATTGTTTTGCATTTGCAACATAGGTTGCTGTGACACCAAAACGACCTGAAGCAATTTGTTTAATTGCTGATGATTTTAAATCCCCGTTGGGCATAGGCTGAAATCGTTCACGGCTCTCGCCTCCTTCTCCACTGTTGCTTTTAGCTCCAATACGATTCATTGCAATAGCTAGAGTTTCATGGGCTTCTGATGAGATAGATCCAAAACTCATTGCTCCGGTGGAAAATCGTTTAACTATTTCATTGGCTGACTCAATTTCATTTATTTTAAGTTGTTTCTTTTCCTTGATCTGTTTAAATTTTAAAAGTCCTCGAAGCGTACAGGATTCTTCTGCTTGGGCATTTGCATGCTGTGCAAATTGTTGATAAGCACTGAGATCATTGGTTCTAGCAGCCTTTTGCAGAGACCAGATTGTTTCTGGGTTCCAAACATGTTTTTCTCCAGCTCTTCTCCAATGAAAATCACCTATATTGGGCAAGCGTTTGTTCTTCTCTTGTGTCTGAAGAGGCCAACCCAATCGATGCCTTCTAATTATTTCTGTTTGTAAAGTTTCAAAACCAACCCCAGATATTCTGTTAGTAGTCCCTTTAAAGCACTTGTTAACAACCTCATTAGACAGTCCTAGTGCTTCAAAAATTTGTGCACCTTTATATGAGTGCAAAGTGGAGATCCCCATTTTCCCCATTACTTTAAGGATTCCTTTTACCGATGCTTGTCGGTAAGCACGAATGACAGAATGATCATCTGTTAATGGTATCCTGTTTTCAGGGCCTGGATGGAAATGTGAATGATGAAGATGTCCTTCATCTTTAGCTGTCAAAATTGCTTCGTAAGCTAAATAGGGATAAATTGCATCTGCTCCATAACCTAATAACAAGCAATGATGGTGAACTTCCCTTGCTTCGCCTGTCTCAATAATGATTCCAACTTGAGTGCGTTTTGCAATATTTACCAGATGATGATGGACAGCCCCACAAGCCAAAAGACTACTCACAGCTGCTTGGTTTTGATTTGATGCTCGGTCAGAAAGCACAATAAAACTTGAACCATTTTCAATGGCCCTTTCTGCTTCTTGACAAGCCCGATCGAGTGTCTGTTCTAAGTTCTCTTTTGACGAAGAAGAAACATCAAATGTTATATCAATAACTTCTGTCTGAAAACCATAGTGGTCGATATTCTTAATCGCATCAATATCTTGATAAGTGATGATAGGATTCTCAATAAATAATCGTTTGGCATGCTTTTCTGTAACTGATAGTAAATTTTGTTCCGGTCCAATATAACACTCTAGAGACATGATAATTTTCTCTCTAATTGAATCAATGGATGGGTTTGAAACCTGGGCAAACATTTGTTTAAAATAATCAGACAACATTCTAGGTTTATCACTAAGGACGGCTAGTGGCGAATCATTTCCCATCGATCCTAAGGGGTCTCTCAAGTCATGGACCATTGGCTTTAACATAAATTCTAGTGTTTCAGAGGTATAGCCAAAAGAGCATAGTTTAGAGATCAATAACTCTTGGGAATACCTTCTAGGTGATCTGTCGGTGCTGATGTCTTTTAGTTTTACTCTATTTTCATCGAGCCAATGGCGATAAGGATGAGCATTGATTAGAGGCTTCTTGACCTCGTTATCGGAAAGAAGTTTACCTTGTTTAAAATCAATCAAGAATATTTTTCCTGGTTCCAGTCTTCCTTTTTTAGCAATTTGCTTATTACCCAGAGGCAAAACCCCTACTTCGCTTGCCATGATGACTCGTTGATCCGTGGTGATGTAATATCGACTTGGTCTCAGTCCATTTCTATCTAAAACAGCCCCTATTGCATCGCCATTTGTAAATACAACAGAAGCCGGCCCATCCCATGGTTCCATGATGGTCGATTGATATTCATAAAAAGATTTTCTGGCCTCGGACAGTGTTTTTTTCTTTTGCCATGCTTCGGGAATCATCATTAAAACTGCCTCTTGTATAGGCCGGCCTGTCAGAGACAAAAACTCTAAAACATTATCAAAATTTCCAGAGTCAGAACAATTGGTTTCAATAACTGGTAATAATTTAGAAATAGATGACCCGAATAAATCTGATTGAAGTGAGCCTTCCCTTGCGTGCATCCAATTAATATTGCCCTTGATTGTATTAATTTCTCCATTATGAGACATGAATCGGTTAGGCATAGCTCTGTCCCAACTAGGAAATGTGTTGGTTGAAAATCTAGAATGGATCATCGCCATGTGTGAGATGTAGTCTTCTTCTTTTAAGTCAGAAAAAAAATTAAACAACTGCTCATTCGTTAACATGCCTTTATAAACGATGACTTTAGAAGATAAGGTGCATATATAAAAAGACTCTGCTTGTTTTAATATTGGGTCATTTTGTAAGTTATTACTCGATTGTTTTCGAATAAGATACAACCGCCTCTCAAACTCCTCTTGGTCAATATCCTCTTTGGAAGCAATAAATAATTGCATCATGTGGGGCATTGACTCTATTGCGGTCGGTCCGAGATTAGCTTCTAGGGGTTGGGTTGGTAAGTCTCTCCAGCCGATAATTTTTTGCTTCTCTGTATTACAAATTTGTTCCACTTTATTCATACAATGGCGTTTTGCTATATTATCTACTGGTAAAAACACTATGCCGACTGCATATTTTCCAGATACTGGCAATTCCTGGTTAAACTCCTTTTGAGCAATTCTCCGTAGAAAGGCATCCGGCAGTCCGGTTAGGATGCCAGCACCATCCCCTGTATTATGTTCCGCACCCCTTGCTCCTCGATGATCCATATTTTCAAGAATTATAGCTGCATCAGATATAATCTTGCGGCTTGCTTGGCCTTTAATATGGGCTATAAAACCGACTCCACAGCTTTCTTTTTCAAAAGCAGTATCATATAAACCAATCTGTTTTTTTGGCATAAAATGCATAACTTTTTTCAGCAGCTTTGAAGTTGCTGATAAATGATTACTAAAAATAATCTTAATGTTTTGTTATAGATACTCTGGACGCAGAAAGAGATCTGAAATCATCACTTAGACTATCCTATCATAAAATCTTATTTATCATTTGATTAATAGGAGAATTATCATTTAGTAATTATTGAAAAATTTTTCTTGCCTCTTGTTTTTACTATGCAGGTCTTTCATTTATACTCATTAGGTCTCTTGGGTTATTGTTGGATTCAACCTAAGAACATTTATCATAAACAAAGGGGTAATATGAATGATCTAAATTCTTGGTTGAACGCTATCGGTAGTATTTTATGGCATGAAAATGTTCTCTATGCTTTATTGATCACAGGATTGATTCTGACAGTTTGGAGTGGCTTCTCACAATATCGTGCCTTAACTCATGGCGTTAAGGTAATCCGTGGCGATTACGACAAACCTGACGACCCAGGCGCTATCACACACTTCCAAGCTCTTTCAACAGCGTTATCCGCTACAGTGGGTCTTGGAAATATTGGCGGTGTAGCCCTTGCGATTTCATTGGGTGGTCCTGGAGCCATTTTCTGGATGTGGGTTGTAGGCTTTTTAGGGATGGCTGTGAAGATAACAGAGGTTTCACTTTCAATGTTACACAGAGACACTTCAGACCCTGAAAACCCCAATGGCGGCCCAATGTGGGTAATGTCTAACAACCTCATCGGTCGATCGAAAATAATAAGGACTCTTGGAATGGGTATTGCTGGTACTTTTTCGGTCGCTTTGATTATTAATACGTTTATTGCAGGTAATTATTTTCAAGCATGGAATGTTGGGGAATTGACCGAGCAATATTTTGGAATTCCTTCTATTGTGACTGGTTTAATACTCGCCGTTATAGTGGGAGCAGTTATCATTGGAGGAATCAAGCGTATTGGTGAGGTGACATCAAAACTGGTCCCTTTCATGTTAACTCTTTATGTGCTCTCTTGTTTATTGGTTTTGGCGTTCAACTTTAACCAAATCCCTTCCATGTTTGCTTTGATTTTTAACGCAGCATTCTCTCCGCTAGAAGCAAGTAATGCATTTATTGGAGGGGCAGTGGGCTCTGCTTTTATGCTTGGCATGCAAAGGGCTTTGTTTTCAAATGAAGCAGGCCAGGGATCTTCTCCAGTCGCACATTCTGCTGCCAAAACCAAAGAACCAATCCGAGAAGGGGTGGTTGCAGGTCTAGAGCCTTTTGTTGATACAATCGTTGTTTGCACAATGAGTGCTTTGGTTATTTTAATTAGTGGAGTCTGGAATCGCCCTGCTGAAATTTTTATCAATGAAGCAGTATTTACCCCTGTTACCCCTGTTTCTGAAAATGAATGGCAACTCTCTACGGATGATTCTTTTTACGCTCAACTGTCTGCAGATCAAAATGTTTTTGTGGTGGTGTCTGGCGATCTAAATCCACAATCTGGAAACACTTTAAGCAAGGTAACTGGTGAAGTAATTTATGACAATGAGAAAAAGGCTGTAACCAACATTAAGTGGCAGAAATTTACATCAGAGAAAAAACCTCAACTATTAGACAAGGAATTATATATAGACTATGTCGGAGCAATGCTAACAGCTAAAGCATTCGACAAAGCGTTTGAAAGAAACTGGCCTGATTTAGAGCTGGGAAAATGGTTGGTTACTCTAGCTTCCTGGTTGTTTGCAATATCCACAATGATCTCATGGAGTTACTACGGAGAGAAAGGTGTTGTTTTCTTAATGGGTCAAAAAAGTGTTCTACCTTACAGGATTATTTTCTGCCTGATCATTGTGTTCGCTACACTTGGATTTATAAAAACAAATGAGGAGCTCAATAGTCTTTCAGTAATAGGTACAGGTGTATGTCTTGTAGCTAATCTTCCTATAATCTGGTTGTTTAGCCACCAAGCTATGAGGGAATATAAACAATATATTCGTAAACTTAAAGCTGGAGATTTTTTATAAATAAGCCTTGAAAAATGAGATTAAAACCATGAAAAAAGAAATAAAAATTCGACCTTTTTGGTATTCAGATGTTTGGATCTGGCCAAAGTTGATTACCATTATTACAACTCTCGATAAGAAAGGTGTTGTCAATGCTGGTCCTTATTCTCACATTATGCAATACGATGTGATGACTAAAAATCCAAGATTAATAGTGGGGTTTAGACAAGATTCTCATTCATTTGTAAATATTTGTGACACCAAAGAGTTTGTTGTTAATTGCCCCAATGTTGACGGTCTAGACGACATGATGGAAACCGCAAAATTTTACCCCGAGGGAATCAATGAGCTAGAGTTTACTAAGTTTACTCAAATCCCTTCACGAAAAGTAAAACCACCAAGTTTGAAAGAATGCCCACAAATTGCAGAATGTACTGTGGATGAGATTGTTGTACTAGAAAAAAGTACTGCTATTGTGATTGGCACTATTGAAGCAATCATTGTAGATGAAGAGTTGATTTCAATGAACAGAGAAGAGCGCATACGCGCAATGGATTTACCCATAGGAATGGGTGATGAGAAACGTCAGGATTACTACCATACAACTTTAGGGAAGCTAACAATGCACAGATTGGGTCAGCCTAAAAATGCTATGGCCGGAGCTGATGCGGTGACCAATATACCTTGGGACAAAGAAGCGATGAAAATGCTTATGAATGTGCCGCCACCGATAAGAAAAATGGTCATTAAAAATACAGAGGAATTCACCAAAGAAAAAGGGGCAACAACAGTTACCTCTGAGCTTTTCACCGAGTTAGCTAAAGAAGTGGGTATGGATCCAGAAGTGATGGAAAGATTTAACAGCGGAGGTTAAATTTTTTGCCTATTGAAATAAACAATCACGACTTATTCAAAGAACAAGCCTACATTAATGGTCAATGGGTTGATGCCAATGATGATTCGACCGTGGATGTTGTCAATCCAGTAAACCAAGAAGTTATCGGTCATGTGCCCAATTGTGGCCAAGAAGAAACTAACACTGCTATCAATGCTGCTGCCGAAGCACAAAAAAAATGGAAACAGTATCCTGCAAAAGAAAAAGCCTCAATTCTGAGGTCTTTGTTTGATCTGATCTGCACTCACCAGGAAGATTTAGCAAGAATCATAACTTATGAACAGGGCAAATCTTTGACAGAAGCAACCGGTGAAATTGCATATTCAGCCTCATTTATTGAATGGTTTTCAGAAGAGGCTAAACGTATTTATGGAGATGTGATTCCCGGCCATCTTCACGACAGAAGAACTGTTGTGATCAAGCAGCCTATTGGTGTTGTGGCTTGCATAACACCATGGAATTTTCCTTCAGCAATGCTAGCAAGAAAAATTGGACCGGCGCTTGCAACAGGTTGTTCTCTAGTGTGTAAACCAGCAAAACACACCCCTTTTTCTGCTTTAGCGCTTGCTTATTTGGCAGAAGAAGCAGGTTTACCTAAAGGTTTATTCAACGTGCTGACTGGTGATGCAAAGACTATTGGAAAAACAATGACTGACAGTCATTTAGTGCGAAAGTTAACATTCACTGGATCCACTGAGATAGGAAAAATGCTGCTAAAAGAATGTGCTAACACCGTCAAAAAAGTCTCTATGGAGCTTGGCGGGCATGCTCCATTTATCGTTTTTGAAGATGCAGATATTCCAGCTGCTATTGAAGGGGCAATTGCAGCAAAGTTTAGAAACTCTGGCCAGACTTGTGTTTGTGCTAATAGAATATACATTCATCAGAATGTATATGATGAGTTTTGTGCTGGATTCGTAAAGGAAGCTGGACAACTTAAAACAGGTGATGGCCTAGACCCAGATACAGATCAAGGACCACTTATTGATAAAACTGCATTGCTTACAGTTGAAGAACATGTCGTTGATGCTAAAAACCAAGGGGGAGAGATTCTCTTAGGCGGAAAATCACATCAGTTAGGTGGTTTGTTTTATGAACCAACAGTGATTAAAAATGCCCATGACGGGATGCTAGTAGCTAAAGAAGAAACCTTTGGTCCTGTAGCGCCCTTATTTTCTTTTGCCACGGAAACAGAGGTAATCGAAAGAGCAAATGATACTCTTTTCGGTCTTGCGTCATATCTTTATACCCAAAATCTAGCAAAAAGTTGGAGGGTTTCAGAGCAGCTTGAATATGGGATGGTGGGTTTAAACACAGGAATCATTTCAACTGAAATGGCTCCTTTCGGAGGTATCAAGGAATCCGGCATGGGTCGCGAAGGATCCAAGTATGGAATAGACGACTATCTTGAAACAAAATACATCTCTATCGCTGGAATCGATGAATAGCCGCTAACGATTGCAATCTGTTGTTACAACTGTATGATTCGGCTATTGTTTTCATAAACCTCCATGCAAACTGAACAAGCTAAACTAACTAAAGGCCCTGTTTCTTCGGCTATAACATCCATGATGGTACCAATGATCATTGGTCTCATTGTGATTATTGGCAATGGTTTGGTTGATGCTTATTTTGTTGGGCAGCTTGGCTATGCGCAATTAGCTGCAATAAGTTATGCTTTTCCTGTTTGGTTTATCCTTGGCGGTATTGTTATGGGCCTGGGTGTAGGAACCTCATCTGTAGTATCAAGATTAATTGGGTCTGGCAATCACGCCCAAGTCAAAGAAGTTGCAACTCACTCAATGATTTTGGGTGTCTGCGTGGGTATAGCGGTTATATCCATAGGCCTGATTACTCTGGAGGATCTTTTTGGTCTTCTTGGTGCGAATGAAGAAACTATGCCTTATGTAAAAGACTATATGGAAATTTATTATCTGGGAGGTATTTTTATAGCCGTGCCCATGATAGGAAACTCAGTCTTAAGAGCATCTGGCGATGCAAAAACTCCCTCAACACTCATGGCATCAACAGCTATCATAAATGCTATTTTAGATCCTATATTAATTTTTGGGTGGTTTGGCATGCCTGCAATGGGTATCAAAGGGGCGGCTCTAGCAAGTGTTTGTGCAAATATTTTTGTTTTTCTAGCAGCGCTTGCAATATTAATTTTTAGAGATAGATTAATTCAATTTCAAGGCCACTCTGTTAATAAAATTATTCAATCCTGGAAACAAATACTCCATGTGGGCTTTCCAGCAATTGCCAGCAACCTGATTGCACCAGTTTCATCAGCTTTAGTGACAGCGCTAGTTGCTAGTTTTGGGCAATCAGCCGTAGCTGCATATGGTCTAGCAGGACGAATTGAGGCGTTTGTTATTGTTATTCTAATGGCTCTTGGTGGGGCTATGGCACCATTTGTTGGACAAAACTTTGGTGCTAAAAAGTTTGAACGACTCAGAGAAGGGTTTGTTTTTGCAGCTAGATTTATGCTTGTTTATTCGATTTTTTGTATCCTTTTTTTATTTTATGCTGCTGATTTTCTTGTTGGGATTTTTACCTCAAATGAAGAGGTAATGAGGATAGCAATAATTCAATTGGTTTATTGCCCATGGGGATATGGTTTTCTAGGTTTGGCTGCGATTTGTAATGGCTCTTTTAACGCCTTCGGAAAACCCATGCCTGCAATGACTATTTCAATTAGTAGAACCTTAATGGTATACGTGCCTATGGCCTATTGGTTGGCTAGTATTTATGGAATTAGAGGTATTTTTATAGCTCAAGTATTGTCTAATATTCTTGCCGGTATAGTTGCTCTTTTTTGGTATCGATCTATTTTTAAACAACTGCGATCAGAATACAGCCCAGCTTAATTATCACCTTTTAATTGATCTAAGATGCTCTCATTTTCTAGTGTTGAGGTGTCTTGAGTAATTTCTTCATCTTTGGCAATCGATCGTAGAAGCCTCCTCATAATTTTCCCAGATCTAGTTTTAGGAAGATTGTCCGAGTAACGAATATCATCAGGTTTAGCAATAGGTCCTAATTGCTCCGCAACCCAATCTCTCAATTTACTAGTCATTTCAATAGCATCATCTCCTATTGGCCTATCTCCTTTTGGCACTACATAAGCAAAAATTCCTTCTCCTTTTATCTCATGAGGTTTACCGACAACAGCTGCTTCTGCAATATCTGGGTGTGCAACTAACGCAGATTCAACCTCCATGGTGCCTAATCGATGTCCGGACACATTTAAAACATCATCAATTCTGCCCATGATCCAGTAATATCCATCTTCGTCTCGGTGTGCGCTGTCTCCAGCGACATAATACTGGTTATTAAATCGTTCCCAATACGTTTCGATATAACGTTGATTGTCCTCCCAAATTGTCCTCAACATTGATGGCCATGGTTTTTTGATGACCAAGTATCCTCCTTGTTTAGGATCGGTGATAGGAATTCCTTGTTCGTCAACAATATCCACCATGATGCCTGGCAGTGGTTGAGTGCAAGATCCTGGTTTTGTTGGCGTCACTCCCGGAATGGGGCTAATCATAATGGCGCCTGTTTCCGTCTGCCACCAAGTATCAACAATAGGACACCTCTCTGAACCAATGACTGAGTGATACCACATCCATGCTTCTGGATTAATAGGTTCACCAACGGTTCCTAGCAACCTGATATTGGTGAGGTTGTATTGGTTGGGTAAGCTATCACCTAATTTCATTAATGCTCTTATAGCTGTTGGCGCAGTATAAAATATGGTCACTTTATGTCGCTCACAAATCTCCCAAAACCTTCCTCCATGAGGATAGGTTGGGGCACCTTCATAGATCATAACTGTTGTGCCAGCGGCCAAAGGGCCATAAGCGACATAGCTATGTCCTGTAACCCAACCAACATCTGCAGTGCACCAAAAAATATCATTGGAATTTAAATCAAAGACCCACTTATTGGTTAATTTAGCATTCAGAAGATATCCACCAGTTGAGTGTTGGACTCCTTTTGGTTTTCCTGTTGATCCAGAGGTGTAGAGAATAAAAAGGGGGTGTTCTGAATCAACATGAATAGGTGCACAGTTGGTATCTTGTCCTTCAACTAAGTCATGCCACCAAATATCTCTGCTTTCTGTCATTGAAATATCTTGGTCTGTTCTTTTCAACACAACGACATTTCTAATTGAGTCGCAGCCCTCATGTAGTGCCGTATCTGTTGATTCTTTCAATGGTACCACCTGACCTCCGCGATAACCTCCATCTGCTGTTATCACAATCGAAGCGCTAGCATCATTTATTCTATCCCTCATCGCATTTGCTGAGAATCCACCAAAAACGACTGAGTGTATAGCTCCTATTCGAGCACAAGCTTGCATCGCAATAATTGCTTCAGGCACCATAGGCATGTAAATAATTACTCGTTCTAAGGGCTTGACACCTATGCTCAACAATCCATTAGCAAATAAACAAACCTCTTTTAAAAGATCGGCATAGCTTAATCTCCTAATCTCTCCATTTTCTCCTTCAAAAATTATTGCTGTTTTCTCAGCGTTTGAATCGATGTGAACATCTAGACAGTTATATGAGGCATTTAGTTTGCCATCTATAAACCATTTATAATTAGGCGCTTGGCTTTCATCTAGAGTTTTATTAAATGGTTCAAACCAATGGATTTCTTCTCGGCCAAGGTCAGACCAGAATTCCTCATAGTTTTTTAAAGCTTGTGCATGCAGCGTTGTAAGCTTTTCTTTTGTTAATTGTGCTCGTGAAACAAAGTCTTTAGGGGGGTTAAATCGTCTTGTTTCATTTAGAATGGATTCTATTTTTTCTTCGCTCATTGAGTAATCTCGCTTATATTTCTGAAAGCAATTGGTCTAAGACAGCATTTGTTTGGTTTAAATACGCTTCACCAAAAAGGTTCAAATGATTTAATAAATGATACAGGTTATATAGATTTTGCCTCAGATTGAATCCTGAATCTAGTGGCCATGAGTGATTATAAGCTTCATAAAAAATATTGGGAAAGCCTCCAAATAATTTAGACATAGCAAGATCGGCCTCTCTGTCGCCATAGTAGACAGCTGGGTCAAAAATCACAGGAGTCTCTTCATTGATTGTTCCCCAATTTCCAGACCATAAATCGCCATGCAGCAACGAAGGTTGTGGCTTGTATTGAGTAAAAAAAAGATCCATAGACTCCATCAATAAATTTACTTTTTTTTCTATTATTGATTGAGATCCTTTCCTTGATGCCATTAAACATTGTGGCGAAAGCCTGTATTTTATAAAGAAATCTGTCCAGTTTGCTGACCAATTGTTCATTTGAGGGTTTAAACCAATCCAATTATCTTCACCTAGGCCAAAAAACTCATTCGTATGTCGATGAAGGGCAGCTAATTGCTCACCTAACCGTTTGCCAGATAAAAAATTATTGGCTTTAAGCTCGAGATATTCGGTAATAAGCAGGGAGTGTGTTGAAGTTGTGCCTATAAAAACAACCTCTGGAATTTTAACCGCTTGTGCTGACTTTAAAGCATCTAGGCCAGTTTGCTCTGCAACCAATAATGGATACTCTGTCAACAAGCCTAGTTTTAAAAAATAATTGTTATCGACGCTTCTAACTTTAAGCTTTATAACTTGTCCTGGAGTTGGTGTGGTTATATATTCAGGTTCCATCAAAGACAGTCCTGAAACACCTGCTATTTCTTTTATTGGAATCGACAAGAATAAATTTAAGTATTATGCTTTTTTTTGAAGGTGCATCCGCCTATGAATGGGACTTGCATCGGAGATATACCCCATAAGAAAGTCCATTTGGTCAGCAAGTATATTTCTTCCTTTCAGATAAATATATTCGGCATAGTTTGGCACAAAAGGAATGGCTAAAAGCTCAATTCCTGCCTCTTCTGGAGTCTTCCCGCCTTTGTGATGATTGCAACGCTTACAAGCTGTCACAACATTTTGCCACGTATCTAAGCCCCCTCGACTCAAGGGCTTGATATGATCTCTTGTAAGATCCTTTCTTATAAAATGATGGCCGCAATACAAACACAAATGGGCATCGCGTTTAAATAAAGTTTGATTATTTAATGGTGGCGTATACCGGCTCAACTTTTGTTGAAAGTGTTTAGACTGCCCATTGGTTGCGATGATTGAATTGACTGTTAGCTGGCTTCTTTTTCCAGTTATGGAGTTGATCCCTCCAAAAAGAGTATAAATATCTGCTCCTAAGTCATAAATCACTTGATCTACAGCATAGAGGCTGGCCGCACCTTTGTAATCAACCCACTCCAGTGGCAGCCCCGTTACATCTATTCTTAAAACCTGTTGATTTATATCCATAGCTAGTTTTTACTCCCTTCAGCTAGGTATTATTTCATTTTAATAAAAATTTATTAAGTATTTATACACACCTTCTGAAGAATTATTTATTTAAAATTGCCGTAATTGTCAATAAAGCACTCCACTAGCCTAGCAGCACATAAGAATTTAGGTGCTTTCTATTAGCGTTCAGTAGATATGGGTTTAGGTTTAGGTTTAGGGTTTAAGATTTAAACTCTGATACTAAGGCAGTAATAGAGTCCTTAGCATCACCAAATAGCATGCGTGTGTTTGTTTTAAAAAAGAGAGGGTTCTCTATACCCGCAAACCCTGATGCCATTGATCTTTTTAAAACGAAGGTTGTTACAGCGTGATCAACATCAATAATAGGCATGCCAAATATTGGGCTGTTAGGGTCTTCTCTAGCTGCTGGATTTACAACATCATTAGCTCCAATCACAATACAAACATCAATGGTTTCTATAATGGGGTTGATGTCTTCTGGCTCCATTAATTTATCATAAGGAACATTAGCCTCAGCAAGCAACACATTCATATGGCCCGGCATTCTTCCAGCTACAGGGTGGATGACATATTGCACATCGGCGCCATTAGCCTCCATTAGTTCTCCAAGCTCTCTTACAGCATGTTGGGCTTGAGCAACTGCCATTCCATATCCTGGAACAATAGCCACTGAGGTTGCTGCCTCTAATATTAAATATGCATCTTCAGAAATTATAGGTCTTGCTTCGCCTTGTTCCCCTGTCTCACTAACACCTTCTGAAACAGAGCCAAACCCACTAAATAAGACATTTGCCAAAGAGCGATTCATAGCCTTACACATAATATTTGTTAGAATTAATCCGCTCGCACCAACCAAAGCACCAGCAACAATTAAAACATTGTTTTCAATTACAAAACCAGCAGCACAGGCTGCCAGTCCTGAATAGCTATTTAATAAAGCTATAACAACTGGCATATCAGCACCACCGATAGGTATAACTAAAAGCACTCCCAGCAAAAATGCTAGTGCAACAATGCTTGAAATTACTTGCCAATCTTCAACTAACAACCAATCTTGCGAGGCTACCATTTCTATACCAAGGTAGAACAGAATTAAAACTAATATTGCATTTACCCATTGCTGACCTTTGTACAACACGGGATTACCAGTAATCACACCGGAAAGTTTGCTATAAGCAATAAGGCTTCCTGTAAAAGTAATACCACCAATAACAACGGTAAGATATATAGGAATTAAGCTATCAAAACCAGACCCAGAAACTAGATACTCTGAAGAACCAACAAGAAGACTTGCTATACCACCAAACCCATTAAAAATTGCTACCATTTCTGGCATCGCTGTCATTTTTACTCTTAAAGCAGCTGTAGCTCCAATTATAGTGCCCAAGGTAATGCCAATTAAAATCCATGTGTAGTCAACTATATTCTGGTCTAGTAAAGTAACAACGACTGCGATAAGCATTCCTATGGCTGAAACTAAATTTCCTTTTTTGGCAGTTTCCGGGGAACCCAGCATTTTTAAGCCAAAAATAAACAAAACAGACGCTAAAATGTAGACTAAGTTAACCATATAAGCTTTCCTAAAAATACTCTCTCGTTTTATTACTTCTTTTTAAACATGCTCAACATACGGTTGGTCACTAAATAACCACCAACAACGTTAACTGTTGCAAAAAAAACAGCCAACATACCAAGCAAAAATGTTATCTCAGACTCAAAAATTTCAGCCCTTGAGGTAAGAATAGCCCCAACAATTGTAATCCCAGAAATAGCATTCGCACCTGACATTAATGGGGTGTGTAGGGTTGATGGAACTTTAGAAATGAGCTCAAACCCAAGAAAAATTGACAGCACTAAAACAAACAATAAAAGAATAAGCACAGAATCCACAGTATTAACCTCCTTGTTTGATCATTGAATGAACAACCTTGCCAGAATGTGTAATCACACACCCAGATAGGATTTCATCTGTTAAATCTATATCCATAGTTGTTTTTTCTTTATCCCAGTATTCCTCAATCATGTTAAAAAGATTGTTGGCATAAACCTGGCTGGCATGTTCTGCTACCGCAGCAGGTAGGTTATCAATACCTACTATTTGAACACCATTGCTTATAATGGTCTTGCCGGCAACAGATCCTTCAACGTTCCCGCCAGTATTCACTGCCATGTCAATGATGACACTCCCTGGGCTCATTGCATTAATCATATCTTGGGTAATAATAAGAGGCGCGGAACGACCAAACACTTGAGCAGTTGTTATGATGACATCAGAATAACTACAAACTTTTATCATACCTTGTCTTTGCAATTCGAGTTGTTCTGAGGTTAGTTCTTTGGCATAGCCTTGTTCGGTTTGTTCTAATTTACCAATATCAATTGTGATAAATTTCGCTCCCAATGAACGTACTTGTTCTTCAACTACCGGGCGAGTGTCAAACGCCTCAACACGCGCTCCAAGTCGTTTTGCAGTAGCGATAGCTTGAAGACCGGCAACACCAACACCCACAACAAAAACTCTAGCAGGTGAAACAGTGCCTGCTGGGGTCATCATCATAGGAAAAACTTTTGCAAGACGACTGGCCGCTTCGATAACTGCACTATAACCCCCCAAACTAGCTTGGGAGCTTAAAGCATCCATTTTTTGTGCTCTTGTTACTCTAGGAACTAGTTCCATACTAATTGTGGTAATAGAAGCTTTGGCAAGAGTGTTGACGAGCTTCTCTTCGTTAAAAGGGTCTAAAAAGCTGATGTGTATAGAATTCTTCTTTAGTTTTGAGGTGTCTCCAATAGGTGGAGTATTGAGTCTACAAATAATGTCTGCTGTTGATAGTGCAGCAGTCCGATCTTTAATGATCACAGCGCCAGCTTTGGTGTAGGTTTCATCAACAATACCAATTGTTTCTCCGATACCCTTTTCTGTTGAAATGGTTGCGCCCAATCCTACAAATTTTTCTACCACTGATGGAACAATTGATGTTCTGACTTCTTTGTTATCTTCTTTAGGAAAAAAAATATTCATTGTTTATCAAATTTCAAACCATATCGAGCAATTAGTGAGGGCAAGATATCTTGGCTTTCAAGAGATGTCAAGACACGAAAAACATCGAGGGAATATGTTATTCTCCTCTCTATGTTTATTGAGTTTGAAATGGAGCGTTTTCAGTCTCTGTATGAGAATGAAGTTGACTATAATCTAAGTGATAGCGGCCTCCATCCCCTAGCTATTAAAGACTTGCTTAATAAAGAAGAAATCAACCACTTCCTAAACATGGAACTTGGTTACGGATATACTCAAGGAGATCCTGTATTGCTCAATCAAGTTGCACAATGGTACCCAGGACAGAGTGAAAAAAATATATTAATCACAAACGGCTCAGCTGAAGCAAATTTCATCTTGGCCTGGTCATTAATACAACCTGGGGATGAGATAGTTATGGTCTTACCCAATTATATGCAGGTACCAGGTTTAGCAAAGATTTTTGGCGCCCGCGTGAAATATATTTACTTACAAGAAGAGCTTGATTGGCACTTGAACATGGACGAGCTTCAATCACTACTTACCAATAAAACTAAACTTATTTCAATCTGCAATCCCAGTAACCCTACAGGGGCCGTAATGTCGGCAGAAGAATTAAAACAATTGGCTACTCTGGCGAGAAAATACGATGCCTATATTCATTCTGATGAAGTCTATAGAGGCTCTGAGCTGAATGGAAGGGAAACAAATAGTTGTATTGAGTTTTATGAAAAATCAATCATAACCTGTGGTTTATCAAAATCTTTTGCCCATCCAGGTCTTAGAATGGGTTGGCTGGTTGCTGATGAGTCTGTTATCAATGATCTGTGGTCACGCAAAGACTATTCGTCTATTTGTGCCTCTGTGCTGTCTCAATACATCGCAATCAAAATGATGCAACCAGAAACTAGAAAAAAGATACATGCAAGAGCAACATCAATGTTGTCCACAAATGTAGAATTGTTCCAAAATTGGCTTAATTCACATCCAGACCTTTTTAGTTTCGTGCCTCCCAAAGCTGGGGGAATGGCGTTTGTTGGTTACAAAATGAATATTAATAGCACCAAGTTTGCCCACTTATTACGAACAGAACAGAGCGTTTTAATTGTTCCTGGGGACTGTTACGGCATGGATGGTTATTTGCGTTTTGGAATTGGCTCACCTAGTGATTATTTATCAACTGGACTTAATTTAGTCAGCCAAGGTATAAACAACATAGGCTATTGAAACAAGCAATACTCAGAATAGCTCTCAACACTCCAGTAAATAATCTTTTTGATTATAAGCCTGTTTCTAACAAATCTAGTTTTGAACACTTTATCGGACAAAGAGTTAGGGTGTCTTTTGGCAAAAAAGAAAAAATTGGTTTTGTTCACAGTATTGCAAAAAAATCGATGGTGCCAGAACCAAAACTTAAACAAGTCATAGAGTCGATTGATCAAGAACCTATTATCGATGAAGAACTCCAACGTTTAATAGAGTGGACTTCTGGTTATTATCATTACCCAATTGGGGAAGTCTATGCAACAGCTGTTCCTTTGTATCTACGCCAAGGGAAAACCCCCAAGCCAAGCCCAATAACAACAACATCTGACTTAAAAAGTCACAAAACACTCACCACAGAACAAAAAAAAGGCTTCAAGCTTTTGGGCTCATTTTGTGAAAACCAGCAAATTGTAGTTATTGATGGTGTTACAGGGAGCGGTAAAACAGAACTCTACCTTCAAACCATTGACAGATATATACAAAAAAACAAACAAGCGCTTGTCCTTGTTCCTGAAATAGGCCTCACTCCCCAGCTGTTTGAACAGTTTCATCAAAGATTTGGTAATGTGGTAAGTGTATTGCATTCTGATATTGCTGCAAAACAACGTGCAGACATTTGGCTCAAAGCCAAAGAAAACATTTTAAAAATTATAATAGGAACAAGATCAGGCGTATTCACACCATTTAAAGATCTAGGAATAATAATTGTTGATGAGGAACATGATTCTTCTCTTAAACAACAAAATGGACTTCGATACTCAGCCCGTGATCTAGCTATTTTAAGGGCAAAATATAACAATATTCCTGTCATATTGGGTTCCGCAACTCCTTCATTTGAAACATTGATGAATGTTAAAAATGGAAAGTATAAGAAGATTACACTGAAGAATCGTGTTTTTTCTACCCCTCTTCCTAAAATAAACATCATTGATTTAAGAGTCCACCCACAAAAAAATGGGCTGACTGACACTCTTTTGAATGCTATTAAAAAACACACACAAAATGGCTATCAAGTTCTGTTGTTTCTCAACCGAAGAGGGTTTTCTCCAGCAACAGTTTGTGTGGAGTGTGGGCATATTGAAGAATGTCCACGTTGCGACACCAGTCTAGTTTTACACAAAAAAAATCAACGTTTATTATGCCACCACTGTGGATACAACAACCCCTGGAAAAGCTTATGTAATAAATGTGAGTCGTCTTCAATTCCCTTAGGCCAAGGTACGGAACAAATTGAACTGTTATTAAAGGACAAATTTCCAACCATGAAGATTATAAGAATTGACAGGGATACTGTAAAAACAAAAAAACAAAGGGATCTTTTGTTCAAAGAAGCACAATCTGGAAGAGCACAAATCGTATTAGGCACTCAAATGTTAACCAAAGGTCATGATTTTCCAAAATTATCGATGGTTGCAATTATCAATGCAGATCAAGGGTTGTTCGGAAGCGACTTTAGAAGCAGTGAGCGGTTTGCTCAAACATTTATTCAAGTTGCCGGCAGAGCCGGCAGGAGGGAGGCCGTGGGAGAGGTTTTTCTACAAACATTTAACCCAAATAATCCTTTATTAAAAAAAATCATAACCCAAGACTATAACTCACTTTTTTCTGAAGCTTTAATAGCAAGAAAAGACCCTCAATGGCCTCCTTATAGTCACCTTGCTTTAATTCACGCCCAGGCAACAAAAAAAAATTTAGTGTTTCGCTTTCTCAATCTTCTTGAAAAGCAAGGTTCAGCTATCAATAAGGGTAAAACGGTCATTTTAGGACCTGTTTCCTCTCCAATTGAAAAAAGAGCAGGACACTATAGAGGTCAATTATTACTACTCAATCAAAATAGAAAAGAATTACATAAATTTCTTGATAAGGTTTGTTTAATAATCACTAATACTAAACAAACAAGAAATATCAGATGGTCTATCGATGTAGACCCTATTGACCTAACATAACTAAAGGAGTTATGTAAAATATAGTGACCACTTGTAAATTATTTTGAAAAAAGAACTTGAAAATTTAGTCCATGAATCCATTCAGTCTTCTAAAATACTGGAAACAGCAGAATTAGGCGCGGTTAGGGTTGAAATAACCCGAACAAAAAACCCCAACCATGGTGAATATTCATGCAATGTCGCTTTACAGCTGGCAAAAATGTTAGCTCTGAACCCATCAAAAATTGCCGATGAAATTGTAAAAAACATAAAAAAAACAGGGGGCATAAAAAAAACTGAGGTTGCGCCTCCAGGTTTTATTAATTTTTTTCTTAATGAAAGCAAAAAAAATGAAGTAATAAGAACCATTTTAGAGCACCAAGGAGACTTCGGCTCTGCAAGAAATACACACAAAAATATTCTTCTGGAGTTTGTTTCTTCTAATCCCACAGGGCCTCTACATATTGGACACGGAAGACATGCGGCTTACGGGGATTCATTAGCGAACCTTCTTAGAAAGGCCGGCAATACTGTTCGAACAGAATATTACGTAAATGATGCTGGTAGGCAAATTAATATTCTAGTTATAAGTGTTTTAATTCAACTGCTTAATAACAAAGGCGCCTTACTAAAGCGACCAACAATATCGTATCAAGGAGCCTATATAGAAGATATTGCCCAACAAATATATGTATTATTTAAATCTAATATTCAGACCTTGCTTGACAAGCATACTCTCAAAAAAACATATCCTGCTAAAACAAAAGATGAAGAAGTTGACCTCATAATTAACGATTTTAAACAACATTTAGGTAGTGATTTTTTTGCAGCACTATCTAGTGCTGTTACAGAGATTGTTGTGAAAAATATTCAAAATGACCTTGAAAGCTTTGGTGTGGTTTTTGACAACTGGTTCTCTGAAAAAGAGATGATTAATAAAGGACAGATTAACCAGTCTATCCGTGTGCTAAAAGACAAGAAATATATTTATAAAGATGGTGGGGCCTTGTGGTTTGAAACTAGCAAATTTAACGATGATAAAGATCGAGTTGTTCTCAGAGAAGATGGTAGCTCCACTTATTTTGCATCTGATGTCGCTTACCATTTAGACAAACGAGATCGTGGTTTTGATCTGTTGTTAAATGTTTTAGGTTCAGATCATCACGGCTATATACCTAGATTAAAAGCTGGGCTTGAAGCAATGAATCATCCAGCAGAGAGCTTGGAGGTTATTTTGATACAGTTTGTTTCATTGTTTAGAGGGAATAAAAAAATTCAAATGTCTACTCGCACCGGTAACTTTATTCCACTTATGGAGCTACTAGAGGAAGTTGGAAAGGATGCAGCAAGGTTTTTCTATATTTCACGATCTAATGACCAACATCTAAATTTTGATCTTGATTTGGCAAAAGCACAAAACAATGACAACCCTGTTTATTATATTCAGTATGCTCATGCTCGTATTCACACAGTATTTCAAGAGCTCCGCCGTAATGATTTTAATTTTGATAAAAATTCTGGAATATCAAACCTGGGTTTATTATCCACAAATCATGAAACTGAAATCATCACCAAGCTTGGAGATTATCCCAACGTTATTACATTATCTGCAGATAATTATTCCGTTCACTCTCTGGCTAATTATTTACTTGAAGTTGCTCAACTGTTTCACTCCTACTATAACGCACACCGATTTATAGTGGCTGACAGTGAGATTAGAAATGCTCGTCTAGCGTTAATTGCGGCCATAGCAATTGTTGTTAAAGATGGTTTGTCCCTGCTGGGGGTTTCTGCTCCAGAGAAAATGTAGCTAGAACAGAGACTATCTTTTAAAAAAATTACTGCTTTTTATTTTTATACTCTATACCGAGCGAGCTGAGTTTTCTGTATAGATTAGTTCTTTCCATATCAACACGCCTTGCAAGCTCAGTAACTTTCCAACCAACGAGCTCCAACTGTCTTAAGAGAAAAGCTTTTTCAAACTCTTTTTTAGCCTCTGTCATGGTCATAGACATAATATCGTTTTGAACCAGCAGATCACCACTTGGGCCTTGAAGAGTCAATGTTTCTTCAACTTCCTCAATGTTTATGATTTCTTTATTTGATCTGATTAAAATTGTATGAACCATGTTTTTTAATTGTTTTAAGTTCCCTGGCCATGCGTATTTAGAAAGCATATTTATAGCCGCCAAACTAAATCTCCTTTGAGACAATCCTTCCTGTGTTACAAAATAATTCATAAAGATTTTGAGAAGATCAGGAACATCTTGAAGATGCTGTCTTAAAGGGGGCAAATCTATAACTACAATATCAGGAAAGGCTTGTTCTAGTGTTTTATGGCCTTCTGGAATAGATGTTGTTCTTTTGGTACCAAGCATCTCTAAAACATATCTATTTCTTTGTTTGGGCAACCAGTTAATTAAAAAATTCTGGACATTGATTTGGTTCTCCATGTCTAAATTAACTAGCCCTGAAAGATAAACTGTGCCTTCTTCTAAATACTCTAAGGTTTTTGTCAGCTCATTGATGATAGCACTGCTTTCTTGTTGTTCTGCAAGCAATAAATTCAACTGAATACTTACAAAGTTATGTTTTTGATTATATTGTTGCTGGTGTAGATGTTTTGCAAAAATCTCTTTTTCTGTTCCCGCTTCCCCTCTTAAACAAACTAGATTGTTTTTATCTACAGTGGAATCTAGGCTGGTAAAACAATCAGAATAGGTGTTTGTTTGCGTTTTTAAAAAAGAGATGATCTCATCATCTAGACCTCTTTCATCCTTGATGTTTAAGGCTTGTTCGGCCGAGGTTAATAATTTTTCAATTGAGAGGGGTTTTTCTATAAAATCAAAAGCGCCCAATCGAGTGGTCTCAACAGCAGTTTTAATAGTGGCGTGTCCAGAAATCATTATTATCGGAGCTTTTAGTTTGTTGGTTTTGGTCCATTTTTTTAGTAGCTCGACTCCATCAGTGCCTGGCATCCAAATATCTAAATACACCAGGTCAATCTGGTCGTTTGTAATAATGTGCTCAGCTCTTTGTGCACTCTCTGCAGAAAGTGTTTTATAACCTTCTTCAGACAATATCTCTTCCATTAGGTTTCTAATTTCAGGCTCATCATCAATGATTAAAATAGTTTTTTGCTGGTCGTTCATTGGCTAACTATGGGTTGTTTGTTCTCTTTGCGTTGGTAGTGTAATTGTCAAACAAGCTCCTTGATTAGGATTGTTTTGTGCTCTGATCCATCCATTATGTTCGCTGACTAATTTTTTCACGATTGCCAAACCTAACCCTGTGCCTTTTGTTTTTTGGGTAAAATAAGGCTCGAAAGCACTTCTCAAGGCTTTTTTGTTAAACCCATGACCATTGTCCATAACACTGAGTTCAACAAATGCTCTATCTTGCCTGGTTAATAGTTTGGTTGAAATGGTTATTTTTGGTTTTTGTACATCAACGATAGCGTCAACTGCATTAGTCAATAAATTGTTTAGTATTTGGAGAATGCGTTTAACATCGCCCTCCATGGGCTTCACTTTATTATCTAACACTAAACTAAAATACCCAGTATTTTTCTCGTCCTCAAACAAGCTCACTGCCTCATTGAGTAATTGGTTTAAATCTAGCTTTTCAAATTGTAGTTCTGGATCTTTAGCAAATTCACCAAAAGCGTTGGCCATATCACGCATGAGCTCAACTTGATTAATAATCGTATTTGTTGCTTTAGATAAAAAATCCAAATCATCAGCTTTAAGCATTGATGCATAACGTTTTCGAAGCCTTTCAGCTGAAAGCTGTATTGGTGTTAGTGGGTTTTTAATTTCATGTGCCATGTGCTTTGCAACATCACTCCAAGCAGCCTCTTGCTGTGCTTTTAGAAAATCACTGATGTCCTCAAAAACCAGCAATAACATAGCACTATTTGTTGAGCTCAATAATTCTTTATAACTACACATAATCTCTCTAGTGCTATCTGCTAAATCAAGTGTAATTTTTTCTCTCCAGGTTTTATTGTGTTCTATTTTAGATACAGTCTTAGAGATAAACTGGCTAAATAAGTCATTAGTTTTAATAATATTTTTTACATTGCAACCGATATGTTGTTCTGTATCAACGTTCAAAATCACAGAAGCCGCTGGGTTAATTAGGCTAATGTTTTGTCTTTCGTCCAACACGATGACTCCAGCGGACAAACCGGAAAGTATAGCCTGCAGTGTGGTTCTTTCGTGTTCAATAATTTTTCTACTCTCGCTGGCTTCTGTTTGAGCGCTTGCAAGTTTTTTGACCATCTCATTAAAAGAATTCACCAATATGCCAATTTCATCCTTTCCGGCTCTTGGTATATGAATGTCTAAATCACCCTCTGCAACTGACCTTGTTCCTTCTTCCAGTGATTCTATGGGCTCTACTAAATTCTTAGAAAATTCGATGGAGCCGTATATTGTAAGCAACAATGCCAACAAAACAACTAAGGCTAGAGTAAACATATAACTATATTGAAGAGGTATTCTAAGAAAGGTTAGACGTCCGTATTTTGCGTAGGTTTGCTCAACTGATTCAGCCATCATGCTCAACGCTGGGTCCACGCTAAATATACTCTGGAGATATAATGGTATCTCGTTTGAAGAAAGCCCCAATATAGGCACCAATACCCGGATTAAATATGCCCCTTCAGAAGAAGCATCAAGATTTGTCCATGATTGTTTACTGTCTACTTGGATAATTTCTGCCTTGGTAGGAAGCCTAGGGTTTAAACCGCTTAATGTTTGAGTGCTTTGTCCTATAATCTGTAGCTCTCTATTTAAGACCAACAGCTCTAAAGCCAAAGAGCTCTCTCTAAGTGTATGAAGTTGTTGGTCTATCTCCTCAATACTTGTGAGCTTGAGTGACATATTTGTTGATTTAAATAATCCTTCCTGAATTTGCTCATCGAGCGCAGAGCGCCCTAGCATAAGCGCATTAGTAAGCCCTGTTTCTACTTCTGCATCAAACCAAACATCAATTCCTTTATTCATAAAATTTGTTGCAAAGAAAAAAACTACTGCGATTGGAATAACAGAGAGCATCCCAAAAACCAGGGTCATTTTTAAACGTAGTTTGGCGCCCAGTTTGTTTTTTTTATAATCGTTAACCAGTTGCCTGCCGCTCACTGCTACAAGCACAAACAACACAAAGAATGAGACCGTGTTGACCATTAAAATAGGTGTTTGCAATCTATTAAATTCTTCCGGGTTGTCAGATGCAAACATAAGAGCCAATAAAGAAAAGGCACTTAATCCTAGCAGTAAAAAAATAAACCTTTTTGTTATTTTTTGTTTTATTTGAAAAGTGGCCATTGGATTTGTTCTGTTTGAAAATCTAAACTATCGCGCCAAAAGGTTAGGGTTTTAATCCACTGTGGGACCCCTTGGGCTTTAATGCTAGCCGATAAAAAAACCTGATAGCTCTCATCAATATTAATCAATGAATCGTCCAACACAGGAAATTTATTGATGGTGCCCAGATTACTCAGGGTTGTTTCAATGGTTGGGTAAGATGTTTCTCTTCCGGTGTTGGTGTTTAAAACAGTGTACCTCTGAGTAAAGGCGTTGTATTTGATGGTGTAGTTTTGACTCAGTTGACCAATTTCTTGATCAACCCGCCAAGGTTTAATATTGACAATGAGAAAATCAAGGTCAATATCAAAAACCAAACCAGAGTTTAAAGCTTGAAGGTAGGCTCTATCAAAAGAAAATTCTATATTGATATCAGAATAATAAACCCCTTCTATTAAAAAAGATTCGCCTTTTATTAGTTTAACGGGCTGTGCATAAACGATGCTTGTGGTAAATAGAAAAACCACTAACGCCACAACCATATATCCTTTGATTTTATTAATGTTGTTTTTCATATCGGGTTAAATAGTTTATTAGAAAACCATCTATTATTACCAGTATGTGTTTACCAAGAACACAGGATTTGCTAGATCACTGGCCTAGAGTTTTTCCTTCATAAGCAAAGCCTTTGCAAAAATCCAGTGCCGGCATTTTTTTTCTACCTTCTAGTTGCACGCTGATTAAGGAAAGCATTCCATCACCTGTGGTAACTAGTATTTCGTTTGATGAAGTCTTGATGATAGAACCAGGCTTAAGGGTATCATTGGTTTGCTTGCTTAGTTTAGCGTCCCAAATACGAAAGTTCTTTTGTTCTAGTATAGAGTGCGCAATTGGCCAAGGGTTGAATGCTTTGATTTTTTTCAAAATCTCTGGCGCTGGTCTTGTCCAATTAATAATTGCGTCTTGTTTTGTAAGTTTTGGTGCATACGTTGCTTTTTGGTGTTTTTGTTCATTAGGAAGTAAATTTTTATTAACTATCTCTACAATATTATCTGTGATTAACCTTGCAGACATATTCGCCAGACGACTTGATAAAGCCAGCGCGTTTTCTTCTGGGTCTATAAATGTTTCAGCTACAGCAAAAACAGGACCAGCATCAAGCTCAGAAGTCATTCTAATTAAACTGATTCCTGTTTTGGTATCGCCGTTTAAAATAGACGACTGGATAGGGGACGCACCTCGCCATAAGGGCAACAAAGAGGGGTGGACATTTATTGATTCGCAATGTGGAATATCTAGAATTTTTTGTGGGATTAAACCAGCGTAAGCAATTGTTATTAAGAGATCGGGGGACAGGTTTTTAATTGTTGCAAAAACATTTTCTCTATCTAATGACTCAAAATCTAGTAGTGTTAATCCTACCTTTTCAGCAAATTGTTTAACTGGGTTCTTGGTTTGTTTTAACCCTCTTCCAGCTGCCCTATCAGGTTGGGTCATAACGGCGACAATTTGGTAGTCTAAATTATTAAGTCTTTTAATTGTCGGCACAGAAAAAGCTGATGCCCCTGCAATAATAATTTTAATAGAGGCCGCTTTCATTCACACAATCCCTCATTTATATTATTCTCGCATTGTTTTGCTTTTCTATTGCAGCTGCTTTTTTTTGTTTTTTTATTTTTTTTCTAATCCTTTGTAGTTTTACATCAGAAATTTGATCGATAAAAAGCTTGCCGTCTAGATGGTCTATTTCGTGCTGGATACACACGGACAAAAGCCCATCAGCGGCAAAAGAGATTTTCTTTCCACGTATAGATTCCGCCCTAAACATAATACTTTCAAAGCGTTTGATGTCTGCTTTGATATCTGGAACAGAAAGACAGCCCTCGTTGCTATCTACGCTCCCTTGATGTGAATCGATAACAGGATTAACAAAAACTAATGGCTCGTCCCTATTTTCAGAGATATCTAAAACAATGAGTCGAATGGGTTTGTTAACTTGCGGAGCCGCAAGACCAATCCCTTGTTCTTTATACATGGTGGCCAACATATCTTTAGAAAATCGTATTAACTGGTCATCAAAATCATGGACAGGTTTTGATTTTTTTCTGAGCCTTTTGTCTGGCTCTGTAATTACCTTTAGTGTCTTCATAACCACAACATACCACTGAAAATTAATAAAAGAGTCACATGATAGCACTTAGAAGACTAGTCTTATCAGCTCTTGAGAGCAATCGTTAGAAAAGAATAAAAAAATAAAAATGTTTGACCTATTGCTTCTTTTCGTACATTCTCAACGAAACCAACCACTATTTCCTTGTTATATGAATCATAAAATGAAAGAGGCCTTCCTGGATGTGCTGCTTTATTTGTTTGAGTATTATTCAGAAGAGCCTGGTTTAAGCAAAAGCAACGAAACCCAGATTAGAAACGAGCTTGTACTGGCTGGTTTTAAAAAAGATGCTATTGAGCACGCGATGGACTGGGTTGATGTGTTTAACAAATCACCCAACAAGATTAATATTAAAAAACCAAAAAAATACTCAGTTAGAATTTTAAGCGACAGTGAAAAATCTTTGATTAATGAAGAGTGTCAAAACTACATTACAAGACTTGAAAGATTTGGGCTGTTACCACCCTTAAAGAGAGAAGTGCTCATTGATAAACTGACAAGTATTGGTTTTGAGCCTTTGGATATTGAGGTGGTAAAAGCCCTGAGTATTTTAATGCTTTTCCAAGAACCAAATATTGACGTGAAACTAAATACCATAGAGGGAGACGCTTTTTGGGAATCCCCCTCTAAACTGAACTAAATAAAAAAACAATGGACTATATTATAGCCGCGCACGTCGCGGCTTGTTTATAGAATAATAAAATGACAAAGCTTGTTATCGTTGAGTCGCCCGCTAAAGCAAAGACCATACAACAATACTTGGGTGGTGATTATAGAGTTTTAGCCACTATTGGGCATATTAGGGAATTACCAAAAAAAGATGCTATTGACCCAGCAAACAATTATGCAATGACTTACATCACCATCCCTGGAAAAGAAGAAGCCATTAAAAAAATAACTGACGCACTAAAAGATGTAGAGGAAGTTATTCTGGCTACTGACCCTGACAGAGAAGGTGAGGCCATCGCCTGGCATGTCTCTGAGCTTTTAAAAACAAAACACGCTAAAAAAATTAATGGAAAAGAAATTAAAAGAGCTGTGTTTTATGAAATCAGTAAAGAGGCGGTCAAGGATGCCGTTTCTAAACCTCGGGACATAGCCCTGGATTTGGTTGAATCACAAGAAACAAGAAGGGCTTTGGATAGACATTTTGGGTTTACCCTATCCCCTCTTTTGTGGCGACTTTTTCCAAGCAACAATCACTCTGCAGGAAGAGTGCAAAGTCCGGCATTGCGGATGATTGTTGAAAGGGAAAAAGAAATTGAAGCGTTTGTGCCTCAAGAATATTGGACGGTTGGCGCCCTGTTGCAAAAAGAAGAAAAAATAGATGTAAAACTAACCTTGTACGAAAACGAGCCCGTAAAAAAATTCACTTTTGTGTCCAGCGCTCTTGTTGAGAGCGCTACCACAAAACTGGAAACTGGTTGCAAAAATGGCATGAGAGTAGCTTCTGTTGTGAACAAGCAAATAAAGCGTGGTCCAAAAGCACCGTTTAGAACCTCGGTGCTAATGCAACAAGCATCAGCTAAATTTAGTTTTACTCCTAAAGATACTATGAGATATGCACAATCACTGTTTGCAAGGGGAGACAAGGGTGATGGATTGATTACATATATAAGGACTGACTCTATTGAAATTGATAAAACTAAACTGCCTTTAATTCAACAAAAAGTTGTTGCTCTTTACGGAGAAGATTTTCTTGAAAGAAGAAAGTTTAAAAACAAAAAGGAGGCAAAAAATACTCAAGAAGCTCATGGAGCTATAACGCCGGTTGATATAAATATATTACCAGACAGCTTAAAAACACAACTGAGTGACAATGAGTTTAAGCTTTATAATTTAATTTGGGAAAGAACTATAGCTTCCCAAATGAAGGATGCTATTTTTGAACGAACGACTATCGAATTTGTGCCCAACGGTTTGCCCGACTTAGCTTCCTTTGTTTTTTCTGAACAAAAACTGCTCTTTCCAGGTTATCTTCTAGCAACAAAAGAAGAGGTGCGTAACAAAAAACCGCCCAATATAAAGGAAGGGGATGTTGTTGATTTTCTAAACCTGACCAAAGAGCAGCATTTTACGGAGCCACCACCAAGGTTTAATGATGCAAGCATGATAAAAGCCCTTGAGGAAAAAGGCATTGGCAGGCCCTCAACCTATGCGGGTATCTTATCTAGGTTGCTAGACAGGGCCTATATAATCTCAACCCAAAGAAGGTATGAGCCTTCTGATATGGGCAGACTCGTTAGCAACTTCTTGAATGGAAGCTTTGCTGATTACATCAATGACGAGTTCACTTCAAAAATGGAGAATAATTTAGATGCTATATCTAATGGTTCCAAAAGCAAAAAAGACGTCTTGGATCAATTTTGGTCGCCTTTAGAAGAAGAGGTGGCAACAGCAGGAAAAAAATTAACAAGGAGAGACGTGAACCCACAAAGATTGCTTGGCACAGACCCAGAAGTTAACAAGCCTATTTTTGCTCGGATGACAAAAAACGGCCCCGCTGTTCAGAGGGGGGATATAGATGCCGGTGATGATCCCGAATGGAGAGCTCTTAAAAAAGGACAAAAGCTTTTTTCAATTACATATAAAGAAGGTCTGGATTTGTTTAAAGCAACCGACAGTATTCTTGGCACCCATCCAGATACTAACGCACCGATAATTGTTAGAGAAACCCGATTTGGCCCAGTGGTTCAGCTTGGAACCAATGAAGATGGAAACAAACCAAGATATGTGAGTCTTATAAAAGGGGAGAATATGGAAGAGGTGGGCCTAGAAAGAGCCTTACAATACTTAAGCTTGCCAAGAGATGTTGGCAAGGACCCAGAATCAGGCGAAACTATTTTTGCTACCATGGGCCCCTATGGACCTTATCTCAAAAGAGGCTCCCAAAATTTCTCACTTCGAAAAGGCTGTGATCCTTTTACAGTTGGATTGGATGAGGCCTTGACTAGCATTGCTAGCAAAAAAGGCAGCACAAACATCAAGGAGTTTGAAGATTCAAATATTAAAATTAAAGAGGGGCGCTGGGGGCCTTATATCACCAATGGAAAATTGAATGTTTCGGTGCCCAAAAATACAGACCCAAAAACCCTCACTGAAGAAGACTGTCTTGCTCTTTTGGACGCAAAACAGAAAAAAAACAAAAACAAGAAGAAAAAGAAGAGGTAATTATAAAATACACAGGACATGAATCATGTTTTCTTCTTCTGATTATAAAAATATACATGACGTATTGATCCATGGAGGGTTAATAGCTTTCCCAACAGAGTCGATATTTGGGCTAGGATGTGATCCTGGGAATAAAAAAGCTGTAGAGAAATTAAAAAGAATTAAAAACAGACCTCAGGAAATGGGCTTTATCCTGCTCACCCCAAATCTGGCAACCATATCCCAATGGATTGACCCTGATAAAAAACAAACCGAAATAATTTCCGCGCCTGTACAGCGGCCCACAACCTATATTGTGCCGGCCAGTAAATCAGTACCTCCTTGGCTTACCACTAACAACACATTAGCGATCCGAATAAACAAAGATCCAATTATCCAAGGTTTGTCGGATATGTTGGGTCTTCCAATTATCTCGACCAGTGCAAACCAGCACGGCAAAACACCTTGTCAGTCTGCTAGTGAGGTTCAAAAAACTATGGGCCCTCTGCTGGACTATATTATTGAAGGAGAGAAAGGTTCCTTTGGGCGCCCCTCCACAATTATTGACTTATGTTCTGGAAAAACCATACGTCCTTAATTGTCAGCCACGACAAATAACAGCTATACTCATTAAAACCTTTCATAGAGCATATATATGGATAATTATGGCGTTATAGGGAATCCGATCAAGCACAGCAAATCCCCAGAAATCCATCAATTGTTTGCCAAACAAGTTGGGCATGACATTTTATATCATCGCCTACCAGCAACAGGTGAAAGTTTTACTAGTGTGCTTGAGGAGTTTTTTAAAAAAGGAGGGAAAGGGTTAAACATCACGCTTCCTTTTAAAGAAAAAGCCTTCAGGTTTGCTGATTCATGCTCGGATAATGCCCAATCCTGCGGCTCCGTAAACACGCTAACCTTTTCTGAGGATGGAAGAACTCATGGAGATAATACGGATGGTATTGGCCTCATTAATGATCTAAAAAATAATGATGTGCTGTTAGAAAACATAAAAGTTCTCATACTGGGCGCCGGGGGGGCAACCAGAGGCATAGTGCCTGTATTATTCAATAATAATGTAGGCTCTATTGCTCTGCACAACCGAACCATGGAAAAAGCGGAGTTGTTACAGGAAGAATTTATGCCTATTGGAACAATTGAGCCTTTATCTTCTGATGGTCTTGCCGGTGGTTTTGGTTTGGTGATTAATGCCACATCAGCGAGCCTGGATGGGGTTGTTCCAGATATTCCTGACAGTGTTGTCTCAAATGCCGTCTGTTATGACCTTGCTTATTCTTATGGAGAGACGCCTTTTCTAAATTGGGCAAAAAAAAATGGCTCTGCTAAAAACTTACAGGGTTTGGGTATGTTGGTAGAACAAGCCGCTGAGTCCTTTTTCATCTGGCGGGGAGTGAGGCCTAGAACCTCTGAGGTTGTAGATAAACTCCGATCTGAGCTACTAACCTAATCTTTGCACCAGACTGCGTAAACAGTTGAGTAGTTTTCTGCAATCTCAGAGAACGCAAGCGCTGCTTCAAACAATTCTTTTTGTTTTTGTTCGTTTTTAGGTTTTTCTTTGTCGAGTCTCTCAACTTCTTTAAACAAGTAATCTGCGATGCCCAACGCTCCTCCTATGCCTTCTTTGGTTTCATTACAGGCGTTCTCATCAAGCAAATCATGATCACCTGCAAATAACAGAGCTCCTGGCAGACTCAATAAACAAATCAAAATACTTTTTTTCATACTAATATCTCCAGTCACTACTAATAAAAAGATTACTTACATTATACTGCTAGCATATATGAAAATTGCAAGCTGGAACGTAAACGGCATCAGGGCCAGAGTAGAACACGTCAAACATTGGTTAACGATATCTCGTCCTGATATTTTAGCATTACAGGAAACGAAAGTGGTCGATGATCTTTTCCCTTTTGATGCTTTTGAATCCATTGGATATCAAGCGGTAGTGTTTGGCCAAAAAGCATATAATGGCGTTGCTTTACTAACAAAAAACAAAGCCCCCAACATCACCCGAGGTATGGATGGTTACCAAGACGAGCAAGCCCGTGTAATCTCAGCAGATTATAAAGGTATTCGAATCATTGATGTTTATGTTCCGAATGGACAAAGTGTGGGTTCCGAGAAATTTGCCTACAAAATTGAGTGGTTTTCACATCTTCATCGGTTGATAAAACAGTCTTTTCAAGCCAATAAAAATCTTGTGGTGTTGGGTGATTTTAATATTGCCCCAGAAGATATAGATGTTTACGACCCGGAAGTATGGAAAGACAAGGTGCTCTGCAGTGATCAAGAAAGAACATGCTTGCGGTCTCTTTTATCTCTAGGCTTATCCGATAGCTTTAGGCTATTTGAACAACTAGAAGAGCAATACAGCTGGTGGGACTATAGAGCAGCAGCTTATCGTAGGAAGATGGGGTTGAGAATTGATTTAATTCTCCTTTCAGCTCCTTTGGTAAAACACTGTGTTTCGAGCACTATTGACGAAACCCCTAGAGGGTGGGAAAAACCTTCTGACCACACACCAGTGCTGGTTGAAATTGACACTGGTTGATATCTAGATTACTGACCCAGGAGCGTTTCGCTTCATTATAAAGAATCTGATTTTCGTGTAAAATTTAGAAGCTTAATAGTAATATTGCTTAAGAATAAAACGGAGGGTAAATCATGGCAGAAGCAGTAATAGTGGATAGCGTAAGAACTGGGTTAGCAAAATCTTTTAGAGGCGGTTTTAACCAAACCAGAGCCGATGATATGACCGCTCATATCATTAATGCTTTAATGGACAGAAATCCAAAAGTGGCTCCAGAACTTGTTGAAGACGTTATTCTAGGTTGTGGATATCCCGAGGGACCACAAGGAAATAATATTGCCAGAACCTCTGCAGTCTTATCAAAGCTCCCGATCAAAACTGGGGGCACTACTGTCAATAGATTTTGCTCATCAGGACTACAAACCATTGCTATCGCTGGAGCCCAAGTTCAGAGTGGTTTTGCTGATTGCATCATAGCTGGGGGGGTGGAGTCCATTAGCACTACTCAAGGACACATCAATACTTACATGTTTGAAAATGAAAAAATAACAAAAGCAGTGCCTGGAATTTATCATGCCATGGGCACCACTGCTGAGACTGTTGCTAAGAGGTATAATATAACCCGGGAAGCTCAAGATGAGTATGCTCTATCCAGTCAGTTGAAATGTGCAGAAGCTCAGAATCAGGGTTTGTTTGATGATGAGATTATTCCTATGAATACAGTGATGAAGGTTGTTAACAAAGAGACCGGTGAAGAATCTGAAACAGAAACGGTCGTTGATAAAGATAATTGCAATCGGCCCAATACAACAATAGAAGGTCTTGCAGGACTCAATCCTGTTTTTGACCCTGAGGGGGGCTCCGTTACTGCAGGAAACTCTTCACAACTCTCAGATGGAGCTTCGGTAACGATGGTTATGAGTGAGAAAAAAGCAAATGAACTCGGTCTTGAGCCTTTAGCTTATTTTAGAGGGTTCACAGTCACGGGTTGTGAGCCTGATGAGATGGGTATTGGTCCCGTTTTTGCTGTGCCGAAACTTTTAAAAACAGCTGGTTTAGAAGTCGCTGATATAGGTCTTTGGGAACTAAACGAAGCCTTTGCCTCACAAGTGGTCTATATACGAGACCAACTTAACCTGCCAACCGAGAAGTTAAATATTCATGGCGGTTCAATAGCAATTGGTCATCCTTTTGGCATGACTGGATCCAGACAAGTGGGTCATTTAACCCGTGAGCTCAAACGTAGAAAAATCAGGCATGGGGTCGTAACAATGTGTGTGGGCGGTGGTATGGGAGCAGCGGGTCTGTTTGAATCAATCTCACACTAGTCAAAAGAGATTTTATGGCTTTTTATCTGTCTCCTGAAAGAGAACTCCATCATTAATAAAACCCTGAATAGCTGCAGGGTTGAAACCAGCCTCAAGTAGAATTTCTTCAGTATTCAACCCGACCGGCGGTCCAGTGTGTGAGTGTTGAGGCGTGGAATGGGAAAATTTAATAGGGCTACCTATTTGCTTCTCTTCTTCTCCTCCCAAAGAAGAAACGTCAACAACCATTTTTCTGGCTTGAATTTGTTCATGCTTGACAGCTTCATCTAAACCAATTACAGGCTCGACACAGGCATCCAAGTTAGAAAAAATATCAACCCACTCAGCATATGTTTTTTGCTGAAATGCTTCTTGTATAAATAGAATTATTTGTTCTTGGTTCTCAGGATGAAAGTATTTTGCATCAAACATTTCTGGATTGCCTAGTGCCTCAGAAAGCTGTTGAAAAAATTTTGGTTCCAGACTGCCAACAGAAAAATACTTGCCATCTTTAGTTGGATAATAATTATAAAAACTGCCTCCATTAAGAGCATTGGTTTCATAGCTTGGATTATTTTGATTAACTAAATAATCGGCAGCATGGATCGAATTCATGGCAAAGCTTGCGTCTGTCATACTGACATCTATCCACTGACCTTTTCCTGTTTCTTGTCTATAAACTAATGCGGCAAGTATACCGGTTACTGCATGCATGGACCCACCTGCAATGTCAGCAATTTGGAGACCCGACAACACTGGTCCTTTTTCTTTGGTGCCACTAAAACTACTAACACCTGCTATTGATAAATAGTTAATATCGTGACCCGCACGATTTTTCAATGGTCCAGTTTGTCCATACCCCGTGATGGAACAATATATGATATTTGGTTGTATCTCTGAAAGTGCCGCATAGTCTAAACCTAGACGCTCCATGACACCTGGCCTGAATTGTTCAACAATAACATCATATTCTTGAATCAAGCTTTCTATAATTTGGTGGGCCTTATCTGCCTTCAGGTTGATAGAAATAGAGCGTTTTGATCTTCCTAAATACGATCTCATAGCTGTTGCTTCTATTAAAGCAGCTTTGGTCTTGATGGGCTCAACCCAGATCACATCCGCACCCATATCGGCCAACATCATAGTTGCATAAGGCCCGGGAAGCAACGTTGAGAAATCAAGCACTTTGAGTGATGTTAGATTTGCCACAGTTTTTCTCCTAGGACAGTGAGTCTAATGCCTGGTTCAGTTTGGACACAACCATGTCGGCATGTTCTTTTTGAAAGGTCATAGGTGGTCTGAATTTTATAACGTTGTTTTCGGGTCCAGTGATGCCCGCTAGGACTCCTAGCTCTTTTAATGTGTTAATTACAGCTGATGTGTCTTGTGCTGAGTGTTGTGAAACAAGCTCTACTCCTATAAACAAGCCTCCGCCTCTAATTTGATGGATTATTTTGTGAGCTTTTGAAAGGCTACTTAGGGCTTGTCTGAAATAAACACCTACACTCTCGGCGTGCTCCACCAGCTTGTTTTTTTCAATGAAATTGATAACCGCTAAAGCAGCAGCACAGGCAACAGGGTTACCGCCAAAAGTATTAAAATAAGCCTGTTTCTTATTATAAACATCTGCAATTTTTCTTGTTGTAACCACCGCAGATATGGGATGGCCGTTGCCCATAGGCTTACCCAGTGTAACAATATCTGGCACCACATCATCATGTGCAAAGCCCCACATATGCTTGCCTGTGCGTCCAAAACCAGACTGAACCTCATCAGCAATTGCAAGCCCACCTGCGTCTCTAACAATTCGATAAATGCTTCGTAAATAACCTGGGGGAGGCAAGAAAATGCCATCGCTACTGAACACATTATCAAAAATAACAGCAGCGGTGCCGACTGTGCTGCTCAGTTGATTAATTGTCAACACAGCTTGGTCTATAAATACTTCTGGTTCAGCAAGATATGCTTTAGGTCCGGGTAGTGTGGCGATCCAATTTTCTCTTTGTTGTAAAGGATAGTCTTCTGGGCTCATTTGAAACACTGCCGTGGTATTGCCGTGGTAGGCATTTTCAGAAATAATACAGCCTTGATTTTTTGAATAGGCTCTAGCAATCTGCAATGCCAAATCATTAGCCTCACTTCCACTACATGTAAAATAACAAACATTGAGATCCTCTGGCATGGTCGCTGTGAGCTGTTCTGCCAAACACACAATACTTTCATGCAAATAACGGGTGCTGGTATTTAGGGTTTTTGACTGTTGTGTTATCGCATCGATCACATCTTGGTTCGCATGCCCAATGTGGGCAACATTATTGTAAACGTCTAAATATTTATTATCTTCTGCGTCAAACAACCAAACATCCTTGCTTTTAGTGATGTGCAGGGGTGTTTGGTAGAAAAAAACCTCAGCATTTCCCAAATGCTTCCGTCTTCTGTTGATTAAGGCTTTGTCTTTGTTATTTATTTTTGCGTCCATGTTCCAGATTGATAGATTGTGCCTTTTTTATAAAGGTTTCTGCCGCGCTCTCTAAATTAAGCCTGCATAACTCTTCGAGGATTCTCCATGATTTTTCTACTCCACCTAGAATATATTGTTTGTTTTCTGGATGTTGAGCACCTCTCCATTCACCAATGATTACTGTCATGGTAATTCTGTTGGTAATTAATGCTGGCAGCAATGCTAGTTCGTTTTCATTCAATGGGTATTCTTGTTGGTAGCCTGATAACAAATGAACCGTTCCTTGAGTTAGATCCTCAGTAGCTATGGTCTGGTAAGCTGCGGCAACCGCGAGGTCATTAACTAAGGGTGCATAAACCATATCTCCAAAGTCGATCATCCCTAGAACTAAACCATCTTGATTGAAATCCAAAATAACATTGGCTTGGTTCATGTCGTTGTGAATGACCTGTGAGCGTAGTTGCTGTATTTTTGGCTCCGTGTTTTTTGTAAAACGCTCTAGGCTAGCTCTTGCAATGTCTCTTTTGTGTTTATCTTTGATGTGTGAAAGCAGGTGATATAGAAAGCCTGCTTGTTTGACATCCCAGAGCAACTCATGGCCTGAGCTGGGGTGTGAAAAACCCTCCAATCCTTTGCCCAGTTTGGCGAGAAATCCTCCCATCGTTCTATGTAAAACATCTGGACGGTCTTGATCGGTGCTATCCTCCAAAGGAACGCCCTTGATAAAACTAAGAAGCCGAACATAGTGTTGATTGTTGTTTACCACAATGCTAGATATTTCTTTTCCGCTCAGGTCCTGACACACTCTTGGCAACAACAAAGAAGGTGAAGACTTCAATAAATGATTTAGTGCTTGGTTTTGAAAATCAAGAACATCAAAAGACTCCTTTGAGTTTGCGATTTTTAACACATATTGTTGTTGTTTTTTATTGGTTGCTAGAAAATTTTGATCCCTTTCGCTATCTAAAGGCTCCAGATCAACAATGTCGCTAAACCAAGTGCTGGCTGCTTGTTGTGCATCATCTAAACTGAGCCTTGGTGCTGGGCTTTCAAGCGTAGGAAAAGAAAAAATATTATTAGACATTTGTTTTAGCTGTGTGGTTCATTAAGTCGTGTCCATGGTTATTCAAAATAATCAACACATCCTGCTTCTTTTAAAACAGAATCAAGTAGGTGTCGATTTGGAATTGTTTGATATTCTTTTAATAACATTGTAAATGACTTCAGGTGGTATTTTTGGGCCGAGCTAACAGAGTGAGAAAAATTTTCTCCTTTAATATTAACTGACAATTGGTCATCACCATTGATTATAGCCTGGTTGTTTGCAGCTAACCAAGGCAAGTATGTGGCCCCCAGCTGGTCTTTTAAAATAGGCATCAGTGTTTCTTTTAGGTCATCCCATAGCTCAAACTCACCTTCAGCTTTAGGGTTAAGCATGCGGTGGATCCATTCCAGTGTTTTGGGATAGCCCGATTCAATAATTTTATTTGCTGTTGGGTCAGTCCAAGCGTTGTATAACTGCCCCCACAGCCCAAAATCGCCAATTGATGGCCGAAAACCAAAACAATAAGGTCGAGTTTGAAGGTGCGTTTCAAGCAACTGCAAAAAGTCGCTAAAAGATTTTTCAATTAAGCCCTCTGTGTTTTCATTAGAGCCAACAACCCATAGCCTAGACTTTTGTCGCTTTCTAAAAGTGGCCGCAGCGTATTTTTTAAACACTGCGTTGGCAATGGGGATTCTATTGATCCAAGTGGGTGTAAAAAGCTCAGCAAAACGGTTGGCTGCAGAAATCTGGTCCTCTGGGTATCGCCAACGATAGTGGAACATGCACTTTACCATCCATTCATCTGCATACTCCTCTAATAATCTTGAAACAAAAGCTGTATGGGGCTCTTTAGGCACAATGGTATTGTCTGGGTGTTGTTTTTCCATGAGCTGAATGATCGGTGTAGAGTCTTGTAATCCCTCATTCTCTGGTGTTATCACTAGAGGGACGATTTGTATTTTTGCGTATTTGTTATATTCCTTTTGGGTTGTTTGATCTCTAACAATCCAGGTATGTGGAATGTTTTTATATCTAAAATAAGACCGAACCTTTATTGAATAAGGGGACAGTTCTGCCCCAAATATAAGGTATTTCTCAGACATTACTTATCAGAACCAATTAAATCGAGCGCTCTTCGAATGATCGGAGTCAGTTTAATTTCGCTTTGATTATCATCTTTAAAATAACCATTCCATACTGCAACAGTATCCTTCTCGGGGTTTACAATTAAGCCCTGCCCGGCCCATCCCCCTTTGTAAATATCATTGTTTTTAAAAACCATGTCCCACTGGTAAATATTGTGCTTGATTGCCCAGCCTGCCCTATCCATTGGAATGCCTTGGTTGCTCATCAGCTCAGGCCTGCCTTCATACATCAAGGTATGAATATGCTTGTCAGAAACCAACTGTTCATCTGAAACAATTTGATGGCTGGGTGTAAACAATAATCCGAACCGAGCAACATCCCGGGGTCTAGCCAAAAGCCCACCATGCATGACCGGAACCCCATACCTAGGTGCAAATATTGCTGCATCACTTTCGGCGCCAATATGGGTCCAAATCATTTCACTGAGAGCATCCTGTAGCTGCATGCCGGTGATTTTTTCAACCAACCATCCAAGCACAAAGGTGTTTACTCCAGAATAATCAAATTGTTTCCCTTGTTCGCCATATCGGCCCACATTGAGCTCAGCAATATATTCATATGGATTATTAGGTGAGCTTTCATCCCACATACCATCACCAACTGCCATGGAGTATTGGTAGTAACAGGAGCTCTTATCTATATATTCTTCGGAACATTTGATGCCAGTCGCCATATCTAATATATTTTTTATCAAAATCCCTTCATAATCAGAGCCGATTAACTCTGGCAAGTAAAAATCCACTGGTTTATCAATATCAATTTTTTTCTCCGCTTCTAACATAGCCACCAATGTTGAAACAAACACTTTGGTCACAGACCAATACACTGGTTTTTCATGAGGGTTCATTCTTGGGTAGTGTTCAAATACAATATTTCCTTTATGAAGTATCACAACAGCAATTGCTGTTGACTCATCGCTTTCTAAAAAATCTACAAATGTTTTGTTGCCAGATGGTGTTTGAATTTGTAAAGCGCCAATCTCGGGATAAATTTTGGTTTTTAGTGGCTTTACCGGACCGTTTCTATAGATAGTGTTTGTTGGAAATAACTTATTAAGGTTTTTAAAATTCCAAAGCATGTCTTCGCCATTAACCGTCCACCAAATGTCATTCCTTGGGATTCGTTCGATTTGTCTTCTGGTCTCATCAACAACGGGTGCAACAGATATCTCTGTGCCCAATGCAATCAGTGTATTGGCTACAAGAGTTAAAAAAATAAAGGGGTGTATAACTTTTCTCACAATAACCTCTATTTTGCTTCGTTTGCTCCCGGATAGTCTAGGGTAAGATAGATAAAAGACTTTAAACCCTCATCCAACGCATCATCATCAATGGTAAAATAGGGCGAATGATTCCCCGGCTGCGGTTCTGTAACTCCTTTATTGTTAACCCCAAGACTAAAATAGAGACCAGGTATTTCTTGTGCGAAATATGAGAAATCTTCTGCCCCGGTTCTGGGCTCATCCAGCTCTACAAACTTACCATTGGTCGCTGCTTTAAAGGAGCTTTCCATCCGGTCTAATAACTCTGGGTTATTAACAGTAACAGGATAAAAACCGCCAACATCAAATTCAACAGTGACTTGTGTGCCTGTGCCAGCAGCTATTCCGTTAGCTATTTGTCTGATTTCATCGTAAATCTCTGCACGAAGATTTTGATCAAATGTTCTAATGGTTCCAATTATTTGTGCCTCCTCTGGAATGATGTTATTTCTAGTGCCCGCCTTTACTATCCCAACAGAAACCACAGCAGGGTTGTTGATAATATTAATTCTTCTGCTGACCACTGTGTTTAATGCATTGATTAATTGTGCAGCGGCCATAATTGGATCAAGCCCTTCCCAAGGTCTTGACCCATGGGACTGGACACCTTTTATATTAATCTCATAAGCCGATGCAGCAGCCATAGCAGGTCCTGATTTAACAAAAACATAACCATGGGGGGCATTACCCACATGCATTCCAAAAATTACTTCTGGTTGATACTTTTCAAACAAACCCTCCGCTAACATCATTTTTGCTCCGCCGCCTTCGCCTGCAGGAGGGCCTTCTTCTGCGGGTTGAAAAATTAATAGAACCTTGCCTTTTAAGTGTTTTTTGTTTTTAGCCAAAAACTCTGCAACACCCATTAATACCGCAACATGCGCATCATGGCCGCATGCGTGCATGACCCCTACATCATTCCCAAGATAGCTAGCACGGGCCGTGGAGGCATAAGAAAGTCCTGTTTTTTCTTCGACTGGCAATGCGTCCATATCTGCTCTTAATGCAATCGTTGGGCCACTTTTGCCGCCTTCTATTAGACCCACAACACCGGTGTAGGCAATGCCTGTTTCTGTTTTAATGCCAAGCGACTCAAGATGGTTTGCAACTTTTTTTGAGGTGTTAAATTCCCTATTACTAAGCTCGGGGTTTTGATGAATGTCATGTCTCCACTCAACCACTTTCTCCATTAAAGATGCGAGCTCAATATCGAGATCCTTTTTTAGATCTGCTGCAAATAGATTGGTGGTTAGCAAGGCAGAAAGAACAAAAATACTCCTAATCATTGGTTAGCTCCATTATTTATTGGTTGTTCGGGCTGTGTTATTGTTTATTTATCTTTTAGTTTGCCTGCTTTTCTTAATTGCTTGCGTATCCTGGTTGCACTAATTGCGTGAGTGCTTTTGTCAAATGTCTCTTCTTCCAAGTTGTATCCCACACCTCTACCATAAGTGATGTTTACTATATTAGGAACCAACATAATTTCATAATCAACGCTCCTTTTAAAACCATCCTTTGCTAGCTCTTTTTCTATATTATTACAAACCGTATTCCAGTCGAATGGATTGTCTGATTGTTTTTCCCTTTCAGATACACCATGCACATCTCTAACTTGGATTATCACTTGCCCTGTCTTTTTGATGCACCGTTTAAATAGTGCTTGATGACCATCGTGCCAAGGTTGCCATCTACCTAACATCTGAACGGTTGGTTTCTTCCAGTCAAACATTTTTTAGCAGCTTGTTTGCAATCATTTCATGATTAGTGTCGTTCCACTCGGTAATGTGAAAGTCTACATTCTCAGGGTGCTCAAAAATTCGGTTGGTGTCTTCAAAAGCTCCCTTCCGAATGGTGTCCATCCAGATGACAATATCGGGTTCAAAATTCTCTCGTGTCTGTTTAGTAGGGCATATAAAATCACAAATAACAAATCTTGAGTTGGCTTTTTCAAAATCGGCAAATGATTTCATTCTTAAGCTCTGTCTGAGCCTCCCCTCCTTGCTGAAGTCCCAATCATTAGCCATGCTTCTCACTTTGTCAGCGTTATACCACGCAGCTGTCAATAACGGCTGCAATCTTTCAGAAAGGTATGTTTTTCCACTTCCTGGAAGTCCCATAATAAGTATTTTCATTGTTTCTAACCTATTATTAATTAATAAAGAAACCGGTCTATGATTCAGATCAATATAGTTAATTAATGTATCGGTATTGTGAGGTATTTTAAAACCATTGTCTTGTCTATTCTTTTTTAGCTATAACAAAAAAGGGGTTCTTATAAAAACCCACAAGGTGTGCCCATTCCAGAGTAGCTATATCGGTTTGAACTGGAATTCTAAAAAGGAAGTTTCGAAGTTTGTGCTGGCGGTAGTCGTTTTTGGTGTTCGCTCTTGGTTTGCTTAAGGACTTAAATAAAATTTTTTATAAAAAAAATTGTACGCGTATGTGCTATATCCTACTGTAATATTACAATAACCACGATGGGGCAATTATTATCAATACAAAGATAGGCAGAGAAAAGATAACAGACAACTAGAACCTACTTTATGTCTCAATAGTGGGCACCTTGCTAAGATTGCTACCGAGTTTTAAGCCCCAATAACTGCTTTATAACTATACGGCAACCAGTCCTTTAAGATCTATAACGACCCCG
>Ga0208524_1000039_pt1 | contig 64331 bp, 37 predicted proteins | sample ETNtaG_28_FD_185779 | JGI IMG/M metagenome (GOLD analysis project Ga0208524, IMG submission 185779) | Marine microbial and viral communities from oxygen minimum zone, Eastern Pacific Ocean - ETNP201406SV61 (SPAdes) (version 2) | ecosystem: Environmental > Aquatic > Marine > Oceanic ... | reverse complement strand
TTTTTCCAGTTTGGATTTCATTATCAGTTTGAATTCGATAAAAGTACAACCCCGATCTCACTAATTTCCCACGATTATTCTTCCCATCCCAAACGACTCGATTAACTTCTTCGTTTACATAGGTTGAAATTAGGGAATGAACCTTTTTCCCTAATAAATTAAATACATCAATTTTCACAATGGATGGAATTGAAATCTCAAATATAATTGTTGTATTGTCTTTGAAAGGGTTTGGATAATTTACAGGCAATAATAATTCATCTGTAGCAACACTAATAAACTCAGTCCTTTCATTTATCATTCCATATTCATCAGTTACAACCAACTTGACAAAATAATTACCTGCTCCAAAATATGCATGAGACGGATTTCGTTCAGTACTAGTACTGTCATCCCCAAAATCCCAATTCCAATTGGTAATATCGCCATCTCCTGCAACTGATCTATCAGTAAACGTTACTTCAAGATTGTCAGCATTATAGATGAAACCTGCTGTTGGACCTGTGTATACTATCTCCCTAAAATTCGCTACCAGATTACGACTTTCGATAATCGTAAAGTTGTAGGAAGCTTCTGCAGATATTTCTATCCCATCCTCTGTCCAGTTTACAAAAGTATATCCATCATTTGCTGTTGCAGTTACAGTCACAATTGCATTTTCAAAATAATTTCCTGAACCGGATACAATACCACTCCCTTCTGGTTCTATTAACAATGATACAGAAAAAAAAGAAGAATAGAAAAAATTATAAATCTCGTCAATTCCACCACAATTTGGCATGGGAGCACCGTTCTGATTTGACCAGCAGTCAAAACTTATCGGATATTCAAGAATAAGACCGGAAGAAACATCCCAGAGTTTCAAAACAAAATTTTCTCCAGGATTCATACCTTCATCAACATCTGGAGTTGTACTGTCATCTCCATAGATTGGAATATTAATCCAAGCTAAATCATCATTAAGTACCAAAATTGCTGAACCGGCACAATTGCCATTCTCATCAAAAGCAGCAATCCAGTCACATTCTTCAGCATTTTGGCCGTTTATAGTAACTGTACCAATAAAAGTACCTGATGCGGGATTGGGAGTAAAATCAAAACCTTCAGGAGGAGTTTCAGGAGAATATTCTTTTGGTGTTACCTTTAATTTTAATGTATTTAGGGATGGATTATCCAAAACCAAACTATCCACAGTTGTCATATCTACACTGACCAAATTTCCACCAGATGCATCCTGAAGAGTAAATGTTCCCAGAACTGATAGACATCCATTATCCCAACTAAGAGTTATTAAGTTATCTTCGGGATATTGCAGCTGAATGTTCCATACATGTTCTATAAGATCTAAACTGTCTCCATTTACAATTTGAGTGTAATAACGATCATTTTCCCAAAACAAGGCTGCATCAAACGCAGGCGATGGGGGTTGTGGAGGTGCATACTGATCAATCCCATCGTCATATCCATCTGTTGCATCTGGAGAAAAACCGATTGTAAGGTCATAACTTCCTACTCCTCCCATGACATTGATTGTTACGGAAAAATCAGGACTCTGAGCAAATATTTGACTGACAAAGATCAGTATTACGACCACAATCAATCGTTTGGTATGACAATAACTAAAATTCACAGAGGGAATGTAAACAGGAATTTCTATGGAGATTATTCCCGGGATGCAGGAACTGTGATAATAATTTCTCCAATCCCACTGGATCGTACCCAATAACCATGCCCCGGTTCTAATATGTCTGAGGCAAAATAATTTGTAGAAAATCCATATATTGAATTGGGTAAAATCAATCCATCAGGATCAATAATATTGGAAACATTTATTTCCGATGAAATTCCGGAGATCATGTTCCATCCTTCTGTAAGTAAAATATAAAGTTGATCTGTTTCGACTCCGGTAATTTGGACCGAACCAGCTTCCTGGAATCGAAGCCAGTATCCATCCCCCTGAATAAGTTCAGTCTCAGGAATGTATGCACCGTTGTATGAGTATAATGTTCCTCCAACCGAAGAGGGGAAAATGGTCTGATATGATGGATCATCAACTGCCAGAGGCAACCCAACCATATTCCAATTTTCAAGAGAAACCACATTTATTGTTGCTGCTCTCCAAACTCTATCTGCGTATTCCGGATGATCAATATATGGATTCCGATTTCCCTGGATTTCATAAACAACTTCATTCCTGTCCAGTTCTTTCTCACTCACGGGATCACTTTCATGCCAATCCATCAAAAGATTTACTGCCAATGGTTTCAATTCAGCACCATCAACCATCTGATTTGCATCCCACCCGGAATCTTCACCAAAATACCGGGTGGACATATAAAAATACGTTCGTGCAAAATCACCTTTGTAATCATCAATTGGTTCAAAAACTGTTCCCTCACAATCCGGATATGAGCAACTTCCAACTTTACTGCCGTTCTCTGATACCCAGGTTGATGTACCAACCTCTCCAAAAGGATAATTAGCCCTGCGATTATTGACATAACCATCCGTTGGATATACATGATAAAGATCGGTTTTCATGGGATAATTATCATCAAACCAACTGGAAGGCCAGGAGTGCTCCCTGTTATAGCAGTCTCCCTCCTGGCTGTAATTTCCACATTGATCAGTGACAAATGTAAACTCATAAGGCGGTGTTCCATCGGGAATATCGGAATACATGTCCCACACCTTGCTGTTTGTCTTCACATCTGTAGATTGAAAATGAGTCCAAAGCGAACTATTACTCTGGCTGTCATGATCATTAATAATTTCATGGAGAGCAGTTTTTAATTCAATACCGAATAATCCTTCTGATGGATCATAATAACCGTCTGGAATATCAAATTCATCCGGATATACAAAAGAGGTTATGGTCACTAATGCTAATACAATCGACACATGCTTGATCATTACTAATTGATTATCCATAAGATTACCAAGTAATTTGAGAAATGAACTTATTCTATAAAAGAAAAGGCAGAAAAAATTTTCTTCTGCCCCTGTGATGGAAATGTTTTTCCTCTTCATGATTGTCAAACCAATAGTTAACGCATTGGTTTATTCCTTGATATAAATACTAAACACAGAAATAAAAGTTCTTATTAAATTATCTTTCAAAGACAATAGAAATAGTTCCATTTCCTAAAGATCTCACCCAGTACCCTTTACCAGGTCCAATTGAAGATACAGTGACATAACCTCCCCCAAAATATTCATAGATTGTATTGGGAATGAGAAGTCCATCCGGATCAATTACTGCATCCACATTAATTGGATATGAAATACCTGAAATCAGGTTCCATCCTTCAACAAGATTAACAGTCACTTCAGAAATTTGCTCGCCTGAAAAATCCTGAACATATTCATCCGTCATCCTGAGCCAATATCCAGTCCCTGGTGTAAGCATTTCTTCCTGTATATAACTGCCGTTTTCTCCAAAAGAAAATAATGTGTTTTCAACTGCATTATCAAAAAGGTTTAGATATCCGCTATTATCCACCTGAACCGGTAGACCAATCATATTCCATCCAGAAAAACAATCAATTCCCAGTGATATTATTTCTTCAGACTGATTGAAATAATTTGCTCCAATATCGATCCTGGTTCCATCAGGGTCTTCATATTCAGGGTCACCAGTATCGATGCAGGGAGATGCAGGATCATAAGAAAACTGATACTCATTGGGATTTATGAATTGAGGATTTTCAAAAATATTCCCGGTACCTGGCTCAGGCAGACACTCTGCCCAAATCGTCCCTCACCCAACGCAATTCAGCATATAATTGTAATCATTATTCCAGGCATTACAATAGGAAAGCTCCACGTTAGTATCCTCTCCAACTAGTGCTAATCCGTATGTATTGTCTATTAGATTACAGTTTATGATGGTAGCATGAATATCGTCATTGACTTGAATTCCCCAGTGAACATTAATCAGATTACAATTTGTGATGGAATTTGTTGAGTAGCCGGATAAATTAATTCCGTATGAACCACCATTTACTATAGTACAACGATCAATATCAAGGGAGCCAGTGATATTGTTGTTGCTATCGCCGGCAATCCATATGCCAGTGCCCTCCAACAAATCAATCACAGCGCCATTTCCTTGAATATAGATAGATTCCTCACCTGAGCCGATTCCTCCTGTATAAATAAAATTCGGATCTAACACTATGTACCTGTCATAACCGTAGGCAGGTCCTGCTTGCACATAAACATCATACAGGCTTATTGAATATGCATACGTCAGCACAAATAATGATAAATTTATGATATTTTTCAATTTCATCAATCGCCTTGTTGAAAACTTTAGTAGGATGAATCAGATCTTATTGTAGATAAATTATCTTTCCAATGAAATAAAATCCTACAGATTTAACAGGGTAAAGATACATTTCCGTTATAACAGGATGCTCACTTTAATTTTTTCGATTTTGAGTATTGTTTGAATTCGTAATAGTGATCTCACCAGCATTGAAAGATCGTATCCAATAGCCCTTACCAGGCTCGAGAGATTGAGCATAAACATAACCGGAAGCACCTTGGAATTCAAACAAAGTATTTGGAATAATGAGGTCATTAGGATCAATAATTTGATCTGCATTCACTGAAGAAGAAATACCCGAGATAAGATTCCATCCTTCTGTCAGTTCAATCGTTATTTCACTAAATGGCTCCCCCAGAATTATATGAGTGCCTGCTTCCTCAAAATGAAGCCAGTACCCGTTACCAGCTGAGAATGATGTTTCAGGGGTATATCCACTTGGACTATACGAAAAAAAGGAATTTTCAGTCGCTGTTGGAAACAGATTCAAATAACCCGGATCAGTAACTACAAGAGGCAATCCAACTAAATTCCAACTTTCCAGGTGCGGTAAATCCATTTCCACCTGGGTACTGATAACTTGAAAAATGTGAGGATCCGGGGCTCCTATGAACGGATGATCCGCACTTCGGCCAGAAGCATCAGCTGCGTGTATATAGTAAGCCACTTCACCGCCAAAGGGCAAAGCAGGTATATATCCCGAAAATTCATTACCAACGATTGATTCCATGACTGCTAATTGATAAACACCGCCATTAACACGATAATATACAATTGGAAAATTATTATTTACTGATGCACCGCTATAGGGAATGACAGTAGCTGTAATTTCAAAATCGCCATTACTGGACGGAATTTCTCCTGAAAGAGGAATATGTCGGATATAAAGCATACCCCGGTCTGCAACTCCTTTTGCACGGCAGTGCAATGCATCTGTGGATTCCCAACTGCCTGTGAATCCCAAAACTTCATACCCGGGCATAGCTTCTTCATAAGATGCTAAAGCATCGTCATCCCAGGATGATCCTGTAATAGGAACAAACACCTTATCATTCAAAATTAGAGAATTTGTATAAGGTTGATTTTGTGGGGTATACACACGATATACTTCATACGGTGTTCCATAGGATGACATTTGATTTGCAAAATAATCCGCTGTAGCTTCGATTTCGTCATATTGGTTATGACTTGTAGGCACGGAACGAACCAAAACCTTATCAACATCCAGAAGTTTCCCCCAGCAATCTATATGGTCGATATATGTGTTGTTCGGATCAGGGATAACATGAAAATTAGTTACACCTGTGAAATCTTCTAACAGTTGTGCGATTTCCGCATGACTTTGAGACGGGTTTTCTTCCCAGACAAGTTCGGAAGCTGCCGAAATACCCATACCATCAGTCATATAGTTACCACCAGCCGTGATCAAACTCATTCCATAGAGCTCTACATCTAGAAATTCTGCCATCTCAATTGGAATGTCATTATCATTCGGCCGGGGCCTATTATAGATAAAATTCACAATCCCTACTTCATTATTTCCATTCACAACATACCAGGGGCCATAATCTCTTGTCCAATATGATTCACTTGGAGCATGTAAAAAAATGCAATTATCTAAGTTTACACCGTTGGAACTATAATAATTTGTGACTGTGTTTTCCTGACTTTGGCCGCTTACAATGGTTGTTACCATTATGTCCTCCGACATCTCTGCGATAACAGAATAAGAAATTCCAAAAGGATAACGGACCAAAACACCTTCCATGGGTTCAAACTCTGCAATGTTACGGACTGGGCCAATTGGCGGATCAGTTGGATAAAAGTCACGTCCGATTTCATCTTTCCGCTGTTCTTCTTCGGGTGTCAACCAGTGAGGATAAGAATCCGGATGATTCTGAAACCATTCATCGGTCTTTATTTGCAAATCACTGCCCTGATTGCCAGCATGCAACAACCCGATCATAGTAAAAAGTCCTATTAACGAAAGAAACTTTCTCATGGTTTTACCCGGTTTAACCTAAAATCAGGAGGGCACAAGTTTTAACCTGTGCCCTCTATCTTCTCGCCTGAGAATTTTATTTCATCAGAACCATTTTCTTGAAGGCATGGAAATTCTTGGCGGTTATTGAATAGATATAGATTCCGCTTGCCATCGGTTCACCGAATTGATCTTTACCATTCCACATTACCTGGTGATACCCTGCTGGTTTTACCTTCGACACGATGTCAGTTACCTGCTGTCCCACAAGATTATACACTCTGATTGTTACAAATGATTCTTCCGGCAATTCGTAATTAATAGTCGTGACTGGATTGAAAGGATTGGGATAGTTCTGTGACAACACAAATGTTTTCGGCAGTTCAGCTGCCCTCTTCAGCATAAAGGAATCAGCAGTTCCGTCAAGTTCGATATGTCCCATGTCCTTCAGCTCATATTCCTGACCCGTGCTCTGGTCAACCAAAACCCATTGCATTTTCTCCCCGGCATCAACATTTATCTGGTAATCAATCTGAAAACTTTCACGGTTACTCATCACTTCAACAAGTCCACCCTCTTCAGCATATTTCATATTATTTTCAAATCTGACATCAGCTGCTCCTACCGGTGGTTTTGGAGGCAGACTGTAACTCAGCTGTCTCTCTTCCGGGATATCAATCCCGAAATAAAGAATTGTACCATTGATCGTGATTTGGTTTGCATCTTTCATGGTATTGTCGACAACAACCTTAGCATTACCACCAGGCCCGGTCACAATAATTTCACCGGTAGCATTGGCACGTATCCAGTAGCCATAACCTGGCTCAATTGACGGTGAGTTAAAATAGCCATTTTCTCCGAATCCATAGAGTGTATTTGGTATTACAATATCCAACGGATCAATCCAGCCTCCATTAGGCAACGAGCATCCTGAGATCATATTCCAACCCTCATTAAGAGAAATTGTAACCGATGAAAAAACTTCTCCATAGATCGCTGATGTGCCCGCTTCCCCAAACCGAAGCCAGTAACCATTCCCGATGGACAGTTCTGAATTGAGTCCATAACCATTTTCATCAAAGGAATAGAGCGTGTTCTCAATAGAACCAGGGAAAACTGCCTGGCAGTCTGCATTCTCAACAATGAGTGGCAAACCAACCATATTCCAGTCATTAAGATTGTCAACATTCACTGTAATGTTCAGTGCTCCAACTGTGAGGGTTACCGGTACAGTAATCAGTCCAACATTGGAATTAATTTCCATATCACACGTGTACATTGAACCCCCTTCCAGATCAGCTGTATCAAATATAATCTCAATTTCATCGGTATCCCCGCCTAATATACTTCCGTTACTTTGACTCAGGCTTATCCATGAAAGGGGATCAGGAGCATTTATTTCAAAGGTTGTAGTTCCCTCCGAACCATTCGCAAGGGTGTAATGTAAATATTCAGTTCCATCCGTGCCAGTCACAGTGAGATAGTTACCGTTCCAACCATCACCAAACGAATCTTCAGCATAGACGGTATACACACCATTGTCCAAGGAAGCATCTCCATTAAATGGAGCACCACCTGATGCAACAATATTTCCCAAAGGATCAACTATTCTCCATGAAACTTCATATTGATAGTCTCCCCCGTCACATACAATTGTGACATCAGTAGCCCGCAAATCGGGAGCATAATCAGGATGAATCATAGAAGTAACTTCGGCTGCTTCTATCTCCAATCCAGCAGAAATTCTTCTCTTTTTCTCTATATCTTGGTCAGTTTCAAGAGCTAATTGTTCTTCCATATTGATGCTTCCATCATCAGGGTTGCTCCTTCCTGAAGTGGTTTCAATAAGATTTATGCTGTAATCAACCGAACCTCCTCCAACATTTGAAATGGATAATATTTCCGTTAATGTTTGATCTGCAGGAACAGACACGTCAAATGAAATGGGATCAACATCCATTTGGGGTGGTGTTGGCAGATTGGATGGAGGGAAAATAATATAATCAACCCAAGAACAATCACTGCCATTTGAGACTGATCCATCTTTGTCATACTCCCAAGTAAAAGTCCGATTTCCAGCGTTTACATAGAAAGAAGCTTGTGACCAATTCACATCACCAGCCCACTCCCCTTGCAGCGATCCATCAATGTAAAACTTTAAATAATCATAGTTATTCTCTGATGAAACTTTGTAGTAAAAAGATATCTCATCACTGGCAAAGACATCCAAAGTGACTGAAATCACGGAAGTCTGGTTATGTGAGATAGCACCAGATTTTGCAGCATAATTGCCTTCGTAAGCATCTTCAGCAATCGTCCACTCCGCATTTCCATTAAACTCCCAAGGATATTGGACAAAATCACCAGATTCAAAATCCTCCAGACAAAGTCCAATTGTGAGAGAAACCTGATCAGAAACGGAATAGTTATTATCAGCGCTGATCTCTATTATAAAATCTGCTACTGAACCAATGTTTGCCCAATCAGCAACTGTTACATTAAAAGTAATCGTACCACTTGAATTAGCCGGCATAACCGATAGCTCATCAGTTCCATCATTAACGATGATCAACCCATCATCATTAGGATAATTAAGAATAGCCGCCACATTGCTTATAGCAGCACCACCGTCGTTAACCAGTGTAACAATTAGATCTGCGGTATCACCCGGGTCAAGTTGACCGTTTTCATCATCCACAGCCACCATACCAACTGAAACCAGCGGAGCGTACGCAATCAGGGAAATGGTAGATTCCCAGGTTTCACTGCCAGCATTTATAACACAGGATAAATCAAAATTATGCTCATCAGGAACATCAATGGATACATCAAAGGACAGTCCGCTCACAGCCGCTGTTTCATTCGGCCCAATATAACTGATGGTTCCAATGCCGTTTGTAATGGATATATAGGAATCACTAGAAGTAATGGTGACCGTAACATCCGAAGCATCATCATTGCCCACATTTTCAAGAGCAAGAGTCAGCTCCACCGATTCACCAAATTCAATTATTTCATCTAAACCAGAATTTACAGAAACATTATCGATGACCAGATAGGGACCATCCGGTGATAAAACCATAACAGTTGATTCATATGGGATATAGTTAAAACCAGTGATCACCAGATCAAGTTCCCCTGGTACATCTCCCGCATCGCCAAGCTCCAAAGTGGCTGTACCTGATTCATCGGTGTAACCGTAAGCAAGCAGTTCTCCATTGAGGGAAAGGGCAACCAAATCACCTTCTGTTCCAGTATAGGCTGAAAACGTATTAGCACCCAAAATAATTACATCCTCGAATTCGGCATTGATTATTGTGGGAGGTGCAGTCCTAATCGGTACTGATGGATCTCCAAACATTGTCCAATATTTTGTTTCATTAATACCCTGTGATCCCTGAGCATCATTCATATACAAACATCCATTGGTTGCAATACCGCCAATGGTTCTGGTTAAATTTTCATTATAGCTCTCAGTTAATATGAGATTCATTCCATACTGGCCATGCATAGGAGGCTCCCACGATTGACTGATGGTAGAACCATAATGACCGATAGACCCGGTTGGTTCTCCATTATGTGTCGCCCTTTGCCAGGCTTCGCAAAAACATTCATTAGTGCTTTGAAATTCACCAACATTACATCCTACCGTTATGACAAAGGGCAATAAATTGTCATTTTCAAGTGAATTTATTTGGGAAGTATTAAGGGAAGCACCATTTCCCCAACTGTTTATTGATCCATGTCCCGTATAATTGATTAAGCTTACCCCGTTGTTAATGGCTGTAATACCCTGCTGATCAGTTCCACTGGGATCATAAATGCCTTCGTAACTGTCATAGGTAAATGGTGAGAGTACTGTTTCCCACAAGAAATCGTTGAACTCATCATCATCATATCCGCCAAAGCCAGTTCCCTGGTTGGAAGCGATTCCCAAGGCATCATCATACCATTCTGTAAATCCTAATTGAGGATATCGTTCATATTCAATGCTTCGTTCTACCTGGGTAGATATTTGGACAGAGTTGCTTCCGGAAAATCTTCCAACAATGACTTCCGCATAAGAATCATTCCCTAAAATAAAGCCATAGGTAGGATCAGAGGCGCTACCACCCACTGAAGGGGACGGAATCTGTGCAATATCCCCTACAAGGAGTAAAAATGTTAATCCATTATCATTATAATAATCTGAAACAAAATTCTGGATTGCACTGGAATTTGATCCTATATTGCTCACATCGAGCATTTCTGTTGGAATCCCTTTCTTGTTTTTCCAATCTACCAGCGGCTGCATCTCATCCATAAAAGTTCCGTAACTGATGACAAGCATATTCCCATGATCAACCAAATAAGTAAACCGGGAGTCCTCATCAAAATTGAGGAAATGATTCTGGTAAATATTCAGGAATTCACGGGAATATTTGACTTCTTCATTCGACCTTTCAAAAATGTTGATATTATCCTTTTCAGCAGCTGAGACTTCAACAAGAATGCGTTGGTAAACTCTCAATATTTTCTGTACAGGATTATACTGAATGGGATTGAAAACAACCGTTTGGCCCCGAAGATCTCTAAGAATATAAGGATTTTCTAAACCAACAATTTCCCCAGGAAAAAACTCATTATTTTGATAAACATCCCCGAATGTGTAGGAAACATCTTTAGGATCAATTAAACGGGAGAGGTTCCCCTTTGAAGGAGCAACCAGAACATCTCTATACTCCACAAATTCTGATGAAATTACTTTCACCTCCATTTTCGCCTGATCGGGAATAATAATTGAACGGGAATATTTATGGACATCCGGAGAACCCTCCAACAACAGGGAGGCACCATCATCCAATTTGATCAAATACATGTCCCCCGCAGGAGTTTTGACAGGAGTGAGATGAAAGCCATCAATTGAGAACTCAATTTTACTGGTTTCAAGATCTGAATAGATCAGTTTTAACTGGGTCTTGGTTGGAGTATCAGAGGTAATATCCTGCCAGGTTGAACCGATGAGAAAGGTTACGCAAAATAATGCAGTAATGATTTTTTTCATAATTTTTTAATCCCTTTGAAAATAATTTTCTTACTATCAAAAATACAACGTATTAATAACATGATTCACTCACTTCATTTCATGAGAACCATTTTTCTGATATTTGTAAAATCAGGGGTTTCCAATTTGTAAAGGTATATACCACTGGATACTTTATGGCCATTCAGATCAGTGCCATCCCATTGCACTGTGTACTTCCCTGCTTTCTGGCTTTTGGAAGCTAAACTGGTTACCTGTTGACCATTCATATTATACACCTCGAGAGAAATATACGATTCCTGAGACAATTCGTAGGTGATGGTTGTCACAGGATTAAACGGATTGGGAAAATTTTGAGATAATAAGTACTGATCCGGCGATATAGAAGATTTTTTTAGTGAAAAAGTTCCTGATTGATCCGGTATCATAAAATCACCATTTCCTGTGAGTTTATATTCATTTCCATCATCACCGATCAAAATCCAACGTTCATTGTCATTCACTTGATAGTGAACACTTAAATCGCTTTGGGGATTGAAGTATTCAATTCGTCCTTCATTTTCAACAACTCTCCACCCACCAGTAAATCGAACGTCAAACACTCCTGCCGGCGGCTTGGGAGGCAAACTATAACTCAATATTTCACTCTCAGGGATATCTACCCCGAAATAGAGGGGAAATCCATTAAATGCGATAACATTAGCTTCACTGACACGATTCTCAATTATTTGCCGTGATTTCTCTCTTGCTAAACTTGAAATGGTAATTTCACCTGCACCATAGGATCGAACCCAATAGCCATGTCCTGGTTCCAATGTTTCAACAGCGAAATACCCATTTCCACCAAAACCAAACGATGTAAGGGGAATGATCAAATTATCCGGGTCAAGAATATTATCCAAGGCAAAATCTGCAGAGATACCAGAAATTAAATTCCAGTTTTCCTGTAATGAGATTGTTAAATTCTCAACGTAGGAGCCACTGATGGTGGTCATATTTTCATTTGAAAATCTCAACCAGTATCCTGTTCCCATGGTTAATTCTGTTTCTGGAATATATCCATTCACTCCAAAGGAAAATAACGTATTTTCAATAGCATCGGGAAAAAGTGATTCAAAACCTGCATCACTCACTTCCATTGGTAAACCTACAATATTCCAATCAGACAAATATTCTACAGTAATATCGCTGGATGGTTCTTCTGTTGGAGGAAAGGTAATATCGTCCAGCCAGGTACAATCCTCTTCCATATCAGTTGACCCAGGACCCTCATCCTTTTCAAAAGACCACTTAAATGTATGGGGCCCAACAGTCACTGGAAAACTGGCAAAAACCCAGGGTGTCCCACCATCTGTTGTAGGCTGATATTGCCCCATTTGCTGATCATCAATGTAAAATACTAATCCATCATAAAAATTGGTACCGGTTGGGCTGTATTCAGATGCCACTCTATAATTGAAATCAATATTTCCATCGTATATAACATCTAAAGTAATAATCAACTGAGAAGTTTCACTATGATCAATATCACCAGATTGGGCGGAGTAGGTACCGTTATAAGGATTACTGCTGTCAATAATCCAATCAGCATTCCCACCGAATGCCCAATCATTCTGACTGAAATCTCCGGATTCAAAGTCTTCATCCGGTGGACCTACAGTGGTGAAATCCCATACGGGTCCCACTGTTTCTCCATAATCATTCATGGCAATTATATTCCAAAAATAATGGGTGGAAAAGTCTAAACCACTCAACATATAGGAACTTGAACTTGATAAATCACCATTCACAATATTGGTTGGGGGATTATCCGTACCTATAAATACCAAATATGATGTAGCCCCACCTCCATTTGACCAGGAAAGATTCGATCCTACATTGACAAATCCCTGACCATCAGCTGGGTTAGGATTGTAGGGAGGATAAGGCGGTATTGGTTCTGTAAATATTGCATTTACAGCTTCCAGGGCATCAACTCTTCCAGAGCCATAAGTATTATCTTTTCCATTACTCCCTAAATCCAGAGCAGTCTCCTCCAGAGTCTGATTTATTTGTTCGGGAGTCAACGAATTATCCTTGGAAAGCATCAAAGCAATAACACCAGCTACACAGGGAGTAGCCATGGAGGTTCCCGACCATCCACTTTCATATCCTGTGTTGCTGTAATGGGCAAGTGATTTTATATTTTCCCCTGGAGCAGAAATATCTGGACGAATCAATCCCATGCCGGGACTATAAGCATAATCGTTAAATGGACTGATGCTTTCCCATGTGACAGGACCGCGACTGGAAAAAGAAGCAATATTATCGCTGCTATTGGTTGCGCCAACACACACTACGGCAGAAATCCCCCCTGTCAGAGTTTGATCAGGATGGAGCCATGGCGGTGGGATATCTCCTGGAGTACGGACGTTATCTGGAATTGGATATGAACCTTGGTCTCCACCTTCATTCCCTGCTGCAATTGAAGCTATGACACCAGCAAACAAGGCATTATTCATTGCATCCCTCCAACTGGACCGATCCGGCCCCCAAGCATGCAGCCATCCTAAAGAGAAACTCATAACATCAACATTCATATCGACACAGAATTGAATAGCTTCCCAACAATCGGACTCTGCTCCACTCCCTCCTGAATCCAGTACCTTTAAAGCCATAATTTTCGCATCAGGAGCCATTCCGGTTTGAGACCCTGCTGTTCCATCTCCGGCAACCGTTCCCGCACAATGTGTTCCATGACCATGATCATCCATGGGATTGTTATCATTATTAGCGAAATCATACCCATGATTTGGATAAAAAAGTCCACCCCACATGTGATCCTGTAAATCCACATGATCGTAGTTCACACCCGTGTCAATCACTGCAACCAACGCCCCATCACCGGTATATCCCAACGCCCAGACATCGTCTGCGTTTACAATTGTTACATTCCAGGTTATTTCACGGTCTCTATCGGAATTTGAAATGGCTGCCATATCCTGCGGAGTATCTATTAACATTTTCCTTTTTTCATCATGGTCAATACGATGAACATCGGATCTACTTGAAAGTGTTTTAATTGCCTCAGGAGTGGCGTAACAATTAATTACATTAGTAATCCATAAGGAAGTTACATCTTTGACCTGCCCTGTATTTTCTAGGGTGGAAAGCTGATTTAATATATCACCCTGAGTATTTTGAGCAAAATATTTAAGTTCGTTTATAACAAATTGACGCCGATTTGCTTTTGACAAACCCTGCACATTCGAATACAAAATATCTGAATCAATTTGTTCTTTCATCACAATATTAATCCTGATAAAAGACTCCGAATTTGTCCGGGATAATTCCTCAGATAATTGAGGGGTAATCGGTGTCTGTACATTTTGAATGTCGTTCGCCAGCAAAAAACGAATGGCAATCAAAAGCAAACAACTCACTCTGTTCATAGTATTATTCTTTTCCTCTTTCTCTCTTCGTTTGTTATTGTTTAAAGAATAAACTTTCCCAATTTAAACAAAATTTTCTTAATAATAACATTTATTGCATCGAGATCAAATTATCTGTATCAATACTAAATAAATACCTGACGAAACATTCTCACCCATTTAGTTGGTTCCATCCCAGATAACGTTATGTTCTCCTGCTTTGGTATCTTCAGAAAGTAATGTTTTTACCTTCTGCCCTGCAATGCTGAAAACTGAAATGGTCACTAATGTCTCTTTCAGAAGAACAAGATCTCAACCATCAGATATCATCATCTTAAATTGTATATGAAACGTCTAACCTATCCCTGTTACTCATAACCTGAATTTCTCCATAATCTCCACAGTATTTCCTGTCGACTGAAAACCGGGTCTCAGTTACTCGTTAAAATTATATTTCCTGGGTTGTTTGCACGTACCCAATATCCTCCCCCGGGTTCCAATGTATCTACCTGAGAATAACCATCATTCCCAAATCCATAGATAGTGCCACCCACTATTATAGTGGATGGGTCAGAAATATCTCCAATAGCAATCGATTCTGAAATACCAGAGATCAGATTCCATCCTTCATTCAGGCTAATTGTAAGTTCACTGATTGGAAAACCGGTAATGATACTAATTCCAGGATCGGGAAACCGTAACCAGTATCCTTCACCATGAAAAAGATATGATTGAGCCATATAGCCATTATCAAAAAAATAAAGCGTCCCTTCGATTGACTCAGGAAATAAGGTGCTATATGATGCATCTTCCACTTCAAGAGGCAGGCCCACGAGATTCCAGTCTGAAAGATAGTCAATAGAGATACTTTCTTGCGGTGGTGTTGCAGAACAGACAGCATAGCACTCCTCCATGGTAGTAAAGAATGCATCGGAATAATCCACACCATTCACAACCCAGTCGCATCCGGAAAGATATTGACATTCTTCCTCACTCCAGCCAATTCCCAAAGCCATATCACAATTACCGAAATCAATCCCCGTAAGGTCAATACACTCAAGATTTGAAGAACAATCCAGTAATTCACCATTGATATAAAAATCAGCCCAGCACCCATCGCAGTAATTTGCTACACATTCCGCTTCCGGGTAGGCAGGGCACTCCCCTACTTCACAGGGATCAGCGAAACATTCTACCGGGAATTCACACTCATCAGATATGGAAATAGACGATACATTTATTGCAGTGCATTCCACACACTCAAATTCCTCACCTTCAATTTCCACAAACCTGTGAATATAGAGGTCCAGAATTTCCAGGTTATCCAATTGAGTAACCCAAGTTATAAAATCTCCAGATTCGTTTTCCAAGTAATAATGTGAGCAGAGATCCATACACCACGATGCCTCCGCTTCACGAAGATAACCTGTGAGGGAATACAGCGGTGAGAAATATACTAATAATAAAAGTATAAAAGAGAATCTACCAATTGAGCCTTTTTTGATCTGAAAGATATTTCGCAAAATTTTATGTCTATCCTATTTCAATAAAATGATCTTTTGTGATTGGGAAAAAGATTCTGACTCTAGATGAGCAAAATACACCCCGCTGGAAAACCTGGAAGCATTCCATTGAACAGAATGGGTTCCCGGTTTCAGGTGTTCATCTATAAGGGTTTCCACCAACCGCCCGGTTATATCAAAAACCTGCAGTAGGGATGACGCATGGGTTATTCCTACGGTAAATCGTAACGTGGTGGTCGGATTAAAGGGATTCGGATAAACGGGGTGTAAAGCAAATGTTTCTGGAACGGTTTGTGCAGACTTTCTCAATATCCACTGTTCAACTTCTGGAGACAAAGTGATTTGGTTTTGGCCGGTTAAGTAGATTGCCGCACTCCACTCCGTTCCGTTCGCAATGACAGGGACTAACTCCCAATATTTGCCATCTTTTATATTGCAGTTAAACGTAAGTGGACTGCCATTATTCATCACTTCAATTACACAGTCATCAGTTGTGCAGAGTTTTGCGTTACCGGAAAAACGGATGTCTCTTGCACCAGTTGGTGGTTTTGGTGGCAAACTGTATTTCAATTTATCTTCTTCAGGAATACCTTCACCAAAATACAAGGTGGTGTTATTGAATACTAATGCGTTCAAGTGTTCAGACGGTTCTAATAATCTAATTCTACTTGCCGTAGCTGAAGCAGATAAGGTTATCTCACCCTCCCCGGAACTTCTCAGCCAATAGCCATAGCCGGGATCCATGGTCTCTGTTTCAGTGTATCCATCTTCAAAGCCATAGACTGTTCCAGGGATGATCAGTCCATCAAGATCAATTATATTTTGAACATTTACGGGTGTGGTAATTCCTGAAATCAGGTTCCACCCTTCCATAAGAGAAATCGATAACTCATTGATTGCTTGTCCAGATATTGAGACGTTTCCTTCATCAGTGATTCGTATCCAGTAACCAATTCCGGGAGCAAGGTTTTCTTCCTGAATATACTGACCATTAAATGAAAAGAGAGTATTGGTCACTGAATTTGGAAATAAATTCTCATAATTTGAATCTTCTACGTTCAAGGGAAGTCCAACCATGTTCCAGTCTGAATAAACAATAAACTCCACGTTATCTACAGGTGGCTCTGAATCTCCAGTTGGTGGAAATTCCACAACATCGATCCAAGCGCAATCTTCCTCCATGTACGTAGAACCATCCCCTCCGTCTTTTACATAACTCCAGGTAAAAACATGCTCACCCGGAGATACTGAAAATGAAGCATAAGTCCATGGTGTGCCGCCATCCTCTGTAGGCTGGTATTGCCCCATTTCTGTTCCGTCAAAAGAAAAAACCAAACCATCATAAAAATAATTGCCGGAAGTACTGTACTCAGATGCAACCCGGTAGTGGAATCCAATCTGACCATATCCGGTTACATTTAAATTCAAATTCAAGATTGACGATTGATCATGACTGATTTCACCCGACCGGACAGAATACATACCATCATAAACAGATTCCGTATCGAAATACCATTGTGCATTGCCATTAGAATTCCATTCATCGGAAAATTCGTTCGATTCAAACGACTCTGTATAGAACGTATACATCTCCATTTCAATAAAATAATCATCGACTGTAATGGTAACTGGTATATCAGCTGTAGAATAATTTCCCGCTTCAGCATGAACTATATACGTGCCTTCATAAACAGCTGGAAAAGAAAAATAACCACTATTATCAGAATAAACCAGGTTATCTGGATCACTGCTCAAAGTTAACTGCGCCTGTGCAATGGGAGCTCCGGTGTATCCGTCAGTAACCTGGCCAGTAACAGGAACCATGAGAATCGGTTCAAGCTCTACATCTAAAACCGTTTGTTGTAACGGTGATATGCTCACATTATTTATTGTTTGTGTTTCATAGCCTAATGCCGAAAAAGTCACACCATATGATCCCATTTGAAGAAGACGGTAATATCTTCCGAAGAAAAGATCACTTTCATAAGGTTTTCTGAATTCGCCTGTATTGTCAATACCATCGATATAAATTTCGGCAACTACAGGATCACCGCTTTCAGCATCCGTAATATGCCCCGTCAATGCCTTTCTATTAACACGGGTTAACAGTATGAGGGCAGCTTCAAGATTGTCTTCACAAATTCCCTCAATCTGGCTGGCAGGCGGAATAAATTCCGTTCCCAATTCAATTGTAAATGAAAAGACGCCATATTCGCCGTATGCATAATCATCAGTGGTACCGCTGGCAGGATAAAGTTCGTAGGATGGCATTGGATCATAATATCCTCCACTCTGTCCTGGTATTGTAAATGCCATTTCATTAGCTAATTCTTCAAGTGCATCATGATCGGGTGCCTGGATATTGTTAGCGTATCCAAAGGGGAACAGCACTAACTCACTATAACTGTGGTAGGTGATTCCAGTAACAAAATGATGACTTCCTAACATATCTCTCATGGCCTGAATTTCAGGTTCTGAAAATGCTGAAGGCCCACGGTAAGTTTCGCTGTACGTATCACCTGATGAACCCTCCCCTCCCCAATTCCAGGCATAATTCCTGTTCGGATCCACTCCATCCCCGCCGCCAAAATTTATTGATCCATTTTCATTGTTGTCCCTGATGTTTTTTCTCCACCACAGATCAACTTCATCAGTGACAATCTTATGACCATTTGGATTCACCAACGGCATAAACCAGATTTGTTTATTATTAACCTCATCAGTAATTGTTGGATCACTTCCATAATTAGAGATTATGTGATTCAAAACATACATATTCACCTCAAGGCTAATTGGCTCCCGAGCATGATGTTCCGCCATATAAAACACTGAGGGTTCATCCTCCTCCTCTTCCACATTATCTGAAACTTTCATTGCCCAGATTTCATGGTTATAATCATTATAGTATGAATTACCAGCCATGGAATACTCTTTGCCACGGGTATTCCCGATATCATAGAGTTTACATATATCTGGATATTGTGATTCTATTTCCTGGAGGTCCTCCAGAAGTTCATCATAATTCCGGTATCCATATAAATCTCGTACCTCCCCGAGATTTTCCTTTAACTGTTCTTCAGTTTGTGTAACAGTAATACGGAAGCCTCGTGTTAATAATTCCTCATATTGAGATTTTGAAACCACTAAATCCAGAAATTCCCCAGGTTTGAAGGCAGCAATATCGTAATCAGTTTCGTTAAATTCAGTTAATACGGTTTTATCCGGACCAACAAATCTGACTACCATTCTTTCTTCGGCAACAAGACCTGACAAAATCATTCCTAATCCAGCTATCAATATTCTGTTCAGGATCAATTTCATCTTATTTTTTCATATCAAAATTAAAAGAGGAGTACATCGGCTCCTCTAGGTTTACATTATTATTCGAAGATATTTTTCTTCTTTCGTTCTAAAATATTTTCCATTTGGCATTATGAGCCTATTTCATCAACAGCATTTTTTTTACCGAATGGAATGTACCTGCTTCCAGCATATAGATATACACACCGCTGGCAACAGGTTCTCTGTCCTGATTTGTTCCATTCCATCTGATGGTGTGATATCCGGCTCTATATGTTCCTGAAACAAGATTTCGGACTTCCTCACCTTTGAGGTTATACACTTTCAAAGATATTTTATCATCTCTTGGTAATTCAAATTGTATCTCCGTAACCGGATTAAACGGGTTTGGATAATTTTGAGAAAGGCTGAATGATTCAGGTATTTCAGGAACTTTCCTCAATTCAAAGTTTGAGATTTCCCCAGATGCTTCCAACACTCCCTGTTCGGAAAGTGTAAATTCTTCGTGTGTCACAGAATTTATCAAAACCCAGTTCATGTGTTTATCATCATTAATTTTTACATTATAAGAAATTGTAAGCTGATCTGAATTATTCATGATTTCGATCGTCCCGGACTCTTTCATACACTTCATATTGTCTGAAAAACGTACATCAAAACCACCTGCAGGTGGTTTAGGAGGCAGTCCATAACTGAGCGCTTCTCTATCAGGGATTTCTATACCGAAATACAGTGTATTACCATTGAATGAAATAGTATTTGCATATTTTAATCCATCCAGAGAAACAGGTTTAGACTTTGCTAGCCCAATATCCGATGAAATAATAATCTGGCCTTCTCCGTAAGAACGAACCCAATAACCCAATCCTGGCTCGATTGAATTAGCATTTTCATACCCATTTTCTCCAAAACTGTACAAGGTATTGGGGATCACCAGCCCATCTGGATCAATCCAGCCACCGTTCGACTCAGAGCAGCCAGAAATCATATTCCAATCTTCCAATAAGTTCACAGTAATTTCAGATACCATTTCACCCGACATTGTATTCGAACCTTCTTCATCAAAACGTAACCAATAACCCGCACCCATAACTAACTCTTGTTCCTGTTCATACCCATTTTCTCCAAACGAATACATTGTACTCTCCACAGCATCAGGAAAAACGGACATGACATTGGCATCTTCCACAGCCAGCGGCAGCCCGACCATATTCCAATCTTCAAAATGATCAACAGTCATTTCCACAATCATGCCAGCGCCTACGGTTAATATAACCGGAACAGAAATATTATATTCATCTGGATCATTACTAGATATAATGATTGAAGCAGTATATTCGCCTTCCTCAAGTTCTTCAGCATTAAAGATTACCATTAAATTTGCAGAGCCATCAGGATCAATACTACCGCTCATTGGTGAAACTGTTAACCATGGATCTTCTGCATAGAACAAGATGGCCATTTCATCGTGGAGATATGATGAATTGAATACAACCTGTAATCCATCCGTGCCCGTCGCATTTTCAATCCCCACAGTACAGCCATCTCCGGTATCTACTGTTTTATACTGGTAAATTATCGTACCATTTGCATTAATAATCACCTGGAAGGTTTCTGGACCTCCACCATTTCCATAATGGGGAACACTATCCCATTCTACGATAAATCTATCAAATCCTCCATGATAGTAGATTGTACCGCCATTATTCGGATTTAAATCATCCCAGAAAAGAGCCAATAGCGTATTAGGTTCACCTGCATTTGGTATTTCCTGATTGGAATACGTCGTTGACGACGATGTGAACGTAATGAAGCCATTACTGCAAATATTGACCATATCATACATATTACCATAAAAACTAAAGTCAAATCCTAAATCAATCGAACCCCATGAATAGTCATCCATAGAATCTCCAGTAAGTGCGGTTCCAACGGAGTTAATCTCAATCCAGTCGTAATCCGGTCCGCTCTCTTCATCGCTGTCAATCCAGTAATATCCAAATTCATCGGGACCGCCAAAATCTTTCTCAGACCGTACTCCGGGTCGGGTATCTACCTCTCCCTTGCCCAATTTATAGCTTATGAAATCAGCGGACTGTCTACTGTCTGTTGCAACAATCACACTATAGTTCAAAACACCTTCACCGGAATTGGCAATAGTGAGATTTTCCTCTGTCGTTTCACCAGATTCCACATTTGCTTCAAGACTCATGGGAGTAACGGAAATGTCAGGATACTGGGGGGGAGATACGGAAGGAAAAATGATATAATCAATCCAGGCACAATCACTCCCATTGGAAACAGTCCAATCTTTTTCGTATTTCCATCTGAAAGTATGTTCACCTTGAGATACCGGATAGGCTGCTTGCAGCCAGTTCACTTCTCCTGACCAGGCATCCATTTCTGATCCATCAATGTAAAACCTGAGATAGTCATAACTGGCTTCTGAGGATATTTTATAATAAAAAGAAATTTCTCCGTCGGTTGTCACGTTCACCGAGACATACATCTCTGAAGTCTGATTGTTGGCAATAGCACCAGATTGAGCGCTATACGTTCCTTCATATGCCTCAGTGGAAATAGTCCATGGACCATTGCCGCCAAATTCCCATGGATAACCAGCAAAACTTCCCATTTCAAAATCTTCAAGAACTAAGCCGACTGATAGAGTAAAACTATCGGTGGTATCGTAATCATTATCAGCAGAAATACTTAAATCGAACAAAACGTTGTGACCAATTTCTGTATCTTCTGATACGGACACACTAAAAATAACTTGAGCATTTGAATAAGCCTCCAAGGATTCAAGAGTACCAGAATCAACATTAATAGTCAAAAAAGGATCAGAGGTTGAAAGAAAAACACTAAGATTACGGGCTACAGCGCCACCATCATTATCAAGAGTGACACCAATGTCTGCCGATTCACCCGGGTCTAGCCGCCCATTACCATTATCATCATTTGTAACCTGTATGGTACCGGCAGAAATAACAGGTGCATACGCTGTCATATGCATGCTGCTTTCCCATGTATCTTCATCAGCGGTAATGGATGCAGCTAACTCAAAAAGATGATCATCCGGTACTGAATTGGATACAGTGAAAGAATAAGCATAGGTCTGGGTGAAAGTACCCTCTGGCAGGATTGTTCCAAATTCTTCAGAATCATCCATCAACGTGATATACTCATCATCTTCTGAGAGCGTCATTTCCACATCCGTAGCAGGATCACTCCCTACATTTTCCAGCGTCACCGTAATGAGAACGGTTTCACCAAATTCTACCACCTCATCACCCCCAGCATCAACTGTAAATTCATCTATTGTCACATAAGGGCCATCCAAAGGAGTGACCAAAACCTGGTTCATCACCGGCTGAAATTGAGGCTTCGTGATGACAACATCTGCCATACCAGGCTCATAAATAGGTGTGATTGGCACTTCAACTATACCTTGTTCACCAATCATCGCTGTACCATGCAACGTTCCATTGAAAGAAATGGCAACGTAGGAGCCAGGTTCTGCTGACACTTCGAAAAAATCGATGCCAATCGGTAAAACATCCATATAATTCACACTGTTGACTTCACCCTGAGTTTGGTAAATCACAAGGGAGGGATCTCCAAGCATGTTGTACGCCTGCCAGTAATAAAGCGGACTTGAATGAGACGGATATCCCTGAATGTCAACTTCTGTAACAGCCAAATTACCTACAAATACCAACGCATCTGTGGAGACATATTCACTCGCAAAAGGTCCATCAAAAAGCCCCCAGGATGTCTCTTCATAAGTTGGCACGTAACCACCGTTATTCCCTGAAATTGGAAAAGCTCCAACAGCCCAGTAAAAATCTTCAAACCAATAAGAAGATGGTGAAGAACCAATATAGGCAACTGCTCCGCCATTTTCTTTGCGTACCCAGGTTTCGCCGATACATTCAGAATAACCAAAATCTCCGGTGAGGCAGGCATTGCCAATGGCTAAAGGATACATATCAGGATTATTGAAATTATTTACAGCTGGTATGGATAAATTGGGAGAACTCCATTCAGTCTCCGTACCATGGGCAGTGTACAAAATAACACCAATTCCTTCATCTACAGTATCGTAGCAACCGGAGTAGCTATTTAAGTAAGAATTAATTTGACTAAAACCATATAAAGAATTATAATAATTTTCTGTTCCATATAAAATTGTCGGTTGACCCACCGCAGAATTCCAATAGCCATCTGCACCAGCAATGAGAGTCACATCATCCAGGTAGGATGGATTTTCAAATTCATATTTCTCATAGTACAGGGTTTTATTGATTTGAGCCTGGAGCTGTGAAGTATTCGTTGCAGAAAACCTGCCATAATACATTTCCGGGAAATAATCGCCGTCAACACTGCAGTAATAGAGATCAGTCTTCTTATTAGTCGAAGAACCAGTGGCAGAAGCAGGAACCTGCTGGACATCCCCGACGAAAAGTACAAAGGAAGGTGCAGGGTCATCAGGAGTACCATCGTTATAATGACCAAAAATCCAGTTTTGAATATTCGCAACGGATGATCCAATATCGTTGGTGTAACCAATTATAACCTCAAATCCTTTCATGGTTTTCCATTCAATAAATGGTTGCAGCACAGTTTCAAAAATGGGATCGGAAACAATAAGATATTTTACTGGAAATTTTGTTAAATCTGGATGGTCAGGGTACTCCTGATCTCTACCATTGAGCACACTTTGATATATGACGTCAAAATATGGTGAATAGGTGGAAGCTTTTATGTGCTTGGTCAAGTCTTGATTGCTGCCGGTTAAATCAACCTGGACAACCAGGTCATTGTAGATACGAATCCGGTTTGTGGTTGGATTATAACGCACTGGAGCCAGCACAACCCGGGCAATGCGCATTCCCCGCAGGGTGCCAAGAACTTCTATGGAAGCCAGTTCATGATCTGAAAATATGTCTCTATTGTAAGCAGTCTCCTCATATTCAAATTTAACTTTATCCATATCAGCACTTTTGGAGATAGATGGCTGAACTGGCATTAGTTTTTGAGTAATACCTAAATCATCAAGAGCATACTCTTCAACATTAAATCCGGTCACACGGATGGACACTTCCGCACCAAAAGGTATTTCAATCAGTTCTTTCCTTGCAGGGAGCTTTGGTGTACCGATTGAACCAATATAATGACCTTGAGGAATGCTAATCTCAGAAAAAACACCTTTCTCAGTCTCTACATCAAATCCATTGATATGAGAGACCTCATATTTCAGTGCTATTTTTTCTTCGGTATTTTCCAAGAGGGCAAGTTCGGTATTATCTGGACGTAATGTAATACTATGACTTTCCCCTAATAAGAAAGCAACCGGAAAAATGAAGAACATTCTCATTGAACTCTTTAACATCAAATAATCTCCTCGGTACTAGTCAGATACCATTTGCTGAAGAATTTATTGGATAATACTATTATATCCAGAGCCATAATTGCATGACAGCTATCATGTCATATATTTAGAGAAAAATTGAATAAAAATTTGCATGAATATCCCAAATATTTTTGCAACGTTTTTACGCCATGACTAATCAAGCCGATCTAAGAACTTTTTAACCTAGGTATAAAACCAACGAAATACAATAGCGATTTACTCATAATACTCTCATATTAATCGTACGCCCGGGAGGATTCGAACCCCCAATCCCCTGGTCCGTAGCCAGGTGCTCTATCCAATTAAGCCACGGGCGCATATTTTCGTAGCCCGTAGGGGAATCGAACCCCTATTACAAGATTGAGAATCTTGCGTCCTAACCGTTAGACGAACGGGCCAATAATGCTGGGGTGCAGGGATTTGAACCCCGACTGACGGATTCAGAGTCCGCTGTCCTACCATTAGACGACACCCCATTTTACAGGGAAATCACACCTGACAATTTACAGATGAGTATAGATTTATGACCAAGGAAGTTTTCGTGGACTAATAACGGATAATAAAAATAATTACATGAAACGAAAAAAACCCCACAGTAGCGGGGTTTTTGATTTGAAAAACTACTTAAGGAGTACCATCTTTTTTGTATCTTTGAAATCTCCTGCCTGGATCTGGTAAAGATAAACACCTGCACCCACAGATCTACCGAAATAATCTGTAGCATTCCAGACAACTGATTGGAATCCGGCAGGCTGACTTGTATTGACTATTTGGTTTATCTCTCTCCCGCTAAGATCATATATTGTTAGCGTTACATGATCATAAAATGGAAGACTATATCTGAGGGTTGTCACTGGATTAAAGGGATTGGGGTAGTTCTGATGAAGAGTATAGTTATCAGGAAGAATGGTTCTCTTGCCTAAGGTCATTTCTTGAGAACCTCCAGGAAGTGTGATCTCTCCCGCTCCTGTAAGAACATACTCCTCTCCAACTCCGGTAGCAAGAATCCATTCTTTCTGTTCCCCTGCATTTATCATTATGTTATAGTGAATGTTTAAGCTTGAATTGGTGTTTATAACCTGAATCTTCCCTCCATCCTCCGTATTCCTCATATTATCAGTAAAACGGGCGTCAAAGGCCATATATGGAAATACAGGGGGCAAACTATAACTTAAGCGGGTTTCATCAGGAATGTTCTCTCCGAAATACAAAGTATTGGTGTAATTACCATTTGCAAATTCCAGCCTATTACTCCGGTCCAATCTATCTGCAGAGGATACAGCTCTTGCTGATTGCTGTGAGCTGGACAAAGTAATGTCCCCCTCATCATTGGTCCGCAGCCAATAGCCTTCTCCAGGGACCAGACTCTCTGTATACAGATAAGAACCATTATAACCGTAGAGTGTCCCATCAATAATAATTTCCCAAGGATCAAGTATGTTTTCAAGAAAAATAGTAGAAGAAATACCGGAGATTAGGTTCCATCCCTCATTCATGCTCATTGTAAGAGAAGTTATCTCACCACCAGTGATATCACTGCTCCCTGAATCGTCAAAGCGAAGCCAGTATCCTTTGCCATTTTCAAGGGTTTCTTCCAGTATATAAGACACGCCGAAGGAGTATAAAGTTCCATTTATGGCATCAGGAAAAATTGTTGATACATTTCCATCTTCAACAACAAGAGGAAGCCCGACCATGTTCCAGTCAATTAAATGGTCAACCGTAAGAGTCATCTCCGATTGAGTTGTTGAAACCGTATAATCTACGGTAACTGCTTCTTCTGGATATGCCACATCAAGCAGGGCTATTTGGATATTTCCAATACCTTCGGTCTCCTGGACAACCACATCAAGAGAAAAATCAGCCGTTTTTTCTCCATTTAGTGCACCCTCATCTATCCAATCGGCTATGAGGTCGATTTCATCCTGTCCCAGCGAACCCGCCGGAGGCATGTTGCCATTAGAAGATTCGGGTCGTGTAATTCTATCATACAATTCACTCGCTTCATGATCACCAGGAACAATCACATTATTAGACATTAAATCTTCATACGATAATAAATTCAATCCACCTGCTGGGTTTGAGCCATCATGACATCCTGTACAGCTCTGGTTAAAAATAGGCTGAATTGATACGCTGTAATCAATCCCCACAATATCTGCAGTAACCGAATCTACATAAGGAGGATAACACAAATTTCCAATACATATCATAGAAGCCCAGCCATCGGGTATCTCATTTACATTTTTTACTACTGCAATAGTGATAAGGGAATCAGTAGTGTTTGTTATTGATCCTTCAAACTGGACATATGTGCCTAGATCAACATCCGCTGATGTCTCTCCATAATCAAACGAAAAAGTTTGCGCAACGCTCAATTGAGGAAAGCTGATGAACAGCAGTAGGAAGGATAAATAATATTTCTTCATCCTCTTTTCTCAAACTTAATTGAAACTTCTTTCCTTTAAGATTTACGCAACTGGCCTTACTTCATGAGAATCAATTTTTTGGTGATAGTATGATCTTTAGAGCTTAACCTGTAAAAATAAACTCCTGAGGATAAATGACTCCCGTCAAACTGTGCGGTATAAAAGCCAATCTTATGTTCTCCCTCAACAACTGTAGATACTTCTTCCCCTAAAAGATCATACACCTTCAATGAGACAGGACCGGATGAGGGAACCGAATAACTGATTGCGGTCACAGGATTAAACGGATTTGGATAGTTCTGATCAAGGGTGTATTTTTCAGGTAGAGAACCACTCCTCTTCAATAAAGAGAACCGGTCAGCATCACCGATGATCTCTATGGTGCCAGAACTGTTTAATTTATATTCATCTCCAGTTGATTGATCTATAAGAACCCAATCATAAACATCATGATAAATTGAATAATCAATCTTCAATGACTCTGAGTTATTCATCACTTCAATCTCTCCACCATTATGTACAACTTTCCAGTCACCAGTGTAACGAACATCCAAGGCTCCCGCTGGTGGCTTAGGAGGCAAACTATAACTCAGGATTTCTTCCTTAGGGATCTCTACACCAAAATAAAGGGTTTGACCATTGAAGCTGATTGTATTGGCATCTATAAGACGATTTACAAATTTCGATTTCCTGCTCCCTGCATCAGAGGAGATCGTAATATCCCCTTCCCCATAAGAACGAATCCAATATCCAAAGCCGGGCTCAATGACATCAGCCAGATTGTATCCCTCACCGAATGAATAGATTGTATTGGGAACTATTATTCCATAAGGGTCGGAAATACTATTCACATCTGCCGGATTTGAAACACCGGAAATTATATTCCAGTCTTCGTCAAGTGTTATGGTTATCTCCTCAAAATCATCACCAATCATGGTAGTTGAACCATACCCATCAAAGCGCAGCCAGTAACCTGTACCTTCCACCAATTCCGTTTCTAGGACATATCCCTCACCAAACGAATACAATGTGTTATTCATTGCATCCGGGAAAAGAGTGAGATAATCTGAATCTTCCATACCAAGGGGTAATCCAACCATATTCCAATCATCCTGATGAATAAGAGTTAATTCAACATCCGGATCCAAAGAAACCCCCGTAATTCCAGCCTGATGAATGGGGTACATTGGATAAGGCCCATAAGATCCGTCATAATCATTTCCCGTAGATGTAAATGTTTGAATGAGAACTACTCCTTTTACATTTTCAAGATCCCACGAATTATCCAGATCAAAACTGTGGCTGAAGGATCCTTCCTGGCCTGTAAGGTTCAAGTTAAAGGATTCTTCATGATATCGCGACACAGTAGCGCAATAGCTTGAACCATAATAATATGTAAGCATAAAGAGGATTTTATTATTAGTAGTATTTATGTTTCCCGTCATCACTACGTCTACTTCAATATCAACCCCTCCAGAAGCATTTGTGGGCATGGTGATATCCATATAAACTGGACTATTATTAAGTATAAATTGATTATAAACAGGCAAATAATAAGAGTACATGTTTCCTCCGCCTATACCGCCTACAATCATTTCCTGACCCTGAAATGCAGCGTGGGGAATTCCACTGACAGCATACATGTTTTCTCTTTCTGTGCAGTTGGGACTGAAATGCCCATCACTCTCCCAAATTAATGGGACAAAATTATCTAATTCATTCATCATTTGGTTCAACCCGGCCCGGGCTGATGGACAGTAGGGTCACCAGGTTGCGGTAAATACCTCACCAACAACAAAAGTTTGAGATGCAAAAGAAGTGGACATAATAAATGTCAACATGATTCCATTCATTATTTTTTTCATTTTATTTCCCTTGATTTTATTTGGCTAGACTTGAATTTCTTCTCTGAAAGTTCGTAAATAATTTTACCCCATTGACTTCATAACGTGAAACAGGTGCAATTTACTCAATCTTTAAGACATCTCTGGTATTGAAATATTATTAAAATTATTTTAATAATACTGCTTTTTTGGTTTGGACAAATTCTTTTGATGAAAGTCGAATAAAGTAAATTCCTGATGGAATATTCTTACCACTCCAAGCGATCGAATGCTCACCTGCTGTCTGATAATCGTTTACTATGACGTCAACTTCTCTTCCATTAATATCAAGAATCGACAGCTTAACTGGTCTGTTCTCTTTCAGTTCATATTCTATGGTTGTGGAAGCATTGAATGGGTTGGGATAATTTTGCTGCAGTTGGAAAGAAATGGGTAAGTTTTTTGAAAAATTATCTACTGCAAGAGGCTGAAGTTCTGATAATGCAATCTTGGTTCCCTGCAAAATTTCTTTTGAATCATTATCCTGAATAAATGCTACCAGTTCACAATTGCCAGATGCCCACCCTAGATCAAGGGTAAATTCAAGATCGACAGTCTGTGTATCTCCAGTTGAGAAATCCAGAGCGGTTCCATATTGATCTGGTATCATTAACCTTTCCACAAAATTCAACTCAGTTTGTCCTTGCCATTCTTCTGCTATTTGACTCTCTGTGAGTACTAAATGAAGCACCATGTTGGTGCTGGATGTAGAGGCAACCTTATTTGCTGTTAATGAAACCGTATAGTCCAATCCTATTTCTACCCCTGAAAGATCAATGGTAAAGGAAGAAGGAACAGCATTCCTAATGTTATAACGCGGTAAATAGTCCTCATAAAGACTGTATGATGGATCACCTGCAGCCAAAAAGATTATACCATCAAAAACAGCGGTGGGACAACCCGACATTTCATAATAGTTAAATCGAGCATCAGAATATATATTTGCATAAGGCTCAAAACCAAGATACTGATGATATTCAATGACAGCTACATTATGTCCATTTGCTATCAAATCATCTGCTCCCATTGAAGATCCAGGGCAATAATAACACCACGTACCCGTTGCAATCTCAAGAATGACCATGTCTCTTTCTACCTGCGCTCCTACAAATGACATAATACAAACTAAAAAACCAAAAGATTTTATTTTATTCAAATTATTTACCTTCACATAGAATTTAATTTATGCAGTATAACTTCAAAACATCGATGTTAAATTAATTCTAAAACCATCATTAAATGGAGGAATTATCCTGCATATCCCGTTACTGCATACCAAGCCACCCCTCTGGGATCCATACATAAGTGAAAGTCTGTGTGTTGGTGTAATATTATAAGCTAACTCCAGGGATAACCATTTTTTATCGATCTCCATAATATGACTCATCAATTCTTCAAGTGGATTGATCATATTTTCTTCTATACTGCCAGTCTCAATACCCACCTCCTCCACTGAAGCAGCATCAATGATAAGAGATAATGACCACTTAGGTGACTTGCCTATTCCAATGTTTATAAAAGAATTGTATTGTTTTTCTTTGGAATCCTGAAAAGCATTTGGCAATAAACTATCCGCTTCAACGTAACCATTTTGTTCAAAGTATACCCATTTCCCTTTAGTTAACTGCTGATATTCCAACTTTATTTCAATACTCCACCCATCAGATAACACCAAATCAAAGTTCGTTGGAAAAGTAATACCCTTTATTAACTCATACTCTAATCGATATGTTGAATCAGTTTGATTATTTATTGCAAGATTGGGAATATCTTTAGTAAATCCAGCACCAATCTGATAGTGAAGATTACCATCAAATCCATATCCTTCAATCTCTGAATAAACCTCTTGAAATGTGTTAGCGGAAGGGTCAGTAAAAGGAAATAGGCTGGCCTTAGCTTTGGTGGACCAGTGGTTACGACGGCCATCCCATAAATAGTTTCTACTGGATTGTGAATAATTTAGTAATAATGTAAACCAGTCTTTTATGGGTCCAATACCCTCAACCTGGTATCCTATTTCATCGTTAAAATCAACCTGATGTGTAATCCGTCCTAAAAGGGTTGAGGAATGTTCCCGCATACTTATTGGCGGTACCTGGAAATCAATCACTCCACCGTAGTTTATTGAAAAAATCCCAAGATCACCAGAAGGATTAGGAGAAAGTTGAAGAAAATTATAACGCTTATAATCAAATGAAAAAGACCAATCTTCAAAATATAAATTGACATTCCCAAAAAATCCATAACCGCTGTTGACAAGTGAATTGACCCCATCATAGTCACGGCTAATTTTTTTATCCACATATTCCCCATATAAATCAAACCAATCTCCAGGATATTCAACACGGAAATTTTTAAGTTTATGTATGAGCTTCAACGTATCGCCAGTTAGTATAAAAGATTCATTATAATATTTAATAGGGTGCAACTCTTCCGAATGTAAAAATGAAGCACCAATTGTGAAGTTTTTTACAAAAAGTTCCAATTCAGATGCCAGTACATTGTGATTAGATTCATAACTGGGAATACGATCTTCTCCAGTATCCAATTTCCAAATATCCGCTTTTCCATATAATAAATTGAAATTATATCTATCATTACTAAATTGAAAATTCAAACCTGTAAGACCATTATCAATATCAATACCTTGATTGTCAAATTGGTTTAATAATAAACCTCTACCCCATATATTGTAAATATCACCTAGCATCAGCTCAATGGGACCCCGTTGATATTCCAGCCTTATTTTTCGTAGTCCACTGAAAGAACGGCCCAATTCAGGAGGATCACTAAATTCAAACTGAATCCAAGTGGTAAAATTTCCAAATCGAAGATTTGTATTGATCAGATTTTCAGAATATATGTAACCGTTTTCACTTTCACCATACTTCAATTGAGAATCACCATTAAAGGAAAATTGAGAAAGTAAAATGGATTGAGAAAAAACCAGTATATTAGTAAATATACTTCGTCTCATAATGTGTCTCTTACCCTTACTCTGTAGATGGTGTTACTGAGAGTGAATCTTGAACTGATAGGGGAACAGAGAGAGAGTCACTTTTCAGAGCATGAAGAATCTGCTCTTCCATCTCAACCTCATCACCGAGAATATATCCTTGGTGCCTCCAAAGAACCTTACCCTCACGATTAACCAAAATTGTCGTAGGTAATAAAACAGCATTCAATTTTTTTGAGATCTGTTGATTTGGATCAATAGCAACATGAAAAGTGAATTTTTTTGACCGTACATATGATTTGACTTTTGACAGGCTCCTTGGAGTATCCTGATTTATTGTCAATACATTAAATCCTCTGTCAGTATAGGTCCGATGAAACTTGTCCAGATGAATCATTTCCTTTTTACAAGGCGCACACCATGTTGCCCAAAAATCAACCAGAAGCGGTCCTTCATTAAAAAAGTCGTACAATTGAATTTTTTCTCCGTTAATCATTTTTAGTTTAATATTTGGTACATGATTCAATCTTTCATTCTCAGCAATGATAAACTGAGAACCAAATACTAATATAATGAGAAACTTTTTCATTTTTATTATTCGTCCTGTTTATTAGAGAACACGAGAGTTACAATAAAGGATTAAGGACGTCCTCCAATTGATTCTCAGGAATAAACTTCAAACTTACTTTTCCAAGTTGCTGAATTTCATTTACTTTCATTGTGAATGTATAATCAACATGAATTTTAACAGTTTCCATGGCAATTTGTAGCGACCATCCCCCAATTGTAAAATCAATTAACGGTGAAAAATGATGTGTGGGTACAAACAAGACGTTTTTACTGGTTTTGGAATACCAGTGAACCTCAGGGGTATCCACAATGACAACCACAATTTTACCCTCATTATTAAAAAACCTCACAACCGGTATTACCCGGTGGTTTCCGGTTTTGAATCGTTCCGTTAAATGTGCAGGAAAATTAAAATTGTCCTTATCAAACATGAAAACCGTAAAAGATCCTTCCTGCTTTAAACCAGAATATGGAAGGGATGTGAGCATGTCCTTGATAATATTTTCCTTCAGCGAATACGTCACAGACAAAACGACGTTCATCTGTTCATCATTTTCAGTGTCATATTCAAATCTGGGTTTGCTCAGCGTAACTTTGTAAGGTGATGTGGTGAGATTATCCAGAACTTGTAAAAGCATTTTGGTATTTATTTCATTCTCAGGATTCTCTTGTTCCTGATTATCCACATTCAAATCTAATACCCATTCACCAGTGATATCCGGATCAGTATCGGTAGGTATTCCTTTGGCACCTGTAACAAGATCCATGGATTCTTCCAGAAGATCAATTCCATGATCAATCGACTTCGTTAATTCCTTTGCAAGATCTGGCATTCCATAGGTACGATACTGTGGTGCAGATAAGGTAGGATCTTTTTTGATCGGTAATAAAGGCATCAGCATTGTATATACGGTTTCAACTAAACGATTACTCAAAGAAGAAATATCTTGATGACTGCCTGTAATACTCCGCTTATCCAATTCTTCCCAGGTGGCAATATCAACCAGTTGAACCCTAATTTTCATTTCATCCAGTTGCCGGTCATATTTCCCTAATAACAGGAGGTCTCTCTGCCTTGAACGATCCCCCCGAAGCAACGTACGGTTATTCATCACTCTTTCCAAATCTGCATGATTCTTTATTTGAATTCCTCCATTTTTGATTAACTCTTCCCGGACTAAATCTGGAAAACCATCCCGCAGCCATTCAGTGACCTGGTCATTTTGGATGTTATCAAATTTGATGAGATAGAGACTGATTTTCGGTTTAGCAAAACCGATACTGAGGACAACAAATATAGCTAATAATAATTTGAGCCTATTTTGAATTCTCTGGGACATAATATTGAAGGTAACCCGATTTAACTGTGTGTTTCCAGACTTTATTTTCATAAACCTAATTTCATGAACTGTCTTTTTGTTGACTTTTTTCGATCTTTTTCCAGGAATCCCGAAGAGGTACAGTACGGTTGAAAATGAGATGATCCGGGGAAGAGTCCACAAAATCAACACAGAAATATCCCTGCCGTTCAAATTGGACCGTCACATTTGGAACTGCATCCTCTAGAGAGGGTTCAACCTTACATTGAGTTAGCACCTGTAGAGAATCAGTATTGATATCTTTTTTGAAATCACCATCTTGCCCCGGAATGGAAACAGAAAATAAACGATCATAAAGACGAACTTCAGCATCTAAGCAATGTTCGGCTGAGACCCAATGTATAGTCCCTTTCACTTTCCGTCCATCAGGGGCAGACCCACCTCTCGTTTCCGGATCGTAGGTACACCGTATTTCAACCACACGCCCGTTCTCATCCTTAATAACCTGAGTACAGGTGATAAAGTAGGCATACCGCAGGCGAATTTCCCTTCCGGGTGCCAACCGGAAAAACTTCTTCGGAGGATCTTCCATGAAATCATTCTGCTCGATAAACAGCTCACGTGAAAAAGGAACATTACGGGTTCCCGCCTCAGGATTCTCAGGATTGTTTACAGCAGCCAATTCTTCTGTTTGTTCTTCAGGGTAATTCTCAATCACTATTTTCAGAGGTTGCAATACAGCCATAACCCGCGGAGCCCGTTTATTCAGGTCTTCACGAACACTATGTTCCAGCAAAGAAACTTCAACTGTATTATCTCTTTTTGCAATCCCAATTTTTTCGGCAAAATTCCGAATGGATTGCGGGGTATATCCCCGACGTCGATACCCGGAAATTGTAGGCATTCGGGGATCATCCCAGCCAGACACAAATTCGCCCTCAACCAGCTCCAGAAGCATCCTTTTGCTCATAACAGTGTAGTTCAGGTTGAGCCGGGCAAATTCAATCTGCTGACAGTGATAGACCCCCAGCTGTTCTAGATACCAATCATACAGGGGGCGGTGATCTTCAAATTCAAGCGTGCACAGGGAATGGGTGATCCTTTCAATGGAATCTTCAAGCCCATGGGCCCAGTCATACATTGGATAGATACACCATGTGTCTCCCGTTCGATGATGTGATGCATGCAGAATTCTATAGATGACAGGATCCCGCATATTCAGATTTGGATGAGACATGTCAATTTTTGCCCGTAATGTTCGGGAACCATCGGGAAATTCTCCTGCTTTCATCCGCAGAAATAGATCATAATTTTCGTCGATTGAACGATCTCGATAAGGACTTTCCTTCCCCGGTTCAGTGAGAGTGCCTCGATATGACCTGATCTCCTCAGAATTCAAATCACATACAAATGCTTTTCCATCCCGAACGAGCTGAACAGCATAATCGAATAATTGATCAAAATAATCTGAGGCATAATACAAACGATCCTCCCAGTCAAATCCCAGCCATTTCACATCCTCAATAATGGAATTCACATATGTATCTTCTTCCTTGAGAGGATTGGTGTCATCGAAGCGGAGGTTGCACAGGCCACCATCGTATTTTTCAGCTATACCAAAATTCAGGCAGATGGATTTTGCATGGCCGATATGAAGAAACCCATTGGGTTCAGGGGGAAACCGGGTGTGAACCCGTCCATCATGTTTCCCTGTTTTCAAATCTTCATTGATAACAGCTTCAATGAAATTCACAGGTGATCTTTCTTCAGCAAACATTCTCAGTTTTCTTCCACATCTCCTGCCAATGGCAAGCGCTGGAGGGCCAATTCAAGACGCCTGAGGCACGTTTCCCTCCCTAACAGCCCCATCATGGCAAATAGAGATGGGCCAGCAGGAACGCCGCTCAATGATAACCGAACCGGGTGGATCAATTTCCCTGCAGATATCCCTTCATCCTCTGCAACATTCCGGAGAGCCTGTTCCACCCCATCCTCAGCCCATTCATCCAATGTGTTCAATGTTTCACAATACTTCCGGACTAACGAGCTAGCAGTATCATCTTTCCAGTGTTTCCGGGACGCTTTTTCATCATATGATTTCGGATCTTCAAAAAAATATTCGGAGATATTCTGCAGTTCAGTGAGAGATTTTGCCCGTAATTTTAGGAGTTCGATTACCTCTATCAGGAATCCATCCTCTTCCTCTCTACGCCAGTCCGGATTTATCTTTCGGATTCCTTCAAAAAGGTCATTTGCTGTAGAATTGAAAATATGCTGACCGCTGATCCAGTGGAGTTTTTTTTCATCATACACTGCGGGTTTTTTCTGCACCTGGTTTATCTGGAAGGACTGCGCCAGTTCATGCAATGAAAAAATTTCTTTTTCCGTATCAGGATTCCACCCAAGCAATGAAAGATAATTGATCAAAGCTTCCGGAAGATATCCATTGTCCCGGTATTCCTGCACACCGGTGGCACCATGGCGCTTACTGAGCCTGCGCTTATCGGGGCCAAGAATCATGGGAAGATGGGCAAACTCCGGTATTGGGAGCCCGAGAGCTTCGTAAATCATAATCTGTTTTGGCGTATTCGAAACATGATCTTCCCCGCGAATCACATGTGTAATGTCCATGTCATGGTCGTCAATGACTACCACAAGATTATAAGTTGGATTTCCATCTGAACGGGCAACAATAAAATCATCAATCTCTTCAGTATTTACTTCTATTTCGCCATAAATATGGTCCTGGAATTTAAGTACTTTCCGGGGAACTTTTAATCGTACAACAAAGGGGTGATTACCGGATAACTTTTCAGAAATGAGTTCTTCAGAAAGAGCTCGGCAAGTTCCATCATACATATAGCCACCGCTTTCGCTCTGTGCTTTATCCCGCTTTTGAGCCAATGCTTCCTTTGAACAGAAACACCTGTAGGAATGTTCAGTTTCAAGGAGAATGCTGATCATCTCGCTGTAGCGATCTCCCCGTCTGGACTGAAACACAGGTTCCTCATCCCAGGCCAAGCCAAGCCAGCTTAAAGAATCACAAATCTGTTGAGTAAATTCCTCTTTTGAACGTACCTGGTCCGTATCTTCAATTCTCAAAAGAAATTGACCATCATGATGCCTTGCAAACAACCAGTTAAACAGGGCTGTCCTGGCTCCTCCAAGGTGGAGTTCCCCTGTTGGACTGGGTGCAAATCTGACTCTGGGGTTCTTTGAGTTCATTTATCTATTAATTGAAAACTAATGAAGAATTAAAAATTGAACAGCCTGAAATTAGTTGATCACTAATGTATGATCAAACAGCATAGAAACATTCATCCAGAATGAAATTCCTGATTCTTTAAGGAAAAAAACGGATTGATACATTTTTATAGCTTACACGCTAATGTCAAACCATCCCCAATTGGAACCATTGAAATGGAAACTCTTGGATCGGAACTTAAGTTCTCATTGAAATTCCGGATTGCCTTTGTAGATGAATCCTGAATGGAATCATCTATTACGCTCCCTCCCCATAAAACATTATCAATTGCTATCAATCCTCCAATCCGAAGAAGCTCCAGAGATTTATCAAAATAACCTTGGTACTCTATTTTATCAGCATCTATAAAAGCAAAATCATAGGTTCCTTGTTTCCCCTCAGAAAGAAGTTGATCAAGTGTTTTCAAAGCAGGAGCAATTCGGAGATCAATTTTATCTTCTACTTGTGCTTTTTTCCAGTATTTCATACCGACATTTGCCCATTCTTCACTCACATCGCAGGCTGTTACGATTCCATCTTCAGAAAGCGCCATTGCTACTACAAGTGCACTGTAGCCAGTAAAAACACCGATTTCAAGTGTGCGCTTGGCCTGAATTAACTCAACTAAAAATGACATGAAGGCACCTTGCTCTGGAGAAATCTGCATTGCGGAATATTCCATCTGCGCTGTTTCTTCACGAAGTTCCCGGAGGATTTCCGGCTCCTTTACGGAAACATTTAAAAGATACTCCCTCAGTTTTTCATCCAGTATGATTGTGGCTGTAGACATAAGATTTCAGTATTATTTATAAAAAATTATTTATTTGCAATCAGCATCAAGCCGGAAGAAGGAATATCATCAATCCGCAGTTCCAATATCAAGTTCATAATATACACATAATCTCCCGGATCGTCTGGATCATAGGGAGTGATATTAAATGTGGTATCAACGATACCATTTCGATTTAAAAAAAATACATCCCTCTGGCCGGCTTCCCAATCTGTCCAAACGGGATAACCCTCACTCTGTGAATCTTCCGTCAAGGGCAGTATCCGTCCGTCAACCATTTGATCGAGATATTCATTGTACTGATCCTTTCCAACACCGAGGACATGGACATCCAAAATGTCCTGGGAGACCAGATCAAGATAAATGCTGTTCAGGAAACCGAACCGGCTTCTGCAACCCCCTCAGGATTCATGCCCAAAAAAGACAATACAGACATCACCTAAAAAGTCAGCAGGACCAACGGTTTGTTCAAAGGTTGAAGAATTAGGATTCAGGTCTATGAGAGGAAAATCAAACTTTGAATCTGCCTTTTCATCCTCACAACCAAACACAACCAACAATGCTATAAATAAAAGTCTTTTCATCTAATAAAAAAATGATAAATCAATAATCCAATTATCAGACCTTTAATAAAAGAAATCCAAATAATACCATAATCAGATATACCAAGTTTTTCTTGCCACCATTTTATCGACTTTTTAAGCAATTCATTCATCTCTTCAATTTACCAAGAGGAATCAATTTGTAATTGTTGGTTAGTACTCTTTTACTTCTTTTATCGTTCCATCTTCATTATAGTAAGTCCATTTACCATCTTTGCTTCCATCTTTGTAGTATATATCATGTTCTATCTGTCCATTTTCGTAATAGATAGTCCATTTACTATCTTTCTTTCCATTTTTGTGGTTTCCCTTCATTTTTATCTGCCCGTTTTCGTAATACCAAACCCATTTACCATTCTTTTTTCCGTTTTTGTAGTGTATATTATATTCTATCTGTCCATTTTCGTAATAGATATTCCATTTACCGTCTTTCTTTCCATTTTTATGATTTCCTTCTATCTTTGTCTGTCCATTCTCGTAGGGGTAGCTAAAATAACCATCTTTAATGTTATCTTTGTCTTTACCACAGGAAATAACGAATAAAATAAATGTAAATAAAATAAATAACTTTTTCATTTCATTTGTCCTTAGTCTAAATTTCATACTCCATTTGATTTCATCAAATAATTCAGTGATTATTGATTAGTATTCTTTGATTACTCTTAAGTAGTCTTTTACTTCTTTAATTCTTCCATCTTTATTGTAGTAAGTCCATTCTCCTTCCTGCTCTCCATTCCTGTACATTCCTTTGCTTTGTTTCTTCCCATTTTCATACCATCGAGTAAATATTCCTTCTTCCTTCTCATCTTTAAAATTTCCCTCTATCATTTTCTGACCAGTCTCATACCATAAAGTCATCTTTCCGTGTACTTTCCCATCCTTGTAAGTTCTTTCCGACTTCTTCTTTCCATTCACAAACCAAAAAGTCCATAAACTATCTTTCCCTCCATCCTCATAAATCCCTTCTTCCATCTTCTGTCCAGTCTCATACCATATAGTTCCTAAACCAACTGTATTACCATCCGTGTAAGTTCTTTCCGACCACTTCTGTCCATTAGGATACCATTTAGTATATATCCCATCCCATTTTCTTCCACTTTTGAAAGAAAGTTCCGAACTTTCTTTCCCATTTGGAGACCAAAAAGTCCATTTCCCATCTTCTTCTCCATCCGTATAAATTTCCTCACTTTTTTTCTCCCCAGCCTCATACAAAGAAATCCATATCCCATTTTTTACACCATCCGTGTAATCTCCTCCACTTTTCTTCTGTCCACTCTTATACCATTCAGTCCATGGTCCTTCTTTTTTTCCATCCCTATAAGTTCCTCCACTTTTTTTCTCCCCAGTCGTATACCATACAGTCCATTCTCCATCTTTTTTTCCATCCTTAAAAATCCCTCCATTTTTCTTCTGTCCAGTCACATACAAAGAAATCCATGTCAAATCTCCTTTCCCATCATTGTAAAGTTCTTCTTTAAATTTCAGTCCATTGTCATACAACTCCCAATAAGTCCATTTTCCATCTTTTTTCCCATCCGTGTACGTTCCTTCAGATTTCTGCCCATTCTTATACCATTCAGTCCATTTTCCATCTTTTTTCCCATCCGTGTAATTTCCTTCGCTTTTCTTCTCCCCAGTCGTGTACCATTCAGTCCATTTTCCATCTTTTTTCCCACCCCTGTAAGCACCTTCACTGTTCTTCTGTCCATTCTCATGCAAAGTAATCCATATCCCATTTTCTTTCTCATCCTTGACAGTTCCTTCATCTTTTTTCTTTCCTGCTTCACCCGTTTGGTATTGCCAAGTGCCATCTTCATTTAGAATTACTATTTCCTCATCATCAGTTGTTGCTCTTTGCTGTCCAAAAATAACAGATAGAAAAAGTGCAAAAAATAAAAATCTCTTCATAACCATCTCCTTTTCACGTTCTCAATTTGCCCCCAGGGGGGTATAGGATCAATTTGCAGTACACACTTACTCCAAACAAATTCAAAAGCCCTCCTTCCAAAGAGGTTACTCCCAATCAAACAGCGGAGAGGGCGGGATTCGAACCCGCGGTACGCGTGAACGCACACACGCTTTCCAAGCGTGCTCCTTAAGCCACTCGGACACCTCTCCAGGTAATTTTTTCAGATTACAAAGCGGAGGGGGAGGGATTTGAACCCCCGAAGGGCATAAACCCTTGCCGGTTTTCAAGACCGGTGCATTCAGCCGCTCTGCCACCCCTCCAATTAAGTAAATAAAAATTAGTCAGTTTCTTGTTCAGCAGATTTTGGAGGTTCTTTTTTCTGTTCTCCACCGTCAGTTTTTCCATCGGTACTGGAATTTTCTTCCATATGGACTTCCTGTTCCCCCTCAGTAACAGCTTCTTCCTGAACTTCTTCTTCCTCATCAACTGGCGCTTCAGCTTCTCCCTCAGGCTCTGGGTCTGAACTTTCCTCTTCCACTTCAGCTGGTTCCGTTTCCTCCGCCTGGGTGTCTTGCTCTGGTTGTACTTCTTCAGCTTCAGGCTCTGCTTGAGCTTCTTCCTCTACCGGTGCAGCTTCTGCATCTTGAACTTCTTCAGCGACAGCTTCTTCTTGAGAAGTCGTTTCCACCTCAGCCGTTTCTGTTTCAGCTACCGGCATTTCAATATCCAAAGTATGGACTTCTTTTTCCTGCCGCTCAAGAGCTGCATCAATAGATTCACCCCCAATTAGATTCAAAATCCGTTCTTTGAAACGCCAATGCCCTGTTTTTTCCGAACGGAAACTCTTAATGAATTTTACAGACTTAAATCCTTTTTTCTTCTTTTTCGCTGCTTTTTCAGCAAAGCTCAACTGTTTTTTTGCCATGATTTCTCCTAAAATTTTCCGGCGAATTTACCTTTTATCCTAATGAACTCCAATTCCTATAAAGGACAAGTTAATACAATAATATAAAACCAAAGAAAAATGAAATAATTCAAATTGATCACCAGTAATATTTTATCTTTTTTATTTAGAAGAATTCATTACTTGTATCTCTTGGATGATAGCAGAATTTCCAATATTTCCTCCCATGTCAACCCCTTGAATTGTAAGAGAATAAATTTCTCCAGTTTTTAATTCAGTTTGATTGTAAGGAACTATTTTTTTGTGATCTCCCTTGGTCAATTCCTTTTCTACCATATCAATCTCTTTTGAATCGGAAGAAAGAAAACTAAACAATGAGAGTATCAAACCCATTAAAGAAAATTTTCCCTTTTTTTTCTTCCATATAATTTTGCCTTCCTTAAGATTTTCAGAAAGAGAATAACTTATGCTGGCACCATACACTATCTCATTGTTAGCGGGAGCTAAGATGATTATTCCCGGGTTTTCATTGTCAAATAATACATTACTCACCACAAAAGGTTGTGCGAAATTGTCAGCAAAATCCACTCCTTTAAACTGTATTTCATATACCGAACCATTGTTCAATATAGTTTTGTTCAAAGGAGGTTTTTTTGACTTCTGGCTTTTCTCCAGTTCATATCCTGACAATTGAATCAACCTTGGAGACTTCTCATCAAACGTACCTGCCGTTTGCGTGCAAATAAATCGGCCATCTTTTAAAACTTCTGAAATTGTAAAGGCAAATTCAAATGTATTCAGGATATCATTCGTTTCGGGATATTTGATAATTAATTCTGGCGGGGTAATATCATACACAACATTGCTTAATTCCATATGAGAAGAATTTCCTGCTAAATCTGTACCAATGATAATGAGATTATTATCTCTATCCTCATCTAACACATCTTGAGGCAATACACTCTTTAATACGTGACCACCATTCCCCAATTCATCCAGTTCAAAATCATATTTAAATTCTTTTCTCCAGCCATAATCCCAGCTAAATGAACCGGAGTGTAAATCTTCATTGATTTCGTATGAAATATCCGGTGAATTAAAATAGGATCCCGTTGAAGGAATGATATTGGTGAATACGGGAGAAGTAATATCATAAACTATATTTGAGATCGTAAATGGTATCGACTCATTTTCGGCAAGATCAACCCCTGTAAATTCTACCAAATAACTTTTGCCTTCTTCAATTCCCTGAAACCTTTCAGAAACAACGATTTCATGCGCACCCTTACTTAATTCTTCTGTTTGCAAATCAAACGAAAATATCAGAGCAGAATCCGTCTCAGGAATAAACCAAGAAACTGTGCCACTTTTTAAATCTTCACTCACATGATAGAACAATGAAGAATTAAACGTGGTACTGTCTTTTGGCAGCACATCGTAGAACTGAGGCAATGTAACGTCAAAAGTTACATTTGGAACGATGATTGAATCCAAACCACTGCCAGCCATGTTCACACCGGCAAATCTTACTTTATAAATCGCACTGTCCCTGAGAACAGGTGAATTGGTCAGGGTGATATAGGGCTTTTCACCTTTAGTTAATTCTTCATTTACAAGAGAAACTTGATGGGGTGCTGAGTAGTCCGGAGGACCTCCTGTTTGTTCCCAGAAAAAATCTCCAGACATGAGGGGCTCATTCAAAAAATAACCTACTTCCCTATTATTAATAAATCCACCTTCTACAGGATAAATTATTACCACTTCTGTAGGGACATCGTCAAAATAAATTCCCGAAACTGATGCAATTTTTGAACTATTTCCAGCAAGGTCAATCCCGGAGATGTTGATATAATAATTTTGCACATCCTCAAACTCATAAAATGGGACTATATCAATAGTATTTTCCTTAGCATTTAAGAGGGTTTTTTCTACATCAAAATTATGAAGGGATTCTTTTTCATTAGATAATATTTCGATTGTACAGGAAGAAAGTTCCTCGTTGGGCGTGTAATTTATTTCTATATGTGCAAGATAAATATTTTTTTCGGGTGGGGCAATTGTGATAACAGGATTTGTTATATCAAAATGAATATCAGAGATTTGTACAGGATCATTCACATTTCCTGCTCTGTCTATCCCCTCAAATGAAACCGTATATATTATGCTATCTTTCAAACCACCATTTTCTATTTTCTGCATCTCCATGGGAATAAATTCAGTTTTTCCGGAAGAATCAAAATCAACTTTGGTGAATTGAATGGACACTGTATCGATAATATCAATATTCCAACCGGGAAGCCAAACCATTGTCCCTGATTGGAGGTATTCACTAGTTTCAAATTTTATTTTCGGTTTATTAATATAAGAATCAATAAATAATTGTATTTGTGGAGGGGTAAAATCAAAAGTAATACTGTCAAATGATGTTTCGGATTGATTCCCGGCAAAATCCAACAAATTGAAGGTTAAGGTATTCACAATTCCGTCTACCTCGCTTTCATCTAAAGAAAATGTTCCAAAATGAAGGGATCCTTTAAGCTGGTCCTTCTCGAATATTGAAGTTTCGACCGTTTCTTCCTTTTCATTTATCAGTTTATACCACCCGTATTGTATATCCTCACTTAGTACAAAAGCTAAACTGTCTTTGTTTATAAATGAATTTCCAGGTGGATACACCTCAGAAATGATTGGATCCGAAATATCATAAGTAACATTTGTAATTTTATATACTTTGGCATTGTTTCCAGCTAAATCCTGTCCAGATATTTCAATATCATAAATACTGCTGTCACTTAATAAGTTATAGTGACTGAAATCGAGGCTGTCATGTGGACCAATGTGCAACATTTCTCCTGAGAATTGAAGTGAGTGAGGGGATAATAAATCTGTTCTCCCATCAACTTGAAAAAATACAGCACTACCAAGCTTAAGATCTTCGCTAATGGATAGTGATATATCAACCGAATTTACAAAAGAATTATTTGGAGGATTAACTTCGGAAATAATTGGAGGAGAAATATCATGAGTAATGGGTTCGATGAATATGGTATCGCTCTGATTTCCTGCTAAATCAAATCCAATAACGGTTAACCGATATTGAGCGCTGTCAACTAATGTAAGTGAATCCTCAAAAGAAATTTGAACTGAATCTCCCGGAAATAATTCTGCCAGGTTTAGATCAAATTCATGGGGAGCAAAAGAATCTTGAATCATACCAATATTTTCCCATTTAAGTTTTGCCAGGCTCAATGGTTCATCTGTTGAATATGTAAATCCATTATGGTTTATATATGAATCGTTCAATGGATCTACTAAGAAAAAAACAGGTGGGGTCACATCAAAATGAAGAGAATCAATTGTTTCCCTATTGGAATCATAACCATATTTATCTTTGCAAAAAATAGTTAAACTATAAACCATTCCATCAACGAATGAATAAGATTCCTCCAAATCAAAGCTATGCTCACCTATTTTTAATAACGTATCCGGGATGTTCACTACTGAAAGCACTTGAGGATGATTGGATTCCTCAGAACGTGCAATTGTAAACGTCCCTTTATTCAAATCCTCATTAAGAGAGAAATGTAAATTCATATTATTAACATATTCTCCTGCCTGTGGGCTCAAGACCTTAATGGGAGGAGTCTTATCATATTGAATTCTCAATGCGACTGCTGTTTTACTCATATTCCCCGCTCTATCAATTCCGATCATGGATACATCATATTGTACGCTATCAACTAAATCCGGATTACTCTCTAGAATAAATTTTCCTTTATTTGCCTTCTTTAAATCCTTTTCTGAAAACTGGACCTCGATGGAAGCAATGCTATCATTGGGAAAACCAGGCAACCAGTTAAAAATTGCTGATTTAAGAGGTTCACTTGTGTCATAAGCAACTTCCGGCCGGGATATTCTTGAGTCCATCAGTAACGTTATCTCAGGAGCAGAGATGTCATATGTTACTTCCCGGATCATCTTCTGAATAGCTACGTTCCCGTGCTTTGTTGTTCCACGAAACATAATGTGATAAACATGACCATCAATTAAAGGAGACGGTGGCAATATATTGTAGGCACCAGGTGATAACATTTCGCCATCAAGATGACGGATCCTCGTAGAATCTATCCTGTTCTCTACGGTATCCACTTCAATCCAAATAATTTCTCCGTTTTCCAGATTGTCTTCCATTATAAAAGAAGTCCTGGTATGATCCACAAAACTGAAATCTTCAGGCGCTGTAAAGGTAAGTATCTCCTCTCTTCCCTGACTATCCAGTTTTACATCGATTATAAGTGCTCCCAGTGAATCATATTCCATAATCCGGGTTATATCTGTTTCCTGGATCGGAACATATTTCCATCTTCTGATTACCCGTTCTGAGGGCATTTGAATCCACACCTGGGAAGATATTCTCCCTAATGAATCATAGAATAATTCTATTTCCCCGTAATTGTACCCATTCACATCAAAAAATTCATGGACTTTGGGTTTCTTATCATCCTGAAATATTGTATGAGTGTATCTACCCCCAAAATCTTCTACAGAATCCATATTGTAAAGATATTGTAAAAACTTGAGGGAGTTTTCCTCCTGTTGAAATACAGTTCTGCTGAGCAGTTTTCTGTTTTCATTGAATATATTTTTTTCACGAAGGACCCCCGTTGAATCATCATAATTATATACTTCTACCGTCAGTACTTTTTTTCTTTCATCAACCGTAGATTTTGTTATTACCCGATCATTGGAATCATATTCAGCCCGATAATAACTTTGTCCTGTAACTGCCATCTTAGATGACGGATTGTTAGATAAAAAATCATGTTCGGTAAGGAAGTACTGTGTCCTGCGATCTGATGCAGAAAAAATAAATACAAAACTAAATAAACAAACAAATGCCCGCTTCATTGCAGCTAATATGAGAGGGTTTTAAAACTAAAAATATGCCTTCAGGAAAATAAAGAGTATTAACAGCATTCCATTTTTGGTGAAATTCATAAAACTTAACTCTCTTTCCTTTGCCATCGTTTTCTGCGAAATTTTTCAGTTGCTAATTTTCGCATATCAACCACTGAGTCATGCTCATCTACAATTTCAACTCCAAGCAATGTTTCAATAGCATCTTCCAATGTAATAAGCCCTGTTGTTGTCCCGAACTCGTCAATAACCATAAATATTTGCTGGCGTCGCCGAACAAATTCATCCAAAATTGATGCGATAGAATCCTCCTGCTTAACCGTATGAATTGGTTCTGAAATATCCTTCATTTTAATATGAAACTGATCTTCCGCCTGCTTATTCACTAAATCATATCTGTGAACAAAACCAAGAATATCATCCATGTCTTTATCAAAAATAGGAATCCGCGAAAAAGCAATTGGCGTATGTTCTTCTACCACATCACCCACCGTGCTGTCTTTTTGAAGCGCAAAAACAACAGATCGCGGCGTCATCACATCCTCAGCAACAACATCGTTTAAGTTTAACAGGTTTTCTATTATATCACTTTCTTTCTCCCTGATGGATCCCTCATCTTCGCCCATCTCTGCCATTGCAACCACTTCCTGCCTTGATACTTTCTGTTGATGATTTGCCGAAGTGAAGATCTTGGAAAAATAATTGGAGAGAAAAACAAATGGATATGTCATATAAATAAGCCCTGTTATCATGTACACAGCCGGACCTGCAAGAGATCTCCAATAGACTGTCCCAAGAGTTTTAGGGATAATCTCTGAAAAAATAAGGATACATAAAGTTAAGAGTCCAGAAAGGATGGCAACCCATTCACTTCCAAACAGCTTCATTGCCTGGGCTCCCACACCGGCAGCACCAACAACATTTGCCACTGTGTTCACAGTGAGAATAGCAGCCAACGGTTTGTTGATATTTTCTTTCATATTCTCCAATAAACGACCGGCCTGGCTGCCTGTCTTTGCAAGAACAGCTACATGGGAATGGGTAATAGATAATATTATTGATTCTAAAAGAGAACAGAGGAATGAAACGCCTAATGCTAAAAAAAAGTAGAAGAACAGTGTGTTCATTTTATTGAATTTACTGAAAAAGAAATATTAAAACTGGAAAAATTATTCAAGGGCTGTTACACTATCATGCAATCGTTGAATTGCGCCTTCAGTATATACAGGATCATTAGCATATGAAAAACGAATAAAATGAGGCTGTTTAAATACAGTACCATGTATGATTGCTACACCGCATTTGGTGGTTAAATAGGTTTTTAAATCTTCGGCTGTATCAATCCGGTTTTTCTGGCCACCCTGACCATCAGCAATTGTTATTCCTTCCGGAATTGCTTTCCTTAAATAAGGCCAAATATTGATAAAGGCGTAATAACCCTGGTCACAAATAAATTTATATCCCAGCTTCTGGAACCGTTCACGGACAAATGCCCGGCTTTGTGCTGTTGGGTCCGTGACGCGTTTTACCCAGGGATGGTCTGTTGGATTCTCTTGCCCATAAATTTCAAGAGCTGCAGCCTCTCCCAAAGCATTGGGGAGAACCGTATGGGTTGCCAATCCTTTTAACAAATGAACCCAATGGTCATTTCCAACGACCATATGAGCATTGCGAAGATTAGAACCTCCTGAAGCTTTAGTCAGTCCATCCATAAATATAACTGATTGTTTTGCTTCCTTTGAGAGGGCATTATATAATTTGTTAACATCGTAACATCCAACTTCCGGATCCGTAACCACCTGATAGATGAGATCAACAAGAATATGTGTAATCCCTTTTTCAACGCTGTATTCAATCAAATTGATTAATTCATCATAACTGGAATAATTCCCCGTTGGATTATCCGGACTGGTGAAAATAATGCCTGAAATTCTTCGATTGTCTGCTAAAGCAAATTCCAGAGACACATCTATCGCTTCAACGGTAAACTTAAATCCGTTCTCCGGAGTACCGGGTGCCATGAGTGTATTGATGCCATTGATATACGTCCCCTGCGCATACGATCCCCATGGAGCGGCAGAAACAAGTACAATATCCCCACAACGATTCGCATTGCTTACAATCAGCTGGTACCATTTTTGAAGCATATCCCTGCCCCCATCACCAAAAATAATGTTATCTGGGGTAAGGCCTGTATGGGCATCAAAACCATAGTAATTATGGAAAACCGCTTCACGAACATCTTCACGGCCGATTGGATTGCCATATTTAGTTGATCGACTTTGAGGAAGATACCTTAACAGCGCCTCTGTAAGTTCCTCAGGGGGAATGCCACCCAGGCTGAAACCCCCATCTCCCTGGGAAGCATCATATACATTCCTGTCTGGATGCTCTTGCACAAATTCTCCAAGCTCCAGTTTTATAGTAAACATGCCGGACGGTTTTACCACCCTTTTGTCCATTGCTGAAATGGGAACTAAATGCTCAGATGAATCAAAATATTTTGGTGAACCGGTGTCACCAAGATTCTGATCGTTAAAAATTAAATCATACATAAACGACTAAATATTGGATCAAAAGATTACTGATTATGCGAACCTATTCAACAAATAGGCTGAATATGGGAGGGATATCCAATGAAATTCTTATTCACAAGCATGTGCATTTTACTGTAAAATATTTTAATTAGTCCACACATAATATGTGGAGTCCCTGGATTAAATTACAATTCAAATATGTATGAGCTGGAAAAAAGAAAATGGTTAACGGCAGCAATGCGTTAAAACATCAGTCCTTCATTTGTTTTAGTTTTTTCCTGTAAAGGATATACCCGATCACAACAACCAGGGATAAGATAAACCAAATTTTTCCCATCATATAATATTCTCTGATCCAAATATACGAGTTATCTCAGTGTTTATTTTCAAAAAAGACATCCAAGCTCGTTTTCATTATTTCTTTTTTCACATCCAAGCTCACCGGGCTTCTGGTCCCTTTTCCCTTTCTTGCTTCAAGGCCTGACTGCATTAAACTCACAAGAATTTCATTATGTAACAAATAATGGAATTCCACATTGGTCCCCTCAAGATTAGCGATCTCCTCTGTGTCATAAATTACTTTATCAAGAAATAAACCGGTATCCCCTTTTGTAATTATCACATTCAGTTTTGAGGGGAAAAATATACCAGGACTTTTAAAAAACCCTGTAAAGATCCCTGTTTCCCCCTGAATGATAAGTTTATACTTATTCATCAATGTATAAAAAAAAGCCCGTATTCACTTGAGAACACGGGCTTTAAACCTATAGAAGATTAACTGTAATTTGATGTGTGTGAAGCCATCCATTTACTCAAATAATTTACTTCAACAGCACCATCTTCCTTGTCTGCACAAACTCACCAGCACGAATCTGGTAAAGGTAGACTCCTGCACTTACTGGCTTGCCATGCATGTCAGTAGCATTCCATTGAACTGACTTGTGCCCTGCAGGCTGATTTGTATTCACTAATTGGTTTATCTCTTTTCCGTTAAGATCATATATTGTTAATGTTATATGATTTTCGTCTGGAAGATCATACCTGAGTGTTGTCACAGGATTAAACGGATTTGGATAATTCTGGTGGAGTGTATACACATCAGGAATAACACCGACCTTTTGTGACAAGGTCATTCCATTTATATCTCCGGTGAAGGTTATCGTCCCTGTCCCTTCTATAATATGTTCCTCTCCATTTTCGGTGGTAAGAACCCACTCTTTACCATCTCCTGCTATCATGTTCACTGCATAGTGCACCGTAAGGGTTGAATGTGTGTTTATCACACTGATCTCACCTGTATCCAGGGTGTACTTCATGTCATCAGTAAAACGGGCATCAAATGCCATTTGCGGGAATACAGGAGGTAAACTGTAGCTCAGCTCCTCTCCTTCTGGTACATCCTTGCCAAAGTAAAGCGCGGCTGAATGAATGCCGTTAGTAAATTCTAAAATGTTGGAACCTTCCAGGTGATTCAAAAACGGTATGGCCTTTGCTGATTGCCGTGTGCTGGTTAAAGTTATATCCCCGGCAGCATTGGTCCGGAGCCAATAGCCTTCTCCTGCCACAAGATTTTCAGGACTTATGTATGTACCATTATAACCATAGAGAGTGCCTTCCACAATTATTCCAGAAGGATCAATGATATTTTCCAATCCAATGGTTGAGGAAATTCCGGAGATCAGGTTCCATCCTTCATTTAAACTGATAGTAAGTTCAGTTATTGGAATTCCATAAATGGTGGCACTCCCAATATTGTTGAATCTCAGCCAATAACCCTCTCCCTGCCACAGTGTACTATCAAGTGTGTACCCCTCATTAAAAGAGTATAAAGTCCCACCTATAGCTTCAGGAAAAACAGTTGATACATTTGCATCTTCAACAACAAGAGGAAGCCCGACCATATTCCAGCCGGATATATAATCAACAGTGATTGCTATATCCCCGGATAAAGTAAAATAACTGTCACTGTCGTCATACGTTGATGGATCGCTTGTGTCCATTATTTTTACTTTATAATTTGATCCCGGGTCAAGCCCCGCCGGAATGGACCAGTTATAATATCCACCATTGTAGGTGCTAGGTGCAATGGTTGCATAAAAACTTCCGCTGAGAAACAACTCAATTTTTACATAATTCCCTGCATTTGTACTTGACCATGTGATGAGATTTGTTGAACCTATTTCCCAATCTTCCCCACCGTTGGGTGATGTCACCGTGATCTCTGGATTTGCAGGAGCCCCGTCATAGGTGCCATCAATGCTTGAAACACCAGTATTATCTGGATCCAGCCAGTCTTTCAATCTTGTAGAAGAACTGCTTCCATTATCCCAGGATCGGCTAAACTTTCCGTAATATGTATTATCACCAGTTACACACGCTCCACCTCCGCCGCTGAGCTGGCCAACTATTCTTCCATCATTATCAAATACTGACGAGCCAGAAGAACCTCCCTCCGTTCCTCCCTCATCCCAGGCAACGCTCCAATGTGAACCTGGAGGGGAATATCCGACATCCTGCCAATTAATACCTCCAGAGTTACCAGCATAATCATCATCATAATTAATCTTTTTGGGATCACCCCCAGGATGATGGACCCCACAGGAAATCAGTGGTGCAGCATAACTCCTGTTCCAACCAGAGTAAAACACATTCCAGGACTCATAAACATTTCCGGTTATTTCAAGAAGTGCAAAATCCGGATCCATTGGATACGTATTAGCATCTGAGCTTGCACGCAGGATTGAACCGTAGGCATAGGAACCATATGAAGCGTTGTTGCCGCTGCATCCAGGTGTTTCATAATTAAAATAGAATTTAAATATCCCTGGACTCAAGTCATCCACACAATGCCAGGCAGTAAGAAAATAGGGCGTCAGGTCATAATTAGCATTATTTATCATTGCACCAGAGCACAGCCAACTTCCCATAAGCAGCCAGGCAGTTGCATCGATCTGTTCTTCATAAGGATCGGCATCCGGGCAAGCAACATTTTCACCACAGCTCCTATCCCTGGCTGTTTCAAAAAAGTTTAAGATATCACGATAATCATGAATCAATTCAGCCTGAGAAAGCTCTAGTTGCTCTCCATTGGGAGAAGTGACTATTTCAAGGATGATTTTATCCCCTGGAATAAGTGGAGTGGCAAAAATATTGTCCGGATTATTATTCAATTCTGTATATGCTCCATACACCGTTTTTCTATCGGGGCTATATACAAAAAAAGTGCTTTTCGGCGGAAGAAAAAATCGATTAAACACGAGGCTGATTGCAAAAGCACCAGCGCTTTCAATCTGCATCCGCCATAATTTATCTCCGTTTGGTAATGTTTCCCATACGTCGGGGTTGTCCAGCGAAAGGTTGAGTGGAAGCGTCGCCCCATAGCGGAAAGGGGTGCCAGACGGGCGATTCTCATCTTCCAGGAGCAGGGCCTCCACATCTACTTCGGGCATTCGCATCACGGGTACAGCCCCACTGAGTTTATGATCAAAACTGTAGGGTGTTCCTTCCTGGCTGACCTGTCCTATCCCGACAGCTAACGTGAAAAATAAAAGAAATATCCGCAGTGAATATTTGGATGTTATTATCATTTGTTTTATACCTGTTTACTTATAATTACTTCATGAGAATCATTTTCTTCATATCTGAAAATCTATTTCCATGAAACGTATAAAAATAGACACCGCTTGCAACGGGGTTACCCAGATTATCTGTCCCATCCCAGGAAATACTATACTGTCCAGACGCCTTCATTTCTGAGACAAGCTCATTTATTGCTTGTCCTGCCAGATTATAAATTAAGATCTCAATATACGACATTTCAAGGACTGTGTATGTGATGAATGTCACAGGATTGAACGGATTGGGATAATTTTGTGAAAGCGAATATTGACTAGGCAGGGATGATGCTTTTCTAAGAGAAAACTCAGTACTGTTTCCTGAAATAATCAATGTGCCGGAACCGGTTAAATTGTAGATGGAGCTGTTTTTGGAATCTGATAATTCCCAAATTTCATCATCATGGATAACATATTCCATGTTCACATAATCACTGTTCGCCATGAGTTCCATTGTACCAGATTCCCCTGTGTATTTCCAATCCCCTTCGAAACGCATATCAAAGGCGCCTGCCGGCGGCTTTGGAGGTAAGCTGTAGCTTAACCGATCATGATGTGGGATATCTACACCAAAATAAAGTGTTTGACCGTTTACGCGCAGGGTGTTTGCACTTTCAGGCAGGTATACCCTAACCATCTTTCGTGAATTTCCAGATTCAGAAAGTGTAATTTCTCCGTCGCCTCCGCTTCTGAGCCAATAGCCATATCCCGTTTCAATTGTTGATTCTGAGAAATACGATCCATTAAAACCATAGACCGTTCCTGGAATGATCAATCCGGAAGGATCAATAATAACATCAACGCTCACCGGGGTGGAAATTCCTGAGATCATATTCCACCCTTCACTTAAAGTGATGGTGAGTTCATTGATTGGAGTGCCACTGATAGTGGTACTTCCAGCATTATCAAATCTCAGCCAGTATCCCTGACCATTTACAAGGTTTTCTTCCAGAACATAAGACCCGTCGAAGGAGTATAATGTTCCATCTATGGCTTCAGGAAAAATTATTGATACATTTTCATCTTCAACACCTACGGATAACCCTACCATATTCCAACCTGGTAAATTGGTAAAAGCATATTCCGTTTCTTCTGTAGAACCAACGACAAAAGAGATCTCCCCTGTACCTATATCACTCATGCCATCCGAAAATGACATTTCATAAGTATGGTTCCCAGGTGCCAGCGCAGTCTGTACTGAAAAAATGGAACTATCAGCATAATTATGATCAGCACTGCTCATTGTTTCGATAATCTCACCATCAACTGAAAGCTGAGACAAAAGTGGAAAATGATTATCCTCATCCAGGTAACTGCAATAGAATGCCACATCATATAATCCCTCTGAATCACCTGTGATCTCAAAACCGTGATTAGAAAGGGATGGAGGAGTGTTTTCTCCAATAGTAAATGACTGAATACTAGGATTGAAAATAGCTGGTGGTGTCTGATCCGCAAAAACCTGTTCAGTTAAACTTGCTTCTATTGTAATCCCAGCCATTCCTAAGATTTCGAACTCATTCGGCCACGAACCAAAATCTGGATCAGAAAAAATATCGTTCCAATAGGCAGACATATATAAATTATTTCCACTAATTGAGTAGTTTATCTCCCCAATTTGTACAGGAAGATCAGATCCTACCTGAAATTTCCAAATTCCAGGGTAAAACAGCCCAAAGCCACCATCGCAATAGGCCAATCCAAAGAGGGTTTGATCTTCATCCTCCGGGTTTAAGAAACCTACAGAATATATATTCCAGGGGCCAAAAAAACCACCTACGGGAAACCCGCCGCCGGCATTGGTTAATTTCACAAACACCATCTCATCAGTAAAACTGATACCAACATCCACAATATCAAAATTGGAACCTCCATCCTGATCGCCTGATGGCTCGTCACCAACCGAAAGATAATATGGGGCAGGATCTGAATTGGCTGAATTATAGGGTCCCTGGGAAACCGTTGCCTCAACACCTTCATACGTTAACGTTGCCTGCACACCGATATCAAATTGACCGCTCCCTGGAGTAGGTACAGATGCCTCAAAAGTATTCTCATAACCAGTTGTACCCAAGAGATAGGCATCACTGAAACCCCAGCTTGCCCCATAGCCGTAGAAAATGGTTGCAGCCACCGGACCCGCATCAAGAATGCTATCAGGTATATCAGCATGTAAATACATGGTTCCGTCCGGTATCGGAGCCGTAGTCGCCATATTGAGTAAATCGGTTATATCCCTGTCACCTTGAAACATCTGCCAATCCGGCCAGTCAAAATCTCTTCCTGACAATATTAATTTGATATCATAATCAATTGTTTCAGACTGTGTATTTTCGTTTCCAAAAAGGTTTATACTTACCAGCAGGATCGATATAAACACTGGTGTCAGGATTCGCTTCATTATAACCTTCATTATGTAAATTTCTTCAAGTGATTATTTTAATAACAACATTTTTAATGTTTTAGAAAAATTTTCTGTTTCTATTCGGAAAAAATATAATCCACTCACAACTGATTCACCATTACTTTTCTTCCCATACCAGCCCACTGCATGAAAACCACCAGATCTTCTACCGTCAACCAAAGTGGTAACTTTCTGACCTGCCAGGTTGTATATGGTAATCACAACATACGATTCTTTAGGTAATTGATATGTGATTTTTGTCACAGGATTGAATGGATTAGGATAGTTTTGATGCAGTGCATATACATCAGGAAAAATAGCTCTCTTTTCAAGGCTCATCCCTTTTGTTTCTGGGGGCAGAGTAATCTCTCCTGTTCCGTTGAGGATATGCTCTTTTCCACTGTTTGTCGTAAAAACCCATTCCAGGTGCTCTCCAGGATCAAGGTTCACTGAATAGTTAAGAGTAAGTCTTGAATTCGTGTTTATTATACTTATTTCACCCATATCCTTGGTGTAGCTCATGTTTCCTGCAAAGCGGGCGTCAAATGCCATGTGCGGGAATGTGGGAGGCAAACTGTAGCTGTTTCTATGTTCTTCAGCCACATCCTTGCCGAAGTAGAGTGTAGATGAGTGAATTCCATTAGAGAGTTCAAGAGTATTTGAACCTTCAAGATGGTTTACCGGTTCTACTGTCTTTGTGGCAAGAGCTGTGGAAGACAATGTTATCTCTCCATCTGCAAAAGCATTAACCCAGTAGCCTTTCCCGGGCTCAATAGCATCAGTATTGTAGTAAGTGCCGCCATAGCCGTAAATAGTTCCCGATACGATAATGCTGCCGGGATCACTAATTGATTCCACAGGAACTGGAGATGATATGCCTGTAATCAAGTTCCAGCCCTCAGATAAACTAATTGTGAGGCTGGTAATTGCTTCTCCGCTGATGTCAGCAGAACCGTCATTGGTAAATACCAGCCAGTAGCCATTCCCCATTTCAAGCACATCAGAGCCATAGTATGTGCCCTCATATCCGTAAAGCGTCCCATCAACAGCATCGGAAAACAGCGTGCCGTATGAAGCATCTTCTACCTCTAATGGTAGGCCCACCATGTTCCAGCCTATGTTATACGAAACAGTAATATCTGTTGGACCCGTTTCATTTCTCAACTCCAGGATCAGGTTCATAATGTAGGTGTAATCATCCGGATTTCCAGGATCATAGGGAGTGATATTAAAGGTGGTATCAACGATACTGTTCCTGTTTAAAAAATATACATCTCTCTGGCCGGCTTCCCAATCTGTCCAAACAGGATATCCCTCACTCTGTGAATCTTCCGTCCATGGAAGTATTCGCCCCTCAACCATTTGATCGAGATATTCATTGTACTGGTCCTTGCCAACACCGATGACATGGACATCCAAAATGTCCTGGGAGACCAAATCAAGATAAATGCTGTTCAGGAAGCCGAACCGGCTTCTGCACGACCCTCAGGATTCATGCCCAAAAAAGACAATGCAGATATCACCTAAAAAGTCAGCAGGGCTAACAAGTTGTCCATAGGTTTCTGAACTTGGATTTAAATCCTCAAGGTAAAAAGGATCCTGGGCTATTCCCCACGAAAACAGTCCCGACAAGAGTATGGCGGAAATGGCAAATATTCGGATGTTCATAAAGGATCTTCCCTTATGAATTTTGGATGTTCTTGATGCATATATATGTGCAGTATGCGGGATAATATGATCAAATAGGTTCATTCATTCAATAAAGCTACCCATAATGTTAATAAGATTGCACGTAAATGTCAAACGGGGTGTGATCCAGGACACAGAATTTATTCCTGAATAATTTCCAATGAACACGGGTAAATTCCTGCATGCCCGCAATACATCAGCTATTGTCAGACAATACCCGGGGAGCAACATCCATTTTCAGAGATTCTCTTCAATTATTCCTCTCTTACCCGGATGAAACAGCAGTACAGCAAGTCATCAACGAAGCGAAACAGTTAAAAAACCAATTTAACGCAATGGGAGTTTTTTACAATTTATGGAATACGGTTCAAACTGTACAGGAACCAACAATCCTGCAAAACATACTCAATGACCTTTTGTCATCCATAGATGAAAACCAGCAGGCGATTGCTCGAATTGGCGGAAATCATTTGCCCGCCTCAGGAACCGTGTTAACCATCAGTAATTCAACTATGGTAGAAAGTGCCATACGGTATGCACACGATTCAGGGAAGGACTTAAAAATTCTCTGCATGAGATCCGCACCAGCTCATGAAGGAGAACTCTTTGCTAGTATTCTGAAAAAGAATGGATTAGCTGTTGAGATAATAGAAGATAATTCAGTACATAAACGAATAAAAGAAGCTGACGTTGTGCTCCTTGGCTGCGATCTGCTGGGGGAGGGATTTTTTATCAACAAGCGTGGCTCAGGTTCTTTGGCCGGGTATGCGGAGAGAATGAATAAACCAGTTTGGATTTTGGGGGATACGCTGAGGGTCGTAAAGGATGGAGATACAACTCAGGGAACAGACCCGCTGTTTGAGCGGGTTCCCTATTCAAGCACTATGAAAATCGCCTGCGAAAAAGGGTTTTTAGGCTATAAAGAGTTAAAGGATTTTATTCTGAAATAACCGGTCAATCTTCCAGTACCTTGAAGACTTTATCACCCCGCCTGACTTTCTCACTCACTTTCAAACCGATGCTGTCCCCGGCTTTCGCTTCAGATACTGAAGCGTGTTCTATCTGCATGGATGTTATTGTTTCCTCAAGATCGGTTGTATGACCCTGGATATGAATAACATCACCGGTATTCAGTTTTCCTGTGGTAAGGTCAATAGCGCCTACGTTTATTTTCCCAAAATATTTTGAAATAAATCCTATTTCCTGTTCTTTCATTTTGGCACCTCAACTTTACCAGAATTTACCGCAGGATCGTTAACCATAGCTATGGAATTCCTCCGAATGAAACCCAATTCACCAGATTATATTTACGTAACCCGTTTGGCGCTCAACTCCTGAACTCCAAACCAGCGTACTAACGAATCGCCAAAAACCGGGGTAAAAACGTTCAACGCCAGCAAAGGCTTAATGGGGCCCTTATTTACTATAAGTTCGGCTTTATTGCCTTTTATTGCCCTAATAACAGCATCAGCTACTGCTTGCGGAGGGGAAGTTCCCAGCAGTTTTGGCGCCTCCTGTCCTGAATTGTGAAACATCCCCGCTTCAGAAATGTATCCCGGCTTGATCGTGGAAACACCTACTCCTGTTCCCTTTAGTTCCTGCCTGAGTCCTTCACTCCACATGATCATTCCTGCTTTCGTTGCAGAATAAATTGCATTGTATGCAACACCCTTGCATCCCGCCAAAGAAGCGATGTTTACCACGTGCCCGGCTCCCTGGTCCAGCATCCCCGGCAGGAGCAGTCGGGTCAATTCCATAGGTGCATGGAGGTTTACCGCCAGAATTGAATTCAATTCCCTGGCAGAATAATCTTCGTATTTTCTGTACATCTCTATGCCAGCATTGTTCACCAGAATATCAATTTCTCCAATTTCAGATCTTATATCATTAATCAACTCAGGAATAAGCTTGATATTTTGCAGGTCAAATGGAAATACATAAGCACTGCTGCCAAGTTCTTCCACTTTCAATTTTGCTTTATTCAGTTCATCTTCAGAACGAGCTACGCAGATGATGTTCAAACCTTCCTTGGCCAGTGTATTTACAATGTAGGAGCCGATTCCTTTTGATGCTCCAGTAACCAACACAGATTTGCCTTTAAGATTTTCCATATTATTCTCCAATGATTTTTACCAAAACTCTTTTCCTCCTTCGTCCGTCAAATTCTCCATAGAAAATCTGCTCCCAGGTGCCAAAATGAAGCCGTCCCTCGGTGACTGCCACCACCACCTCTCTCCCCATAATTTGTCGTTTATGATGGGCATCCCCGTTATCTTCTCCCGTTCGGTTGTGGTCATACTTCGAAATAGGTTCATGAGGAGCCAGTTCTTCCAGCCATCTCTTGTAATCACGATGAAGCCCAGGTTCATCATCATTGATGAATACCGATGCAGTAATGTGCATGGCGTTCACAAGGCAAAGGCCTTCCTGTATACCGCTGTCAGTAACAGCTGATTGAACATTCTCGCTGATATTTATAAAATCCATCCGGGTCGGGATCTCAAACCAGAGTTCTTTGTGAAATGACTTCATTCCTCTCCCTCCTGCTATTCAATTAGTTGAGTTATGGTGTTACGAGTGTACCTATCCAAATTCCCATGAAAATGACTGCTGTTGATTTGAGTCCTTTTCCGGCCACATTCCCTAAAACAGTACCCAGGGCAGCCTGGCTTGATTCCGAAATTGATTTTCCTGATACGGCTTCACTGAGAAAAGCACCCAGGTACGAACCTGAAAATAGTCCCACAAATGCCCCAATTAAAAACAAAACTCCAGCACCAATGATCGTTCCAAGAATCCCGCCGATAATGGCACAGACAGCGGACCGCCTGCTGGCTCCGTAATACCGGGCCGCAAGCCCACCCAATACTAATTCCATAATCTCAAGGAGAATGGAAACTCCGAATAATGCCAAAATAACTCCAACCGTAATTGAATAAAAACCGGTCATCCAACCCCAAATCAGGGACACGATAGCAATGAGAAAAGTTCCTGGAAATCCAAGCCATGTGATACACACAGCAATCAGAACTCCAAGGGTGATTCCAACAATTGTTATTACTGACATTTATTATTATTTTTCCACAACTCCATTTAAGGCTGCTTCTTCCAGTTCTAATAGCATATCCGGAATATAATTTCTGCTGGTTTTCCTTACAATCCAGGACGGAACACTCCCCCCTGGATTGGTACATACTCTATAAATCAATTTATTTTCTCCGTCAAATTCCAAAACTTCCCAACTCCCAAAGTTCACCGGTGGAATAATTAATTGTTCTGGAAAATTTTCCTGCTGGTCAAACTGAGTGCTTATCCATTCAATTCTGGACAGATGACGAATGTGATCAAATTGATACAACCGCGGTGCTAAAAAGGGAATATCCATAATCTGCCATCCCTGTTGATACTGAGCACTGTTTCGATGATTAAACCCCGCTTTTACTATATAGGCACTGGAGAGGGTCTCCGGATATTGATCCGCTGCCCAGGCAACATTCAATAGCGCTTCCGTGGACGCTGGTGTAACTAATTCGACCCGAAATGCAGAGATTGGTGAAGCGAGAATTGGTTTCTCAAATACTCTGATCCGCTCTTTCTTTGTGATAAGCGTCCATCCGGAATCACTGAATAATTCATGCCATCCCGGTGGATATTGAAAATCTTGTGAAAAAAGGAAACCAAAAAACAAACCATAAACTGAAAAAATAAATATTTTATTCCTTAATAATAGATCCCTTAACACAAGTAATATTTTTAGTTATTTTCTGACAGAAATATGCGTTGAGTTGAATTCGTGGGAACGAATGGTCAAGAAGTAGAAATAATTATTCGCACCCAGAAGTATCCTGTTCCCCAATAAAGTCTTCAATACATTCCGGGTAGGGTGGACAAAGTTTATTATTAGAAATGTTGGATAATTTATGGTCATCGGAACTCATTTTTCCTTGCTTGGTTGAAAAGTTCACCATTTTTGTGAATCCCGCCTTGTCTTGTGTAAGAATTTGTGCCATTTTAACTCTGTTATTTTGATTTAATGCGCCATGAACATACAGCAACATCACAGCCGTTGTTGCATCGACTTTCATTGTACTTCCATCTTTTAGTTTTACTTTAGCTGTCCGACGTTGAGAAACAATTTTATTTAGATCATCCATTAAATCTTCAATAAGCCTTTGATTTTCTCGAATAACTTCTGCTACTTCCGTTCCTCTTGAATTAAAAAATCTTTTAGCAGCTTTACCTTGCTTTTTAGTTAATAATCCGCCTTCCACTAATTTATTTATTTCTGCATTTGAAAGCCTGGAAGTATTTGACTCTAATGCAGTAATTTTTTCCTGGGGAGAGCCTGTTGCTACTGCTCTTGCTTTTTTTACTTCTACTTTTGCTCTTTTTGTTTCCTCCGCCACTTCTTCCGCTGCTGCCGCCGCAATTGCTTCTGATACTTCTGCTGCTTCGACTTTTGCTCTTGCATTGTCTCTTAATTTATCTAATAACGCCTTTGCTGCTGCTAGTTCCTCTTCTGCTTCTACTTTTGCTCTTTTTGCTCCCTCCGCCACTTCTCTTGCTTTTTTTGGTTCTTCTTTTGCTCTTTTTGCTTCATCCGTCACTTCTCTTATTTTTTCTGCTTCGACTTTTGCTTTTGCTTTGTCTCTTAATTTATCTAATAACGCCTTTGCTGCTGCTAGTTCCTCTTCTGCTTCGACTTTTGCTCTTTTTGCTCCCTCCGCCACTTCTTCCGCTGTCGCTGGTGTTTTTGTTACTCCCATTCTTGTTGCTAGTGCACTTACTACTTTTCTTGGTGTGCTTATTACGCTTCTCAGTGTTCTTAGAAATATTCCTGGTTCTGCTGCTTGCTGGGTTGCTTGATTCTGTTTTATAACTTCTGCTACTTTTGTTCCTCTTGAATTACGAAATCTTTTGGCAGCTTTACTTTGCTTTTTAGTTAATAATCCGTCTTCGACTAATTCATCAATTTCTGCATTTGAAAGTCTGGACGTATTTGATTCTAATGCAGTAATTTTTTCCTGGTGCGGCCCTGGTGCTACTGAACTTGCTTTTTCTGCTTCTACTTTTGCTCTTTTTGCCTCCTCCGCCACTTCTTCCGCTGCTGCCGCTGCAACTGCTTCTTCTGCTGCCTCTATTGCTTTTTCTGCTACTTCTTCTGCTGCAACAACTGCTTCTGATGCTTCTGCTTCCACTGCTGCTTCTTCTGCTGCTTCTGCTGCTGCAGCAACTGCTTCTTCTGCTTCTTCAATTGCTTCTGCTGCAGCAACTGCTTCTTCTGTACCTTGCTGAGTTGCCTGATTCTGTTTTATAACTTCTGCTACTTTTGTTCCTCTTGAATTACGAAATCTTTTGGCAGCTTTACCTTGCTTTTTAGTTAATAATCCGTCTTTGACTAATTCGTCTATTTCTGCATTTGAAAGCCTGGACGTATTTGATTCTAATGCAGAAATTTTTTCCTGATGCGGTCCTGGTGCTACTGAACTTGCTTTTTCTGCTTCGACTTTTGCTCTTTTTTCTTCCTCCGCCACTTCTTCCACTGCTGCCGCTGCAACTGCTTCTGATGCTTCTGATGCCACCGCATCTTCAGTTGCCGCTTCCAGTGTAAACGTCAGTTTTTCCAAATTACAAATAGTTTCAGGAATCTCTCCGGTGAGTTGATTATCACGTAAATTTAATAAAGTAAGATCTACAAGATTTCCAATACTCTCTGGAATAACTCCAGTAAATTGATTTGACTGTAATTCCAATCTTTCAAGGCTTACTAAATCACCAATTCTCTTTGGTATTTTTCCCGAAAGTTCGTTCCATTCCAATGATAAAACTTTGAGTTTTTTAAGATTCCCAATCGCTCGAGGGATTCTACCATTCAAATCGTTTAACGGTAAAACAAGGCTGGTTAGTTCTGAAACTTCACCAATACTTTCCGGAATATGGCCGCTCAATTCGTAGTCTACAACACACCCGTCTTTCGGCGAAATAGAACTAGAACTGCATAAACTTGTAAGACGACCATCTTTCCAGGTCTGTTCTCCTAATTTAACCGGAGATAAATATTTTGGTGGTGGTTTCAAGCCCGTTTGGGCGTTATCAATCAATTCCTGAAGAAATTCAATATCTTGTCCCCAGTGACAATCGCTATTTACATACACAAATCCACTGTCACATCTCGTACAATTGGTTGTATCCTGAAAGCCTACTACAGTTTCTATACAGGTTGGATATGACGGACACAATTGATTATTGGAAAAATTAAAGCGGGCTGGGGAAGACCAATCAATAGTCAGGTCACAAATGGCATCTGGAATTGTTCCCAAAAAATTATTATTATTTAATTGTAAATATTCCAGATTGAATAAGTTACCAATATCCGTCGGGATGCTATCAGTCAGTTGGTTTGAATACAGTAATAACTTCTCAAGATCAATTAAGTTTCCAATACTTTTGGGAATTGGACCGACTAATTTATTATCAAAAATAATTAATCTCTCAAGGCTTGCCAATTCTCCAATACTTTCGGGAATATCTTCGGACAATTGGTTTGAATTCAAATATAATCTTTTCAATGAAGACAGATTTCCAACACTTTCAGGAATTCTTCCGGTTAATTGATTATCGTTTAAATATAATTTCTCCAGATGAACCAAATTCCCTATACTTTCCGGGATTTCTCCAGTTAGTTGATTTGAGTATAATGCCAGCCTTTTTAGTTGGGATAATCCGCCAATGCTTTCAGGAATTCTTCCGGTTAATCCCACATTCGCAAGATCAAATGAAGTTAATCTTCCATCCTTCCAATTTTGAATCCCTAATTCGAGTGGTCCAAGTATTCCATCACTATTTTTATCCATTTCTACAATGAGCGTATCAAGATTGTTGTCAATCAAGTCCTGGAGGAACCGAATATCATCTTCCCTAAATGTTTCATATTTAAAAGGAATATTGTCAACGTCGGGTAAGATAGGAATAGTTTGCGGCATGGTCAATTTTTCTGCCGCTGCTGCCAATGCTTTTTGTTCGGCTTCTTCCCTTGCTTTTTTTGCAACCGCTACTGCCAATGCTTTTTGTTCGGCTTCTTTTCTTGCTTTTTTTGCTGCGGCTGTTGCTTCCAATGCTTTTTGTTCGACTTCTTTCATTTCTTTCTTTGCATTTTCCGCAATTTTTTCCGCTGCTAATGCCGCCAATTCTGCTAATGCTGCTGCTTGTTTTGCTTCTTCTGCTATCGCTGCTGGAGGTGCTGCTACTTGTTTTGCTTTTTCCCTTGCTTTTTTTGCGACCGCTTCTGCCGCTAGGTCTGCTTGTTTTGCTTGTTTCCTTGCTTTTTTTGCGACCGCTTCTGCTGCCAATGCTTTTTCTTCTGCTTCTTTTCTTGCCGCTTCTGCTGCCGCTTCTGCCGCTAATTCTGCTTGTTTTGCTTGTTTCCTTGCTTTCTCTGCATCATCCGCTACTTCTTCCGCTTTTGCTGCTGTCAATTCTGCTTCTGCTACTGCCTCTCTTTCTTTTTCTGCTTGCTCTGCTCCTTCTGCTTCTTCTCTTGTATTTTCTGCTGCTGCTGCTGCTTTCAAGGCTTCTAGGTCT
>Ga0208524_1000031_pt1 | contig 69893 bp, 67 predicted proteins | sample ETNtaG_28_FD_185779 | JGI IMG/M metagenome (GOLD analysis project Ga0208524, IMG submission 185779) | Marine microbial and viral communities from oxygen minimum zone, Eastern Pacific Ocean - ETNP201406SV61 (SPAdes) (version 2) | ecosystem: Environmental > Aquatic > Marine > Oceanic ... | reverse complement strand
AGCTCAAGATCATGGGTAGCAATCATCACCGTTACACCAACCTGGTTGAACTGATGGAAAAGGTCCATGATTTCACGAGAAAGCGCCGGGTCCAGATTTCCAGTTGGTTCATCGGCAAGGAGCAATGGTGGTTTATTCACAACGGCACGAGCTATACCAACTCGCTGCTGTTCCCCACCTGACAGAGTGACCGGAAATTGGTTCTCTTTTCCACTGAGCCCTACTTTTGAAAGCGCTGCGCGAACCCTCCGGCCTACTTCACGTCGCTGATAGCCCGAAATTGTCAAAGGCAGCGCAACGTTGTCATAGACAGTCCGATCGAACAACAACTGATGGTTCTGAAACACGACGCCAACCCCTCGTCGAATTTCCGGGATGTGACGACGACCAAGACGATTAAGATTCACCCCTTGAACAAACACCTGACCCTGACTGGGTCGCTCCATCATGATGATTAGCTTCATCAGGGTACTCTTCCCTGCACCAGAATGACCGGTAAGAAAAACCATTTCTGCTTCGTCGAGTTCCAGATTGACACGTGACAGAGCTTCTTGCCCACCTGCATATCGCTTACTCACCTGATCAAACTTAATCACTTGGGTCTGCCACCCTTTTTATGGTTGGACGTCAATTGTTGATCATGAATCGAACAGCGCATCGACAAATTCACGCGCTACAAATGGCTGTAAATCATCCAGTTGCTCACCAACACCAATGAAGCGAATCGGCAGTTTCAACTGTTTTGCTATTGCAAAGATAACCCCACCTTTCGCGGTTCCATCCAGTTTTGCTATTGTCAGACCGGATACATTAACAGCCTCCTGAAACAGCATGGCCTGCGATATCGCATTCTGTCCTGTACCGGCATCAAGCACCAACATCACTTCATGGGGTGCTGAATCGTCAAACTTCGATAACACTCGTCGAATCTTACTCAGCTCATCCATCAGGTTCTTCTTGCTTTGAAGGCGCCCCGCAGTATCTGCAATCAAGACATCAACATTTCTCGCTTTAGCAGCCGTCAACGCATCGTAAATAACCGAGGCACTGTCAGCTCCGGTTCCCTGGGCAATTACTGACACGTTGTTTCTCTCCCCCCACACTTTAAGTTGTTCAACAGCCGCGGCTCGATAGGTATCGCCCGCAGCCAGCAGAACAGACTTGCCAGATCGCTGAAGTAATTTCGCCAGTTTTCCAGTCGTGGTGGTTTTCCCTACACCATTGACACCCACCATTAAGATCACGAATGGATTATCTGATTCGGGGATCTCTAAAGGCTGTTCAACTCTCTCAAGCAAGCCTATCAACTGTTTCATCAGCTGTTTGTACAATGCTTTGCTGTCCGCAAGCTCCTTTCTAGCAACTTCTTTTGTCAACTCTTCAACAATCTGGGTGGTTGCATCAACGCCAACATCGGAGGTCAGTAATACGGTCTCAATTTCCTCCAGGAGTTCATCATTAATTGTTTTTTCACCAAGGAAAACGCGACCAACACCGTCAGAAAGTTTCGAGCGGGTCCTCGTCAGTCCTGACTTTATCCTCGAAAAGAATCCGGTTTTCTCCTTGGGTTCTTTTTCTCCCATAGCTATCACCTAAATCCAGAAACACCAACGGTACAACCAAGGCGCGATAATTTCAGTTATTATTTCAGTTATTAGAGAAGAGGATTATCCGGAGAAACACAGATGACCGCAAAGGTTTTCATACATCACTGACCTCATCTAACCAATGTTACTCGCGCAGTAGCCAGACCTCGGGTAGGGTTTGTATGATAGACAGCAGTGGCGTTTTCACACCCCATGTCTGATTCAGGCCTTAACAAAAGTGACATCAAGCTTCTTGTTTACTGCTTGAGTATCACAATGATGATCTGGTTGATGATCGGATTTCGCTCTGATGTTTCGATCATGCGATTTGATGCTTTGAATAGCCTGCTACCCATTCTGCCCCTGTTGACCCAGAACGAAGGTGATTGGGCAGCACTGACTTACCGCTTTGAAATCTTTGGCGGCAGCAGCCTACTGGGTGTCTACGGAATTCTTCCGTTAAGTATTCTATTCGCAAAACTGGGCATTTCAGCGTTCTGGAACCTCAACCTCAGTCTGATGAGTAACGAATTCAAAAAGATCGTGCGAAAGAAAGACTGGTCAAATATCCAGCATCTCCTTACCTACGATACTTCAGAGAAAAATAAGTCCGTTAACGATACGATAGCGCCGCCAGACGATTGTCTGGAACAGGAGTTTTCGGAACTGATTCTGTAAAATCACGGCAAGACGATGACATTCACGAACAAAACAAATGCAGCCTCAACTTGTCCGGTAACGATTGCCATGACGTACTCTGCGAATCTGGATATTCATGTAAAGACACAAGAAGGGATTGCCCAGGTAAGTTACTCTCCGGCCTACGGCAGCCTGGTAGGTTTTATGCTGCCTCCGCAGACTACCGAGATCATCATAGCCAGCAAACTCATATCTTATCCGTTAAGTCTTTACATCAGGCTGGCTGGCGTCCTCGGGATATTCTATCTGGCATTCCGTGCTGTTTCCTGGCGAAGGAACCCGTATTGACACCTGCCGCCTCAACAGGAACCCTCCGGATAATCGGCGGCAAATGGCGCAGGAGAAAAATCACTTTCGCGCCTGACCCCGCTATCAGACCAAGTCCCGATCGAGTCAGGGAGACGCTGTTTAACTGGCTACAAGCTTCAATAACTGACGCACGGTGTCTGGATCTTTACGCCGGGAGTGGCATCCTGGGCATAGAATCTCTATCAAGAGGTGCGCGGGAGGTGACACTGGTCGACCAGTCACTCGCTGCAATCCACCAGATTGAAGCCAATCTGATGAACCTGGATGCTGAAACAAGCACTTTCCATTGCGTTCAAAGTAGAGCTGCAGAATGGCTTGATCATCAGAAAGACACCGGCTGGGATCTTATTTTTCTCGATCCACCATTTGAAAGCAAAGAGCTGGAACTAACCCTGCCTCTCATTGCCATGCGAAGCTTACTAAGGCCAGGTGGATTGGTTTACATCGAATCCGCTGAGCTCATCAGCCAGTCTGAAATACCGCCTTCATGGTCTGTCTACAAAAGCAGCCACGCCGCCGGGGTTCACTATTGCCTCTGTCATCGAACATCCTGACCTTCAAAATAAAACAGAGCGATATTGTCGATTGATCATTTCGATGTCCAAAAGCCTAGTTTCTACAGTTTGGTCATGTATGATTGGCGCCTCTGGGAATTCAATGGGAATTAACAGTGACCACAGTCTTATACTCCGGCACCTTCAACCCAATTCACAATGGACACGCGGACTTGGTCGAACGTGGCGCAGGTCTTTTTGACAAGGTAATCCTTGGAATAGCGACAAGCCCTCAAAAGAACCCGGCGGTATTGGAACTCAGAATTAAACTGGCAAACACCGTGCTGGCTCATCTGGTCAATGTTGAAGTTCGAGGGTATAACTCCTTAACGGTAGATTTCGCAAGAGAGGTGGGTGCGGAGGCAATCCTGAAGGGCATTCGGACCGTGACAGACTTCGAGTTAGAATTTCAAATTCAGAGTATGAATCGGGCAATGCAGCCGGGAATAGAGACTATCTTTCTGGCACCATCAGAAAAGTACTCCCATATTTCATCAACGCTTGTGAGACAGATCGCGGACTACGGCGGCGATGTGAGTCAATTTGTGCATCCCGCCGTCTCAGATGCACTCTCGAGTGGCGAGATATCTTGAGCCTGTTGCTGGTTATTCTCTGATCTTCTCTTTTCGACCGATTCGCCGACAGCCAAGACAACGGACAAATGTCTCTCTGGCTGGCTGTACAACCAACATGTTACCGGCGTCTTTGGCGTTGCCTCCAGCAATTGAAAATGGCAGCGTTACCACGTATGTCGCAGTGCCGAGGGCAACCAGTACCATACCAATTGGTCGAGCAACCAATAAATCTCCTGCCATCGTAAACGCACCCGGGGTTTCTTCAACCTGGGCTGCCTGTAATGTCGTGGGGAACAGCCCAAGGAGGGCAACTAACAAACATGCTTGAATCTGGTTTTTCATAACTTCGATCCCTTATGTCGAATCCAGGCCCTCAATACAGAGCTATTTCTTTAAGAGTTACTTCTAAGTCATTAATAATAAAGCGAATTAGCTTCATTTGTGACTAGATTAAGCTCATTCGGCGTTTTTTACAAACAGTTTCCACAATTAGCGCTGACATCGGGTGCAAAACACTGTTGTGCGTTGGCCTAATCTGATCTCTTTGAGTTTGCGATGACATTGGAGACAGTTGATTCCACCTCGACCATAAACCATCAGCGACTGCTCAAAGTATCCGGGACTGCCATCCTCGCGCACAAAGTCCTTCAGGCTTGTGCCACCTGAACCAATGGCTTCTGTCAGGACGTCCTTAATGGCTCCCACCAGATTTACGTATCTGGATTTTGAAACGCTTCCAGCAGCTCTGTCCGGGCGAATTCCTGACCTGAAAAGCGCCTCGTTGGCGTAAATGTTTCCAACACCAACAACCACTCGATTGTTCATGATGAACACTTTGATTGCGACCCTTCGGCCTCTCGACTGTTCGTACAGATAAGCGGTATCGAAATCAGCTTCGAGTGGTTCCAGACCCAGGAAGTCAATCAACTCGTGCCCCTCCTGCCCGGGTAGCCAGAAGATTGATCCAAAGCGTCGAGGATCCCGGTAACGTAACAGACTATTGTCGTTCAGCAGGATATCGACATGATCGTGCTTCGAAATCTTTGCCGAATGCTTCAGAACCCTCAGACTTCCCGACATACCCAGGTGGATCATTACTCGACCCGTTCCCGTTTCGAGAAACAGATACTTTCCGCGTCGACCCACGCCGGTTATCTGTTGACCCGTCAGTGACTGACTCAGATCGGGCGATATCAGCCAACGGAGTTTTGGTTGTCGAACCAATACCGTTTCGACTCGTCGACCAACGACAAGGGGTGATATTCCTCGTCTGGTCGTTTCAACCTCGGGTAGCTCAGGCATGCTGTATGTTCATGTGTAGGTCGAAAGAGGTTGCATATGATGGTGACATGGGTTGGTTTCATACGATGTTACATATGATGTTACATATGATGTTACATATGAAGTCACCCGTCATCCAGACCACTGCAGTCACCTGGCTGACGGAATTCAGCAATGGTATTTTCGAAATGAGTAAGCTACCTTGGTTACTCTCATGCCGAACGACCATTTTACCAAGATATGAAAACCAAACTCCTCGGCGTCGACACTGGAGGCACATTCACCGACTTTGTCTGTATTAGCGAAGAAGGCCTTCGAGTCCACAAAGCCCTCTCTACGCCTAAAGCGCCACAAGATGCAATTCTGCTCGGAATCGACAAGATGCAATTGACTAGTGACATGGCCGATGGCGATCTAATCATCGTCCACGGCACTACGGTCGCGACGAATGCAACCCTCGAGGGAAAGGGTGTACGAACCGTCTATATTACCAATCGGGGTTTGAAAGACGTCCTTAAGATAGGACGTCAAACCCGTAATCAGCTGTACAATCTCAGACCCGTCGTCATACCAGACCGCTTCGACAGTGAGTTGATGTTGGAAGTGTCTGCCAGAGTCGATGCCAATGGTCGCGAAATATCAGATTTCGGCGCAGATGAACTGACAACTTTAAAATCACGAGTTAAGCAACTCGGCGCACAGTCTGTTGCAATCAACCTGTTGTTTAGTTTCCTGTCATCCAAACATGAAGAGCAACTCGAGGACCTATTCATGGGTGACTACTTCGTTTCGCGCTCATCATCAATTCTGCCTGAATATCGAGAATACGAAAGAGGCATTACCACCTGGCTTAATGCGTGGATCGGTCCGATTATCAGCGACTACATGAAGTCACTCATCAATGAAGTCGCGCCAACACCGCTGGCAATGATACAGTCTTCTGGATTAACCATAGATGCTTCACAAGCAGCCAATCGCGCGGTTAATCTGCTTCTGTCCGGCCCCGCTGGTGGACTCGCTGCTGCTCAGCATTTAGGTAAACATCTACAAAAACGGAATCTGATTACATTTGATATGGGCGGCACCTCGACAGATGTTGCGTTAATCGAGGAACGATTCAAACTCACCAATAACGGTCATGTCGGCGGATACCCGGTTGGCGTACCAATGGCTGATATTCACACAATTGGAGCAGGTGGTGGATCAATTGCTTATGTTGATGAAGGTGGACTGCTCCAGGTCGGTCCACAGTCCGCAGGCGCAAATCCTGGCCCGGCCTGCTATGGACAGGGCGGTACAAAGGCAACCGTCACCGATGCGAACCTGATCCTCGGCAGACTGGGCCCCAACCCGACCCTGGCTGGCGATCTAAAACTTGATCAGCGTAAAGCAGAATCAGCCATGCAGGAAATTGCTGACCAAACAGGCTCAAACATACAGGAAGCTGCCGAGGGTATCATCAGATTAGCGAACGAACATATGAGCCAGGCGCTTCGTGTCATATCCATCCATCGCGGTCATGATCCCAGACAATTTACATTGATATGTTTCGGTGGTGCTGGCGGTCTGCACCTCTGCGACTTGGCAGAGTCCTTGGAAATGCAGTCAGCTGTTGTTCCAATCCATGCTGGTGTTCTGTCAGCATTGGGAATGTTGACCACTAAGCCCGGTAGAGAACTGGTTAAAACCTACCAACACCTTTTAATGAAGGTTGATGATGAGATGCTGTCTCGACTTTTTGCCGACATGGAATCCCAGGCACTGGATGAGCTGGCAAAGGAGAACGTCAGTCGAACACTGCAGATTCGAAGCCTAGACCTGCGATACCAGGGCCAGACCTATACTATTAACATCGCTTACGACGACCTGTCGGCTTGCGAGGCTCGATTTCATGAAGCCCATGAGCAGCAGTATGGGCATCGGCTTGAGTTACCCGTCGAGCTGGTGAACTATCGCATGCATATTGAAGCCGAACAGGATGACGTCATGTTGCCACCCTGGCAGACACTGGAAATCTCAAAACAAACTGAATATGACGAAGCCGGGATGCAGTTGATATCTAGACCTGGTCTGCGGGTGGGACAGCTTTTCCAGGGACCGGCGCTGGTTATTGAAGACCATGCGACGACTTACATTAAGGAAGGTTGGCATGTCACGGTGGATGAGATTGGTAACCTGCTTCTCAGTCAAGTGGCAGGAAGCTAGTCAGTGTAGCATCGGCTCATCCCGGATCTGATGAACCGAGGGGATCTGCAGTCTTTACTTGACCTTTACTTGACCTTTACTTGACCTTTACTTGATCTTTGATTCTTTGTAGACGACGTGCTTACGAACCACAGGATCAAATTTCTTGATCTCCATCTTGTCAGGCATGGTGCGCTTGTTCTTCGTCGTGGTGTAATAGTGACCTGTTCCTGCTGATGACACCAATTTAATCTTTTCTCGCATAAATATTCTCCCCCGCTCTAAACTCTATCACCACGAGCACGTATATCGGCAACGACCTGATCAATACCTTTTTTGTTAATAATTCGCATACCTTTTGCAGATACCCGCAATTTAACAAACCGACTCTCGCTTTCGAGCCAGAATTTGTGGTCGTGCACATTGGGTAAAAATCGACGCCTAGTCTTATTATGGGCGTGAGAAACGTTATTACCAGCAACGGGACGTTTTCCTGTTACCTGACATAGTTTGGACATGTCGAACTGCCTTGATTCAGTATACGCTCTCATACGAAGTTAGTTGAGAACGAGTCATTATTTGCGCTAGCCAATAGCCATACTGCTTTTGGACTGCTTTTGGCTGGCCTTGACAGCCGTGCTTTATACCAGATCAACCAGCCAAGTTCAAACGGATTCCACCCCTTACAGCAGGCCAGATTCTGCGAAGGAAAGCACATCGCAGTCACCCACGATCATGTGATCCAGCACCCTGACATCCACCAGCGACAACGCGGACTTTAGACGATCGGTAATGCGCTGGTCTGCCTGACTGGGTTCTGCCAGGCCGGACGGATGATTATGGGCAAATATCACGGCTGCCGCGTTATGTTGAAGTACCTGTTTCACGACTTCTCTTGGATGAACGCTGGCGCCATCAATTGTGCCAAAAAATAACTCTTCATATCGAATCAGGTGGTTCTGATTATCAAGGTACATACAGGCAAATACTTCTCTCGAATACCCACGTAACTTACTTTGCAGATAGCGCCTTGTTGCACCGGGGTCAGAAATTGCATTGCCTCGCTCGAATCCTTTTTGCAGATACCTTTCAGTGATCTCAATTGCTGCCTTAAGTTGAACAAACTTGGCAGGTCCTATCCCAGGAGTCCTGTTGAGTCGCTGATAATCCGCCTCAAGCAATCCTCGAATGCCTTTAAACTCCTGTATCAACTCATGTGCAAGCTGCAAGACGGACTTACCCTGAGTTCCGGTGCGAAGGAATATTGCGAGTAACTCCACATCGGACAGTGAGCCTGGGCCTTCGTTTATTAACTTCTCCCGGGGCCGGTCGTTTTTCGGCAGGGCGGATAGTGTCATTGGATACTCTGCTTCTTCTACTGAGTGATTTTTGTCCTGCTAAACAGAAGCCCCAGTAGATAAGTGAATAATCACTTACACCTTTTAAGCTTCGGTGGTATGTTACGCATCCAGTCTGCGGTTTCAGATCAATCTGGTCTGTCATCCAGGGACTTTCAATCGTGTAGGTTATGACTGATCTTGTAACAGGTGGCGAAGATATCACATGTCCGATTCTGTAACTGAACAGCCCGTTAAGCAGCTCACCAACAAACGAATTTTGCTGGGGATCACTGGTGGAATTGCCGCTTATAAGGCAGCCGAACTGGTGCGCCGCTTCCAGGATCAAGGTGCTGAGGTCCGCGTAGTGATGACCCATGCCGCAACTGAGTTCATCACACCTCTAACCATGCAAGCTCTATCCGGTTTCCCTGTCCATTTGGATATTCTTGATACCGAGACCGAATCTGTCATGGGCCATATCGAACTGGCACGCTGGGCTGATCTGCTTATCGTGGCCCCGGCGAGCGCAGATTTTATCGCCCGTTACTGTGGCGGCCATGGTAATGACCTCTTAACGACAATCTGTCTGGCAGCGGAATGCCACATTGCTATCGTACCAGCGATGAATCAGGCTATGTGGTCTAACGAACAAACCCAGATCAATATTGAATATCTTCAGCAATCCAAGGTTCATCTATTTGGGCCTGATGAAGGGCAACAAGCTTGTGGTGAAGTGGGATTGGGTCGTTTGCTTGAAGTCGATCAGATCGTTTCGAGCACAGTTGCTATTTTTCCCACTGAAAAACTGTTAGGGAAAAAAGTGGTCATTACCGCAGGACCAACCAGAGAAGCTATCGACCCGGTTCGATATATCACTAACCACAGTTCCGGAAAACAGGGATATGCACTGGCAGAAGCTGCCGTCGATGCAGGAGCTGAAGTGGTGCTTGTGTCAGGACCATCAACTCTATCGCCGCCAGATCGCGTTCGCACCATCGACGTCATCAGCGCCTCCGATATGTTTAGTGCCGTGATGTCAGAGATAGATGATTGCGATATATTTATCGGCGTCGCCGCAGTTGCAGATTTTAGACCGGTATCCAGCGCGAAACATAAGATCAAGAAAGATGGTGCTCCGTCCAATCAGTCTATTTCTATTGAGCTCGTCGAAAATCCGGATATCATTGCCTCCGTGGCATCCAGGAAGAACAAACCGTTTACAGTCGGATTCGCGGCTGAAACTGAAAATCTGCTGGACAACGCCAGGATAAAACTGAAGAAGAAGAATCTGGATATGATTGTAGCAAACGATGTATCGGATACTTCAATTGGTTTTAACAGCGAAGACAATGCATCAACTATTCTTATGTCTGACGAACAGATTTCATTGCCTAAAACATCAAAGCGCAATGTATCTGGCAAAATTATCGACGTCATTGTTGAGAAAGTAAAAAGCAGCCAAGAAAAACCATGAAAGAGTTGCAGGTTAAAATTCTAAGTTCGCTCATCGGCAATGTAGTCCCGCTTCCTGAGTACTCGACTGATGGCAGCGCGGGTTTGGACCTGCGTGCCTGTCTGGAAAATCAATTGTGCCTCAATCCAGGTCATACAGAGTTGATCCCCACTGGCATCGCCATTTACCTCGAAGATCCGCAATATGCCGCACTCATTCTGCCAAGATCCGGACTTGGTCATAAGCACGGTGTTGTGCTCGGAAACCTGGTTGGTCTTATTGATTCAGACTATCAGGGTGAGTTAATGATTTCCTGTTGGAACCGCAGCGATACTGAGTTCACCATTCAACAAGGTGACAGAATTGCTCAACTGATCATTGTTCCAGTTGTACAAACATCCTTTAACATCGTCGATGAGTTTACTCAAACCGATCGAGGCAGCGGTGGTTTCGGTTCGTCGGGTCAAAACTAAGGAATACTAAGTGGCAAAGAAAATAAATAACCCACTGATAAAATTAGGAATGGTACCCCTGGCAAGTGTTAGCAACAAGAACTGGAAAGTGATATTCACCCCGTCTGCTGAGTTGACCAGCGGACAGGTCAGTAATCTTTTTAACTATCTGCTGCCTGGCCTGCTGGCGCTTATCGTCGCTCTTGGCGGTGTCGTTTTTGTTATACTGAAAATCATCAAGAGTTTACGCGCCGACACGACTCAACTCCGTAACCAGATGGCAGACGTTATTAATGATCACTTCATTCCCTCTGACAGTTACCAGTTCCCAGATTTCCTTGAACTCGATACGATTCTAGCCAAGATGGGCAAGAAAGAAGCTGAACAAAAAGAAGTGCCAAAGCTCAAAGTCAAGCCTGTCAAGAAGGCTGATGATGACGCGGAAATGGTTGATATCGAAATGTTGGACGATGAGACTGTCGAAGACGAATTGCCGGAAGACGAGGAGTACGACGTAAAATGTACTCGTCACCTAAATAGCGTAATCAGTGGCTTTGGCGGCAAACCAATCATCGCTTCAAGTGGCCATTTATATATTAAGGAGAAAATGACTGAAGCCGGTGATGAAGCCGGACTTGGTTATATTCAGGGATTGGCAAGATGACATTAAGTCGTGACTCCGCAATGAACGTCGCTAAAGTGTTGACAGAGGCGTTGCCGTATATTCAGCGCTTTACCGGTAAAATCATCGTTATTAAGTACGGTGGTCACGCGATGGTGGAAGAAGCTCTGAAACACGGCTTTGCCCGCGATGTAGTCTTAATGAAGTTGGTTGGGCTCAATCCAGTCATCGTTCATGGCGGTGGTCCGCAAATAGGACAGCTACTTTCAGAACTCAAAATTGAATCAAGTTTCGTTGACGGCATGAGAGTCACCGACAGCAAAACCATGGATGTCGTTCAAATGGTTTTGGGGGGGCTGGTGAACCAAGACATCGTCAGCCTTATCAACAGTAGCGGTGGCAAAGCAGTTGGTCTGACCGGCAAGGACGCGAATCTGATTCGAGCCAGAAAGATGCTGATAGAAAGGTCGACTCCCGAAGTCACGACTCCCGAAATCATCGATATCGGTCATGTTGGCAGTGTCGTCGGTATCAATCGCGACCTGCTGGATATGCTGACCGGAAGCGATATCATCCCGGTCATTGCCCCTATCGGTGTAGGTGATGATGGTGAAACCTACAATATCAATGCCGACCTTGTCGCAGGTCGAATCGCTACGGAACTTCAAGCAGAAAAACTCATGCTGTTGAGTGACGTGCCCGGTTTACAGGACAAGGATGGCGAACTCATCTCTTCATTATCAGCATCACGTGTCGCCGAACTAATCACTAACGAGACCATCACTGGCGGAATGTTACCAAAAATCGATTGCGCACTTGCGGCAGTCAACGGCGGTGTGAATAGCGTCCAGATTATCGATGGTCGTGTTGCCCATGCCGTGTTGTTGGAGCTGCTCACAGACGAGGGCGTGGGTACTATGATATCCAGAGGTGATATCCAAAGATGATACCCAGCGATGATCTCAAGAGACAGTTGACTAATATGACTGCTGAAAATCCACCGAAGCCCAAAGTTTCCCGCAAACAACAGATTCTCCAGGCACTTGCGGAAATGCTGGAGCAGACGCCAGGTGGAAGAATCACAACCGCTGGCCTGGCCAGACAAGTCGGTGTTTCGGAAGCTGCGCTGTATCGACATTTCCCAAGTAAAGCAAAGATGTTCGACGGACTCATTGAATTTATCGAAGATACGGTATTTTCACGAGTTAATATCATCCTTGCAGAAAACGAAAGTACTGAAGTCAGGTGCCACAATACGCTGCATCTCCTTCTCACTTTTACTGAGCGCAACCCAGGGATTACTCGAATACTGACAGGAGATCCGTTGGCCGGAGAATCGGATCGACTGAGGACTCGGGTAGCGCAATTCTTCTATCGATTTGAAACCCAATTGCGACAGATGTTGAGAGAATCGGAGTTAAGAGAAGAAAAACACCCGCGGGTGGACGTCAATATCGCAGCAAATCTCATGCTTGCAGTTATCGAGGGCCGTATCAGTCAGTATGTCAGAAGCGACTTTTCACGGAGTCCTACAATGGGTTGGGATGATCAATGGCAGATCTTGAGACGGAGTATTTTCGAGTAGTCAGCTACTGGCCTCTGCCAGGTGCATCGTAGAGTTAACGAACCCTCTTTATGTCAGCCGTAAATGTCGATTGCAACTTGACCATTTCATCCTGTTTTGTCTTTGTTTCCTTCTCTCTCAGTCGTATTAGATTTTCGATGGTTCGAATCTGACCAATCGATCTTTGGTTATGGAACCCCCAGCCCTTTCAATATCTGCAAGCTGCGACTCCATGGTACGTTTTTGGGATTCCAGTCAGCTCAGGTTTGTCCCACTGGTTTTGATAAATCTTTCAACACTGGCAATTTTGGTATCCCTGGCACGAATGACATTTTCATTGACGTATTTGTAGAGCTCCGCATTCACCTGGGACGCGCACATAGCTAACGGAACACTCGCAACCAAGCACCTTACCGCGCTTATGGTGGTTTGTTGATGAATGCCTGCCCTCATGGCGATCCTGTTCCGTAAGTCGCATAATATGTCCGTATTAAGTCTAGCTCCTGATCAAAATTCGGGCTGGATTCAAGATATTCAATGATATGACTCAAGTTTACGACGCTGACAACCGAAATCCGATAATCTGATTCTATTTCCTGGATCGCAGAAAGCTGACCGGATCCTCTTTCCTGCCTGTCAATTGCGACAAGAACACCCACAGCCCTGGCGGAGGTGTCTGCAAGTAGACCCATCACTTCCCGGATTGCGGTACCTGCCGTAATGACATCATCAACAATGACCACACGACTCGCAAGGTCAGCACCGACGATACGCCCACCTTCACCGTGGGTTTTGACCTCTTTACGATTGAAAGCGTAGGCAGAATTGATGTCAAATTTATCGACAAGTGCGATGCTGGTTGCGGTCACCAGAGGAATACCCTTGTAGGCCGGGCCGAGGAGCAGGTCATATTCCAGACCGGAAGACACCAGCGCCTCGGCATAGAATCCCCCAAGTTGTCGCAGCGTACTGCCGGTATTGAACAAACCTACGTTAAAGAAATAAGGGCTAATACGGCCGGATTTCAATTCAAACTTGCCGAATTGCAGTACCCGATTTGCGATAGCAAACTCAATAAACCGCGTCTGATAATCAGCCAGCATCAGTCAAGTCCCAGTGTAGATCGCTGCAGCTGAATCAGCTCCCCAACCCCCTTCGCCGCCAAAGCCAGCATCTCATCCAGGTCGTTTCTGCTAAACGGTTCTCCCTCAGCAGTACCCTGGACTTCAATGAACTTATCTCCCTCTGCCATGACGACATTCATATCTGTCTCGGCGTTAGAATCTTCCGTATATTCCAGATCAAGGACAGGTTGTCCTTCGACAACTCCAACCGATACCGCTGCAACAAACTGAGAAAACCCGTCCGTCAGGTCCCGACTCGCCAGCGCGTCATACAAGGCTACACAGGCGCCTGTTATAGAAGCCGTACGCGTTCCGCCATCAGCCTGGATGACATCACAGTCCAGTCGAACCGTGTTTTCGCCAAGGTGTTTCAAATCCACACACGCGCGGAGAGATCGACCAATCAACCGTTGAATCTCGACAGTTCGACCCCCTTGCTTACCTCGTGCCGCTTCACGGTCCATTCGCGAATGAGTTGACCTGGGCAACATGCCATATTCCGAAGTAATCCACCCCTGACCTTTGCCTCGAAGAAATGCAGGTACACCCGCGTCGATACTGGCTGTACAAATCACTCTGGTATCGCCAAACGCCACCATCACAGATCCCTCTGCATGTTTTATGAACCCTCGTTCAATATCTACCCCGCGCATCTGATCAAATAGGCGACCACTGGAACGCTGAAAAACCATCGAAAACCTCGTGAAATGAACTAGTTTGCAGAAAACTTCATTATACTGGGCATATGTTTAATTAAAGAAAATATTATGACAAAAAGTATGACCGCATTTGCGCGGTTCGAATCTGGTGCAGTTTCGTGGGAGGTCCGTTCGGTTAACCACCGTTATCTCGATACGACGTTTAAAATACCCGAACGCTTCCGATCACTTGAACCAGAGCTTCGTTCAACCTTGCGTGGTAATTTACATCGCGGCAAGGTCGATTGTTTGCTCCGGATCAACTTCGAAAGTGACAATATGGAATACAAGGTCGACGAGGACAGGCTCAACAAGCTGATCAATGCCATCGACCAGGTAAATACAATTACAGGGAATTCAACTCCGGTCAATCCCTTTGAGTTTCTGCGCTGGCCTGGTGTGATGCTGGAGGTCGAAACAGATCAGTCTGAACTTGAGCAGTGCATCAAACAATCATTCGAGGAAGCGATTTCTTCGGTAATTGGCGTGCGCGAACGTGAAGGCGCTGAACTGGAGCGCATTATTCTCGTCAAATTGAATGAACTTGAGTCGATTGTCCAGGCAGTACGACTGGAATCATCGAAAATCTCCGAAAGACAGAAACGCAAGATTCTCGAAAAACTCGAAGAACTGAAAACCGATATCGACAACAACCGTCTTGAGCAGGAACTAGTTTACCTCGCTCAAAAAAGTGACATCCTGGAAGAACTGGATCGCCTGGATATGCATGTTGAAGAAGTCCGCAACACACTATCTCAAGATGAGGCAATTGGTCGACGCCTGGATTTTCTAATGCAGGAACTCAACCGGGAAGCGAATACGCTTTCATCAAAAGCCGTGGCCGCTAACACTTCCATCCAGGCGGTTGAGCTTAAGGTCATTATCGAACAAATGCGGGAACAGGTGCAGAACATAGAATAATGGCAGATACGAATGCATGTCTTTTTGTAATAGCAGCACCCTCTGGCGCAGGAAAAACCAGCCTGGTCAAGGCACTCGTCGAGCGTTCAGACGATATCGAAGTTGCCGTTTCTCACACCACGAGAGAAAAAAGACCTGATGAACAGGACGGGGTCAATTACCATTTCGTCACGTTGCCAAAATTCAAAGAAATCGAGCAGCGAGACGGATTCATTGAATATGCACAAGTATTCGGCAATCTGTACGGGACCAGTTTAGAGGCTGTTACGCCATTCATAGAAGCTGGAATCAACCTGGTACTTGAGATTGACTGGCAGGGAGCTAAGCAGATTCGACAACGCATGCCGGCTTCTGTGTCCATCTTCATCCTGCCGCCATCGCTTCAATCTTTACGGAACCGCCTTCTTGATCGCGCCCAGGATGATTCCGAAACCATAGAAAAGAGGATGGACCAGGCCATTAGTGAAATGTCCCACTTCGAAGAATTTGACTACCTGGTCGTCAACGACGATTTTGACAGAGCATGTGATCAAATTCGCTCAATTACCCGTGAAGAAGCGCCAGAACTCACTTTAATTCGGCAAAAGCAAAATCTGGCACCGCTATTAGCAGAATTATTGCCCTCAAAACAGCTATGATGTTGTTCTTAAGGTGCTTTTTTCGTTAAACTGCGCGGCTCGATGCGATCACCTGGATTCAATAGGATCACTTTCGATCGCAGCAACTAATACTGGAGAAACTAAATGGCACGAGTGACGGTTGAAGATTGTCTTGAAAATGTTGAGAACCGCTTTGAATTAGTCATGGTGAGCAGCTTTCGAGCACGTCAGATAGCAACCGAAGGCAAAGAACCCATGGTTCCTATTGAAAATGACAAGCCAACTGTTTTAGCGTTACGTGAAATCGCCGAAGGCCATGTGACTGCAAGTATCTTTGATGAACCCGTAAAACCAGAGGAACCAGAAGCATTGATAATCGATGCGCCTCATGATGGATTCGAACAACCCAAACCAGATTTCTAAGCCCGGCCCCGCCTTTTTCTGGAATCTCTTTAGAAGCCGTCATCTCACCCTAGAAGAAACCAGCGATGGATTCTCCTGTGGGAGAACTTCTTGCTAACAATTGATTCATTTACAATCGACCTACGTGAGTACCTCGGTGATGATCAGGTAGAGCAAGTCATCACCGCCTACGGTTTTGCGGAGAGTGCCCATAAGGGGCAAAAACGCAAATCTGGCGAAAAGTACATCAACCACCCACTCGCGGTTGCCGCAATCCTCTCCGAGATGCACATGGATCACCAGTGCCTCATGGCTGCTTTGCTACATGATGTTCTCGAAGACACTGGTGTACCAAAACACATGCTAGCCCAGAAATTCGACGAAGAAGTCGCCGATTTGGTCGATGGTGTTAGCAAACTCAGAAACATGTTTCAGACTCGCGCCGAAGCGCAAGCCGAAAACTTTCAGAAAATGACGCTGGCTATGGCGAAAGACATTCGGGTTATTCTCGTCAAGATCGCCGACCGCCTGCACAACATGAGAACTATTGACTACCTGGAACCGGAAAGGAAAAAGAGGGTAGCCAAAGAAACCCTTGAGATTTACGCACCTATTGCGAATCGTCTAGGTATGAACAATATTAGAATTGAATTCGAGGAATTGGGCTTCAAAGCCTTGTATCCGTTGCGATCCGATATGATCGGCAAAGCGGTAAGAAGGGCAAGGGGGAATCGAAAGGAGGTTGTCAGTAAAGTACTTGCCTCAATTGAGGCCTGCCTGAAGCAAGATTCCCTTGAAGCTGATGTATTCGGTCGAGAAAAGCACCTCTATAGTATCTACGACAAGATGCGCAGTAAACGCAGATCGTTCGCAGAGATCATGGATGTATACGCGTTTCGAATCATTGCCGAATCTGTTGATGACTGCTACCGCATCCTGGGCGCAGTTCACAATCTATACAAACCCGTGGCAGGCAGGTTTAAAGACTACATCGCCATCCCTAAAGCAAATGGATATCAGTCCTTACACACGACCTTGTTCGGTATGCATGGTATCCCTATAGAAATCCAGATTCGCACCTTTGAAATGGAAATGGTGGCCAACAATGGTATTGCCGGACACTGGCTCTATAAGGCCAATGACGAGTCATCTTCCGGAAGCCACAAACGTGCACGTGAGTGGATGAAAGGGCTGCTGGAAATACAGCAGAGCGCGGGTAATTCTCTTGAGTTTATCGAAAATGTCAAAATCGATCTGTTCCCTGATGAGGTTTACGTCTTCTCACCAAGGGGAGATATTTACGACTTTGTGCAGGGTTCCACACCAGTTGATTTTGCCTATGCCGTACACACTGACATCGGAAATACCTGTGTTGCCTGTCGTATCGATCGTCGTTTTGCACCGTTGAGTGCAACCCTTGAAAGTGGTCAGACGATCGAAATAGTTACAGCACCTGGCGCACAGCCCAACCCGGCCTGGCTAAGTTTCGTCATCACCGGGAAGGCTCGAAGCGGTATACGACACGCACTCAAGAACCAACAACTCAATGAGTCCGTTTCATTAGGTCGCCGTTTGCTGGAACGGACACTCAATGTCGAGGATTCCTCAATTGATGACATTGATCCTGATCAGCTTGAGAAGGTATTGACTGACCGAAATCTGACCAGCTTTGATGAACTACTTGAGGCAATCGGTCTCGGCAATCAAATGGCTTACGTGATTACCCGCATCCTGCTGGCCAATAAGGAAGAACTGGTGAGTCAACCACTGTCACAACAGCCTTTTGCCATCATGGGTACTGAAGGACTGGTTGTCACCTACGCAAAATGCTGCAAACCAATACCAGGCGATCCGATTCTCGGACACATCAGCGCGGGAAAGGGCATCGTAATTCACACGGATTCTTGCCGAAACATGCATGATCTGAGAGAAAAACCCGACGAAACCATGTCGGTTCGCTGGGATCCAGAGGTTGACCAGGATTTCTCCGTCGAGCTTAGAATTGAACTCGAGCATGTGAAAGGCATTATTGCAGTACTGGCTTCAACGATTACCAACGCTGATGCGAACGTTGAAAGAATCAACATGGATGAAAGAGACGCTAAACTATCGACAGTCAACATCGTCTTTTCCGTTCGAGATCGGGTTCACCTTGCCCATGTTATTAAGCGACTTCGAACAATCCGCGTTATCAGCAAAATTTTGAGAGCACGAAGTTAATGAAAGAGTTTATTACAACAGACCAGGCACCCGCAGCGATCGGTACTTATTCTCAAGCCGTTCCACATAGGGGTACACTCTACATAAGTGGGCAGATTCCACTCGACCCGGAAACGATGGAGATTGTCGCGGACGATTTCCGGCAACAGATTTCCCAGGTGTTGGACAACCTTGACGCAATTTGCAGAGCAGCTGAAGTATCACTGAATGATGTGATTAAGTTCACCGTGTATCTGACGGAGCTGGACAACTTCCCACTGGTTAACGAGGCAATGCAGACCCGCCTCAGCCAACCGTTTCCCGCCCGTGCTGTTGTTGAAGTCAGTGCGCTTCCAAAGGGAGTGGCTGTGGAAATTGATGCAGTCGTCGATCTCACACCTTGATACCTGAGCCGCTTGATCAGGCACGTGTCGAATCCCTGAAAGGGGTCGGCCCAGCGCTTGCCGGCAAATTGGCACGGATCGGCATTTCAAACCTTCAGGACGTACTGTTTCATCTTCCACTTCGATATGAAGACAGAACCAGAATAACGCCGATCGGTGCAGCACAACTGGGTTCTACTATCGTGATCGAAGGGCAGGTTGTAGCTTGCGAAATCGCCTTCGGGAAACGCCGCAGCCTGCTCGCTTATGTCCAGGATAATACAGGTACGATTGCGCTTCGTTTCTATCATTTCTCAAAGGCACAGCAGAACAATCTTAAAAATGCGCCAAGCATCAGATGTTATGGTGAAGTCAGACGAGGGGCTGCGGGATATGAGATCTACCATCCCGAATATTCGACAAAGCTCGACATGCTTGAAGATCGTCTAACTCCCATCTACCCCGTAACTGAAGGTGTCACGCAACAACGTTACAGAACCATGGTGAAGCAGGTTCTGCAGCTTATGTCGGAGGGCAAGGTACTCCGTAATCTGGGCAGCGAGCATCAACTCCTGAGTAAGGTAGATATCAATACCGCAATAGACCTGGTTCACAATCCATCACCCGAAACAGAACTCTCACAGTTGCAGGAAGGAATTCATCCAGCACAAAAGCGGCTGGCCTTTGAAGAACTCCTGGCACACCATCTGAGTATGCGACTGATTCGGCAGGAAATGCTGAGTCTTCAGGGAATAGCGCTACCAATGCCAGCTTCAACATACAAACAACTGATCACCGAATTCGGCTTTGAGTTAACTAAAGCCCAACTTAAAGTTGCATCAGAGATCTCCCTCGACATGAACAAATCAGTACCGATGTTGCGTCTCTTGCAGGGTGATGTTGGGTCAGGAAAAACCGTTATCGCTGCAATGGCCAGCGTTCACGCATCAGAAAGTCAGTATCAGGCAGCTATCATGGCACCAACTGAGATTCTGGCTGAACAACATTTCATCAATTTCTCGAACTGGCTGAACCCCCTTGGCATCGAAACCGTATGGTTATCCGGTAAAGTCAAAGGCAAAAAAAGAGAAGAACATTTAGGTATTATTGGCAGCGGCAATGCGAGGGTTGTGATCGGCACCCACGCCTTGTTCCAGAACGATGTTGTGTTTAAGAATCTCGGCCTGGTTATTATTGATGAACAGCATCGATTCGGCGTACACCAGAGACTGGCCCTAAGAGAAAAAGGTGAGTACAACGGTGTCTTACCCCATCAGCTTGTAATGACAGCAACACCGATTCCTCGCACACTGACTATGAGCCTTTATGCAGACATGGATTGCTCCGTTATTGATGAGCTACCACCAGGGCGCTCCCCTATTACCACCAGTGTTCTTGCAGATAATCGTCGAGAAGAAGTCATTGATCGAATTGAATCGGCCTGCTCAAGCGGTGCACAGGCATACTGGGTTTGCACCTTGATTGACGATTCAGAAGTTATTCAGTGCCAGGCAGCTGAGTCAACTGCAGAGCAACTCACTTCACTGTTACCGGAAATAGAGATCGGGCTGATTCACGGCAGAATGTCCGCCAACGATAAGACAAAGGTGATGAGCGAGTTTAAAATGGGGAGTATCGACCTCCTGGTCGCTACAACCGTTATTGAAGTCGGTGTAGACGTTCCGAATGCCAGCCTGATGGTAATTGAGAATCCTGAACGACTCGGTCTGGCTCAACTACACCAACTTCGAGGCAGGATCGGTCGAGGCAGTACTAAGAGTTTTTGTGTCCTCCTATACCATCCGCCACTGGGTGAACTGTCGAAACAACGACTCAACGTGATGCGTGAAAGTCAGGATGGATTCTTCATCGCAGAGCAGGACCTGCAGATTCGTGGTCCTGGTGAACTATTCGGTAGTCGTCAATCAGGTGCCATGCAATTCAAACTGGCCGATCTGCTGAGAGACAATCATATGCTAAAGGATGTTCGGCTTCTGGCAGATGACCTACTAGCCAGCGACAGAACCACAGCCTTTGCAATCATGGATAGATGGCTGACGATGCCGGAAAAACTGAGTCAGGTCTAAGCGAGATCAACTACAATGATCCGGGTAGGGCTTAGGCAGGATCTGGTGCTTCAAAGACGTCCTGATCGAATTTGCCTTCGCTCTTGGCAACAATCGTCGAAACCGTACCATCTCCCACGACATTGACGGCGGTTCGCATCATATCGAGTAGCCTGTCGACGCCTATAATCAGGGCAATTCCTTCCACAGGAAGACCCACTTGCTGCAGTACCATCGCCAGAGTAATTAGACCAACTCCCGGTACGCCAGCCGTACCGATTGAAGCGAGTGTCGCCGTCAGAATCACCATCAAATATCCCGAAAGTCCAATGTCGACATTAAACGCCTGTGCAATGAAGACCGTTGCAACACCTTGCATGATAGCTGTTCCATCCATGTTGATGGTTGCACCGAGTGGTACAGTGAAAGATGCCACTTCGTTTCGAACACCCAACCTGTGCTCTACTGTCCTAAGGGTGACAGGTAAGGTAGCGTTGCTTGATGATGTACTAAAAGCATAAGCCATCACCGGACTCATACGCTTTAAGAATGCGATTGGACTCAGTCGACCCAAAATCCGGATCATGGAACCGTAAGTCAGCATAAGATGCAGAACCAGCACGCCTGCTACACAAAGAAAGTACTTGATAAGATCGGCAATCGTGGAAAAACCCATATTGGAGAACAGACTGACCAAAAGACAAAATACACCAAAGGGTGCGACGGACATCAACATCATGACCATATTCATGATAACTTCATTCCAATCTTCCATTTGCGACTTGACCCGCAGACCGGCTTCGCCACAGCGAGTAATGGCCACTCCCACCAGGATTGCAAATACAATTACCTGAAGCATATTGCCTTCGGCCATCGCCTTAATAGGATTGTTGGGAAATATATTGATTATAACGTCTTTAAGCGATGGACTTTCCTTGGCTACAAACTGAGAGGTTGAATCCAGATTGATTCCCACCCCGGGTTGCACAAGAGTTGCGACGAAAAGGGCAAGGGAAATCGCGATAGCGGTGGTAATTAGATAGAGGGTAATTGTCTTGATGCCAATTCGACCCATGCTGGAGCCACTCCCGAGATTACTTGAGCCACAAACGAGTGACACAAAAACCAGGGGAACAACCAGGAGTTTCAGGCTGATGACAAAAACTTTGCCGCCGATATCGAATAACCCTTCGATAAGATATACCCGAAGCAAATTGGTCTCGGATAGTTCCATGGCGTAGAACATCGATCCCAGCAAGATACCGAGGCCCATACCAATGAGGATATTTCGGGTGAGGTTACTCTGGTCCATGTGGCTACCTTCTCATTATTCTTATTACGAGCTATTCGAACTACATCTCTACCATCTCAAAATCTGATTTACTCACCCCGCAGTCAGGGCAGACCCAATCCTCTGAGACATCCTCCCAGGATGTACCAGGTGCAATACCTTCAGACTCAAGTCCCTCGCCTTCATCATAAATAAAGCCACAAACAATGCACTGCCATTTTCTCATTGATCTCTAAACCACTAACTTCCCGTACGACTTCTCGTGTCTTCTCACGAACTACCACAACTTCGGAACCCTATTAGGAGATTGAAGGGTCGGCGAAGCCACGTATACTAACTGATTTGCACAATACGGGATAGAAGTGGCAGATCTGTTTACAACCTATACAAAGCTTTTGGACAGGTGCCGACGATTCGCATCGGACAGATACCAGAAGCTCTTGAACGGCTACCAACTGCTTACCCAGCTCTATCCCAAAATACCGCACTTCATCACCCTGGCTCGACTCGACAAACCGATCGGAATTTATCTGTTGTTATGGCCAACCATGTGGGGTCTCTGGTTCGCGGCTGAAGGGTTTCCCGGTTGGCATTTATTTCTCGTGTTTACTCTGGGTACTGTTCTAACGCGATCAGCGGGCTGCATTGTGAATGATATCGCGGACCGAGATCTCGATATCAGTGTAAAACGAACTGCCTCCCGACCATTGGCTCAAGGATATCTCTCTGTGCCTGAAGCCATAATATTTGCAGCAATCCTGATGTTTCTGTCTTTGATTCTGGTTCTCACCACGAACCTCCTGACGCTTGTTCTCGCATTCATCGCGACGATCATAGCGGCCATCTATCCCTGGATGAAACGATTCACTTACCTGCCTCAGGTCGTATTGGGCGTCGCTTTCTCTTTTGGTATCCCAATGGCTTTTGCTGCAATCAGAAACGAAATTCCTAACCTGGCATGGTTGCTGACCATCGCCAATGTCATCTGGACGGTGGGTTACGATACTGAGTACGCCATGGTCGATCGCGACGATGATCTTAAGATAGGCACTAAATCCACAGCGATCCTGTTTGCGGATATGGATAAGCTGATGATTGGTATCCTGCAATTCACCTTTATCGGCTCGATGTACATTGTCGAACGACAGATTGAGCTCAGCTGGCCCTACTATATTGGCCTTGCAGTTGCCTCCGGGTTACTGATTTATCAGCAGTTTCTAATCGCCGATCGTGATCGCGCCAATTGCTTCGAGGCCTTTCTAAATAACCACTGGGTTGGTTTGGCAATTTTTATAGGAATTTTTGTCCATTTCCTGCTAACGCCGATAGCTGGCTGAAAACAAGATGAATATCGCTTGATTATCCTTACAGATATACATTACTATGGCCATCTATCAATAGTAACTACCTTAGTAGTTACTATTTTTTAACCCCCAGGAAAAGGCCAGGTCAGTGTTAGCAGAAAGAACAACTCAATTGATGCAGAAACTGGGATTCACAGGTTATGAGGCAAAAGCCTACCTGGGATTGCTGGCTTGCCAGCCCGCCAGTGCTTATGAAGTAGCAAAAAAGTCAACCATCCCTACCTCCAAGATCTACGAAACAATCAACAAGCTCATTGTCAAAGGCGTTGTTCAGCCAACCACGTCCGCCGATGAACAGATTCAATCATATGTCGCTCTTAATCCCGGTGATTTTCTACAACAGGTCCGTGAAACCACATTCTCACAAACCAATGAATTGCAGCCACTCCTTGACGCAGTGAATAAGACACCAGACGGGGATTTCATCTGGCCTCTGTCAGACCACGATCAGGTAGTTACAAAGTCTCATGAAATTATCCGTCAGGCCAGAAACTCCATATTGATTTCCTGTTGGGCAGAAGAACTCAAATGGCTAACCGAAGATCTTCGGAATGCAGAATCTCAAGGTAAAAAAATCGCCTTGGTTCACTTTGGTGCACCCACACAGACTATCGGCGCGACCTATCACCATCCCGTTGAAAAAACCCTGTACCAGGAAAAGGGTGGCCGGGGGTTGAATCTGGTCGCCGATAACACGGTGTTAATAGCCAGTTACAGGCAAGATGGCTCGGTTGATGGTGCATGGTCCAGGAGCCAGTCATTTGTCACAGTTACTGAGGACTACATAAAACATGATGTCTACATCACCAAGGTGACACGATTCCTAAACCAGGAAATGCTTGCTCGATTCGGGGCAGGCTATGAAAAGCTGAGAGATGTATTTGATGCTGACGCTTAAGGAGAATCTCTAATGTATGCCTGTTCAATCAATGGTCTGATGTGTTCGGCCGAGGATGCAACCCTTTCAGTTGCAGATCACGGTTTACTCTATGGTGATGGCGTTTTCGAAGGCTTACGATTTTATCAAAAGCAGGTCTTTAGACTCTATCAGCATCTTGTACGACTGCAGGATTCTGCCAAAGCAATAAATCTTGAGTTACCAATCTCAACTGACGAAATCGTCAGATCGATTAAAGAAGTCATTGAGGCTTCCGGTTTATCCGATGGATACATCCGATTGCTGGTAACACGAGGCGAGGGAGCCATGGGTTTGGATCCAGGTAACTGTGTCAATCCCAAAGCAATCATTATCGTTGACGAACTTGCCATGGTGGCACCGAAAGCCAGATTGCATGGCGTCAACGTGATCATCGCGTCGATTCGCAGACTGTCCGTTGATCAGCTGGACCCTCGCATAAAAAGCCTAAACTACCTCAATCAGATCCTGGCCAAGCAGGAAGCCAATATCGCCGGTGCAGATGAAGCAATACTCCTGAACCAGTCCGGACGCATCGCCGAAGGCACTGCAGATAATGTCTTTGTCGTCAGGGACAACCAGCTGTTAACTCCCCCTGTTTCAGAAGGTGCACTGGATGGCGTTACCCGTTCGGTTGTCATGGATCTCGCACGGGGTCTTGGCATCCACTGCAGCGAGGCTCTCCTGGCAAGTTATGATCTTTTTACAGCGGATGAATGTTTCCTGACCGGTACTGGTGCTGAGCTGATTCCGGTGGCTTCAATCTCTGGTCGAGAACTACCACCAGAGAGACCCGTCTATTCACGCCTGGCAGGTGCATTTAGGAATTTGGTCTACAACCCGGAAATCGAATCGAACAGCGTACTGATGACCGGCTAGTTCCGTCCCGCCTTATCAGGTGAAATCACCAATCCTCTTGTTGGTACCGAACTCACTCCCGTATAGGAGGCTCGCAAGCAACGCTGTACAAGCCCTTGCCGGACGAGAGCCAACAAAATGTCTGATCCCAACGTGATAGAATCCGGGCTTTTAAAACAGATCTGGGTATGTGTCAAAGGTTACGGTCACTTAATGCATGAATAAAGTCATAGATCTGTTCGATCGCCTCTCTGATATGGTTGGCAACCTCATCGCACCGATTACTATCATTATGATGGTTCTCACCTGTATTGTGGTTTTTGTACGTTATTTGCTGAATGCGGGAGCCATCCCAATTCAGGAAACCGTCGTCTATCTTCATGGCAGTGTTTTCATGCTTGGCATTGCCTATACACTCAAACAATCTGCCCATGTCCGTGTCGACATCCTTTACAGCAGGTTCTCTCCCAGGAAACAGGCACTTGTAAACCTGTTTGGAACAACTGTTTTTCTGATCCCTTTTTCGATATTTCTTCTTTGGACCAGCCTGGATTTTGTATCGTTATCCTGGTCTCTTAATGAATCATCGGCGGAACCAGGCGGTCTGCCTTTTGTCTACCTCCTGAAAACCCTGATTCCGATCATGCCGGTATTGCTCCTGGCGCAGGGAATCGCTGAGATAATGAGAAACTTAAGCTATCTGCGACATGGTGATTCCTAGATGGCCGAGTACGCCGCGCTGCTTATGTTTGCCGCTGTTTTTCTATTTCTGCTGCTGGGCTATCCGGTCGCCCTGACACTGGGGGGAACAGCACTTCTCGCTGCCCTCATCGGAATCATTACCGATACATTTGAACCCAGTTTTCTTCTCGCAGCACCAAATCGACTGTTTGGCATAATTACGAACCAGACGTTGATTGCTGTGCCTTTGTTTATACTGATGGGTGTCATTTTGGAGCGATCACGGACCGCAGAGCGCCTGTTGGACGCCATGAGCCGTCTGTTTGGATCTCTACCCGGTGGTCTTGGAATCTCAGTGACCGTCGTCGGGATGCTGATGGCTGCAAGCACCGGTATTGTAGGTGCAACCGTGGTGACCATGGGGCTCATGTCACTACCCAGCATGTTAAAGGCAAACTACAACCCGGCACTTGCCACTGGCACTATCTGCGCCACAGGAACCCTGGGTCAGATCATTCCACCATCGATCGCTCTGGTTCTATTGGGTGACGTCCTGTCCAACGCCTATCAGCAGGCGCAACTCAATCAGGGGATCTTTAATCCAAAAACCGTATCAGTCGGTGACCTTTTCGCTGGTGCTGTATTGCCCGGTCTGGTCCTGGTGGGCATGTACCTGATGTATGTGATTTCAATTGCCATACTCAAGCCTGAACAGGCACCGGCGATTAAAGAGCATTCACCGGTATCGCCCGGTGAATTGGTGACAAGTATTATACCGCCTCTTTTGCTGATTGCCGCGGTTCTGGGATCTATCCTGACCGGCATCGCCACTCCCACCGAGGCCGCAGGTGTAGGAGCACTGGGCGCCTTATTAATCGCACTGATAAACCGTTCGCTGAATTTTGCTCAACTGATGGAAGTTGGTAAGTCCACCACGACAACAACTTCCATGGTGTTTTTTATCTTGATTGGCGCATCAGTATTCTCACTCGTGTTTCGAGGTTTCGGTGGTGATGAACTGGTACGCAGTTTGTTTACTCAAATGGCCGGCGGCGTTCTGGCGGCAACCATAGTCGTCATGATCGTGGTCTTCCTGCTGGGGTTTATTCTCGACTTCATTGAAATAACGTTTGTTGTTGTGCCTATCGTCGGGCCTGTCCTGCTGGGAATGGGGCTCGACCCGGTCTGGCTGGGGATCATGATAGCAATTAACCTGCAAACGTCCTTCCTCACGCCGCCATTTGGATTCGCGTTATTCTATCTTCGTGGCGTGGCGCCTGTTGATATCGACACCTGGGATATCTACAAGGGAGTGGTCCCGTTTATCGTCATGCAACTGATGATGCTGCTACTCCTGGCCTGGCAGCCAAAACTGGCAACATGGTTACCCTCCATCCTGTTTAATTAACCGCTCGGCCCGGGCATTAATATACGCTCTTTCCGAGATCTCCGAATAGCTGACCACGCCATCTCGATAGTTGATGTAACTTTCATATATTCTCCGAGCAAGATCATCGTCCCCTGGAATTTCAGCGATCATCTCTTCTGATATCTGGTACAGCCTGGTGAGAACATCGTCGGGCAACCTCTTCAGTTCAACATTGTGCTCGTCCACCAGCTCACGCAGTGCGGCATTGTTTCTGGCTGTATATTCAGCGAGAAGGTCGCCATTCATGGCTCTTGAAGCGACACGAATAATTTCCTGAAGATCTTCTGGCAGGTCATCAAACTCCTCCTTATTAACAATCACTTCAAGAGCGGGTCCGGGCTCCTGCCAGCCCGGGTAATAATAATATCTGGCAACCTGGTGCAAACCGAAGGTCAAATCATTGTAGGGGCCTACCCACTCTGTCGCATCAATGACGCCGGTCTGCAAACTGGTGAATATTTCCGGACCCGGCAGATTAACGGCAGTACCGCCGGCCCTTTCAAATACTTCACCACCGAGACCAGGAATTCTCATTTTCATCCCTTTGATATCATCAAGGCTGTTGATCTCCTTGTTAAACCAACCTGCCATCTGTACACCAGTATTTCCACCGGCAATCGGCACCAGATCGTATTTCGCGTAAAGTTCCTCCCAAAGCGCCATGCCACCACCGTGAAAGAGCCAGCCGTTCATTTCCTGAGCTGTCAGCCCAAATGGGACCGCAGTAAAGAACTGGGCTTCCGGTACCTTGCCCTTCCAATAATAGGCTGCGCCGTGTCCCATCTCGACGGTACCGAGAGAGACCGCTTCAAAAACACCAAAAGCCGGTACTATTTCACCCGCACCATATACCGTAATCTGCATTCGACCTTTGCTCATCTTATTGACCATGGCAGCAAGGTTCTCAGGTGCAACCCCCATTCCGGGAAAATTTTTGTTCCAGGTCGTGACCATTCGCCACTTGTACACCTTCTGTTCATCAGCGGTCGTTTCTTTATCTGCTTTCGAATTGTTGCCACCACCGCAGCCGGCCAACAGTGACGTAATCAGGATCGTGATCAGTACTCGACTTAACATATCTTTTCCTCTTAATTTCTCTCGGATATTTACAGTGGCTTTAGATTGGCGTAACTAACCATCAACCACTTACTACCCTCGGTGCTAAAATTCACCTGAACCCTGGCCTGCTTCCCTTCACCTTCGTAGTTAAGTACGACACCATCACCAAATTTTGTGTGGCTGACTCGCTGACCCAACTTAAGGTTGGTACCTTCGATCTCACCGCGAATCGTGTTTCTTTTCTGATGCTGTATGCTACGTGCCGGTTTGGTTACGACACTGCTGAGCCTCACTTCCTGCACCAGATTATCCGGTATCTCAGTGACAAAACGGGAAACACGGTTATATGTCTCTGAACCATTGATCCTTCGAGACTCGGCATAGGTCATATACAGTTGCTTCATAGCCCGCGTAATACCAACGTAACATAAGCGCCTCTCTTCCTCTAAACGACCGGGTTCTTCGATGGACATCATATGAGGGAAAAGGCCTTCCTCCATACCAGTGAGAAATACCAGAGGAAATTCCAGTCCCTTGGCACTGTGCAGCGTCATCATCTGCACACAGTCCTGGTGCGGATCACCCTGACCCTCTCCTGCTTCAAGCGCAGCATGACTCAGGAATTCATCAAGCAGACTCTGTGGCTCAGCATTTTCGCCATCGACAGCAGCGTCGAATGTGAATTCATTTTCCGGATCGAAGGTTCCGGCTGCCGTAATCATTTCCTGGAGATTTTCCAGCCTGGCCTGGCCTCGCTCGCCTCTCTCTTTCTCGTAGTAAGTTTTGAGTCCTGTCTGCTCAATCACGATTTCACACAATCCTGCCAGATCACTATCCTGCGTGGCTTCATCCATGGTTTCAATCAGCTGTAAAAACTTCTGAATAGCACCGCGGGCTCTATTGGTCATACCTGTCCCGTTTGAAAGCCGTTCAGCTGCTTGCCATAGAGAGCTGTCGCTTGCACGCGCCGATTGGCGAATTTCGTCGACAGTTTTACTTCCTATACCCCGAGTTGGTGTGTTTACGACTCTCTCGAACGACGCATCCGCATCGCGATGACTAATCAGTCGCATATAGGCAAGTACATTCCTTACTTCTGCTCGCTCGAAAAATCGTTGTCCGCCATAAATCCGATACGGAATCTGCGATCTCAGAAAGGCTTCTTCCAGGACCCTTGACTGCGCATTGGAGCGATACAGAATGGCTGATTCCTGATAGTTATTACCTTGCCCGGACCAGTCTTTTATCCTTGAGACGATATAGCGAGCTTCATCAATCTCATTGAAAGCCGCATAAAGACTAATCGGTTCGCCATCTTTGCTATCGGTCCACAGTTCTTTTCCAAGACGACCTGCATTCTGATCAATGAGACCATTTGCCGCTTTTAAGATAGTGCCCGTGGATCGATAATTCTGCTCCAGACGAATGACCTCACTGTTCGGAAAATCCTTTCCAAACTTTTGGATATTCTCGATTTTGGCTCCACGCCAACCGTAGATGGACTGATCATCGTCTCCAACAACCAGGATATTGTCTCTGTCACCAGCCAACACCCTGAGCCAGGCATATTGAATCGTATTGGTATCTTGAAATTCATCGACTAATAGGTAACTGAATCTCTTTCGGTAGTGTTTCAGCAATCGTGGATTATTCAACCAGAGCTCGTGCGCTCGCAACAGCATTTCGGCAAAATCAACCATGCCACCACGCTGGCAGGCATCTTCATAAGCCCTGTAAATCTCAAGATGTGTTTTTACGTACAGGTCACCATAGTCCTCTATATTATGAGGTCTTAGACCTTCATCTTTTTTCCCGTTGATGTACCAGGCAGCCTGCCTCGCAGGCCACTTCTTTTCATCCAGATCAAGACTATTGATAATGCGCTTTACAAGGCGCAACTGATCGTCAGCATCCAAAATCTGAAAATTCTGTGGCAGTTTGGCTTCTTGCCAATGAGTCCGGAGAAGCCGATGCGCAATTCCATGGAAGGTTCCAACCCACATTCCTCTTATCGGCATTGCCAGCAATGTCTCAATTCTGGCTCTCATCTCTGCCGCGGCTTTATTGGTGAAGGTCACCGCCAGGATGCTAAAGGGTGAAACATCTTCAGTTTGGATCAACCAGGCGATGCGATGAGTCAGTACGCGAGTCTTACCGCTGCCGGCGCCCGCCAGAATCAGATAACTGCCCATGGGGGCCGCCACTGCCTTTCTCTGGGGATCGTTGAGTGAATCCAGGATATGAGAAACGTCCATGGGCTATGAGCTATTCGATGGTGATGGATTGTTTCGGGTAGTGTAGTTCTTTAACCCCCCTTCTCATATTGATTTAGCTAAGTTTTTTGGTCGGAAATCTAAGGTTCATAGTGATCCATCGGAACAACGTTTGAAACAGGTCATTCAAGCTGTCTCACGATTTTTTGAGATGATGATGTGACGAAGCGCGCCTGTTCTTCCCGGCTTCACAGTCATTACCTAGAACGGTTTAAATTGGCAGGGGAAAAAAAATTAACAATCTCTGCGATAATAAAACCACAAACTACACCTGCAGTGTTTGCAAGTATATCTAACCATTCTCCATGACGATTTACGTACGGTTGCAATAATTCAATCGCACCACCGCAGGCTACGAAAAACAAACCTAATGGTATCCATCTATTTGGTTTACGTAATGCTGTTGGTAACGCCAATATCGCATAAGCTATTACATGGTGGGTCTTATCAGTTCCTGGTAATGATGGTAATTCAACTAGTGGCCAGAAAGATAAAATCGTTATGACTACAAGAGTAAATAGTGTGAAAGCAAGCCAGTTGGTTCTTATTAAGGCTAGTAAACTACTCATTCAAATTGGTCCTTATTTCTTCTGGGTATCACAGTGCTTCCAAAGAAGTTGTAAGAAAAGAACATCGTCAAAATAAAGAGATACTGTGTACGTCGTCAGCCCATATGGGACCACTAGCACTAAATTCTAAGAGACACTATTCTGCTCATTGTTGCTCCAGTCTATCCTGCTAATCTCAGGTTTTGTACCTTTCTCTGGTTCATGGTGCGAGACTTAGTGATCGCACGTTGATCCAATATTATTTCTTTATGTCCACGATACACATCAGCCGGTGGCACATTATCTAACGACTCGTGCGCTCATGGTTGTGCTATCCCCCTTGAAACTCCGTTAGCGAAAAGACACTGAACCTGTCTATCTTCTGTCGACCCTTTAGATCAGACAATTCCACTAGGAATGCACATTCAACTACCTGCCCGCCAAGCCTTTCCACCAGTTCCGCCGCAGCAGACACGGTGCCTCCGGTGGCAATCAAGTCATCAATGATGAGGACGCTTTCTCCGGACTCTATGGCGTCTTGATGAATCTCCAAGGTATCAGTGCCGTACTCCAGGTCGTAATCTGCGCTGATCGTCTTGTAGGGTAGTTTACCTTTCTTGCGGACTGGAACCAAACCGACCTCAAGCCTGTACGCAAGCACCGATCCAAACAGAAATCCCCTCGCATCTATGGCGGCGATTTTGTCAATTCCCATACTCGTGTAGCGCTCGTAGAATAGATCTATCGCCTGCCTGAAGGAGGAGGGGTCCTGCAGTATTGTGGTGATATCTCTGAACATGACCCCCTCTATGGGCCAGTTGGGAACCGTTCTGATCTTGTCTGCTAGATTCATAATTTGTCCCGCTCGAATTAAAAGATCACTATAAGCAATACTAAAGTGTTGTGACTTTGGGGATGACGTTCAGGAGAAGACTCTTGACGTTGTCGGCATTTTCTTCGAACACTTTCAGAATTTCATCCCATGATACCGGTGCTTCATCCTCCTTCCAACAATCATAGTCCGTCGACATGGCCACCACTGCATAGGGGATGCCCATCTCATTACTTAGCATCGCCTCCGGTGCGATCGACATATTGATTACGTCTGCGCCCCAGATGCGAAACATGTTGGATTCAGCGCGGGTGGAGAATCTCGGGCCTTCTATGGTTATCACTGTGCCGCCGTGATGAGTCACATATCCTAGTCCTTCGGCCTCTTCGATGAGGAGTTGCCTCAATGGGCCATCGAATGGATCTGCCATTGCAGTATGGCCGATTTCTTCGGTAAAAGACTCCTTGAAGGTGATCTTTCTGTGGCGAGTGAAGTCGATGAATTGATCTACAATCACCAGATGTCCCCGGCCGATCTCCTCTCTCAGGCTGCCGCAGGCAGTAGTAGCAATGATATGGGATACGCCCTGTTGGTACAGAGCGTGGACATTAGCCCGGTTGTTGACTTCCGTTGGACTCAGGTGGTGATCTTTGCCATGTCTGGCCAGTAGACGAACTTCCATGCCGTTGATTTCACCACAGGTTAACGCCGACGAGGGATCCCCGTAGGGAGTCTCGACGTTCATTTCCTCTGCATCGATCAGTATCTGTGGATCGTCCAACCCTGATCCGCCGATGATTCCAACTCTTGGCATTAACACGACTCCGGTTATTCCCAATCTGTGTATTTAGTGTCCGTCGTCAAACAAATGGAACAGATGTAGTGGCACACTAAATTTGGCCACCTAATAAGAGGTGATAGTATCATCTCGTTACAATCAGGTCGCAACAAGTCGTATCAACCCCTTGTGACTTCCTCTAATAGGAAAAATCAGGTGAAATTTTTAGAGTAGTTTTAACCGGGATTAATTTTTAGTGAATTTTAAAACCTCCGCAGAATGCAAGGTTCAAACGAAAGTTCGTTTAAATTTACTCCACCGTTACGGATTTAGCTAAATTGCGCGGCTGATCAACATCTGTGCCTTTTAGAACAGCAACATGATAGCTCAATAACTGCATCGGCACGGTGTAGATGATTGGTGAAACAACTGGGTGACAGGCAGGCATCAGAATCAGTTTTGATTCCTTATCTTCAGCGAACTGCTTTTCATCGCCAAAGACAATGAGTTGGCCGCCACGGGCTCTGACTTCCTCTAGGTTCGACCTGACCTTATCAAACAGTTCATGGCTGGGAGCAACCGCAACCACAGGCATACTGTCGTCGACAAGGGCCAGGGGGCCGTGCTTTAGCTCTCCCGCAGGATAGCCTTCAGCATGTATATAGGAGATTTCCTTTAACTTAAGTGCTCCTTCCATTGCCACAGGGTAGTGAGTGCCACGGCCCAGAAATAACGCATGTTGTTTTTCGACGAAGAGTTCAGCCAGTTCGGCTATCTGGTCTTCTGCGCCTAAAACGCGGCTGATGAGATCTGGCACGGTACCAAGTGCCTGCACGATATCTTTCTCTTCTTCTGCCGATAATCTTGCCTGTTTGCCAATAGCCAGAACCAACATCAGCAGATCAGCCAACTGGGTCGTGAATGCTTTAGTTGAGGCCACACAGATTTCCGGTCCCGCCTTTATCATCAGACTCAGGTCAGATTCCCGCACCAGCGAACTGTTGGCTACGTTGCACAGGCAAAGACTCGCCAAATAGTCCTTGTCAACCGCATCCCTCAGAGCAGCCAGTGTATCAGCGGTTTCTCCAGACTGAGAAATCGTAATCAGAAGAGTACCTTCAATATTCGCCACACGCCGATATCGAAACTCACTGGCGATTTCGACACTGCAGGGAATACCAGCCAATTGTCCAAACCAGTATTGTGCAACCAGTCCGGTATAATAACTGCTGCCGCAGGCGACGATCTGAATCGCCCTGGTGTTGCAAAAAATATCCCCGGCATCTACACCAAATGCATTGACAAGTACCTGACTATCCGTGACCCGACCTTCCAGGGTCGCCCGAATTGCCTCCGGTTGCTCGTGTATCTCTTTCAGCATGAAGTGACGATATTCACCCTTGTCAACAGCATCGGCGCCGCGGTCCAGACGCACCGCGCGACTATCGACAGATTCTCTGTTTAGACCGAAGATGGAAACTTCCTCGGCGGACACTTCAACCACCTCACCCTCTTCGAGAAAGATGAATCTATCGGTAACTGGTCGTAGTGCCTGTGGATCTGAAGCGACAAAATTCTCACCAATACCCAGCCCAATGACCAGAGGACTGCCGACGCGAGCCGCGATAATATTGTCCGGGAAATCACGATGGATGGCTGCTATCGCATATGCACCATCAAGTTTTTCAAGCGCCTGAGTCACGCCTGCACGAAAATCTCCACAGCGCGAAACCTCATGGTGAATCATGTGAGCGATCACTTCCGTGTCTGTATCAGACTCAAAGTCATAGCCCAGCTGTATGAGTTCTCGTTTGAGAATTTCATGATTCTCAATGATACCGTTGTGTACCACTGCTACCTGATCACCGGATGCATGTGGATGCGCATTGGATTCGGTCGGCTTACCATGCGTCGCCCATCTGGTATGAGCAATCCCTACATTGCCATTCAACTGAGCCTGCTGCCGAGCCTGTTTCAATTCAGCGACTTTCCCAACTCGACGCAACCGCCTAATTTCATTCTCAGTATCAAACAACGCCAGACCCGCAGAATCATAGCCACGATATTCCAGTCGCTGTAGTCCTTCGATCAGTATCCCGCCAACTGCGCGATGAGTGGCGGCGCCCACAATGCCACACATTATTTGCTCCGGGGTCCCTTCCAGTGACGTAGATTTTTCTGTCGGCCTCGCGCTATCGCCAGAGATTTATCCGAAACCTCTTTGGTTATGGTAGATCCCGCTGCTATTGTGGACCCTTCCCCGATCGTCACCGGTGCTACCAGCGCTGTATTCGAACCAACAAACACATTGTCGCCAATTTCAGTCACATGCTTATTGACGCCATCATAGTTACAGGTGATCGTTCCTGCCCCGATATTGACCTCTTCGCCGATAACAGAATCACCAAGATAGGTTAAGTGGCTGGATTTAGTCCCCCTGCCAAGTGTGGATTTCTTGATTTCAACGAAATTTCCGACAGCAACCTTATCTTCGAGTATTGTCCCGGGTCTGATTCGTGCAAAGGGTCCAACAGAACAATCATTCTCAATGACCGCACCATCGATAATAGTGTTGGGCTTAATTACCGCATTGTTGCCAATCTGGCTATCCCGGATGTGACAATTCGCACCAACCTGAACATTGTCGCCAAGTGAAACGTCATTTTCGAATATGCAGTTCACATCAATAGAAACATCCTGACCGGTCAGAAGTTTCCCACGCAGGGTAACCCGATTCGGATCGACAAAATGCACTCCCTGATCCATCAGTCCCCGGACTGTCATTTGCTGGTAGTGCCGTTCAGCGCTGGCCAGCTGTGCAAAAGTATTAATACCCTGCACTTCCTGGTGATCTTGTGTTTTTACCCCTCTGACGATCGCGCCCAGTTGATTGGCGATTTTGACAATGTCAGTTAACAGGTACTCTTCCTGATCATTATCTGTCTCAATGTGAGGAAGCCACTCCTGCAGTTGCCTGGCACTCGCCACCATGACACCCGTGTTAATTTCTCGAATACCTCTTTGTTCCTTGTTCGCATCACGCTCTTCGACAATAGCAATGATTTGCTGACCGTTTCGGATAATTCGACCGTAGTTAGAGGGTTCAGGCTGGTCGACCGTCAACACGCCAAGGTCACATTCTTCAGATAATAGTTTCTCCATGGTGCAACGCCGAAGCAGCGGTGCGTCTCCCAGCAGAATTAATACCTTCGATGAGCTTGAGAACTCTGGCATTGCCTGCATCACTGCATGGCCAGTGCCCTTTTGTTCTGCCTGCAGTACCCAGTTGACTTCCTGCCTGGAAACCAGCGACTTGACATTATCGGCACCACTTCCTATGACAATATGAATCCGGTCAGGATTCAGTTCTGCCGCAGTATCGAGTAGGTGTAGAAGCATTGGTTTTCCAGCGATAGGCTGAAGCATCTTGGGTTTACTCGATTTCATACGGGTTCCCATACCCGCAGCTAGAATGCATATTTCAATCGTGTTCTGCATGCATGGAGTTTACCCTTTCGCTCTCACAGTGCACATACCCGGTGATCACTAAAATTGAAGACCAAAAAAAGGCGGGAAGACCGCCTTTTCTTTTGGTAGTGATGGGTCATTTTCGAAATTTGCGAATCGTCCTCAGCATCGCGGCTGTTTCTTGTATATCCGCCTGGACCCGACCAAAATCAATATCAGATCTGTTGTCTGCCAGTTCCTGTTCGGCTTTATTCTGTGCTGCTGCTGCAGCAGCTTCATCAATATCATTGGCTCGTAATGCGGTATCAGCCAAAATCGTGATAGAGGTCGGTTGCACCTCGATGAATCCGCCAGATGCAAAGAACACCTCCTCTTCCCCTCCGACCAATTTCAAACGGACCGGGCCAGGCTTTACGCCGGTAAGCAGTGGTGTATGACCTGGAAAAATCCCCAACTCACCAATTGTGCCAGTCGCGACAACCATCTCCACCTGATCGGAAAAGATCTCCTGTTCTGCACTAACTATGCTGCAGTGGACGGTTGCGGTTGAATCAGAACTTGCCATGTAAACTTACCCTTAAATGAATGAGTTACCCGCCATCCGACTATAGAGTCTTGGCCTTTTCAATTGCCTGCTCTATATTGCCAACCATGCTGAACGCAGCTTCCGGAATGTCGTCACATTCACCTTCCAGGATTGCCTTAAAACTTCGAATCGTGTCAGCAAGAGACACATAAACACCTGGTTGACCTGTAAACACTTCTGCCACATGCATCGGCTGAGAGAAGAATTGTGATACTTTTCGAGCTCGATAAACAGTCAGCTTATCTTCTTCCGACAATTCATCCATCCCGAGGATAGCGATAATGTCCTTAAGTTCCTTGTACTTTTGGAGCACGCCCTGAACACCCTGGGCGACATTATAATGTTCTTCACCTACGACCAGAGGATCCAATTGACGCGACGTAGAATCAAGTGGATCAACCGCCGGGTAGATACCAAGTGATGCGATATCCCGTGACAATGTTACCGTTGAATCAAGGTGAGCAAACGTGGTTGCCGGTGACGGGTCGGTCAGATCATCCGCCGGTACATATACCGCCTGAATGGATGTAATGGAGCCAGACTTTGTCGTGGTAATTCTTTCCTGGAGAACTCCCATTTCTTCCGCTAACGTCGGCTGATATCCAACTGCAGACGGCATACGACCAAGCAATGCCGAAACCTCAGTGCCCGCCAGTGTGTACCTGTATATATTGTCGATAAACAGCAAGACATCTTTACCATCGTCCCGAAATTTTTCAGCTATGGTGAGGCCAGACAAGGCAACTCTGAGCCGGTTCCCTGGTGGCTCGTTCATTTGACCAAATACCATTGAGATCTTGTCGATTACACCGGCGTCCTGCATTTCGTGATAAAAGTCGTTACCTTCCCGGGTTCTTTCACCAACACCGGCAAAGACAGACAAACCACTATGCTCCGTCGCAATATTATTGATGAGCTCCAGCATGGTGACAGTTTTGCCAACTCCGGCGCCACCAAATAATCCGACCTTGCCTCCTTTTGCGAAGGGGCAGATCAAATCAATGACCTTGACACCGGTCTCGAGTAGATCTCGTCCACCTGCCTGTTCCTCATAGGAGGGTGGCTTGCGATGGATCGGCATGCGCATCTTTTCGCCAATAGGGCCCTTCTCATCAATTGGGTTACCCAACACATCCATGATTCGACCCAGCGTTTCTTCACCAACCGGAACAGAAACCGCCTCATTGGTATTGGCAACAACAAGTCCCCGACTGACACCTTCAGAACTTCCCATCGCAATGGTTCTAACTATTCCATCACCGAGTTGTTGCTGCACTTCAAGTGTAAGATTTTTTTCTTCTACCCTAAGTGCATCGTATACCTGGGGGACTTCGTCCCTTGGAAACTCAACGTCGATGACCGCACCGATCACCGATACGATATGTCCGCTACTCATTGCTTATTCCTCTTAAACTTAAACTTAATTAGGATGCTAGACCGCTGCAGCACCACCTACAATTTCCGACAATTCCTGTGTAATTGCAGCCTGTCTCGCATTGTTCATAATGAGTTCCAACTCATCTACGAGATCTCCTGCATTTTCTGTCGCACTCTTCATGGCAATCATTTTTGCTGCTTGTTCACAAGCTACATTTTCTACAACTGCCTGATACACCTGCGATTCAATGAACCTTGTCACCAATCCCTCAACCAGTTGCCTGGCATCTGGCTCGTATATGTAATCCCATCGATTCTTCAGATTCTCGTCATCCTCAGGATCCAGCGGCACCAGTTGCCTAATCGTTGGCTCCTGGATCATCGTGTTAACAAAGACATTGTTGGTTAGGTATATCTTGTCGATAGTTCCTTCTTCAAAAGCATTCAACATCACTTTAATACTGCCAATCAAATCTGCCATGGCGGGTGTTTCACTTATGTGGCTGCTGGCCGCAACAACATTGCCACCATAGTTATTGAAAAACTGCGCTCCTTTGTTACCGATTAAACACAGATCGACTTCAACTTCTTGATCTATCCAGGTCTTGATATCTTTTAAGGTCGTTTTGAGGAGGTTTATGTTTAATCCACCACACAGACCTTTGTCAGTCGTAATAATGATGTAACCGATTCGCCTGACTTCTCGTTCAACCATAAACTGATGCCGATATTCAGGTGATGCATTCGCAACATGACCAATTACAGTACGCATATAGTCAGAATAAGGGCGACCACGCGCCATACGCTCCTGTGCTTTGCGCATCTTACTCGCAGCTACCATTTCCATAGCGCTGGTAATCTTCTGCGTATTTTTGATACTGCCGATCTGTTTTCGAAGTTCTTTGGCGTTCGCCATACGGCCCTCGCTAGCTGCTGAATCCGATAATCTGATTTACCAGGTTTGGGTTGTCTTAAAAGTATCAACGGCACTTTTCATGGATTCGACTATTTCATCCGTATAGGCACCGTTTTCATTAACTTCAGCCATGAAATTCCCATGCTCTGAATTCATGTAGGAAATCAGTGCCGATTCAAAATCCAAGACCTTTCCGACCTCTATATCCTCAAGGTATCCCTCACCCGCGGCGAATAATACGACTCCCATTTCAGCTACAGTCATCGGCGCGTACTGTTTTTGTTTCATCAGTTCGTTAATTCGTTCACCATGCTCAAGTTGTCGCCGTGTCGCGTCATCCAGATCCGAAGCAAACTGTGAGAAGGCTGCCAGTTCCCGGTATTGGGCCAACGCAATTTTGATGCCCCCGGATATCTTTGACATAAATTTGACCTGTGCATCACCACCTACCCTGGAAACAGAAATACCAGGATTCATTGCAGGCCGCTCACCGGCATTAAATTTGTCAGATTCAAGGAAAATCTGTCCATCGGTAATCGAAATCACGTTCGTTGGCACAAACGCCGAAACGTCACCCGCCTGGGTTTCGATAATTGGCAAAGCAGTCAGTGAACCGGTCTGTCCCTTTACTTCTCCGTTGGTGAACTGCTCAACGTAGTCTTCATTAACTCGAGCAGCTCGCTCCAGTAACCGTGAGTGAAGATAGAAAACATCTCCAGGATAGGCTTCTCGACCCGGTGGGCGACGCAGTAACAGTGATACCTGCCGATAGGCCCAAGCCTGCTTTGTTAAATCATCATAGATAATCAGTGCGTCTTCGCCGTTGTCGCGAAAGTACTCACCCATCGTGCAGCCAGAATAAGCTGAAACATATTGCATCGGTGCCGGATCAGATGCACCTGCAACAACAACAATCGTGTTTTCCATCGCGCCATGTTCTTCTAGCGTTCTCACGACATTCGCGACTGACGAGTACTTTTGGCCAATTGCGACATAGACACACTTAATTCCGGACTTCTGCTGGTTGATAATCGTATCGATCGCGATCGCTGTTTTTCCTGTTTGGCGATCCCCAATAATCAACTCTCGCTGTCCGCGACCTATCGGGATCATGGAGTCAATACACTTAAGTCCCGTCTGAACAGGCTGATCTACGTGTTGTCGAGCGATAACTCCGGGCGCAACCTTTTCCACCGGGGCGCTTGAGCTGGCGTTGATAACACCCTTACCATCAATGGGATTCCCCAGAGCGTCGACAACCCGGCCTAACAGTTCTGGCCCGGTGGGAACTTCCAGAATTCTGCCGGTACATTTCGCTGTCTGGCCTTCTTTGAGACTCTTATAGTCTCCCAGTACAACCGCGCCGACTGAATCTCTTTCCAGGTTCAAGGCGAAGCCAAAGATGTTACCTTCGAATTCAATCATCTCGCCGCTTTGAACATCAGCGAGACCATGAATCCTCACAATGCCGTCAGATACACTAACGATTGTGCCTTCATTTCTAGCTTCTGATGAGATATCAAGATTCTCAATTCTTTGCTTGATAATCTCACTAATTTCGGACGGGTTCAGTTGTTGCATTTTCCGTTCCTCGAGGAATGGTTAGTTAAATTAGTTTCTCGTTCCTGTTCGAATTTCCTGCGCGCTACTTCTTCTCTCATGGGCTCCGCTCAAAGCGTCGATGTTAAGTAGTTGCATGATCATTCCTATATCTGCGACCTTTTCGCCAGGACCTAGTCCAATAAATGAGATAACCGGTTTAATCTACCGCGCACTGAATCATCTATCACGGTATCTTCCGCTCGAATGACAACACCACCGAGTAGGCTCGGGTCAGTTGTCGCAGACAGGTTGATCTCTCTTTGCAGTCTCTCTTTCAATGCATCTGTGAGTTTCTGCAGGTCTGATTCTTCAACATCAAAAGCGCTGGCTACTTCCACATCCATGGTCTTCTCATGATTCGACTTCATGAGTTCATAGGTCTCAGCGATCTGAGACAGAAGTGAAATACGGTCATATTCCGCCAGTACATGGACGAAGTTCCGTCCTTCCTGGGTCAATTCATCGCCCAGGATATCGAGAATCAATCGAGCTTCACTGGCTGTTGTCAGCAAAGGATCATCCAATGCAGATTTAACCGACGCGTGCTCTGCGGTTCTCGCCAGAAGCTTTAGCATTCTTGACCAATTGGCTAGCCCTGACGTTTCATCCAGCGCCTGCGTAAATGCCGCTCTCGCATAAGGCCTAGCAACTGTTGTTGGTTCTGACTCTGCCATTATTCATCCACTAATGATGACTGGTTATGCACAGTTGGGCTTTAATCACAGCTGTGCCGCGATTTTGTTAAGCATTTCCTGGTGCATGTTCTTATCGACAGTACTTTCCAAAATCTTCTCAGCACCTTCAATAGCAAGATCACTCACCTGGCCACGCAATACTTCTCTGGCTCGATTGACCTCCTGGTCGATTTCTGCCTGCGCACCGGTTTTGATTCGATCCGCCTCTTCATGTGCAAGATCTTTTGCTTCTTCGACTATCTGGTTAGCACGATTTCGGGCCTGGACTAATAATTCAGCAGCCTGCTTTTTCGCTTCTTCTAGTTCGACCGCAGCTGCATCATTGGCATCTTCCAGTTGTTTTTCAGCTGCAGCTGCCTTTTCCAAACCCTCCGCAAGGGCTTTCTGACGTTCGCGCATTATCTCGGTAATCGGTGGCCAGACAAATTTCATGCAAAACAAAACAAACAGCACGAATGAAATCAGCTGTCCCAGCATTGTTAGATTAATAGTCACACTTCACCTCTAATATCGAGAAATGGTTGGATTTTCGTGCGTTTTATAGCGCAAAAATCATATATAGAGATATGCCCACCGCAATAATTGGCACAGCATCAACCAACGCCAATGAAATGAACAATTGTGTCATCAACATGGGCTGCAACTCTGGCTGACGGGCGACACCTTCAAGATACTTACCACCCAGAAGGCCGATGCCGATACCACTACCGATGGCGCCAAGACCCATCAGAATGCCACCTGCCATAAAGATTAAGGATTGTTCCATGACTTACTCCTAATTGTTGCTCGTCAAAATATAGTTAACAAAAATCACCTTGATCAATGATCTCCACTATCATGAGCCTGAGCCAGATAGACAATCGTCAAAATCATGAATACAAAGGCCTGAAGGGAAATGATCAGGATGTGAAAAATAGCCCAGGGAATGGATAAAACCCACTGCGCGTAAAACGGTACAATAGCGATCAAGATAAATATCATCTCACCCGCGTACATGTTGCCAAACAGTCGCAGACCGTGTGACAACGGTTTTGCGATCAGATCAACCATCTCCAACACAAAGTTAAATGGTGCTGCTGCCCGATGATCGATCGGGTGCGTAAATTTTCCTGTCAGAAATTTTACCGGTCCGTTTATTTTGATACTGTAATAAAGCACCAGGAAGAACACGCCGATTGACATTGCCAGCGTTGCATTTGGATCGGTGGTAGGGACGACTTTAAAATAATGTATACCCACCAGCTTCGCTAACTCCGGGATAAAGTCTACCGGTATGAGGTCCATCAGATTCATCAGGAACACCCAGACAAGGATAGTCAGCGACAAGGGACCGATGATGGGATTTGGCCGGGTACCGAAAACCTGTCGAACGTTGTCTTCAACAAATTCAACAGCTATTTCACACAGATTCTGCAATCCACCGGGAACGCCGGCGGTCAGGTTCCGCGCAGCGACGGTAAATAACCCACAGAAAACCATACCCAGCGTAATGGACCAGAACATTGTATCCACGTGGATCGCCCAGAAACCCATCTCTTTGACTTCTTCAACAGAATGGGCAAATTCCCAACTACCATCGGGGGACTGGCCATAAGTCAGGTTCGTGATGTGATGTTGTATATATTCGCCAGAATCTAGGGTTTCGCCTGCCATAATCTCTTTATTTTCTCAAATACCCGTCATTTCAAAATAATCTAATCATGTCGCCGATCCTCTTGCTGATGGTCAGCAAGTAACGGCACAAATACGTTGCACAACAACCCGAATAATAATGCAGCAAAAAAAAATCCTACCTTCAGGGATTCGATCCAATAAAACACCATCGAAAACATGAAAAGCGTAATCCCGAGCTTGCCTAGTTCACCCCTTACAAGATGACTTGCTGTAAGCGGGGAACGCAAAACTCTCCGCCCCATGCGCCACGCCATAAATGCGCTTGGCACCGCACATGTCAAACCGCCTAAAAACGCTGAATAGGCAGCGACCCAATCCACAAAAAGACACAAAGCCGCCACTAAAAACGTCGCGATAAACTGCCCAATGACAATTTGGTAAACCGGTTTTCCGACTTTTACCACATGCTCTTTAACAAAACTTGAGGACTCGGCTGAGGACTCGGCAAACACTGTCATATTTAGCCAATTTACCCTGTCCGTCGCGGGGGCAGATTATAGAGATTTCAAGGTACGCGTTCAACTTGAACACCCTGAAAAACAGGACTTTTTTTGATCTTTTTGTGTTTTTCCGACGACCGATTTGGGGCGCTCAATCAAAATCGCCGATTCGACCTAGAATGCCATCCAATTCATCGAGTGAATTATACTTAATGACGAGTTTTCCCTTCCCTTTAGCGCTATGTTGAATCATTACCGGTTGACCAAGGGTTTCTGACAGTCGGTTTTCCAAATTGCGGGTATCAGCATCAGCAACTTTGGACTGTTTTTGATTGCCGACTCCTGAGAGAAGCTTACGAACCATGGCCTCCGTCTGTCGGACGTTCAGGTGCTGAGCTGCAATTTCTCGCGCTGCTTGACCTTGCTGATCAAATGACAGGCTTAGCAATGCTCTTGCATGGCCCATTTCAATTTCTCCTTGTGCCAGCATTTGCGCGACGTCCGGACTAAGGTTGATCAATCTCAGGAAATTTGTCACAGCGGTACGACTCTTCCCTACTGCATCCGCTACCTGCTGATGAGTCAGGTCAAAATCCTCAATCAATCTCTGTAAAGCCAGCGCTTCTTCCATCGGATTAAGGTCTTCCCGTTGAATATTCTCTATCAGCGACATCGCTACGGCGGTTTCGTCATTCACCTCCCTGACGATCGCCGGGATCTTTTCCAGCCCTGCTACCTGGGTTGCTCGCCATCTTCGTTCCCCAGCGATTATTTCATATCGATTTTCCCCTACTGATCGCAATACAATTGGCTGCATCACGCCTTGAGCCCGAATAGAATCGGCCAGTTCCTGCAAGGCTTCTTCATCAATAACCTGGCGGGGTTGATATCTACCCGGCCGGATCCAATCAAGCGGAATCTCATCAAGCCTTGATCCAGCGCCTTCGGCTGAGTTTGGTTGTGAATCTGTTCCCAGCAAGGCATCTAAACCACGGCCCAGTCCTCTTTTCTTGGAAGCCATTATCGGTGTGCTCCAGGTTCTTCGGCGCCCGCTTGTGTATATCGCCTGTTAATTTCACCCGCCAGCGCCAGATACGCCCTGGCGCCGCGAGACTGCTTGTCATAGTACAGCACCGGTAAACCGTAACTTGGTGCTTCAGCAAGTCTGACATTTCGAGGTACGACGGTACGATAAACCTTGTCGCCAAAGTGATCTATCAACTGATTCGATACATCTCTGGTTAAGCTGTTACGGGGATCATACATAGTGCGGATGATGCCCTCAATTTTGAGGTCCGGATTAAGGTGTCCCGCAATTCGGGAAATCGTACTCATTAGTGCGGTCAGACCCTCTAACGCATAGTACTCGCACTGCATAGGAATAATGACTGCATCGGCTGCGACCAATCCGTTAATCGTCAGTAAACTCAATGACGGCGGGCAGTCCAGAATGATGAAATCGTATTTTAATCGGCTGGCAGCCAGTGCATCCCGCAAACGGTATTCACGGCGATCCAGATCCATTAACGCCAATTCTGCGCCAGTCAGATCCACATTAGCCCCTATCAGTTCATAACCTGCAGATTCTGCCTCAACGGTAGCTTCTGGAACGGTGATTCCATCGATCAGGACATCGTATACTGATACCTCCAGGTCACTCTTATCAACACCGCTGCCCATCGTCGCATTGCCCTGAGGATCCAGGTCAATAAGCAGGATCTTTCGTTTGGTCGCTGCCAAAGATGCGGCAAGATTAACACTAGTGGTTGTTTTACCAACGCCACCTTTCTGATTTGCTATTGCGAGTACTGACCCCAACTACTATTCCTCATACCTGTCTTTTCATCACCACTAAATGGCGCTCAGCATCCACAAAAGGCACTTCCAACTTGTGGATATCAAGGATCTTGAATGGATCAAGATTCGCTGATGCTTCATCGAAATCGAGCCGTCCCTTGAGAGCCAGAATCTCACCATGCTGCGACAGCAAGTGTGCCGTTTTCTTGGTTATCTCTGCAAGTGAGGAAAATGCTCGACAGGCTATTTGATCATACTTCGAGGCATGATCTTCTGCACGTTCATGGACGATCTGGCAATTATCTAACTCAAGACTGATCTTCATTTGCTGCAGAAAACGAATTTTCTTGCCACTACTATCCAGTAAAGTGAAGCGTTGGTCCGGTGAATACAGCGCCAGAGGTAAACCCGGAAATCCAGCGCCAGAGCCTACATCAATAATGCTGTCGGTGTGAATATAGGGTTGAACTGCCAATGAATCTAGTATGTGATGGCTTACTATCTTGCCCGGTTGCGTAATGCTGGTCAGGTTGTAGATCCTGTTCCATTTGATCAGTTCTTCTACTAGTTCTTCAAGCCGCGATACTAACCCTGCACTGGCTTTCAGCCCCAGTAAATCCAGGCCTTCTTGAATCTGTAGATGAGATCTCATGCAGTTTTTCGAGATGACAGCTGTCGTTTTTTCAGATGTATCAGCAATAACGAGACCGCAGCAGGAGTGACACCAGAGATGCGACTGGCCTGACCTATGGTCTCCGGTCGCACCTGCTGTAGTTTCTGTCTGACTTCATTGGACAACCCGCGAATTTCTTCATAGCTAAGGTTTGCAGGGATTGGGGCTCCATGCTGACTGCGGTTGCGTTCCACTTCCGCCTGTTGGCGCGCGATATATCCCTCATATTTTAGATCTATCTCAATCTGCTCATTGACTTCTTGATCATCCCATTTCTTGTTCACGACCGCCAACAGCGCCTCTATCCCGACATCCGGCCTGCGGAGCAGATCTGCCAGGCTGTATTCCCGATTAAGGATCTGTCCCAGATAGGTTTCCATCGGTCTATCACCAGCCTGACACCAATGTTTGCTGAGTTCATTTTTACGCTTTTCTATCAGTTCGGTCTTCTCACAGAATCTTGCCCATCTGGCATCATCAACCAATCCAAGCCTGTGACCGATCTCAGTCAGTCTTCTATCAGCATTATCCTGTCTCAGGATGAGTCTGTATTCTGCCCTGCTGGTAAACATTCTATAGGGCTCCTTTGTGCCCATTGTTATTAGATCACCTATCAGCACACCGATATAAGCTTCGCTTCGGGCGGGAGTCCAGGTATTCTCATCCTGACTCTGTCTCGCAGCGTTGATGCCTGCAATCAGCCCCTGTGCTGCGGCTTCTTCATATCCAGTGGTGCCATTAATCTGACCGGTAAAAAAGAGGCCGCTCAGATGTTTTGTCTGGAGGGTTGAATCAAGCTCCCTGGGTTCGAAGAAGTCATACTCAATTGCATATCCCGGTCGCGTTATTTCTGCCTTTTCGAATCCTTTTATGCTGCGTACCAGATTCAGTTGGACGTCGAACGGCAAACTGGTGGAAATCCCATTGGGGTAGATCTCATGTGTATTTAGCCCTTCTGGTTCAATAAAGATCTGGTGAGTGCTTTTATCAGCAAACCGTACCACTTTGTCTTCTATCGAAGGGCAGTATCGTGGTCCAACACCATCTATCTCTCCCGCAAATAGCGGCGAGCGATCCAAACCCTGACGAATTATGTCGTGAGTTCTGTCATTGGTGTGAGTGATGTAGCAGTTAACTTGCTGTGGATGATCATCGGTCGACCCCATGTACGACATCACTGGTCTTGGTTCATCACCTGGCTGTACTTCTAGTTCTTCAAAATCCACGGTCTTCCCGTCGATTCTTGGCGGTGTACCTGTTTTAAGTCGACCGACTTTAAACGGTAACTCTCTTAAGCGATCTGCCAACCTGTTTGAAGGACCATCCCCTGCTCGACCTCCTGCCTGTTTTTTAAGGCCAACATGGATAATCCCGCCCAGAAATGTACCCACCGACAAGACCACGGTTCTGCTACGAAAGTGCAGCCCTCCGCTGGTGACAATACCAGCGACTCGGCCTTGCACCACAATCAGATCATCAACTGTTTCTTGAAATAGGTGAAGATTATCCTGGGTATCCAGGCAACAGCGAATGAAATTTTTGTACAACCACCTGTCTGCCTGGGCTCTGGTGGCTCTTACCGCTGGGCCTTTACGGGAATTGAGGGTTCTGAAATGAATACCTGCGGCATCCGCCGCCCGTGCCATCACGCCACCAAGTGCATCTATCTCTTTAACCAGATGACTTTTGCCAATCCCGCCTATCGCCGGATTGCATGACATCTGACCTAAAGTCTCGATGTTCTGGGTAATCAGCAAGGTAGACGCTCCCATGCGAGCTGACGCCATGGATGCTTCAGTACCCGCATGGCCACCACCGACGACAATTACATCAAATTCTTTAGAGTAATTCATCTCTAGCGGCTTATTGAAATTTTGGCTGGGCAATTATACGCATCGCTTTCTTTTTGTCCATGAATCCTACTTGCCGATACAGAAGCTCGAAAATATCCTGCCCAGCAAGTCGTCACTGGAGAAATCCCCTGTGATCTCGCCGAGGGACTCGTGACTCAAACGTAGTTCCTCTGCCAGTAACTCTCCCGCGTGATGAGTTGACAATTGCTCCTTTCCCTGACGTAAGTGATTCAGCGCTCGATTCAGCGCGTCAATGTGGCGGGTCCGTGCAATAAATGACCCTTCTCCTGAAAGATCGAGTGCGAATATCTGTTTGATTTTTGACAAAAGCTCATCATGACCAGTGCCTAACTTGGCCGAAAGCGGTATCACGGGATACGGGAAATCAACTGGTACATCTGGCATCTCATCTATCAGATCGACCTTGTTGAGTATTATGATTACTTTATCGTTGTCGGGCAGTTCTTCAAGCAAATCAGTGATTCCTGCTGACCAATCTCTATATTCATTAAGATCAATGAGCAGAAGTACTCCATCTGCATATTCTATTTCCGCAAGTGCACGGCGAACACCCTGCTCTTCGACTTCGTTTTCCACTGCTCTGATTCCCGCTGTATCAACCAACTTAAGCGGGACACCGTCCAGATTAATGTATTCATTGATGAGGTCTCTTGTGGTTCCGGCAATGTGTGTGACAATAGCCGCATCTTTCCCCGAGAGCAGGTTCATCAGACTTGATTTTCCAGCATTCGGCCGGCCCGCCAGTACCAGTGTAATACCTTCCCTCAGTAACACCCCTTTGCTGGCTTGTTGTAGAACAGCCGTCAGTGATTCACCGATCACCTGAACACCGTCAGAAATCTTTTCATCAGACAAAAAATCGATTTCCTCTTCCGGGAAATCTATTGCTGCTTCCACATGCATTCGAAGAGCCGTGATATTTTCATTAATACTCTGGATCTTTTTAGAAAATTCACCTTGTAAAGATTTTACGGCACTCTTAGCTGCTTGTTGGCTCGCACTGTCGATCAAGTCAGCTATCGCTTCTGCTTGTGACAGATCTAACTTGTTATTTAAAAATGCTCGTTCGGAGAATTCTCCTGGCCTGGCAATCCTGGCTCCCAGACCGGTAACACGAGTTAACAACATTTCCAGAACGACAGGACCGCCATGCCCCTGCAGTTCCAAAACGTCTTCACCTGTAAAGGAGTGGGGTGCCGGAAAGTACAGAACAATGCCCTGATCAATTACTGAATTGTCTTCTGCCAGAAAATCGCAGTACATTGCATACCGGGGGTTGAGCACTGCCTTTATGAGCGCCCTGGCTACATTTTGCACCAGCGGTCCTGATATACGTACAATGCCCACACCACCCCGACCCGGTGGCGTCGCTACTGCCGCTATTGTCTCTGTCTCAACGGTCCCTGGAGGGATGCGCGACTTCATCGCTACTCATTCAGCCGCATGGGCTTAGGTGGAGTTCTCTATCTTTCTGTAGACATACCACTGCTGCAGAATCGACAGCAAGTTATTAACCAGCCAGTAAAGCACCAGCCCTGATGGAAACCACAGGAAGAAAAAAGTAAACATAATCGGCATCATCTTGAATACCTTGGCCTGAACCGGATCAGGCGGTTCCGGTTGCATCAATTGCGTGGCAAACATGGACGCACCCATGAGAATTGGCAGTACAAAGTAAGGATCCATTACTGAAAGGTCGTGAATCCACAGGAAGAACGGCGCTTGTCTTAACTCAACGCTCTCCATTAACGACCAATAAAGCGCCAGGAAGACGGGCATCTGTAGCAGCATGGGAAAACATCCACCGAGTGGATTAGCGCCCTCTTTCTTGTACAGATCCATCATTGCCTGAGAAAACTGCTGTTTATCATCGCCAAATCGATCTTTCAGACGGGCCATTTCTGGCTGTAGTTTGCGCATCTTCGCCATTGAACGAAAACTCGCTGCTGACAACGGGTAAAGCAAGGTCTTAACAATGATGGTTAAAATTATAATCGCTAAACCCCAATTGCTGACGTATCCTTGTATAAATGTGAGCAAACTAAACAGTGGCTGTGCCAGCCACCAAAGAAAACCGTAGTCCACTGTCAGATTGAGTCCTTCCGCTATTTCAGCGAGTCGGTACTGGTTCTTTGGGCCTATATAAAAATCAGCCGCAATACTATCTTGCTGGCCCGGTCCAACAACCCAGCCTGGCCCGGTAAAACCAAACAGGTAAATATCCTGATCTCTCAACTTTCGAGCCTGGTAGGTATATGACTTGTCGTCAGAAGGTACCCAGGCCGATACAAAATAATGCTGGACCATGGCCATGTAACCACCATCGACCTTTTCCTTATATGACTCGTCCGCCACATCATCGAAGCTCAATTTAGTATAGGGAGCATCAGGCAGAAACGTGGCGCCACCAGTATAGGGTTGTAATCCCACACCAGAACCTGCACTAACAGGATCACTACTGTCTCTTTTAATCTGAGCGAAGAGCGTTGCCTGCCAATCTTCTGCTGATTGATTATTGACAATATACTCAACCCTAATCAGGTAATCTTCTTCAGTAAATGTAAAACGCTTTGTAATGTTTACGCCATTCTCTTGCTCTAAATTTAAGTCTACAGATAACTGCTTAGCATCTCCGAGATCATAATTAGATGAAGCAGCAGAGAACAGCGGTCTGCCCTCTGAATTGTCTGTGCCGTTCTTCCCTATCAAGCCACTCTGAGCACTGTATGCGTTTCTTGGATCGAGTACCACAAAAGGAATATCCGGTGTATCTAAAGCATCTGGGTATTTTGGTAAGGCACCACTGACTATATCTCCACCTTTCTTGTCTATCTTGATTTGGAAAACATCAGTGGTCACACTGACTAGCCTGTTAGTCGCTATTTTTTTAGGATCATCTGCCACCACGTTCCGTGAGCTGCTTGGCTCCAACGACGGTACTATGTCTCCAACAGTTACCTCTTCTTCTATAGTGGCTACCTCTTGAGTTTCCGATTCAACTACCGTGGGTAACGTTTCGACACTGCTTCTCTGCCCGTAATCTTCATTCCAGGCAAGGATAAGCAGATAAGAAACAACTGCTAATCCAAGCAATGTTGCAATGCGCTGGTAGTCCATTAGTAACTAAACCTTAACGTCATCGTTAGTAGGCACCGGGTCAAAACCGCCAGGATGGAAAGGGTGACACTTACAGATTCGCTGTGAACCGAGAGCAACTCCCCTTACAACACCATGCGCCTCGATTGCTTGTTTCGTGTATTCTGAACAACTTGGATAAAACCGACATCTCGGTCCTAACAACACACTGAAGCTGAGTTGATAACCCCTGATTATTGCCAATAGAAATCTCTTAAGCATTTTTAGTCAGAAGCCCTAATTTTGTTTTCAAGGTTATACCAGAGAATGTGGAGTATTTCGGTAAGTTTACTCCCCTTGGCTTTGTTTACCTGTGATCTGGCAACAATCACGATGTCAACACACAAACATTGAGGGAACCCTGTCCTAAAGGATTCCCTTATCCGCCGTTTGATTCTGTTTCGATCTACCGCGAGTGGTGTGGTCTTCTTACCAATTACCATGCCAATTCTGCTGCTGGATTTATCGTTGACCATCGCCAGAACCAGAAACTCTTCACATTGAAGACGATATTGGCGATTCTGAAATACAGCATCAAATTCAAGCGGATTGTGAAGACGGTGGTTAGACGGGTACCTGCTTTCGACCATTGGGTCGCGTATCAACATTCCTTACGCTGACAATACTTTACGGCCCTTGGCACGCCGACGTTTGATCACCAACCGACCATTTTTAGTGGCCATACGAGCACGAAAGCCATGGTTTCGCTTGCGTTTGATCACGCTAGGCTGAAATGTTCTTTTCATGTAGAAATTACCGGTGAAAGGCAGACTTAAAAGGGCGGGGATTCTAATGAAGAAGTGCCACCCAGTCAATTCTGTGGGCGGTTTTAAAGAGATTGAGCTACCTGGCTGTCTTATTAAGTATAAAAAAGTATATTTAAAAGATTATTATTGTTGTTTATTATTAAGAGAATCCAGACTGTGTATGACTGAATTAACCTATTGATAATAAAAGGATTAGTTGCTCGACAAGGCTGTTATCTTAGTCGGGATCAAGCGTTCTTAAACTGTGTATAAGCTGGGTAAATAGTGGCCGGTTATGCACTGCTCAAGAAGTTCGAATCAGTGTTTAAATCTTATCAACAAGTTATCCACAGGTTACCCAGTGTTTACTGACCGGGTTATTATGTAAGCCGTTGAAAAATAAGTGATTTCAATTAAAAGTTTTTCTCACAGGAGTTGGCTTGCGGCGCTAAATGGAGTTACTATGGAGAGAATAACATAGGGATAATCGGTTCCAGCCCAGGAAGTTGCAAAAGTGAAAAATAGGGGTGATTTCAGTATTTATCTAACATATTTATTATGTAAATCAATAACTTACGATAAGTTATGGAATGCAAAGTAAGGGCGAGATCAAATACGGGGCAGGGAAGATCGTCAAAAAAAAACAAGTTCGAAAATTCCTCTGATTTTCCAACAAAACACACCTAGTGGAGGGCCTGTGAACGCAACAGTCTGGCAGAAATGTCTGTCAAACCTCGAAGAAGAGCTATCTTCCCAGCAATTCAGTACCTGGATCAGACCATTACAGGCAGAGACCAGGGCTGATGAAGTCAGATTATTAGCACCTAATCGTTACATCAGGGACCAGATTGAAGAGCACTTCTTTGAAAGAATCAGGGAGCTGGTTGAGGCCAACGGATTTAGGAGGGTTAGCCTTCAAATTGGTTCGTTCGAAGGACCGGGAGAGGGCACTGAGCATCAGAACAGGCATAAATCTCTCGTTCAGCACGATAGCTTCTATCCGCTTCTGCATCTAAATAAGGAATTCACTTTTGCTACCTTTGTGGAGGGCAGGTCCAATGAGTTTGCCAGAGCAGCGGCGGTTCAAGTCTGTGAAAACGTTGGCGATGCTTCGAAGTGTTTGTTGCTCTATGGTGGTGTTGGACTAGGTAAAACCCACCTGATGCATGCTGTGGGAAATGCGATTTTAGATAAACAACCGCATCTGAAGGTAGCCTACATGTACTCTCAGCGATTCATGGAAGATATGGTAAAGGCTATCGAGCGCGGTACCATGAGCGATTTTACTCAGTACTATCGAAGTGTCGACGTCTTACTAATGGACGACATTCAGTTCCTGGCAAAAGGGGTGAAGTCTCAAGAAGAATTCTTCCATGTTTTCAACAGGTTACAAGAGAATGGGAGTAAAATCGTTCTTACATGCGACCGGTATCCAAAGGAGATAGATGGTTTGGAGGAACGCCTTAAGAGCCGTTTCGTCTGGGGTATGACGGCACCGGTTGAACCACCGGAGCTTGAAACCAGAGTGGCGATCTTAATGAAGAAAGCAGAGCTTGAAGACACTTATGTACCCAGCGAAGTAGCGTTCTTCATTGCCGAGAAGATCCGATCGAATGTCCGGGAACTAGAGGGTGCTTTGAAGCGGGTGATAGCCAATGCCACTTTCACCGGGCGAGATATTAGCCTGGATCAGGTGAAGGATGCCCTAAAAGACCTTCTGGCGATTCAGGATCGGCAGGTTGGAATAGAGAATATCCAGAAGACTGTTGCGGACTATTACAAGATAAAGATCGCTGATATGCATGCCAAGCGGCGCAATAGAACGATTGCGCGACCTCGTCAGGTCGCGATGTCACTGGCAAAAGAATTGACGAATCATAGTTTGCCTGAGATAGGCGATTCATTTGGTGGAAGAGATCATACTACGGTACTTCATGCTTGCCGAAAGATCGAAGAATTGCGTGAAAGTAGCCGGGATATTAGAGAAGATTATAACAACCTGCTGCGAATACTGACGGCCTAATAACAAGCTGTTATAAGGCTGAGCAGGCTGGTTACACTTAATAATATGGGTGATGTAGAACTGGATGAAGTTTTCAATTAATCGTGAGGAATTGCTGGAACCTTTGCAGCTAGTATCAGGCGTTGTTGAGCGACGCCAGACGCTACCAGTGCTTTCAAACCTGTTATGTGCGGTTGAAGATGGCAGACTAACCCTCACGGGTACTGATCAGGAGGTGGAGCTATCAGCAACTACCGAGTCTATTTCTGAAGAGAGCATTGGTGAGATTACCGTTCCAGCACGAAAACTGATGGATATCTGCCGGAGTCTGCCTGGTGCGGCAGATGTTCAGGTCCAGCTTGAAGAAAACCGGTTAGGTTTACAGAGCGGTCGCTTCAAATCTCATTTAGCGACCTTGCCAGCGGTAGATTTCCCGAAAGTGGAAATTGACACGACGTCGCTTAGATTGAACATTTCGGGAAACCAGTTGGCGAGATTACTGGAGAAGACCAGTTTTGCAATGGCGCAACAGGATGTTCGGTATTTTTTTAATGGCTTACTCATGGAGATCGATGGCGGCGGCGTGAGGGGGGTTGCGACCAATGGTCAGCGGTTGGCCATTAGTGATTTAACAACGAAAACCGGGATTGACGGTAATAATCAGTTCATTGTTCCGCGAAAAGGGGTAATCGAATTAGCTCGTCTGATTAAGGACGTGGATCAGGAAGAGATTGAGTTGCAGCTAACATCTAATCATCTGCGGGTAACGAAAGGGACTGCCAGTCTGACCACAAAACTTATTGACGGAACCTACCCTGACTATAACCGGGCTATCCCAGAGGCAGCAGACAAGCTTGTAGTTATAGATCGGCGCGAATTTAAGGACGCTTTGAGTCGCATCGCCATTCTGTCGAATGAGATGTATCGCAACGTCAAACTATTCTTGAGTCAGGGAGTGGTTCAGTTAAATGCTAACAACCCGATGCAGGAGGAAGCTGAGGAATCGATAAATGTGGACTACGACGGCGAGGATCTGGAAATTGGATTCAACGTAGGTTACCTGATTGATGTTTTGAATATCCTTGAGGGAGCCAAAGTTGAAGTCGCTTTGAGTGATTCCAATAGCGCAGCCTTGTTGACTGATCCGGAAGATGAGTCATCAAGGTTCGTAGTAAGCCCAATGATGCTTTAAATAGGGCATTCTGGGTTTGTAAGCACCAACTAACGTGGATGTTGAATGAAATTTCAAATAAGTAGAGAGGCGCTCTTGAAGCCGCTGCAGCAGGTAACTGGTGTTGTCGAGAGAAGACAAACGTTGCCAGTACTGTCGAATGTTCTAATAAAGGTGGATGCGAACCAGCTGGAGATAACGGGCACTGACCTGGAGGTTGAGCTTGTTGGGCGCGTGTTGCTAGATGGTGCCGAGTCAGGTGAAGTGACGGTCCCGGCGAGAAAATTGATGGATATCTGCCGGGAGCTGCCAGAAGAGGCTAATATAGAACTGGGTCAGACGGAACAACGGTTAACTATTCGGTCTGGTCGTTTCAGGTCTACATTATCAACGCTGCCCGCAGATGATTTTCCATCTGTTGAAAAAGCCGAATCTGAAATGTCAATCAGCCTGGAGAGCAAGTCCCTGAAGAGGCTCATCGACAGAACCGCTTTTGCGATGGCGCAACAGGATGTTCGGTATTTCCTCAATGGGATGTTGGTGGAAATTGGTGATGGGACTGTGAGAACGGTAGCGACCGATGGACACCGGTTAGCCATGTGCAGTCTGGCGGTGGATCACGATAACGGTATGCAGCAGGTCATCGCTCCCAAGAAGGGTGTGTTAGAGCTTCAGCGTTTGCTCAATGAGGTGGAAGGAGAGTTGAGTATTTCGGTGAGTTCGAATCATCTCTGTGCTGAATCCGAAGAGTATACGTTAACCACTAAACTGGTCGATGGCAGATTTCCAGAATATGACCGTGTAATACCAAAGGATGGCGATAAAATCGTGATGGCGGATCGGCTTGAATTGAGGCAGGCACTGAACAGGATTGCAATTTTGTCTAACGAGAAATACCGCGGTATCCGGGTAAATTTATCTCCCGGTACATTGCAGCTTTCTGCGAATAATCCTGAGCAGGAAGAAGCAGAGGAGGCCGTGAGTGTAGACTATGAAGGTGAGGCCCTGGAAGTGGGATTCAATGTAGTCTATCTTCAAGACGTATTAGGCGTGCTTGAAAGCGAAAAGGTCCAGTTGACTCTCCATGATGCTAATAGCAGCGCATTACTGGAGGAGCCGGAGGATCAAGATTCGGTCTACGTGGTGATGCCCATGAAGTTATGAGCCTGATTCGGCTTACTGTCAAGAATATAAAGAATATTACATCTGCTGATCTAGAACTTCATCCAGAGCTCAATCTGTTTACAGGTAGAAACGGCAGCGGCAAGACCAGCTTGCTGGAAGCCGTCTATTTCCTTGGTTCAGCTCGTTCTTTTCGCAACAATCAGTTAGAGCCGTTGCTTCAGAGAGAGCAGCAGGATTGTACCGTGTTTGGGGTAGTTCAGGACGGACCCAGGCAAATTAAGCTGGGTGTCCATCGATATCGTGATGGCAGGCGAGAAATCAAGGTAAATGGTGAAGACGAACCGAGGGCGACGAATTTAGCGACAGAGTTACCAATTCTTACCCTGGGTCCGGACACAGTAGATTTGATACTAGGCCCACCCTCAGGTCGCCGAAAACTTCTGAATTGGGGTGTGTTTCACGTGAAACATAGTTTTGCGAGCGCATGGACTGCCGCGAATAGGTGTCTCAGGCAAAGAAATGAACTCTTAAGGCGACCAACGACGAACTGGAAGGAGCTTAATAGCTGGACAGAGCAATTGGTTGAGCATGCTGAAGCCATCGACCAGGAAAGGCGAAGGTATATGGATGATCTTTCGGAAGCTTTTTCCGGCGTCAGCCGTTTTCTGACGGAGCTACAAGCTGTAAAATGTCAGTACTTTAGAGGCTGGGATCAGCAACGAGACCTTGCTGAGATATACAAGGAACAGACTGAATCAGACCTTAGACGGGGTTATACTCAAAGTGGTTATCATCGCGCAGATGTCAGGATATCAGTTGAAGGGCAATCTGCCGCTACTGTATGTTCCAGGGGAGAATTGAAAGTACTGGCGTGGACTCTGGTGTTAAGTCAGGGGCAGTTGCAGTCAACCAAGAGGAATTGCCAGTTAGTTTATCTTGTTGATGATGTTGCGTCGGAACTTGACGAAGGTCACAGAAATAATATTTGCCAGTTGTTGCTGAAAAACAAGGGTCAGGTGTTGGCAACTGGAATAGATGAGAAAACGCTTAAAAGCTGTTGGGACAACGCTTCCAGAAGGGTGTTTCACGTGAAACACGGTAATTTTAGAGCGGAAGGAGAGAAGTAATGAGTGAAGATCAATCCTATGACTCTACCAGTATTAAGGTACTGAAAGGTCTGGAAGCGGTTCGTAAAAGACCGGGGATGTACATTGGCGATACTGACGACGGTACAGGTCTGCATCACATGGTGCAAGAATTGGTGGACAATTCGATTGATGAAGCGCTGGAAGGATTTTGCAGCAACATTTCAGTGACCATTCATCCTGACGAATCGGTCACAGTGACAGACGATGGCAGAGGTATTCCCACGGATATTCATGAAGAAGAGGGCACTTCTGCTGCAGAGGTTATCATGACCGTCCTGCACGCAGGGGGAAAGTTCGATGACAGCAACTACAAGGTATCGGGCGGCTTACACGGAGTGGGTGTTTCTGTTGTCAACGCATTGTCAGAGGATCTGAAGTTGACGATATGGCGAGATGGAAAGGTCTGGGAACAGATATATCACCATGGAATCCCGGAATCACCGTTAGCGGTTGTGGGAGAGACAAGTCAAACAGGCACTGCAACGAGATTCAAACCGTCTGACCGTACTTTCAGTAACATTGAGTTTCACTACGATATACTGGCCAAAAGGCTGCGAGAGCTCTCTTTCCTTAATTCTGGCGTGGAAATTGAGCTCATCGAAGAAAGAACAGGAAAGAGAGAGGTGTTTAAATATGATGGTGGCCTCAAGACTTTTATTGAATACCTTAATGAGAACAAAACTCCTCTCAACAGCATATTTCACTTTATCTCTGCCCGTCCGGACGGCATTACGGTTGAAGTGGCACTGCAATGGAACGATTCATATCAAGAAACCTTGTTAGCATACACGAACAACATACCGCAGCGAGATGGGGGTACCCACCTGCAGGGATTTCGAACGGCCTTGACCCGGTCTCTAAACAGCTATATCGAAAGAGAAGGTTTGGGGAAGAAGGCAGAGATCAATACAACGGGTGATGATGCTCGTGAAGGCCTCACAGCCATTATCTCAGTCAAAGTACCAGACCCAAAATTCTCGTCTCAGACAAAAGACAAATTGGTTTCGTCTGAAGTGAAATCAGCGGTTGAGCAGGAAATGGGTGCACACCTTACAGACTACCTGTTGGAAAGCCCTGCTGAAGCGAAAGCCATTGTGCAGAAGATGCTGGATGCCGCAAGAGCCCGAGAAGCAGCCCGTAAAGCCCGCGAAATGACTAGACGCAAAGGAGCGCTTGATGTAGCCGGATTGCCGGGGAAACTGGCAGATTGTCAGGAAAAAGATCCCGCAAAATCAGAAATTTACCTAGTGGAGGGGGACTCGGCGGGAGGTTCTGCCAAACAAGGTCGAGATCGCAAGAATCAAGCGATTCTGCCGCTCAAGGGTAAAATCCTGAACGTCGAAAAGGCTCGATTTGACAAGATGTTGTCGTCACAAGAGGTTGGAACGATGATAACAGCGCTTGGCTGCGGTATTGGCCGAGATGAATTTGATGCTGATAAGTTGCGATACCATAAAATCATCATCATGACTGACGCCGACGTTGATGGTGCTCACATTAAAACGCTACTGCTGACATTCTTTTTTCGTCATATGCCGGAACTTATTGAACGGGGTCATGTATTGATTGCTCAGCCACCCTTGTACAAAATGAAACGCGGTAAAAGCGAGCGTTACATCAAGGATGAAAGCGAATTGACAAACTACATCCTGTCTGTGGCGCTCGAAGATGCACGACTGATTCCTACAGAGGGTGGAACTGCCATTGAAGGAGATGATCTGCGTTCTGTAGCAGAAGAGTACTATGCTAACAAGGGACAAATCGAAAAATTGCGGCGAGTATTCCCGGCTGAAGTCCTTGAAAAGCTGATGTACCTGGTGAAGTTGTCCATAGATGACCTTCGAATTGAATCTACTGTTCGAGACTGGGTAGCGTCGTTAGAATCATCAATGGAAGAACTTAACTCATCTCATAAGCAATATCGCTTTGATGTTACTATAGACCAGGAAAGGAGATTGTTTTACCCAAAGGTTACAGTGATCAATCTTGGTGTAAGTCGGGATTTTACGTTCACACTGGATTTCTTCCAATCAGGTGACTACAACAGATTCACTTCATTTGGCTCACGCATGTCAGAGTTGGTCAAAGAAGATGGTACTGTCGCCAAGGGTGAGAAACATGAATCGGTCAGATCACTGGAAGAAGGTCTTTTCTGGCTGCAGAAAGAAGCGCTTCGAGGACATTCAAGGCAACGCTACAAAGGATTAGGTGAAATGAATCCAGATCAGCTCTGGGAAACCACAATGGACCCTAGCGTACGAACCATGCTGCGGGTGACAATCGAAGATGCAATCGCGGCAGATCACATGTTCAATACACTCATGGGAGATCAGGTGGAACCCAGAAAGAACTTTATCGTCGATAATGCCCTGGCTGTTGCCAACCTGGATGTCTAGATAATAGATCTGGTATACGAGAGCAGATCATCATAAACATCAATTGGCCCCTTCAGTTGTTGGAGGGTTTTCGCCCCATTACCTGTTTTAACCAGGATTGGTTGACAGCCCATTTCTTTTGCTGCCTGAATGTCCTTTAGCGAATCACCAACGAATGGTTGATCAATCAGTGAATTGTCACTGTGTTCTGCAATTTGAATGAGTAAACCAATGCCAGGCTTCCGGCATGGACAGTTGTCATCTGGATGATGGGGACAGAAATAGATAGCGGATATTTTCCCACCCGCAGATTCAATCACCTTGAGCATTTTTTGGTGAATTGCCCCCAGGTCAGTTAAAGAATAAATACCTCGGCCTATGCCAGCCTGGTTCGTCGCGATGTATACGCTAAAGCCTGCTTGGGTAAGTAGACGAACGGCTTCGATACTGCCTGGAATTGGATGCCACTCGTTTATCGATTTGATGTAGTCCGGGGAATCAAAATTGATGACACCGTCACGATCTAAAATAATGATCTTCATAGCACTACTGCAGTACCGAGAGATCAGCTACCGAAAGAAAAAGGTTTCTCATCTGGGAGAGAGTTGCCAGTCTGTTGTCTCTTAGCGATTCTTCATCTGCCATCACCATAACATCATCAAAATACCGGTCGATAGCTGGCTGTAGATCAGCCAGAGCAAGGAATTTTTCCTCGTAGTTCTCTGTGTTTGACAGGTCAGATGTGGCTTTACCAAGCGCAGAAAACAAAGCGAGTTCCGCATCCTCGGTGAATATCGCCTCGGTCACTGGCGCCAGGGTAGATTCGTCCACTTTCTTGAGAATATTGGCAATTCTCTTGTTGGCAGCAATGAGATTCGCAGCCCTGGCATGGGTTCTAAAGGCCTGCAATGATCGAACTCTAATGTCATTTGCACAGAGGTCACTAATTTTCTCGCTACTCTGCTGAACGGCACTAAATGTATCGAAACTTATACCCTGATCCTGGTACCAGACCCCCAGACGTTCAATCAGGTATGAGATTACAGCATCGCCATCAAATTCCTGATCGTGAATGTTGATCGCTTCATTGATTAGTTCACGCAAATCCAGAGCGAGGGACTTTTCGACGCAGATCCGGATTATCCCCAAAGTCTGCCTTCTGAGCGCAAAGGGATCTCTGGAACCGGAGGGTGGCTGATCGATGCCAAAAAGCCCGGTTAAGGTGTCGATCTTGTCGGCAATCGCAACACACTGTCCTGCGGGTGTGTCCGGCAGGTCCCCGCCGGAAACAACTGGCCTGTAGTGTTCACTTATGGCGTCGCTAACGGATGAATCCTCACCGTCATGTCTTGCATAATAACCACCCATAATGCCCTGCAGTTCCGGAAACTCTCCTACCATGTCGGATGCCAGGTCTGCCTTGCAGAGTAAGCCAGCACGGCTGGCGACGGTGGCATCAGCACCAATTTTGTCGGCGATATACCCTGCCAGTCTGGCTACCCTTTCAGCCTTGTCATGGTAGCTGCCCAATTTCGACTGGAACAGGACAGTTTTAAGATGAGCCAGCCTGTTGTCCAGTGAGGTCTTTTTGTCCTGATTAATAAAGAAAGCGGCATCCGAGAGTCTTGGTGAAATGACTCTTTCGTTGCCTGCGATGACCGTTTGAGGGTTACTGCTGGCAATGTTTGCAATAGTGATGAATTTGGGCAGCAGTCTGTTGTCTTTGTCCACCAGATGAAAATAGCATTGGTGCGATTGCATCGCAGATATAAGCGCTTCCTCGGGAAGCTTGAGGAACTCAGGGTCGAAATTACCGAGCAGGGCAACTGGCCACTCGACCAGTGAAGTTACTTCGTCAAGCAAGTCGGGATCCACGACCACTTCAGCCTTTTCATGAACGGCCATGTCATCGAGCTGATCTACAATCAGCTGTTTTCGCGATTCAAAATCGACGACCACATTTGCCTCATGCAAGCAGTTAACATAGCTGCTGGCACTATCGAGACTGATTTCACCCGGCGCCATAAATCGATGTCCCGACGTGATGTTCCCGGCATTGACGCCAAGGACGGTCGCAGGCAGCACCTCCGATCCATGCAGTACAACCAGCCAGTGAACCGGTCGAACAAATTCTTCTCTTGATGCACCCCAGCGCATTCTTCGATCAATAGGTAGTTCTGCAAGACTGCTATTGATTAATTCAGTAATAAGGTCTTTTAAGTGAGCACCTGATTTTTGCACACGATAAACCAGCCAGGTGCCTTTTTCGGTTTCCTGTTGTTCTAAGTGGCTAAGATCTTTAATGCCGCAGGAACGCATGAAGCCCAGCGCCGCTTTGCTTGGTTGGCCTGCCTCGTCGTACGCCGCTTTGAGAGAAGGTCCGCGTTTCTCAACGATATGATCCGGCTGAGCAGCGGCGAGGCTCTTAATCAGCAAGGCAAGACGTCTTGGTGTCGCGAAGGTCTGCAGTGACTCGAACTCTAGTTCAGCTTCGTTTAACTTCTGCGAGAAATTACTGCCAAGATTCTCCATCATTGTGCGCAATGATTTAGGCGGTAGTTCTTCTGTGCCAATCTCTATCAACAGGTCTTTTGTATTACTGTTCATCGGCAACCTCCGTCAGAAAGGTTTGCCGAATATCATCCTCTGCCAGGGGGAAACCAAGTGCTTCACGGGACAGAAAATAGGCCTGTGCTACGTTGCGAGACAGAGCTCGCACGCGAAGAATGTACTGTTGCCTTTCTGTAACCGATACCACATGTCTGGCATCCAGGAGATTGAAAGCATGGGACGCTTTCATGACGTACTCATAGGCAGCCAACGGCAGATTTGCATCCAAAAGTCGTTTGATCTCTGATTCGTAGAAATCAAACTGAGAAAACAGAGCATCGACATTGGCGAAATCGAAATTAAAGGAAGACATCTCTACTTCATACTGATGAAAGACATCGGCATAGGTGACAACCTGGTTGCCGACTTCACTCCAGATGAGTTGCTGAAAGTCCTCGACGCCCTGAATATAAAGCGCCAGGCGTTCCAGCCCATATGTGATCTCACCACTGACCGGATAACACTGAAGTCCGCCAACCTGCTGGAAGTAGGTGAATTGTGTAATCTCCATACCATCCATCCAGACTTCCCAGCCAAGGCCCCATGCCCCCAGCGTGGGAGATTCCCAGTTGTCCTCAACAAATCTTATGTCGTGCTCCAACGGATCAATACCCAGCAGTCGGAGGGAATCCAAATACAGCTCCTGCATGTCATCGGGGGAGGGTTTCAAAATGACCTGGAACTGATAGTAATACTGATAGCGATTAGGATTTTCGCCGTATCGTCCATCTGTTGGCCGGCGGCAAGGTTGGACATAGGCACTGCGCCAACTCTCAGGCCCAATTGAGCGCAGAAAGGTCGCAGGATGAAAAGTCCCGGCACCCATTTCCATGTCATAAGGTTGCATAAGCACACAACCCTGACTTGCCCAATAATTCTGGAGTGTCAAAATCAGGTCCTGGAATGTCTTACTGCTCATTCGAGAGGAGGTCCTCGGCTAAAAAAGTGCGTAAGTATACCTGAAGGTGTGTAGATCTACCTCAAAGACCATAATGGTCGTTCAGCCACAAAGGATAAGGGAAACTAGTTGTTAGAAGAACAGAAAAATCGATGTGATTGGTGTCTCGGGGATGAGATTTATGTCGACTATCACGACGGCGAATGGGGATCACCGCTCTATGACGATCAGAAGCTGTTTGAATTTCTACTGCTGGAAGGAGCACAGGCAGGACTGAGCTGGATTACGGTGCTCCATAAGCGTGAGAATTACCGTCTGGCGTTGGACCAGTTTGACCCGGAAAAGATCGCCAGCTATGACGAAAAGAAACGTCTGCAACTACGGCAGAATCCCGGCATCATACGCAATCGGTTAAAGATCAAGAGTGCGATTAACAATGCGCAGCGATATCTGGATATTCAATCAAGCGATACAAGTTTCAGCGATTATCTTTGGCGCTTTGTTGAAGGCAAACCGGTTCAAAACAGGTTCCGGAAAATGGCTGAAATCCCAACCAGTACAGAAACTTCAGATCTGATGAGCAAGACACTAAAAAAGGCAGGATTCAATTTCGTTGGTTCGACAATCTGCTACGCGTTTATGCAGGCGACAGGCATGGTAAATGATCATCTTGTTAGCTGTTTTCGGCATGAAGAATGTCAGTAGAGAATTTGTGGCATAGTCTGGTTAAAGTGACCTTGTGGTTTCTTGCCGGGTTGCCATTAGGGTGGAGTCGCTGGATTGGTTCATGGATTGGCCGGTTTAACTATCTGCTGGCAACGAGAGCTTCGAAAGTCACACACGAAAATCTAGCACTGTGTTTTCCTCATTTCTCCATGGAGGTACGGAAGAACCTGGCCCGTAGGTCCCTGATTCACACCGGACAAACTATGATGGAAACACCAGCGGTATGGCTGGGTGAAGTCAATCGTGTGAAATCATGGATTACACAGGTTAAGAACGAAGATTTACTGGATGTGGCAATAGAGTCCGGAAAGGGGGTGATCGTATTGCTGCCTCACGTTGGTAACTGGGAGATGTTTAATGTCTATTTCAGCACCAAAGGCAGAATGACCGCTCTATATCAACCACCTCGTCAAGAATTCCTCAAACCCGTGATGCAGGAGGTCAGAAGTAATTTTGGCAATGACTTAGTTCCGACCACAGTAAAGGGTATTTCGAGGTTGTACCGGAGTCTGGAGCAAGGCAATGTCGTCACAGTATTACCGGATCAGGTACCACTTAATGGTGAATACTGCCCTTTCTTTGGACAGTTGGCATTGACGGACGTTCTGGTAAGTCGTTTGATCAAGAAGACGGGTGCCGTGGCGATTAGTTGCATCGTCGTGCGTCAGAAGTCCGGATTCCAGGTCTGCTTTAAGGAAGTGAATACGAAAATCTATTCAAAGGAACTCAGTGAATCTCTACAGGGACTTAATTCAAGTATTGAAGCATCGGTTCAAGATCACCTTGAACAATATCAGTGGGAATACAAGAGGTTTCGAGAACGACCAGGCGGTCAGAAGAAACTTTACAAGTTCAAAGGACAACCAGACGTTTACCACTAAAACTATTTGCGCCAGAACATAGGGGTAAACAGAACCAGGAGAGTAAATATTTCGAGTCGTCCCAACATCATTGCAAAACAGAGAATCAGCTTGGCCGTGTCATCAATATTGTTGTAGTTGTATGCAACGCTGCCCAGGCCCGGGCCCAGGTTGTTAAGTGAGGCACCTACCGCTGAAAAAGCCGTGATAAAATCCATCCCCAGTGCGACCATAACAAGAAGTAAAAGTAGAAAAATCATCACGTAGAAAGAGAAAAATCCCCAGACGGCTGCAACAACATCTGTTGGTACGGGGCGGCGGTTGATTTTGACAGGGAAGATAGCATTTGGATGGATCAGACGATGAATTTCTCGTATTCCCTGTCGGATAATCAGCAAGACTCGTATCACTTTCATGCCGCCACCTGTCGAACCTGCACAAGCACCTGTGAATGCTCCGAAGAAAATGAGAAATGGCAGCATGCTGGGCCAGGAACTGAAATCCGCCGCTGCGTAACCCGTCGTTGTAAAAATTGAGATGACCTCGAAGGTTGCTAAGCGAAATGCCCTGGGTGCTTCGTAGATTTGTGAGCCAATAAGTACGGCAGTAACCACCAGCGTACCCGCGATCAGTATGATGAGGTACCAGATAACTTCGTCATCCTGAAAGTAGTGGAGAAAATCTTTCTCTTTGAACGTGAAGAAGTGCAAGCTGAAGTTAATGCCAGAAACTACCATGAAAATAATCGCGACAGTCTCGATCATTGGCGAAGCAAAATAGCCGATGCTGGCGTCATGGGTCGAAAAGCCACCGATTGATACGGTAGAGAAACTGTGGCAAATCGCATCGAATGGCGACATGCCTGCTATCCAATAGGCCAGCGCGCATGCTGCGGTCAGGCCCAAATATATCTGCCACAGGGCGATAGCGGTCTGCTTGATTCTTGGCGTCAGCTTGCTGTCCTTAACAGGACCTGGTGTTTCTGCCCGGTACAACTGCATACCGCCGATGCCCAGCATAGGCAAGATAGCAACCGCCAGGACGATAATACCCATGCCGCCCAACCACTGCAGCTGTTGGCGATAAAACAGAATGGATTTGGGAAGATCGTCGATATGTGTAATAACGGTAGCGCCTGTGGTTGTCAGCCCAGAAAATGATTCAAACAAGGCGTTCGGCCAACTGAGATTGATACCGATTTGCTGAACCAGGGGAATTGCCCCAACGGTTCCGAGAGCAACATAAAATAAAAATGTGACGAGAAAACCGTCTTTAATCCGCATTTCAGTCTCATCCTGCCGAAATGGCAGCCAAAGTACGGTTCCCGTTGCTAGCGTGACAAAAAATGTATTGGTGAAAACAGCGACAACGCCGTCGTCATACCACCATGAGACAAGTGCAGGCGGAATCATTGTGAAGCTGAACATCATTAACAGACTACCAAGCGTCCGTAAGGCTATTTGCAGGTGCATATCGGTTAAAAGAAACTCAAAGGTGCCTGGAACATCTTTTCTACTTCCGGAATGCGACTCTTGTCTACCAGGAAAAGGATGAGATGATCATCGGATTCAACTACAACATCGTCATGGGCAATGATGACCTCGTTTCCTCTAACGATTGCCCCGATGTTAGTACCTGGGGGTAACTCAATATCTTCAAGGCTATGACCGACCACTTTGGAATTCTTACTGTCGCCATGTGCAATTGCCTCAATTGCCTCTGCGGCTCCTCTCCTTAGTGAATGAACTCGGACTACATCTCCTCGACGGATGTGGGTGAGAATTTCCCCCAAACTTGCTTGTTGGGGAGAGATGGCAATGTCGATTTCACTTCCCTCGATCAGATCAACATAAGCCGGATTGTTGATAAGCGTGATAACTTTTTTGGCACCAAGGCTCTTGGCCAACATTGATGACATGATATTGGCCTCATCATCATCTGTTACGGCGCAAAATACATCAGCTTGTTCGATATTTTCTTCGATAAGCAGGTCTCTGTCTGATGCATTACCTAAAAGTACGATAGCCCTGTCTAATGACTCTGACAACTCGTAACAGCGTTCACGATTATTCTCGATAATTCGGACGCCGTATTTGTGTTCAAGAACACGAGCCAGACCCTGACCAATGTTACCGCCACCAGCGATAATGATCCTGCGATTAGGTCGCTCAGCACGTCGCCACTCACGCATCACAGTTTGAATATCTCGAGACGCGGCGATAAAAAAAACTTCGTCATCTGCTTCAATGACGGTGTCTCCTTCCGGAATGATCGGCCGGTTTTTTCTGAATATCGCCGCTACTCGCGTATCAACGTCAGGCATATGCTGACTTAGGTAACGCAGTTCCTGATCAACCAGCGGACCACCATAGTAGGCCTTAATCCCCACCAGCTGAGCCTGACCAGAGGCAAACTCCATGATCTGAAGCGCGCCAGGATTGTCCACCAGACGGCAGATATCTTCGGTAACGATCTTTTCAGGATTGACAATGAAATCAACGGGCATTGCTTCATTTCGAAAAATGCCACTGTGTTCGATATAGGCAGAAGCTCTGATACGGGCAATCTTCGTTGGTGTACGAAATATCGAGTAGGCAACCTGGCAAGCGACCATGTTCACTTCATCGCTGTCGGTAACGGCGATAATCATATCGGCATCTTCGGCTCCGGCTGTCCGAAGCAAGTCTGGATGAGATCCATTGCCACGCACCGTTCGAATGTCAAATCTGTCCTGCAGTTCTCGAAGTCGATCCGCGTCAATATCAACGATAGTGATATCGCTCGCTTCTTTTGAGAGGTTCTGTGCGAGATTGGAACCAACGTTCCCGGCACCTAAGATGATGATCTTCATGATTCCTTCTTCAGTTTGGCATAGAAAAAGCCATCATTTGCGTGAACAGTCGGTAGCAATTGTCGGCCCATGTCGGTCTGCTCTCCCCAATTCGCTTCAATGGGCATGGCAACAACTGAATCGTGTCGTTCAGCAAAAGTGGCGAGGATGTCTTCGTTCTCTGTGGGCAGAATCGAACAGGTAGAATAAAGGAGCTCACCATCTTTTCGAAGCAACGACCAAGCCTTCTCTAACAATTCCAGTTGAGTGCTCGCAAGCTTATCAATATCTGTATCCCTGCGCAGCAACTTAATGTCTGGATGGCGACGAACGATACCTGTAGCTGAACATGGCGCATCCAGGAGAATACGATCAAATTCCTGATCTTGTTGCTGATCTTGTTGCTGATCTTGTTGCTGATCTTGTTGCTGATCTTGTTGCTGATCTTGTTGCTGATCTTGTTGCTGATCTTGTTGCTGATCTTGTTGATAGTGCAGTAAATCTGCACAGAGAATTTCACACTTGAGATCAAGACGAGTCAGATTCTGTTGAACCTGATTGAGGCGTTCTCTATCTTTATCCATTGCGGTCAGGGAAATATTGAGATTCGATTCGAGCATATGGCAAGTCTTTCCACCAGGTGCCGCGCAGGAATCCAGCACCCGGCATCCATTTTCCAAATTCATTAGGGATGCGGCTAGTTGAGATGCCTCATCCTGAACGCTGACAAGGCCTTGCTCAAAACCCGGCAGCTGATTAATCGCCGTTGGTTCTGTCAAGTACACTGCACCAGGTGCCAATTTCCCTGCAGATGAATGAATGTTCATTTCACCTAGATGCTCCTGATATTCAACTCGACTGATGCGAGACAGGTTTACCCTTAAGGTCATGGGAGGGTGACTGTTGTTTGCAGCCATTATCTCGGAAAATCGTTCAGGGTAGGCAGCCTTGATTCTGGTCGACAACCAGGTTGGGTGATTGTAAAGCGCGTCAGTATTGCTGTTAGCTTGATTGATGAGTTTGTTTCGATTACGTGCATAGTTGCGAAGCACACCATTGACCAGCCCCTTAGCCCATGGTTTTTTAAGGTGCGTCGTTGTTTCAACTGCGGCATTAACACTTGAATAGTCGGGTCGATTGAGATGTTCGATGCTATATATGCCAGTCAACAACAGAATACGCAGATCGATGTTCTTGCTGGTTATGGGCTTCTCGACGAGTAGATCAATGATGGTGTCCAGTTGGTAGTAGTTTCGTAAAACGCCATAGCAGATTTGTCTTGCCATCGGACCGTGCTCCTGAGTCAGACACGAATCCAGACTCTTTCCGTTGACCAGAATTTTCTTGAGGACACCAACTGCTGAAAAATACTCAGACATGAGAAACTCTTAGTGGAACTGTTTACCAGCAGTGAAAAGGCCAGATCGTGAATTGATGATGTCACTACCTGTCAGAATACTGCCCTTGCCTACTGGAAGCTGAATTCGTTCCAGCATGATTGAACCAGTGCCACAGGCGACAAGGATGCCCCTCTTTGAGGTAGCGAGTATCTCACCCGGTTCGCCTTGAAGACCTTCCGTCTTATGAATGCTGGCTTGATAGATTCTTATTCGAAGATCACCGATGAAGGAATAACAGATCGGGTCTGGATTAAATGCCCTGATAGAGCGGTCAATATCGCCACTGCTGACACGCCAGAGACAGCAGGCCTCTTTTTTTGTGATTTTATGGGCGTAGGTGATACCTTGATGCGGTTGTGGTTTTGCAGATTGTGTCCCGGCTGAGACCTGGTGAATGACCTCAATCAGGGTTTCAATACCCAGCAGTGACAGTTTCTCTCTCAGACTTTCCGCGGTGTCATGGGGTGAAATCGGGGTGCTTTGCTGAGCCAGGATGTCGCCAGTATCCAATCCTTCGTCCATTTGCATGATACAGACACCTGTGTGACTGTCACCGGTCAGGATCGCTCTTTGAACGGGCGCTGCTCCTCGCCATCTGGGTAGCAGGGAAGCATGAACATTGATGCATCCAAATTTTGGTGTCCTCAGGACGTCTGAGTTCAAGATCTGGCCGTAGGCGACAACGAGAAGCAAGTCAGCGTGGAACGGCTCAATGTCTTCCTGGC
>Ga0208524_1000027_pt1 | contig 72621 bp, 56 predicted proteins | sample ETNtaG_28_FD_185779 | JGI IMG/M metagenome (GOLD analysis project Ga0208524, IMG submission 185779) | Marine microbial and viral communities from oxygen minimum zone, Eastern Pacific Ocean - ETNP201406SV61 (SPAdes) (version 2) | ecosystem: Environmental > Aquatic > Marine > Oceanic ... | reverse complement strand
TTGGTCTGCTCATGGTTTTGCTCCTGAGCGTAATACTCATCATGGAGGAACCACTTAACAGCGTCCAATTTTTGCCCAGTCAGTGGGGTCCACTTCTGTCAGACACGCTGGATACTATAAGAGCTATGTTAAAGAGGAAGTCTTTTAAATTCAGAGGTAATACACCAAAATAACTATAAGCAACAGGTATCTTTTCATAAACCACATACAGCCAGATCGCCTAACGCCAGCAATGCGATTTTTCTGTGCTCACGTTAATAACGACCCAGAACGGTTTTTCCATGAACACGTATAGACACTTTGTCTATATGAATCACCCCCGATTGTACGTCATCAGCCCATATAGGACCACTAGCACTGTAGCCATCGAATCATACTTGCAGATTTCTCTGAATAGGGTGTTAATTGTTCCTATACCCATCTACTGCCTTAGTCATCATTATCTCCTTCTTCTTCGCCCATCATTTTCAAAACCTCTGAATAATCAAGAGTTAAACAATAACCGTCAGCATAACTATCAAAAAGTTCAATGGGAAATTCGTCTCCACTATATGACATACTGAAAAGTGATTGGCATTTTTCGTCTTCTGTAAACCTTGCGTCTGTTGTTAATTCATTGAATATAGAGTTAATCGTAACTTCGCTATCAACCATTACCAATCCTTGACCATGTTCAGAATCAAGGATCATATATTTTTCTGCATCAGACCAAGCTTTCCACTGGGGTAGGTCATTGGATCTACCTTTACCTGGATCGCCTGTATAAGCAAATTCAGCCCAATAGGACATCATCTGATCTGATAATTTCTTTGCTCCATCATAAGAATCTTTGATGACTATGTTCTTAATTATGAAATTATCAAAAGCTGCTGGGTACAGGAAAAGAATTTCAAGCGCATGTGCAGCACCCACTAGAACCCCAAAATCAACTCCCTGAATAACTGGTAAGTCGTCCCAGTCAAATCTATAAACATAAGTGTCTTTATGGCCTGACTCTACCAGTTGTCTAGCAGGAGTATCAGCCGCCCTCTGTTTCCAGGAATCACTAGAGTATTGGTTTACCGCGTTATAGAAATCTGGTCTCATTATCTCTAAAGGCAATTCATCAATACCTACCCCAGAAAAAACCTTAGATAGTAAACCTTCACCCTCTCCCCACCGAACAAATCTAGGGTTCCTCATGTTAAATAGCTTGGTCTCATATCTGTTAGTACCAAAAATAATAGGTACTCGAGTCATCTGATCATTAATAAAAGACTCATAAATCCCACTTTTGCTTAAAACATGTCCATCATTAAAGACTCTTGTCATCCCACCTCTCTTGGGCCTTGCTTCTCCATAAGCAGTAAGTAATTGCTCAGGAGTTCTGCTCCTAAGATATTTTTCTATCTCTACTAATGACATGCCATTTTGTAGTTCTTTAGCTCCTTGAACATCTTTTGCTTTCTTTTCCGTGATTAAAAGCCTATTAATAATCTCCTTAGAACTATTTATTCCTGAAATTCCATCTTGTGGATAGTAAGACTCTGCGTCTTCAATCTTAGAATGAGAGACGATTCCACTCTGGACAATCGCTTTGTGAAATAAGCCCAAAGCAAGAGGAGAGGCGTATAGAGCAGCAACATTGTGTCCACCTGCAGACTCTCCAAAGATAGTCACATTGTCTATATCGCCACCAAAGGCAGAAATATTTTCCTTAATCCAACGAAGCGCCATAATATTATCTAGGGTTCCAAAGCTTCCTGACGCATCTTCTAAAGTTGATCCTTCTTGCCTCAAAGCAGGATGCCTAAACCAACCCAAATTAGACATTCTGTAATTGACAGTTATTACAATTACCCCATGATTTGAGACTAAGTGACTAGGATCATAAGTATTTGCTGAACCTATAATGTTTGCTCCACCATGTATCCACATCATTACAGGCACTTTCTTATTAGCCAATTCTTCAGACGACCAAGCGGGCGACCAAATATTTAAATAGAGGCAATCCTCTGAACCAGTCCAGCCGCCGTCTTCGCCTGTCATAAGACCTTTAGGCTGGAAACACTCTTGAGAGAATTTTTTGGCTTCAAATCTTGATTCAAACGGTTCAGGAGGTCTGGGGGCTTTCCATCTCAATTCATTTATGGGAGGCTGCGCAAAAGGTATGCCTCTCCAAACATAAGTCTCAGCCTCTCTAACTCCTATAACTTCTCCCTGAGCTGTAATCCTTGAAGAGTTTTCATCCAAACCCTTACTACAACCAAACGATACTAAAATAGCTAAAAATAATGTTAAGTTGTTTTTTTTCATTTTGCTCCCTGTTCTATACCATTTAAGGTCTCATTATTCTTTCTTTTCTTCGTACCCCAAGCCTAACAATTCCTGTCAGCTAATTCACAAAAGAAATCTTTGTACGTCGTCAGCCCATATGGGACCATTAGCACTGTAACCATCAAAGCTTACTTGTAGATGCCTCAGAATGTAGCCCGTCAGCACTAACTGGACAAACAAGCTGTGTTTCCACAACAACCGGTATAGTCTTCCACGTGATGAATTCCAATGAGGCGGGATCCATGATCGAACCCACACATCCAGGACTGAAGCAGCACCGCATGCAGACGTCTACCGTCGTCTTCATGATCTTTTGTCTGTGTGCTGCCGGTGCCTACGGGATCGAGGACATGATTCCAAATGCGGGGCCTGGACTCACGCTCGTCATGTTGATTGTGCTCCCATTCGTCTGGAGCACGCCGATGGGTCTTGTAGCCTCGGAGCTGGGGTCCGCAATTCCTGAGGAGGGAGGATTTTACAAGTGGGTGCAACGCGCCTGCGGTGAGTTCTGGGGTTTTCAGGCTGGCTGGTGGCGCACCATCTCTATCTATTTCGACAATACGATCTACGTTGTGCTTGCGGGATCATACCTTGCCAGCGTCATCGACCTGACACCCATCGAGGAATATCTCTTTAAGGCATCGGTCGTCATTTTTTTTACGTACATCAATATCCGAGGCATCAGGGACGTCGGGGCGGTGAGCACGGGCATCTCCATCGTTGTCATGATTGCCTTTGCGATGGTCGCAGCCTTCGGTTTCGCCAACTGGCAGAGCAATCCCTTTGAACCCTTCATTCCACCGGACCAATCACTGCTGCAAAGTATAGGGGCCGGTATCGCGCTCGGTATCTGGGTGTACTCCGGCTACGAGTCCATGTCGACCATGGCAGGCGAACTCGAAGATCCCCAGGTGATTCCGAAAGCCACCCTGATTACGGTCCCATTGATCATGGCGGTGTACATCCTGCCCACGATGGGTGGACTCGCCTCACTTGGATCCTGGAGTGAATGGGCTTCGGAAGGTGGTCTGTCGTATGGCGATGTCATAGCTAACCATGTCCCCGCGCTCGGGATCCTGTTCGTGTTCGTCGCGGTGATCGCACAGTTTTCCCTTCTCAATACCTATATCGCATCCGGCTCAAGAGGGTTTTTCGCGCTTGCTGAAGATAACCTGGCACCGCGAGCGCTTGTTAAGTGCAGCAAAGAGCGAGGCGTTCCCTACATCGCCGTCCTGTCCCTGGGGGCATTCAGCCTTATCGTCTGCATGTTTCCGTTCGGCGTGATTGTGGTCGTGGACGCGATACTCTTTATGTCTGCCTACGTACTGATCTTCATCGCCGCCTGCATCTTGCGAGTCAAAGAACCAGATCTGGAAAGGCCCTTCAAAGTTCCCTTCGCAACCAGGGGATTCATCGCCATGTGCGTTCCACCGATTAGCATCGCGTTCATTGCTCTGTTTATTAACGGAACCGACTATTTTGTGGGTGGTATACTCGCACTGGTGAGTGGCCCGGTTGCGTATGTCATCTTCAAAAGAAAATTCGGTGGTTTGACGAAGATCGACCCTGTACGTCATCCGGTCAATCCGAAAACCCGATTGGGAATCGGCGACATAAAGAGAATGGCGTGGATGTTCGCAATCCTGACGGTGATCGGGATAATCGCCGTCTTTTTCCTTCCCTGGTACGAAGACCCACAGTCTTACACGGATGACTACGGCATCGAGGGCCTTTTTCACATTCTTATGAGCTGTATACGTTGGATGACGGCGGCATTTGGTGTGTTCACCGCCGTCCTGCTGATGATTGCAAGGCGTGTCGAGCCACCCGCTCGCCTTCCGTAGACAATGCGATTGTGGAGCCGGAGATAGTGCTATTCCGATCGCAGTGTGCGCATTGTAGTGAAAGTGAATCAATCCCAACAATCAACCTTAGATTAGAAATGGCACCATGCGGGTCATTGCCGACGTTACTGAACCAGACATCATTCAGAAGATCCTAGATCATATCGAGGCACAGCCACCACCAAATCAACCGGCAACAATTATCCAATCCTAAAACAAGCTCCGCCATGCAAGCCAAATCACCCAAGTCAGGGCGTCTTTAATTTGAAAAGAAATCAGCAATTACCGTAGTTGACCGTTCTTCAGAAAATGCGGGTTATACTGCCTATCCTCAATAGAGGTTATAAATTATGAAAAAATTTCTCATTACTAAATTAATTATAGTGGCTTTCCTTTTATCTAATAACGCTTTTGCAGGAAACAATCATGCATCAGATGAATGGCAAATAGACGCTTATTCTAGTGCTGCTCCTTCATTTATAGGAGATTTTGCGACAATAATTGGTGGAGACGGTAAGGTAATAAGAGAAGGTTCAAATGGTTGGACATGTCAGGCCGGAAACCCTAGACCATTTCCTAAAAATGGTTGGAAAAATGTTCACGAAGCGATGCCTGCATGCTCTGACAAAGAAGCTATTAAATGGATGATGGCTTATATGGCAGGGAAAAAACCTCAACTAGATAATGATGGTTGGATGTGGATGCTACATGGTGATGTCGGAGAAGACAATCTTAAGGCTGGAGTTCTTAATAAAAAAGATAGCACTCCAGGACAATGGATCGAGTCTGGTCCTCATCTTATGTTAATGCCAAAGGATCCCTCATCACTTGATAATATGAATGCAGATTTCACAAATGGCGCACCCTATGTAATGTTTCCTAAAACGATTTGGGCACATGTCATGATTCCCGTTGAAGGTTATTACAAACATCAGGAAGATTCTTCTCCCTAAAATACTCATATTATCTTTTACGAAAATATTTTATAGAATAGTGTCCGTCGTCAGCTCATATGGGACCACTAGCACTAAATCCTAAGAGACACTTTTCTGCTCCTAACGAAACTCCTCTGCTTCAGTTTAAATTAGCAGAAGTGTCTCTTAGCAAACAGGGCTAGGTGGTGCCGTATGGGCTGACGTCACACAGTAAGTTGGATTTGGTAGAACAAGCGTCTCTATCTTGCTTATACTCACATACGGGTTTCGAAATCCGCGACTAACTGGTTTACCAATCCCGCGCCATGCGCTGCAACAAGTGCATTGACTAGTTAGAACATTAGCTGAGGGAGGCTTAATGCTTGTTCCTTTCACGACCGAGGATTCGGTCAGCGTCGCGCAAGTCGGAGGTAAGGCCGCCTCGTTGATTCGGCTGAAGGGTATTGGTGCATTGGTACCCACCGGCGTTGTGCTGACCACCGACTTCTTTGCCGCCTGGCTAGACCGCATCGAGACCTGCAATGAGTGGCAGGCGGCGATCGCTATTCTGGCTGAAACCGGGCTCGGACACCCCGATCTTGCCACACGTACCCGCCTTGCAGAAGCATGCGACGCTGTGAAAAGTGTCGCTCTCCAATTCGACTTCACAACCGAACAACACAGCGTGCTGAAATCTCTAGATGAGTTGGGCATGGGACCTTTTGCAGTGCGTTCTTCGTCACCTGAAGAAGACCTGTCGGGGGTCTCATTCGCTGGTCAATACGAAACCGTGCTGAACGTGGATACTGCCGAGATCGAAGAAGCCATCCGAAGCTGCTTCGCGTCCTGTCTTGATAGCCGCGTACTGCTATATAAGCAGGAGATGAAGTTCGAGCGCCTGGCGCCCGCCATCGCGGTGGTAGTGCAGCAGCAAGTGCCGAGCGAATCTTCTGGGGTCGTGTTCTCCTTGAATCCACTCACCAACGACTACGATGAGATCCTCATCAATGCCAGTTGGGGGCTTGGCGAGGCGCTGGTCAGCGGCGATATCACACCGGATTCAGTTGTGGTGAGCAAGGTGACCGGGGACATCGTTGAGCACCGCATCGGCGACAAAGGCGCAGATCGTGCCGAAGAGGCTTGTCTCGACCAGGCGCAGATCGGCGAGCTATCCACAGAAGTGAAGAGGATAGAAGAACTTTTTGGCACGCCGGTGGATGTTGAATGGGCCTTTTCCGGCGGGCGCCTGCATGTCTTACAAGCGCGGCCCATTACCGCGTACGTGCCGATGGCGCCGGAATTGTTGACCGAGCCAGGTGCGCCTCGTCGTCTTTACCTCGATGGCTACCTGACCGACGGCATCACCATGAGCGGCCCTGTTTCGCCTATGGGCAGTGAATTGGTGGTACATCTCGTGCAGTACATGCTTGCCTGGGCTGTGGGGCCGGTAGAGAAGCTACGCCTCGACGATTACGGCTTTCGTATTGCCGGAGGGAGGATGTACGTCGATCTCTCTGCTTATCTGCATGTGATGGGAAAAGGGAAGGCGTTGGCCAAGTCGGCGGAATCGATGGATCCCACCGTCGCGGCTATCTTGACGTCGCCAGAGCTCGAGCAGTATCGCCCACCCGTGGTTCCTAAACACATGCGTCGTCTTGCACTTTTTCTTCCCTTGCCAAAGATCCTCTGGCGTATGCGACGGGCCGTCCAAGTCGTCGTTCGGGCGAGCCGTAAGCCGCAGATCTTCCAGGCTGAGTACAGTCAGATTCTGGCCGATTTCGAAGAGCATGTGCGGCGTCCCATCGACTTCGATCAATCTTTGGTGCAAGCCATCCGTGAAGACATGATGCACGCCGGGACCGTGACCATGGATTCATCCTATCCGGCTTTCATGGTGTTCTGGATCGCTACCTTTCGTATCAAGGCACTGATCGATGACACCAGTGAAGAACAGGTCGCGTTGGTGGACGCGTTGCTCAGTGGATACGAGGATGACATGGTGGTCAACATGGGCCATGCGTTGTTCGATATGGCGCAGCTCCTGCCCACCGACGCATTTGATGACTTGCAGCAACTGGTAAGTGCGCTGCAGGCTCGCTCTTTACCTGACAAGTTTCTCGCTCGGTGGGATACGTTCGTCTTCGATTATGGCCACCGAGGACCGTTGGAGATGGACTTGCTGAATCCTCGTTATGGAGATTCGCCCCGGCTGATTCTCCGGCAAATCGCGACCCTAGCTCGGTCCGGAGGCACCTTCAATCCGCACGACATGCAGGCCCAACAAGTGAAAGGCAGGGAGGTGGCCTATCAGAAATTGCTCGAACTACTACCTGCCCGTAAGGGCAAGAAGTTGAAAAAGCTCTACACCGACATCCAGTCGTATAACGGCGCCAGAGAGTACTTTAAGCACCACATCACAGAGCTCTATCATCGGTATCGCAAGCACACCATGCGGCGGGCAGATCAATTTGTCGCAGACGGCCGTCTCGACCGGGCAGACGACGTCTTTCAGTTATCTTTTGAGGACGTCGACCGGGCACATGCTGATGCAAGTATGGATATCCGGGCATTGGTGGCGGAGAAGGGCTCCCTTTTTGTCAAACAATGTGCTCAGGTACGGCACTTTCCGCTCGCCATCGATTCCCGCGGACGACTATTCAGGCCGCAAGTACCCTCAACGGATGAGCCCGAGGGCACGCTCGTTGGTACGGCGGTATCTGCGGGCGTCGCCACCGGCCCCATCAAGGTACTCAACGATCCATTTGAGAAGGACGTGGAACCTGGCGACATTCTGGTCGCGGTCACCACTGACCCTGGCTGGACGCCGCTCTTCATCAACGCTGCCGCCGTGATCCTGGAAATCGGCGGCGAGCTTCAGCATGGCGCGTTGGTAGCGCGGGAATATGGAAAACCTTGCGTCAGCGGTATTACCGACGTGACCCATCAATTCGAGGACGGCCAGATCGTCGAGGTGGATGGCAATACGGGGCGGGTCCGGCTGGTGGATTAGAGGGCATCCCCCGGGAATAACCGAGGCGCCATTGATGGCTAACTAGGCACCTCTGGTACAAACGTTCCCATCGCGTAATCCACGTACTTCCAAACCCTGACTGTTCTTCAGGAAATGCGGGTTATACTGCCTATTCTCAATTCGTGGCAAGGCGGCTGCCTCGACTATTCCAGAGAATGCTGGTCGACCCGACACGGCGACTAGTTCTGTAACTTCCGCGCAGGCGGCAATGACCGCGCATTTCAACATACTGTGATCCGCAGACCTGATCACTGCATGCAAACAGGGCTGTACCACCACCTACCGACAATACTATGTTCGTGGAGAGAACCTTTCCCCAGGCGCTGAGGAATTCGCCGACTATATTCGCGCAATCAGCGAGAAGGACGGTGGCTAGGACGTCAGACGGATTCTGACCCATTGTGCTCGCGCAGGTATTGCTCCAGCTCGTCCTGAATTGCCTGCTGATGTTTGCTCCGTGCGGGACCGTGGATGATGAAGTCATCGTGCTCTACGAGGAACTGCCATAGGGCATCATCCATCTGTTTCTGAATTGCGACATACTCCGGATCCCCGGCAAGATTACTAAACTCATTGGGATCGTCGTTGAGATCATAGAGTTCCACTGGGGCAGAGTGGACATTGATCTCCGATAGGCGCCGGCCCGGCGTGCGGTGTTGATGGGAGTCATAGTGGAGCTCAGCCTTCACCGGCGGATGGTATTCCATCCGATTCGGATAGAAGTTACGGATGAACTTGTAGTCTCTCGTTCGGACGCAACGCTGACCTTCTTCAACCTGAGCAAAGATCATTTCGTTCAGTTCTTCCTGGTTGGCTGGGTCGCGGATCTGGCCAGAAAAATCCTGACCGAGAAACTGCTCCGGCTTTTCCCAGCCAAGCAGTCCGTAGAGGGTGGGCAGAACATCAACGTGGGTCGCCATGGCCGGCAGGACCAGAGCCCGAGGGATTACTCCCGGTAGCCGCATGAGCCAGCTCACGGAAATCCCTGGATCGTACATACTGGCTTTTGATCGGGGCAGTCCGACACCATGATCTACCCCCATCACAACGAGCGTGTTGTCCTCGAGCCCGCGTGTCTTCAAACTCTCAAGTATTTTACCGATCGCCTCATCCCCCCTCTGCAGGTACCCCTGAAGGATGCCGACGGTCTTCATCCCAACGTCGTTTGACTCCAGGTACGGAGGAATATGCAGGTCTTCGGTTTCCGGTTCGGGGAACCTGTAGGATTTCCGATCCTGCTCATAAAACTGTGTGCCAAGGTGAGACTCGAAAAAGCCGATCTGGGCAAAGAATGGCTGTTCATCGCGGGTATCAAGCCAGGAATCAAATGCACTGGCAGAAACATCGGCCTCAGGCCACGGCCAGGCATTGAACATCTCATCATAGTCCATCACTTCATGAACATGCTGCGGCGCCGCCTCGTGCTGCACGCCAAACAATGCGGTGTGGTAACCCTTCTCATGTACCAGTTGTGTGACGTGAGAAATATGGCGATGAATTCGGTTGTCCTGGGGAGAGAAGGTCAGGAACATGAGCCCGTTTTCCTGGCCGTGGGTGCCGGTCATGATTGCTGCCCGGGATGGCGAACAGAGGGCACAGGCGGAGAACATATTGGAGAATCGGACCCCTTCAGCGGCCAACTGGTCCACATGAGGGGTCCTGACACTCTCGTTCCCGTAACACCCAAACCATCTACCAGCGTCATGCCAGGTGATGAACACTATATTGGGTGTTTGGTGCACAGTGGCTGAATCAGCATCCTTCATTTTCTGTCCTCTCTGTTCGAAATCTGCACCCAGTGTCTGAGCGGCGTTCCTGAACCCTAAGCGTAAAGGATCTTGCCACCACAGTGCCAACGGAGCTTTGGGGTCGGGACTCGGAAAGGACCCGCTCACTAGTAGTCGTGGTTGAACTCTACCGACCCTCATGACCACATAATGATGTACGATTAGCTGATGTAGTTTTCTGTTGGCGCCGGACGAAACGTTCCCCAATGCATCAAACCGGTAATAATAACTGTTGGAAAGGAGTGTAGACGTAGTGGAATTTGGCTCAAATAGACGGCACCTCACCGCATGGTTTTCAATTCTGCTGCTAATGGGCCTCGCCGTGAAACCAGTGTACGGACAAGGCGATTGGCCTTCATGGGGACACGATGCGGGCAATCAGCGTCACTCCCCACTGACCCAGATCAACGCGGAAAACGTTTCAACACTAGTTCCCGTATGGCACTACAACATGGTGAAAAGGGGTGTGGCGTCAAAGCGCGCTCAGTCGACCCCACTAATGGTCAATGGCGTACTTTATCTGTCTTTTCCGTACTATCGCGTGGTAGCGCTACAGCCGGAGACCGGAGAAGTCATCTGGGAATTCACCGCTCCAGGAGACTGGAATTCCGAGGAACACCAGAAACACTGGACGGGCAGTTCCATGCGGGGACTGGCTTACTGGCATGGAGAAGGCGCGATACCTCCACAGATTGTTCTTGGTACCGAAGAAGGTGAGCTGATTTCCCTCAATGCTAAAACGGGCATCCCCAATCCAAAGTTCGGTAACAATGGAACGGTTAACTTAAAAACACCCGACGTAATGAACGGTTTCCCGAACCTTCACTATGGCATCGGATCGGGCGTAAAAATTTACAAACATTTAGTGTTCACTCCCGTTCACAATGCCGACGAGGCGGGGGTAAAAGGACCGGCTGGCGACACTCGCGCCTGGGATCTGCGTACCGGGGAGCATGTCTGGTCTTTTCACTCCGTCCCCCACGCGGGGGAGTTTGGCAATGAGACCTGGCACGATGACTCCTGGCGCAATGCCACCGGCGCCAACACCTGGAGTTTCTTCGCGATCGATGAGGAACGCGGCATCCTATACATGCCGCTGGGGTCGGCCCAGAATGACTTCTATGGTATGGACAGGCGCGGCGACAATCTATTTGCCAACTCTATCGTGGCATTGGATGCCATGACGGGAAAACGCTTATGGCACTTCCAGGCGATTCATCACGATCTGTGGGATCAGGATATGCCAGCAGCGCCCGTTCTGTTCGATGTGGTAAAAGACGGTAAGACGATCCCGGCGGTTTCCGCTATAACCAAGTATCCCTTACTCTTTATTTTCAACCGAGTCACCGGTGAACCCATCTATGGAATAGAGGAACGACCAGTACCTGAAGGGACCGTCCCCGGAGAATATTATTCGCCAACCCAACCCTTTCCTGTTAAGCCACCCCCGCTCGGGCGGGTTGGCTTCACCACCGACGATATCGCAACACTGACGCCAGAGCACACCGCCGCTTGCCGCAAACTGTTTGAAAGCTATGACGGCGGACGCAATCGCGGCCCTTATTCTCCTCCCTCCCTGGAGGGTACGATGATGTTCGCCCATCCTGGAGGCGGCATAGAATTCACCGGTGCGACATTTGATCCGAGCCTGGGATACTACATCGTCAACAACACAGACGGCGGCTACATCAGCGCACTAGAGCGCATCGAGGAAGGCGATACTGGCATTTACGTCGGCCCAAAAGAATCCCCCGTGCTCTACAACCATATATGGAAATCGGCTACCGTCGATGGTTGGCCCTGCTGGAAAACACCCTGGTCGACGATAACCGCGGTCGATGTGAACACTGGCGAGTTCGCCTGGCAGATCCCTTTCGGTAGTGTGGAGGGCACTCCACCGGGCATAAAAACCGGCGACACCCGCGCAAATTTCGGCGGACCGACTTCCACTGCGGGCGGAATATTCTTCATCGGAGCCACCACCGATCAACGCTTTCGCGCCTTTGAAACCAAGACCGGACGAGAACTGTGGAGTATCAAAACCGAGCAGAGAATCAATGCAAACCCGATCACTTACATGGGCACGGATGGCAATCAGTATGTTTCGGTAGTGGCCAATACCGTGCTGTTGACCTACGCACTTCCCGGGGCAAGAAAAGACAAAGCAGAGACAACAAGCACCCCACAAACCATCATCTGGAACGGTGTATACACCGATAGTCAGGCTAAAATGGGCCAGCGCGTCTACCAGCAAGTATGCACACAGTGCCACCTCGATGACCTAAGCGGTGCCGAGAGAGCAACGATCTTAATCGGTAAGCCGTTTCTTAGTCGCTGGAACAATCTATCGCTAAGCGACATGGTTAGCACCATCCGCGATACCATGCCGCCAGGGGCTGCGGGTAGTTTGAGCGATGAAGAAACGACCAACCTTACCGCTTATTTGCTGCACAAGAATAAGGTCCCCAGCGGGGATACCGAGTTGTCTGCTAACAGGGACGACCTTTTGAACATAATCATCACCCAGGGAAACCAGCAGCAGTTGCATAGACCTAAAGGCAGCAATTAAGAAAGGAAGTCCGGGGACAGGTTAGCGCCTTGCTATAAATCCTATAAGTTCCCTAAGTAGTGAGGATGACTACTTATGTAATACGAAAGCCTAATCAGGCTTGATGAAAACCAGGAGCGACGAATGTCAAAAATAATAAGAATGTACGCCGAAAATCAAGGGAAGGCGATGCTGATTGCCGCCTTAGCCGCTATATTCTTAGGATGGCTGGCGTTTTCTCCCGATGCTGCAAGTAAAAGCACCCTGTATTATTTCTTGCACGTTATGGCGATTCCTGCCGATCTGTTCAAAGCAGTTATCAACCTAGTTGTGCCGATATTGGTGAGTTCAGCGATTTTTATCGTAGCTGCCGTTGGAGCGAAGATGCTTTCAGAAAAAGACGATAGCCTCGCGGGCAAGAAAAAGCTGTCACTTGGACGGCTTTGGACTTTGCTGGAAGCTAATATGGTGGAGGCGGCGGGAATCGAACCCGCGTCCGTCAGTTCTCCGCCTTCGGCTCTACATGCTTATTTCGTCTATTATTTAACCTTCCACTGGCCCGGCGAACAGGGATTAGAAAGGCGAGCTTGCTTTAAGTTTAACTGCTTCCGTCACAAGCGGGGCTTGGCAGCGGTCCCATGAGTCGAGCTCCCGGTTTGGATACATGGGCACATCCGCCCCGGGATAAGCAGGTTTAAATTTCTCCTAAGAGATTTTTAAGCTGCTAGTGCGTAGTTTTCGTCATTGGCAACTATAAAAGTTACAGTAATTGTTTTACGAGAGTTACTACCCTCTCGGCATGCACCTAAGGTTTTGTAACCGGCGTCGAATCCATATCGCCCCCGAAACCCTGAGTGGGCCGCTATTGTACGCTTTTATGGTGATTTGCCAAGCAAGCCGGTCAATCTGCGTCTCACCAGATAAGTGATGATATACTTGACGGTTAGATTATTCTTGTTCTGGTTCCCGATGAGGGAGGATATGGAATGAAACAGATACTTGGCTTGATCCTGTGTGCGTTTCTGGTTGTTGGCTGCGGCGGTAGCCAGGAGAAAACGACTGCTCAGCAACCCAAGAAAGCGGAAGCACCAGCACCAGAGAAGGCGAATAATCCTTTAGCGAGCCAGCAGCAGCTGATCAAAGATGCGAAGGGGCTTCAAGGTATTCTGGACAAGGATGCTGAGAGGAAAAAGAAAGCCGTACAGGATAGTAACTAGGGAGACTCATACTCTATCGGGTCATTTTACTCAGTGATTTAATTTCATGACTCTGGCTTTGTCGCGATTCCAGTCGCGTTCTTTGATTGTGGCCCGTTTGTCGTGCATTTTCTTACCGGTAGCCAGCGCGATTTCTACCTTGACCTTGTTTCCCTTCCAGTACATCGCGGTTGCGATACAGGCCTGCCCCTTGGCTTGTGTTGCACCGATGAGTCGCGCGATCTCTTTCCTGTGGAGTAATAGCTTGCGGGTTCGCTGGGGCTCAGCCACCACATGGGTAGAAATTGTTTTAAGTGGTGAAATGTTACAGCCCAACAAGAATGCCTCACCGTTTTTTAAAAGAACATAGGTATCCGTGAGCTGGCATTTACCTTCTCGTACTGCTTTGACTTCCCAGCCGGTGAGCACAATACCTGTCTCGAACTTCTCGTGAAGCTCGTATTCAAATCGGGCCCTTTTGTTCTGTGCGATGGTGCCGGGAGATAACTTGGATTTTTTAGCCATGGCATCCTCTTCAGGGGTCGCCATTATAGGCGTCAGTACCTGAAAGTACAGTATTCTCAAGAGGCCGGCAGTTGAGGCAAATCAGGAAATCCCCGACAATATGTCAGTCAGTAGGCGAATAGGATTTCAGTCGAGGGATATTCAGCTGTTGTTTCGAGCCGGGTGCTCGCTCCGACATTCATCTGGAGCAGTAGTGGAAAGTTAATGCGAAAAGTAATTCGTTCTGCCTTGATGCCATATTCTCCGGCACAGATGTTTGATGTGATTATCGATGTTCTGGCCTACCCGGATTTTCTGCCCTGGTGTGCCAGTAGTGAGATATTGAGCCAGGACGACAAATCAATGGTAGCGAGACTGGAAATTGCCAAATCGGGTCTGAGACAAAGTTTCACAACCAGGAACCAGTTCGATCATCCTGCTTCAATGGAGATCACTCTGGTGGAAGGCCCTTTTACAGAGTTGTCAGGCAGTTGGAAATTTGAGCAACTGGGAGAAGATGGCTGCAAGGTGACCATGGATTTGCAGTTTGACTTTAACAGTGCCTTGTTAGGCATGACGCTGGCAGGTGTATTTGAAATGGCCGCCGATAAGATGGTGGATGCTTTTTGCGATCGGGCTGACGTGTTGTATGAGTGATCGAACCACAGAGCTTATTTCCGTCGAAGTTGCTTATGCTTCTAAATCCAGACAGAGCCTAAAATCACTGAGTGTTCCGAGAGGAACAAAAGTCATCGAGGCTATTCAACTGTCAGGTATCTGTGATGAATTTCCCGAGCTGAATATCGAAACGGCCAGAATTGGGATTTTCAGCCAGTTTGTTGAAAAAGAGCAGGTGCTCAATGAGCATGACCGAGTTGAGATTTATCGCCCTTTATTAATTGATCCGAAAGAAGCCAGGCGTCAGAGAACCAGGATTCAACGATAGTCAATCAATCAGTGGTACTCTCTTGTGGGCGTTGATCTGTGGGAACATAGTCACCTTCAAAATGACTCAGTCTTTCTTCGACAAAGTAGACTTTCAGTTTCGTCCTGATGATATCTCTACCCGGAACATGAATGGTGTAGATGTAGTCCCAGCGGTCTTTATCCAGTGAGTCATCAACAATTGGGTTTCCCAGCACATATCGCACCTGACTTCTTGTCATGCCGGGCTTTAACTTATCAATCATGGTTTGAGTAATGACGTTACCCTGTTGAACAGTAACTCGATGCACACCCGGGAATCGCAACGTGGAGCAGGCGGTCACAAAGACAACAAGAAATGTAAGGGTTAATAGTTGTTTCATACAGGATTCAACTGACTGCTTAAGTGGGAATTGAACTTCCAATTGTTAATGAAAATCGAGACAATGCGTAGTCTATATTGCTTTCACCCTGTAAACCATGGCAGCCAAAACTAAAGAAATCAAAGAAGCGGGCCTCAAGATCACCCTGCCTCGAGTTAAAATATTGCAAATCCTCGAAAGTTCCAAAATTCACCACCTGAGTGCTGAAGATGTCTACAAGACCCTGATAAGCAAAGACGAAGACGTTGGCTTGGCGACGGTTTATCGCGTTCTGACCCAGTTCGAAGTTGCTGGTCTGGTTACCCGGCACAATTTCGAAGGAGGTCACTCGGTGTACGAAGTGTCCGCAGATGACCATCATGATCATATTGTTTGCGTGATGTGTGGTCGGGTTGAGGAATTTCAAGACAGCGAAATAGAAGCACGACAGAAGCGAATCGCAGATGAGCTGGGGTTTGATCTGTCTGATCATGCACTGAATATGTACGGGACATGTGCTGACTGCAGGTAACGAGCGTTATTTCCATCCAAAACCGGGCGAACGATCCTCGAAGTCATGCCATCAGCATGACTAGATCTGAGCGGTATTGAACATTTCCTCAGCGTGCGCCATAGACTGGTCTGTCATTTCTATTCCGCCGAGCATTCTGGCAATCTCTTCGACCTTCTCGGTTGTGTTCAATTGCTCAATTTCAGTTCTGTTCTGCTGTTTGTCACTTAGCTTTACTACCCTCAGGTGTTGATGCCCCTGAGCCGCCACCTGAGGAAGATGAGTTACACAGATAATTTGTGCCTTGTGTCCTAACTTTCGCAGCAGCGATCCCACGACTTCAGCAACTGCGCCGCCTATACCGACATCGACCTCGTCAAATATCAGTGTTGGGACCTGTGAGGTATCAGCAGTGACAACCTGAATTGCGAGGCTGATTCTTGAGAGTTCTCCGCCGGAAGCGATTTTGTTAAGCGCGCGGGGTTCCTGTCCTGGATTGGTGCTTATCAGAAATTCAATCTCTTCTGCACCTCTGACGGAGGGTTGGCAGTTGTCAGAAGATGTCAGCTCGACCAGGAATGTTGCACCAGGCATACCCAGATCAGCGAGTTGTTTTGAAACCTTTGCCCTGAGCTTGTCTGCAGCCTGCTTCCGTATGGATGAGAGCTTACGTGCTTCTTTTGAGTAGGCCTCCTCGATTTTCGCAGCAGCGTGTTCCAGTTCTGCAATGTCATTGTCGATATTGTTGAGGGATTCAAGTTCGGCATTGATCTGCTGTTCGAGTTGCTGAATCTCATTTGGCTCAACCCGGTGTTTTCGGCAGAGATCGTAAATGGTTGTGAGGCGGTCTTCGACTTCACCCAGTCGTACCGGATCGATTTCAAAATCACTGGTATAGCTTTCAAGGTCATGGATAGCCTCTTCAACCTGAATTCTGGCTGACCCCAACATCTCCGCGATCGGGTGTATATCTTTGATATCAATGGACTCAAGTTGCTGAACGGTCTTGGACAGCAGTTCTATCACGCTACCCTGATCGTTGGTTAGGCACATTTCAATGGCATCGTTACAATGAATTAGAATCGACTCGGCATTAGCCAATTTTTTTTGTTCAACCTCCAGAGATTCATGTTCCCTGGGTTCTATCTTCAATTGTTTAAGTTCTTCGGCCTGGTATGACAGGAGTTGAAGACGTGCTGTCTGCGCTTCATTGCTGTCAGTTAATTCATAAAGTCTGGTCGTGGTGCGCTTGTATTCATGAAACAGACCGGCGACAGAGTTGGCCGTTTCTATCGCGCCTGCGAACTCATCCAGCAGACGACGTTGCGTATCACGTCGAAGCAGAGACTGGTGCTCATGCTGAGAATGGATGTCAATCAGCATTTCACCCAGGACCTTCATGTCGTTCACGGTGCTGGGGGCACCGTTGATATATCCTCGTGAACGGCCATCTTTTCCAATAACCCGACGCAGAATACATTCAGGTTGATTTGTTGCCAGCTCTCTTTCTGTGAGCCAGTTAATTGCGTTCTGATTATCTGATAGATCAAAACCGGCATGAATTTCAGCCTTCTCGGCATGGTTGCCGATATAGCCCGTTTCTGAGCGATCGCCAAGAGCAAGACCTAGAGCATCCAACATGATTGATTTTCCCGTGCCGGTCTCTCCTGTGACAACGGTCATACGGCCCAGGAATTCCAATTCCAATTGATCCACAAGGGCAAAGTTCTGTACGGAGAGCTGGCTTAACATCGAATTGCTGGATTCTTCAAATTTTCAGTTATTAAACAAACTAACTGCCAGTTCTGCAACGCTGATTCCGGATTAAATGAAATATGATGCCTGCAACCATTTTACTGCGGACATTTTTAACGATTCAATTGAGTCGACTGCATGGCTTGGGTATATTGAAGTCGTTGAGTGGCAGGATTAAATATAAAGATGACAGATGATGGAAAGGTAAGTTCCAAAGAGCAGATTCTCCTTAAATCTCTGGTGGAACAGTACATCGCGGATGGCCACCCGATAGGCTCAAAGACCCTCTCCAGGAAGAGCGAACATGCTGTCAGTCCCGCAACGATTCGCAATGTCATGGCTGATCTGGAAGAGAAAGGGTTTGTTTCATCTCCTCACACCTCCGCCGGTCGAATCCCCACTGCCCAGGGATACCGTTTTTTCGTCGACAGCCTGCTGACTGTCGAGCCATTAGACAGATTCGACATGCTGAATCTCAAGCGCGGTTTAGATCCTGATATGACGGCCCATGAGCTGGTTGAATCAGCTTCAGGGATGTTATCTGAGGTCACGCACTTGGCAGGTGTGGTGACAATTCCCAGGCGGGATCAGACCACGCTTCGGCATGTCGAATTTATGAGCCTGAATGACAATCGTGTTTTGGTGATCCTGGTTCTGGATGATCATGAAGTTCAGAATCGGGTGATCTATACCAAGGAGAGATATACAGAGATTCAGCTCAAAGAAGCCTCGAATTTCGTCAATCAGTCCTTCGTCGGTCAGAGTCTGAGCCGAATTCGTGTCAGGTTGATATCTTCGATGCAGACAGACCGGGAAAGTATGAACGCGTTGATGCAGACAACACTGGAAATGGCCGAAAAGGCTTTCAATCAGGAGGAAGAAAACGACTATGTGGTCACCGGGCAGGAGAATCTGTTCGATATTGCACAAGTTAAGGCGTTGGAAGATATACGGAAGTTATTTAAGGCATTTTCGCTGAAGGGCGATATTCTGCATTTACTGGATAAATGTATGGAAACCGATGGCATGCAGCTATTTATTGGGCAGGAGTCCGGATATGAGATCCTGGACGATTGCAGTGTCGTCACTTCGCCCTACCATGTTGATGGTGAATTAGTGGGGGTTTTGGGTGTGATCGGACCCACAAGAATGGCCTATGAGCGCATTATTCCTATCGTAGACGCCACTGCTCGTATTTTGAGTGCTGCACTTAATGGCAATCGCTTAAAACCTGACTGATTAAATAGTCACCGCGATATTTCCCTTAGCGCAATTTCCCAAAAAAGACTTGAATGCAGTGGATGGAATCCCCATATACCTTCAACACTATTTGGTACGTGACTGGAAGTCCTCGGATTAACGGGGATTGGTTACCAATGACCTTGTTGGAGAGGGGTTGAATGTCAGATCCGGAAGATCAAGTCGAAGAATCCGCAGATAGAAAAGGAGAAGCGGAGACTTCCGACGAAACAGAAGTCGTCGTTGTTAAGGAAAAAGAAGCTGATGCGGGTTCAGAAGAACCTGAAATTGAAGTAGAAGTCACCATTGAGTCTCTTCAAGCCCAATTGCAGAAAGCATCTGAAGAGGTTGAAGGATTTAAGGACGCGGCGTTGCGAGCCCAGGCAGAAATGGAGAATGTACGTCGCCGATCGGCAAAAGATCTTGAGAATGCCCACAAATATGGTCTCGAGAGATTCGTTAATAACCTGCTACCGGTGATTGACAGTCTTGAGAAAGCCATTGAATCTGGTGCACAGGCAGAACAAGAGGGTGCGAATAAGGCCGTTATCGAAGGCGTCGGGCTCTGCCACAAGATGCTGGTAGATGTTCTGATCAAAGAGGGTGTTGTGGTCGTTGATCCAATGGGAGAACCATTCGATCCGAACGTTCACCAGGCCATGTCCGTGGTTGAGAATCCCGATGTCGAACCCAATTCAGTAGTTGCAGTAGTTCAAAAGGGCTACACACTCAATGAGCGTTTGGTCAGAGCTGCAATGGTGATGGTTTCAAAAGATGTATCACCTCAGATTGATGAGAAGGCCTAGGTAAAAGTCAGGGATTAAATGAGGTGTTTCAGGCTCTTGTAATTGTGCCGCGAGACACCAGATAAGTGAATATCAAGTCAACCGAAACCCAGTTGGCATCGAAAGAAGATTGGAGATCAAGAAAATGGGAAAGATTATAGGTATTGACCTTGGAACGACAAATTCATGCGTTGCCTTCATGGAGGGCACCAGTCCGAAAATCATTGAGAATTCGGAAGGTGACAGAACCACCCCGTCAATCATTGGTTATTCGGACGATGATGAGATCCTTGTGGGTCAGGCTGCGAAACGTCAGGCAGTCACGAATCCGGCGAATACATTATTTGCCGTTAAGAGATTGATTGGCCGCAGATTTGAGGATGAAGTAGTACAGCGTGATATCAAAATGGTTCCTTATGCTATTGCCAAGGCTGACAATGGAGATGCCTGGGTAGATGTTAAAGGCCAGAAGATGGCACCTCCACAGATCTCGGCTCAGGTTCTGAGCAAGATGAAAAAGACTGCTGAGGATTACCTGGGCGAAGAAGTTTCAGAGGCTGTTATTACGGTTCCTGCTTATTTTAATGATTCCCAGCGTCAGGCAACGAAGGACGCAGGTCGTATCGCCGGATTGGATGTAAAACGAATTATCAACGAACCGACAGCTGCTGCTCTTGCTTACGGCATGGACAAAGCGCAGGGAGATTCAACCATTGCTGTCTATGACCTGGGTGGTGGTACCTTCGATATCTCAATTATTGAGATCGCAGATGTTGATGGTGAAAAACAGTTCGAGGTGTTGTCGACCAATGGTGACACTTTCCTGGGTGGAGAGGATTTCGATCTAAGGATGATTGACTACCTGGCAGATGAGTTTAATAAGCAGGAAGGTATGGATCTGCATAATGATCCTCTGGCTTTGCAACGACTGAAGGAAGCTGCCGAAAAAGCCAAGATTGAATTGTCCACGAGTCAGCAAACTGAAGTTAACCTGCCTTATATAACGGCAGATGCATCGGGACCCAAACACCTGGTGATCAAAGTGACTCAATCCAAATTAGAGTCTCTGGTTGAAGACCTGGTTGACCGTACCCTTGGACCACTTCGAACTGCCATGAAAGACGCCGACGTCAGCGTTTCTGACGTGGACGACATTATTCTGGTTGGTGGTCAAACCCGTATGCCTCTCGTCCAAAAGAAAGTTAAGGAGTTCTTTGGCAAAGAGTCTCGCAAGGATGTTAACCCTGATGAGGCAGTGGCGATGGGCGCCTCAATTCAGGCTGCGGTTTTATCGGGTGATGTTAAAGATGTCTTGTTGCTGGATGTAACACCTTTATCGTTGGGTATTGAGACGATGGGCGGTGTGATGAGCAATCTGATTGAGAAGAACACCACGATTCCAACGAAGAAATCACAGGTATTTTCAACCGCCGAAGACAATCAGCCTGCTGTGACGATTCACATACTTCAAGGAGAGCGTAAACAAGCAGGACAGAATAAGTCATTGGGTCGGTTTGACCTGTCAGATATTCCACCTGCGCCACGGGGTACACCACAGATTGAAGTGAGTTTTGATCTGGATGCGAACGGTATCCTGAATGTTTCAGCAAAAGATAAGGCAACCGGTAAGGAACAGTCTATTGTTATTAAGGCGTCTTCTGGCCTGTCTGATGATGAAATCGAAAAAATGGTCAAGGATGCCGAGGCAAATGCTGAGGAAGATGCAAAGTTTGAAGAATTGGTCACTGCACGTAACCAGGCAGATGGTCTGATTCATGCTACCCGCAAGACGTTAGAAGAAGCATCTGATGTTTCGGAAGATGAGAAATCGAATATTGAAAGTGCGATTTCGGAGTTGGAAGAGGCTGTTAAAGGCGATGATAAAGAAGGAATTGAAGCCAAGACGGCTGCGCTGACCGAAGTATCATCCGAATTGGCGCAACGCATGTACGCCCAGCAGGCTGCTCAGGCGCAAGGTGAAGAAGGTGCCGATGCTACTGCAGCAGGTGGCGATTCAGAAAGTGGAGCCGACCCGGATGCAGTAGATGCGGAGTTTGAAGAAGTAAAAGACGATAAGTAACTTTCCTGTTCTCGGGATGTACTTTGAGGGGAACAGCGATATGAAAACTACCGCTGTTCTCAAACTGTTGCGTTTTAAGACTGAAACATATCATGGCTAAACGAGATTACTACGATGTACTAGGTGTGCCGAAAGATGCTTCCGAGCAAGACATAAAGAAGGCATATCGACGCCAGGCGATGAAATATCATCCAGATCGTAATCCCGATGATGCTGAGGCCGAAAAGAAGTTTAAAGAAGCCAGTGAAGCAGCTGAGATACTGACCAACGCTGAAAAGCGTGGCTCCTATGATCAGTTTGGTCACGCTGCTTTTGAGGGTGGTGCTGGTGCATTCCATGCGGGCAGCGGCAACTTCAGTTCGATATTTGAAGATGTGTTCGGCGACATATTCTCTTCTGGCGGTCGCGGCGGCGGTCGGAGTCAGGTTTATCGTGGATCGGACCTTAAGTATGTACTTGATCTGAGTCTCGAAGAAGCAGTTCGTGGAACTGATACAAAAATCAAGATTCCAACTCTGGTGGAGTGCATGGAATGCCTTGGTTCCGGTGCCAAGAAGGGAACTTCACCCATCGACTGTGTTCAGTGTGCTGGTCAGGGCCAGGTCACAGCAAGGCAGGGTTTCTTCCAGATTCAACAGACCTGTCCTCGGTGTCGAGGGGCGGGCAAGATGATTTCAGATCCCTGCGCCAAGTGTCGGGGCCAGGGGAGAGTCGAAGAACGCAAGACTTTGCTGGTTAAGGTTCCCCCTGGTGTTGATACCGGTAATCGAATCCCGCTGGCGGGTCAGGGTGAAGCGGGTACCAACGGCGGGCCTGCCGGTGATCTTTATGTACAGATAAACGTTCGAGATCACGAGATATTCACTCGGGACGGTGAACACCTCTATTGCGAAGTGCCTATCAGTTTTGCAGATGCAGCCATTGGAGGCGAGTTGGAAGTACCGACATTGGACGGTCGAGTAAAGTTGAAGATTCCGCCTGAAACGCAAACGGGCAAGCTGTTCCGGTTGCGCGGCAAGGGTGTAAACATGGCCCAGATTCGCCGAGGGGGTCTCGGTGATCTCTACTGCCAGGTAATGCTCGAAACGCCCGTCAATTTATCGAAAAAACAGAAAGAACTGCTGCAGGAATTCGATGGCGAGTCCAGTGAGAAACAGTCACCCAGACGTGCAACCTGGTTTGACTCGGTAAAGAGTTTTATCGATTCCTTGGCTGACTAATTTCAACGTAACTCGATCTGCCTATTCCGATGGCTTGTTTCGGTACTGGCTCCTTCTCAACATATCCTATATCCTCCGCCGATCTTCCAATGAAATAATGGTCATGACCAAAGTAGCGATCGCTGGTGCCGCAGGTCGAATGGGAAAAACCCTGATTGAGACCGTCGTTGACACAGATGGCGTCGAACTAAGTGCCGCAATTGAGCGTAGTGGGATCTCTGTTATCGGAACGGACGCGGGAGAAATTGCCGGTGTCGGATCCCTGGGTGTTGCCATCACGGATGACCTGAATTCAGTCACGGATGCATTCGATGTGCTTGTGGATTTTACGATTGCAGATGCGACAGTTGCGAACATCGAAGTCTGTGCCCAGGCGGAGAAGAGAATGGTCATTGGTACTACGGGTCTGGTACAGACGCAGGTCGACCGCCTTCATGTTATTGGCAAAGCGCTGCCGATCGTGTTTGCGCCGAACTTCAGTGTTGGGGTTAATGCCACATTCAAACTTCTTGAAATTGCTGCAGGCATCTTTGGTGACGATGTCGATATCGAGATAGCCGAAGCGCACCATCGTCACAAGGTAGATGCACCTTCAGGAACCGCACTCCGTATGGGGGAAGTTGTCGCCGAACAGCTTGGTCGCGATTTAGACGAGGTCGCCGTCTATGGTCGTGAGGGAATGACAGGAGAAAGAAATCGGCAGACGATTGGGTTCAGCACTATTCGGGCTGGTGACATTATTGGTGAGCATCGCGTTATGTTTGCGGGACTCGGTGAGCGGGTTGAGATTAGTCATCGGGCCCATAGCCGAGCCAATTTTGCCCAGGGAGCGATCAAGTCTGCGATCTGGGTGATGGATCAGGAGGCAGGTGTGTTTGATATGCAGGACGTGCTTGGTTTGCGACATATCTGACTTCCTTTGACGCAGCCTGATTGATCGCAGGTAACGATCGTTCTTTGAAAGGTCTTTCAGATAAAGCGGTTTGACTCTGGCATCTGAACCTTGCTTCAACTAGAATTACGCGCCAGTATGACGTTAAGTCTAAATGTTAAATGAAAGCGAGATGGAAGCGATTCCATCTCGCTTTTTTCGATCTGAACGGGGACGGCTGGTTCCCTAACTTCACGGAGATCCATGTTGCCCAGTAGAGCAGTACTCGCGCTTGAGAACGGTGAATTGTTCGAAGGTGCTTCTATTGGGATTTCAGGTCGGTCAGTCGGTGAGGTGGTATTCAATACCGCCATGTCAGGCTATCAGGAAATCCTGACCGATCCCTCCTACGCGAAACAGATTATCACACTGACACATCCCCATATTGGTAACACCGGTGTTACCGAAGAAGATGAAGAGTCCGATTCCATTTGGGCAGCGGGGCTTGTGATCAGAGATCTCCCGCTTCTTGCGAATAACTGGCGTAAGGAACTGACTCTCGATGAGTATCTAAGAAAACGTGGCGTCGTTGCGATTGCTGATATTGATACCCGAAAGCTGACCCGAATACTCAGGCAGCATGGATCACAGAAAGGATGCCTTGTGGCGGGTGATAACCTGACTGATACCGACGTGAATGAAGCGATCCAGTCTGCTCAAGATTTTGCCGGACTTGAGGGCATGGATCTCGCCAAAGTGGTTACCGTTCCCAAATCCTATAACTGGTGTGAGGGGAGTTGGCGTCTGGGAGAAGGTTATCCTGTACTGGACGACTCAAAGTACCATGTAGTGGCTTATGATTTTGGCGTGAAACGCAACATCTTGAGGATGTTAGTTGACAGGGGTTGTAGGTTAACGGTGGTTCCGGCTGAAACACGAGCGGCTGACATACTTGCCCTGAACCCGGATGGTGTTTTTCTTTCCAATGGACCAGGAGATCCTGATCCCTGCGACTACGCAATTAATGCAATCAGGGAAATCCTGACCACCGATGTACCCGTATTTGGTATATGCCTTGGATTACAGCTACTCGGTTTAGCAACGGGTATGCAGACCATAAAGATGAATCATGGTCATCACGGTGCGAATCATCCTGTTAAGAATCTGGATGACGGTACTGTACTGATTACCAGCCAGAATCATGGTTTCTGCATTGATGATCAGACGTTACCCGGTAATGTCCGAATTACTCACAAGTCTTTGTTTGATGATTCGTTACAGGGGATTCATCTGAATGATCGACCTGCATTTGGATTTCAGGGTCACCCGGAAGCAAGTCCTGGCCCTCACGACGCAGCGCCATTGTTCGACCACTTCATTGAGTTGATTGATCAGTACCTGGAGAAGAAATAGCTCATGCCAAGAAGAACCGACATTGAAAGCGTCCTCATCATTGGTGCTGGGCCTATTATCATCGGTCAGGCATGTGAGTTCGATTATTCAGGTGCGCAAGCCTGCAAGGCGTTAAAGGAGGAAGGCTTTAACGTCATACTCGTAAACTCGAATCCGGCGACAATCATGACGGATCCTGCTATGGCTGATTCAACCTACATTGAACCGGTTAACTGGAAAACGGTTGAGGTGATCATCGAGAAAGAAAGACCGGATGCCATTCTTCCGACCATGGGTGGTCAGACTGCATTGAATTGTGCCTTAGATCTGGCTCGAGAAGGCGTCTTGGAGAAATATGATATTGAGTTGATTGGCGCAACCAGAGAAGCAATAGACAAAGCTGAAGACCGCCAGCAGTTTGATGATGCAATGAAAGAAATTGGTCTTGAGACGCCTCGATCCGCCTTAGCACATTCGTTAGAAGAAGCCAAGCAGGTACAGGCCCAACTGGGCTTTCCTTGCGTAATACGTCCTTCCTTTACCATGGGAGGTTCTGGCGGGGGTATTGCGTACAACCATGAAGACTTCGCGGAAATCTGTGCGCGCGGTCTCGACCTGTCGCCAACAAATGAATTGCTGATTGATGAGTCTCTGCTGGGCTGGAAAGAATACGAGATGGAAGTGGTTCGGGACAAAAACGACAATTGCATCATTGTCTGTTCCATCGAAAACCTTGATCCAATGGGCATACATACCGGCGACTCGATTACCATCGCGCCAGCCCAGACTCTGACGGACAAGGAATACCAGATAATGCGAAATGCGGCGATTGAGGTGCTGCGTGCAATTGGCGTTGAAACTGGTGGATCTAATGTTCAGTTTGCAGTTGATCCGAACACAGGGCGGCTGGTGATTATCGAAATGAACCCGAGGGTTTCACGTTCATCAGCGCTTGCATCGAAAGCAACCGGATTTCCCATAGCAAAGGTAGCAGCCAAATTGGCGGTGGGGTATACGCTGGATGAACTATCAAACGATATTACCGGGGGAATAACCCCCGCGTCATTTGAGCCATCTATTGACTACATTGTGACTAAAATTCCAAGGTTTACATTCGAGAAATTCCCACAAACTGATAATTACCTGACGACTCAGATGAAGTCGGTAGGGGAGGTGATGGCCATTGGACGAACCTTTCAGGAGTCACTGCAAAAAGCGCTGAGAGGGTTGGAGATTGGTGTTAATGGACTCTCACCCATTATGGATACATCCTCCAGCGACTGGTTGGATCGGCTTCACAAAGAACTCAGAGTCGCTGGTGCAGAAAGAATTCGATATGTTGCCGATGCATTCAGACTGGGTCTGGGTCTCGATGAGATTTTTCAGTTCACTCAGATTAATCAGTGGTTCCTGGCACAGATAGAAGATCTGGTAAAACAGGAGAATCTTGTTAAAGACATCATGCTAGAAGAACTCGACGCGGAGAGGCTCTTCAGACTCAAGCAGCAGGGGTTTTCTGATTCGCGACTGGCAGAACTGTTACGCGTTAGCGAACAGGAGTTTCGGGCAAGGCGTCTGGTACTTGGTATCAAGCCGGTGTACAGACGAGTTGATACCTGTGCAGCAGAATTTGAATCATCGACTGCTTACATGTACTCGACCTATGAATCTGAATGTGAAGCAAGACCTTCTGATAAAGACAAGATCATGGTGTTGGGTGGGGGCCCGAACCGGATTGGTCAGGGAATTGAATTTGATTACTGCTGTGTACACGCCGCGCTCGCGATGCGTGAAGATGGCTATGAAACCATAATGGTAAATTGTAATCCGGAAACAGTATCTACGGATTACGACACATCAGATCGATTGTATTTCGAACCACTGACTTTGGAAGATGTCCTGGCCATTGTCGATCTGGAGAAGCCCAAAGGTGTCATAGTGCAGTTTGGTGGTCAGACTCCCCTCAAACTCGCTGAAGATCTTGAGGCAGCAGGTACGCCGATCATCGGTACTACACCAGATGCGATAGATCGTGCCGAAGATCGTGAACGGTTCCAGAAGATGATTGAGGATCTGAAGTTGCGACAGCCACCAAATCAGACAGTGAAAACCGTCGCAGAAGGTCTTGAGGCAGCAGAAGGTATTGGTTTTCCAATTATTGTCAGACCATCATATGTGCTGGGTGGGCGGGCAATGGAAATTGTCTACGATGAAACTGAACTTCAAACATACATGCATGAAGCAGTGCAGGTTTCAGAGAAATCCCCGGTACTGTTAGATCGATTTCTTGATCAGGCGATCGAAGTGGATGTGGATATTGTCTGCGACGGACAAAGCGTTGTCATTGGGGCGATCATGCAGCACATAGAACAGGCTGGTGTGCATTCGGGCGACTCAGCTTGCTCGTTACCTCCTTATAGCCTCAGCACGGAGTTGGTAGAATCTATCCGGGGCCAGGTCAGTGCGATGGCAATTGAACTGGGTGTGGTTGGTCTGATGAACGTGCAGCTGGCGATTCAGAACGATGATATATACGTTCTTGAAGTCAATCCAAGAGCTTCAAGAACGGTGCCTTTTGTATCAAAGTGTATAGGTACGTCACTTGCAAAAATAGCCGCGCGTTGCATGGCCGGCGCGTCACTTGAGCAACAGGGATTTACCAAAGAAGTCGTACCTGACTTTTTCAGTGTAAAAGAAGCTGTCTTTCCATTTGGCAAGTTTCCAGGTGTCGATCCGATACTGGGACCGGAAATGAAATCCACCGGCGAGGTTATGGGCGTTGCAGACACGTTCAGTGAAGCCTACCGTAAATCACAAGTTGCGGCTGGAGATATTTTGCCGGATGGTGGTACCGCGTTTCTAAGCGTACGCGATGTTGATAAAGAAGAACTGGTACAGGTAGCACGGGATTTGATTGAAATTGGCTTTTCTCTGGTTGCAACCAGGGGAACTGCAAAATCGCTGAAGACCGAAGGAATAGAGGTTGAGGTGATCAACAAGGTACTCGAGGGTCAGCCCCATATTGTTGATAAACTGAAAAACCGGGAAGTTGACCTCATCATCAACACCACCGAAGGTAAACAGGCTATCAGAGACTCCTACACAATCAGACGCACGGCGTTACAGAACAAAGTCTATAATGCAACTACAATGGCTGGAGCGAGGGCTTGTGTGGAGGCGGTTCGGCACGGCGAAAACTATTCTGCGCACCGTTTGCAGGATCTGCACAGAAGAGTCATGGCGTATAGGTAAGATACCATTCAGTTCGAATTTTACCGTATTGAGCTTCACACTGGACAAGTTGGGTCAAACCTTTAACACTTGATATTTTGGTGATTTCGATCAGGGGTATCCCTGACAACATTTCTTGGTTTGGATAGTCTATGGATAAGATTCCAATGACAGCCAATGGCGAAAGAGCACTTCGCCAGGAGCTGGACAACCTGAAGCAGGTCGAGCGACCACGCGTTGTGCAGGCCATTGCCGAGGCTAGAGCACAGGGTGATCTGCGTGAGAATTCCGAATATCAGTACGCCAAAGAAGAGCAGGGATTTATTGAGGGAAGAATTGTTGAGATTGGAGGGAAGTTATCTCATGCACAGGTGATTGACGTTACCAGCATTCCACCTTCCGGCAAGGTCATTTTTGGCACCACCGTACGCTTAATGAATCTCGACAATGAAGCAGAGGTCATTTATCAGATCGTCGGGGACGATGAGGCAGATATCAAAGTCAATAAGATTTCAGTCTATTCACCTATTGCCAGAGCACTGATCGGCAAGGAAGTTGATGATGTGGTGGTTGTTAAGGCCCCGAGTGGTGATATTGAATATGAGATCTGCGCCGTTGAACATGTTTGAGCGGGTTTAGATAATCCTCGATCTCATGACGTTTGATAGTTTAGGATTTGGTTTAACCGCGGCTTTGTAGATAAGTGCGACATTGCCGATCCTTTGAACCAGGTGGGTGTTGGTTTGCTCGGTAATCTGCTGGACTGTGCTTGAACGGTCTTCACGATTCTCGGCGTTTATCTTGACCTTGATGAGTTCGTGATCTTCAAGCGCTCGATCAAGCTCGTTCAAAACCGAATCGCTTAGCCTGTTGCCTGCAATTGTGACAATTGGTTTCAGGGTGTGCCCGATGGTTCGAAAACGTTTCCGCTCGGTTTTGCTAATCATGATCTAATTGTCATTGTCGATAGATGAGGGGCGGCGATTCTACCTAAACACTAGGGTATTCGAAACCAGTAACAATGAAAAAGTCCAAATCCAGCCATCAGTGGCTTCGAGAGCACGAAGATGATGAATTTGTAAAGCGAGCCAGAATCGAGGGATATCGATCAAGAGCAAGCTTTAAGTTGTTGGAAATAAAAGAGAAATTCAATCTCTTACGCCGGGGGGACTGTGTTGTTGACCTTGGTGCTGCACCAGGTGGCTGGTCACAGGTCGCGGCTCGCTCTGTTGGCGATAAAGGCAAGGTCATTGCGCTGGATCTTCTGGAGATGCCCCCAATTGAGGGTGTGACCATCATTCAGGGTGATTTCACTGAGGAAGCACCTTTCGATCGACTGATGGCACAGATCAAAGAAAGCCCGGTTGACCTTGTTATTTCGGATATGGCCCCAAACTTAAGTGGTATGAAGCACATTGATCAGCCCAGGTCGGTGTATCTGGGTGAATTGGCCATTCACTTATGCGATTCGGTGCTAAGAAAGAATGGAAATCTGGTGTCCAAGTGCTTTGAAGGAGAAGGAATCAATGATATCCGTCAGATGCTTAGGGATCGGTTCAGCCGTGTTGTGAATTTTAAACCCAAAGCCTCTCGCGATAAGTCAAGGGAGATATACCTCGTCGGACTGGGACATAAGGCTCATCCGTCGGGCTGATTGAACGGGCGGCTATTTTGTAGTAATCAGGTCATTTTTAGGGAAATTGCGGGCTTGGTGAACATTTCGATCTATAGTAAGGTTGCATTTCCCGCCGACGGAACAGCCGTAAGATACGCACCTGTAGTGCGAAGTTGAGAGGACAATCCATTGAATGACATGGGAAAAAATCTGCTGCTCTGGCTGATAATTGCAGCAGTGTTACTGACAGTATTCAGAAACTTCGATGTCAATCGCGGTCCCGAAGAGGTTGATTATTCCAGTTTTCTCGAGATGGTTGAACGTGGTCAGGTGAAGACCGTCGATGTCGATGGTTTGATCATTACCGGGTACAAGTACGACGGCGAAGTGTTCGAAACGATTCAACCCCAGATAGCGGATAAAGCGCTGATTGATGATCTGGTTGATAACCAGGTTGAGTTTCGTGGGCAGCGACCCGAACAGCAGTCTATCTGGATTCAGTTATTGGTTGCTGCTTTCCCCATACTCGTCATCATTGCCGTGTTCATGTTCTTTATGCGCCAGATGCAGGGTGGTTCTGGTGGACGTGGTGGTCCCCTGACGTTTGGTAAGAGCAAGGCCAAGTTACTTGGCGAAGACCAGATTACAACGACGTTTGCAGATGTTGCGGGTGTTGATGAGGCGAAAGAAGACGTACAGGAACTGGTGGAGTTCCTTCAGGATCCAAGCAAATTCCAGAAGTTAGGGGGCAGAATACCGAGCGGTACATTAATGGTTGGTCAGCCTGGTACTGGAAAAACACTTCTGGCGAAGGCTATTGCCGGAGAAGCCAAGGTTCCCTTTTTCTCGATATCAGGATCTGACTTTGTCGAGATGTTTGTTGGTGTAGGTGCTTCCCGGGTCCGGGATATGTTTGAGCAGGCGAAGAAGCAGACGCCGTGTATCATTTTCATTGACGAAATTGACGCTGTCGGAAGACACCGCGGGGCAGGTCTTGGGGGTGGCCACGATGAGAGGGAGCAGACCCTTAATCAGCTACTGGTAGAAATGGATGGTTTTGAAGGCAATGAGGGCATCATCGTAATTGCTTCAACTAACCGGCCAGATGTTCTAGACCCTGCACTATTGAGACCAGGACGATTTGACCGTCAGGTCGTTGTGACCTTGCCTGATATCAGGGGTCGGGAACAGATACTCAAAGTCCATATGAGAAAGGTTCCCCTGGCGACTGATGTTGACGCATCAGTACTGGCTCGTGGTACACCGGGATTTTCAGGGGCAGATCTTGCTAACCTGGTTAACGAAGGTGCGCTGTTTGCTGCCCGCCAAAACCAGCGAGCGGTTGGCATGGAACAGTTTGAACAGGCGAAAGACAAAATCATGATGGGTGCTGAACGTAAGAGCATGGTGATGTCCGAATCAGAAAGACGAAATACGGCATTCCACGAAGCCGGTCATTGTATAGTCGGATATCTGGTGCCTGAACATGATCCCAACTATAAGGTAACGATTATACCGAGGGGAATGGCGCTGGGTGTGACCATATTTCTGCCGGAGGAAGATCGCTACTCCATGAGCAAACGAGCTCTGAATTCAAAAATCTGCACGATGTTTGGTGGCAGAATTGCGGAAGAGATGACCCTGGGTACAGATGGCATCACAACTGGTGCTGCTAATGACATCCAGCAAGCCACTCAGATGGCGAAAAATATGGTTACCAAGTGGGGACTCTCCGAGAAGCTGGGGCCATTGTTGTACGCCGATGACAACGAAGAGGTATTCCTGGGCATGTCTGTCGGAAGTCCCAAGATTCAAGTGTCTGGTGAAACTGCGAAGATGATAGACGATGAAATCCGGGCGATAGCTGATGACTGTTATACAACTGCGCAGCGAATACTGGAGGAGAATCGTGACAAACTCGAGACTATGGCTGAAACACTGCTGGACTATGAGACCATCGACAAGTCGCAGATTGACGACATTATGGCTGGTAGAAAACCCAATCCTCCTGAAAGTTGGGACGACAAGAATGGTGCTCAACAAAAGGATTCCGATGATCCGGAAGCTGATTCTGACCCAGAGAGGGAACCACCGCACCAGAGTGGACCTGTTGGAGGTCCTGCTAGTGAGCACTAGCCTTGGGGTTCTGAAGCGAATTTGCCCTTAAGACCAATAAAGTCATCTTTGGATGTTAGAAGAACTTCCCATGCCTGCGGTAATGGGTATCTTGAATGTTACGCCTGATTCTTTTTCCGACGGTGGAAAGTACCAGAATACTGACGAAACTCAGCGCCACGCCGAGAAGATGATTCGCGCTGGTGCAGACATTATAGATATTGGTGGTGAATCAACGAGACCCGGCGCCAAGAACGTATCTGCGGAGGAAGAACTGGCTCGAGTCATCCCCGTGATAGAGAAGATCAGGGCGATTTCAGCCATCCCGTTGTCCATTGATACAAGTACACCAGAGGTGATCCTTGCCGCTGCTGAAGCCGGAGTAGACCTTATCAACGATGTCAGAGCTCTGCGTCGTGAGGGTGCGCTTAACGCCGCTGTGGCAAGTGGTTTGCCGGTCTGTCTGATGCATATGCAGGGTGATCCTGAGACCATGCAGATGAAACCAGACTATGTTGACGTGGTCACTGAGATAAGAGAATTCCTCGTAGAAAGAATAAACGTATGTGTTGAGGCTGGTATACATGACGATCAGATTGTGATTGATCCGGGCTTTGGTTTCGGCAAAACCCCACAACACAATTTGCAGATCATCAATCGGCTTGAGGAATTCAAGTCGCTGGGCAAGCCATTGTTGGTAGGGCTTTCCAGAAAGAGTACTATAGGAATAATTCTGGAAGACATTACTGATGATAGGCTCATTGGCAGTGTGTCGGGCGCGCTGTTTGCCGTGAATAAAGGGGCTGCGATTGTCAGGGTGCATGATGTGGCTGAGACGGTTGCGGCACTGACCGTCAACAGGGCCTTCGTTGAGGAAGTTGAGAGCCGATCTCGTTAACAGCTGAACAGTAACCAGGCGCAGGACTAAGTAGATTGATGAAACAGTTTTTTGGCACAGATGGTATTCGTGGAGAAGTTGGCAAGGAGCCAATCACTGCTGATTTTATGCTGAAACTGGGATGGTCTGCCGGGTGTGTTTTTGCAGCGGATGGTGTTGGTCGGATTCTGATTGGAAAGGACACGAGAATATCGGGCTATATGTTTGAATCAGCTCTCGAAGCGGGGCTTGTTTCAGCCGGTATGGATGTACTGTTACTGGGTCCCATGCCAACGCCTGCGATCGCGTACCTGACCAGAACATTCAATGCAAAAGCGGGAATTGTTATTAGCGCATCCCACAATCCTTACATGGACAATGGAATAAAATTCTTCTCGGGTGCTGGTGAAAAGCTTGACGATGAAGTCGAGTTGGCGATCGAGAAACAACTGGGCATTGCGAATGATGCTATGCAAATGGTCGCTTCAAATAAGATAGGGAAAGTGTCCCGAATTGATGATGCTGCAGGAAGATATATCGAATTCTGCAAGAGTTGTTATATGTCTAACAGTAATCTCAAAGGGCATCGCATCGTACTTGACTGTGCCAATGGGGCGACTTATCACATCGCACCAAATGTGTTTCGTGAACTAGGTGCGGACATCGTGGAAATTGGAGTTTCTCCTAACGGTACCAACATCAATCTCGATAGCGGATCCACTCAACCGAGTGCATTGTGTGAAAAAGTACTGGAAGAAAAGGCTGATTACGGCATAGCCTTTGATGGCGATGGTGATCGAGTCATCATGGTTGATGAGAAAGGTGAAATCGTAGATGGTGACGAACTTCTGTATATCATTGCCTGCTATCGAAAAAGCCAGTCACTCCTTGAAGGCGGTGTTGTAGGCACCCTGATGAGCAATCTCGGTTTGGAAAGAGCACTTGCTGACATAGAGATTCCATTTGTAAGAGCTGCGGTGGGTGACCGCTATGTGTTGTCGGAAATGCAAAGTCGAGGTTGGCAACTGGGAGGAGAATCATCTGGGCATATTCTGTGTCTTGCACATACATCAACTGGCGACGGGGTTGTTGCGGCTTTGCAGGTGATTGCTGCAATGCAGTTTGCTGGAGAATCCTTACATAGTCTTAAGAAGGGGATGACCAAATATCCCCAGAGGATGATTAATGTGCAGTGTCCACGAGAAGTCGTTGAAGAGAAGCCGGTGATTCATGCTGTGGAAATGACAGAACAAAAGCTGAATGGTAAAGGTCGCGTATTGCTGAGGCCATCGGGTACAGAACCAGTGGTTCGTGTCATGGTCGAAGGTGAGGATCTGACTCTGGTGGAAGAGCTAGCTCGGGATCTTGCGTCTCTGCTGGAAAAGGCCGCGAGCTGAGCAGAGATTCGATGTATTTACACTGGGCTGTTGTCTGAGAGCCAATTTGTTGAAAGTTAATATTAAAGCGTTTAAGATGCCCAGCCGCTTTCGGGGTATGTCATGAGAGAACCGCTGGTCGTTGGCAACTGGAAGATGAATGGAACGCACGAGAGTGTCCAGTCACTTGTGTCATCTCTTGTAAAATCGGATTCGACCTGCCAAACCGTGATCTGTCCGCCTTATGTATTCCTCTCCCATGTTCAGAGTCTGATCGAGAACTCTGAAATCGAATTAGGGGCGCAAAATCTGGACTGGCACAAAGCAGGCGCGTATACGGGTGAGGTATCTGCAACTATGCTACTGGATTCAGGCTGCAGGTATTCGATAGTCGGCCACTCAGAACGTCGTGGAATATATGGTGAGACGAACGAGCAGGCAGCGGCAAAATTCGGTGCTTGTTTGAGCGCGGGAATCAAACCGATCTTGTGTCTCGGGGAGACTCATGAACAGAGACTCGCTGGTAAAACAGACAGAGTTGTTGAAGAACAACTGGCGGTGGTAGTAGAGAAGAACGGGGTAAGTGGATTCACCGATGCGATTGTTGCCTATGAACCAGTCTGGGCAATCGGCACAGGTGAAACGGCGAGTCCGGCACAGGCAGAATCTGTTCATCAGATGATTCGTGACAGCCTGTCGAATAGTGATGTAAATATTTCGAAAGATATCCAGATCTTATATGGTGGTAGCGTTAGTGATGAAAACGCGGCTGAATTGTTCGAAATGGAGAATATTGACGGCGCACTGGTAGGAGGTGCGTCGTTAAAAGCAGGATCTTTTAATATTATTCGCCAGTTAGCAAGCCAGGCCGCAGGTTAGTGGGCGGCGTGCTAGATGAGCCTGGTAGTTAGACGGCACTGAGTCGCAGATTAAGAAGTAGCTAGTTGAGAAAATTATGGATCCACAAGTTCTTGAAACATTAGCATTGATTGTACATGTCCTGGCAAGCCTGGGGATTATTGGCCTTGTGCTTCTTCAGCATGGTAAAGGTGCTGAAATGGGATCAGGCTTCGGTGGTGGGTCATCCGGTACTGTCTTTGGCAGCGGTGGTGCTGGTAATTTTCTTACCAAAGCAACGACTTATATCGCTGTCGCTTTCTTCTTGACCAGCTTTGCACTGGCTTATTTTGCCAAACAGAAATCCGTGGCAGCCAGAGAACTTGGCATTCCAGCGGTTGTTGAGCAGGTACCCGTCGAAGCTGGTATTGAGCTACCAGCATTGGATGGCGCCAAGGGAGAAGATGATTCAGAGTTACCGAATGTGGATGAAGCCGATTCAGAGATCCCTGAAGCATAAAACACATATTTTTTAGGATTTTCAATTATATAGAGACACTGTAAGACAAGATCGATCAATTAATGCCGAAGTGGTGAAATTGGTAGACACGCCACCTTGAGGGGGTGGTGAGCTTTTGCTCGTGGAGGTTCAAGTCCTCTCTTCGGCACCAAATCCTACTTCAAAAACCTTCCAACTCCCTGATCAGCTTAGGAATTTCCTAAACTTGGCCATTGGGAGTAGACAAAACTGAAGACACTCAAACATCCTTCTTACACCTACCGTAAAGGCGGTGTTTATTACTTCTCTAAAGCAATCCCTCAGGATTTAGCTGATTATTACGCTAGACCTAGGATTATTAAGTCACTGCGTACAAAGTCAGCCCATCGCGCAAAGATCGCTTCAAGGTCATTATCTGCGAGGCTCGAAGACTACTGGTTAGGGTTGCGGTTACAACGTGTTGAAGTTCCAGCTGCTCATCTGTTAATTGTTCCTAGAAAGCAGCTTGATTCACAGTTACCAACCATAGATGAGGCATTAGAAATTTACCTAGCCATTAAAGGCCAAGGAAAAGGGAAGCTCTTCTTCAGCCACGCTAAAAGAAACATTTCTTATCTTGTTTCCTGTCTGGGTTCGCGGCCTTTGGATTGTTATAGCACCGCTGATGCCGCTAAATTCAGACAGTGGTTAATCGATAAAGAATTAAGCAACACATCATTACAAAGGATCTTTGGCGTTGTAAAAGCGGTCGTTAATTTCAGTATCAAGGAACAGGGTTTAGAGTGTAAGAACCCATTTGATGGCGTTTATCTGCCCTCTGAAGTTAACAAAAAACGATTTCCTATAAAGAATGAAAAACTAAAACAGCTGCAAAAGGAATGTGTTCACTTAGATGATGATATTCGTTGGCTGGTGGCCTTGATTAGCGACACTGGCTAAAGTACGGCTCGCAAGGTACGGCAAATCATAAAAAATACCCCAATTGCAACTCACCCGGCGTATACATCCCGGCGCCTTTCGAGACAAATCGCGATTTTCGCCCGCTAATACATAAAAAAGATTGTTTTTAGACGCCAAAACCCCAAAAAAACATAATTCTGGTGCTGCAATAAGAAGATTTGGCGTGTTTTATAGCCTCCAAATATACCCATGTTTTATCCTAATCCAGGATGTTGCTAACCGATATCCAGGTCCGGTGGATGATTAATGAGATGAATCATGACGCTTAAAAGTGATTTTTGTGGAAATCACAGACAGGGTTGGTGCCTTCGCAGGCTGAGGTACCGCCCTAAATACGCCTGTAAGAGTCGTTTAGCACTGTTGACCGAGTCCGGATGCGACCCTATAATTCGCCCCCTTGTTGTTGCGGGGTGGAGCAGTCTGGTAGCTCGATGGGCTCATAACCCATAGGTCGTAGGTTCAAATCCTGCCCCCGCTACCACAATTTGAGATGAAGCCCCTTATTAGGGGCTTTTTATTAGCGTTTTGTTTCACTGCGCTAGGCTCAATCAGGTGAACGGCTTGCCGGTGGTGGACTTCCAATAGATTGTCCATGTTCGTTGTGGAGTTGGAAGCAGGTTCTAAGCAGTGGATCTGTTGTATCCATTGCTGAGTAGTAATGTGAATGGCGTTGTCATTCAAATTGTGAGAATGGGCTTAATGCCCATTTTTTATTTGTTCTTTCAATTTGAATGCGAAATTTGGATGCATAAGGTGAATGAGCAACTACGAAGGCTGATTGAGCCGGTTGTAAACGGATTGGGTTGTGAATTCTGGGGGTTGGAGTATTTAACCCAGGGAAAGTACTCGGTACTTAAGATATACATCGATGGCGACGGGGGTGTTGATGTTGATGACTGCGCAAGGATTAGCAGGCAGGTGAGTAGTTTGTTGGATGTAGAAGATATTCTGAAGGGTAGGTACACCCTTGAGGTTTCTTCACCAGGTATGGATCGCAGGTTATTCACTTTAGAGCAATTTGAAGCGCACAAGGGAGCAAAGATTAAGTTAAGTCTGCGATCTCCATACGAGGGAAAGAGAAGGTTTACTGGTCTTTTGAACGGAATCGAAGGTGATGATGTCGTTCTGAGAGTAAAAGATGAAGAAATCTTGTTTCCTTACGAAGAAGTAGACAGAGCAAACGTGGTGCCTGTTTTTGACTAGGTGTTGCTTTAAAGAGTTTTAATAATAAGAGAGTGGTTTTGTCACCGCTTAACTATATTGTCAGATTGAGGCAATGTAATGAGTAAAGAAATACTAATGGTAGTTAGTTCCGTCTCTAACGAGAAAGGTGTGTCTCAAGATATTCTCTTTGAAGCACTAGAACTGGCCCTTGCGACTGCGACAAAAAAACGTTACAACGATGATGTTGAGTTGCGAGTTGCGATTGATCAGGAATCTGGTGAGTATGACACTTTTCGCCGCTGGTTGGTGATCGAAGACGATGAAGAAATGGAATTTCCATCGGCTCAGATAACGGTGTCTGCAGCGCAACTGGATCAACCCGAACTTCAGGCCGGCGATTTTGTAGAAGAACAGGTTGAGTCAGTAGAGTTCGGGCGAATCGCTGCGGCGACTGCAAAACAGGTGATCGTCCAGAAAGTACGCGAGGCTGAACGGGCGCAGATTGTAGATGCCTATCGTTCGCGAGTAGGTGAATTGGTCAACGGCCAGGTAAAGAAAGTAAATCGTGATGCAGTCATCGTCGATCTTGGAAACAACGCAGAAGCACTACTGTCCAGGGATGAGTGGATCCCAAGAGAAACGTTCCGCATAGGTGACAGACTAAGGGCGCTGCTGAAAGAAGTAAGACCAGAAGTAAGAGGACCTCAACTGGCATTGTCAAGAACGGCTCCCGAGATGTTAGTAGAGCTATTTAAGATTGAGGTACCCGAGATTGCAGATGGCATTATCGAAATTCTGGCGTCGGCACGTGACCCGGGTTCACGAGCAAAAATCGCGGTTAAAACCAATGATGGTCGAATCGATCCCATCGGCGCCTGCGTTGGCATGCGAGGATCAAGGGTGCAGGCAGTATCCGGAGAACTATGTAATGAACGAATCGATATTGTCGACTGGGATGACAATGTTGCACAGTTAGCCATTAACGCCATGTCACCCGCAGAAGTCGTCTCTATTGTGGTCGATGAAGAATCAGGCAGCATGGACATTGCGGTAAGTGAAGATAATCTGGCCCAGGCGATTGGTCGTGGTGGTCAGAATGTAAAACTGGCGAGTGAACTGACGGGCTGGATTCTGAATATCATGACTGAGGCAGAGGCTTCAGATAAACATGAAGAAGAAGCAGGGTCAATCATTGAGAATTTCATGTCGCAACTTGATGTCGATGAAGATGTTGCAGTGGTGTTGGTGGAAGAAGGTTTTACAACACTTGAAGAAGTAGCATACGTGCCGGTCGAGGAAATGGTCGCAATCGAAGGCTTCGATGAAGAGATTGTTGAAGAGTTGAGGAAGCGGGCAAAAAGTACACTGACCACACAGGAACTCGCGAATGAAGAGAAATTAGAAGATGCGGAGCCGGCTCAGGATCTTCTCGAAATGGAAGGCATGGATACTCGACTTGCCTTTCAGCTCGCAAAAATCGGTGTCGTGACCATGGAAGATCTGGCAGAACAGGCGGTCGACGATCTGAGTGAAATTGATGATTTGGATGAGGAACGCGCGGGCCAGCTGATTATGACCGCTCGTGCTCCTTGGTTTGAAGAGGACCCGGCTGAATAGGCCCGGTCCAGATGTAGGGTGATTGAATGGCAGATGTAACTGTCTCACAACTAGCTGAATCCATTGGGGTTCCAATTGATCGACTGTTGCAGCAACTGCAAGAAGTCGGGCTGCACCAGGGTAAAGCAGAAGATATCGTTTCAGAAGATCAGAAACAGCAACTCCTTGATCACTTTAAAAAGGCACATGGTGATGCCGAAGGTGCACCAAAAAAGATTACCCTGACGCGTCGTACTATAGGCAAGTTAAAGACAGGTGGTGCAGCGGGTCGAGGTCGTACTGTTAATGTTGAGGTTCGTAAGAAAAGAACCTATGTGCGAAAAAGTGAGGTGGAAGTCCCGGAAGTAAAAGAAGCTCCCGTTGTTCAGGCAGTTCCAGCAGCTCCTGCACAGACTGTTGATGAGGAAGCACGCCGCCGACAAGCCAATGCGGAATTAGAAGCAGAAGCTGATAATCGACGCCAGGAGGCAGCGAAAAAAGCCGCTGAGGCGGAGGAAAAAGCCAGAGAGATAGCTGAAAGAAAAGAAGAAGCTCAAAAGAAAGCGAAGGAAGCTGAAGCTAAGAAAGAAAAAGAACAAGAAAGTAAAGTTAGTGCACGCAAAGACAAACGAGATCGGCATGATCTTGACGAGACGGACACTAAGGAAAAGCGCTCAAAACACGGCAATCGAAAACGTCGGGTAGAGGCACTGCTGGGAGAAGAAGTTGAAGAAATACTTGATGAAGAGGCTACAGGTGCTGAGGAAAAAGTAGGGCAACTCAGCCTCGCAACCAGCAGACCAAAACGTGCGACGAGACCCCAGGGTCCGAAACACCAGTTCACAGCACCCACTGAAGAAATCAAGCACGAAGTGGAATTGGGTCAGAATATTACCGTCTCTCAGTTGTCGCAGAAAATGTCAGTCAAAGCAGCTGACGTCATTAAGTCACTGTTTGGATTGGGTGTGATAGCCACTATTAACGAATCAGTAGACCAGGAAGTGGCCATGATGGTGGTCGAAGAATATGGCCATACAATTAAGATAGTTGATGCAGATGCCATCGAAAAGTCACTGGAAGAGGAAGAAATGGCACTTGAAGGCGAAGCAAGCCCAAGAGCCCCGGTGGTTACAGTCATGGGTCATGTTGATCATGGCAAGACATCTCTGCTTGATTATGTGCGGAATGCAAAGGTTGTTGATGGTGAAGCTGGTGGGATCACGCAGCATATTGGTGCTTATCGCGTACCTACCGATCATGGTGAAATATGTTTTATTGATACACCAGGTCATGCTGCATTTACAGCGATGAGAGCTCGCGGGGCCAAGTCGACGGATATCGTTATTCTTGTCGTTGCTGCTGATGATGGCGTTATGCCACAGACCGAGGAAGCGATTCAGCACGCCAAGGGTGCCGGAGCACCAATGGTTGTTGCGATAAACAAGATTGATAAGGAAGGTGCGGACCAGGAACGTGTTAAGAATGAACTGGCTGCAAGAGAAGTCATTCCCGATGACTGGGGAGGTGATACACAGTTTATTCCTGTCTCGGCGATTACGGGTGAAGGTATCAATGATCTGCTCGAAGCAGTGCTGCTCCAGGCCGAGCTCCTCGAGCTTGAGGCTGTCGAACAGGGACCTGCCCATGGCGTCGTGATTGAATCTGAACTCGATAAAGGCAAGGGGACCATTGCAACTCTGTTGATTCAAAATGGTACTTTAAGTCAAGGTGATGTGATTGTTGCCGGTGGACAATTTGGCCGTGTCAGAGCGGTGAATGATGATCATGGCAAGCTGGTGAAAGCAGCGGGCCCGTCTACACCGGTTTCAATTCTTGGGCTTGATGGTACCCCTGCTGCGGGAGACTCATTCGTTGTAGTAAAGGATGAAAAACGAGCCAGAGAAATTGCTCAGTTCCGTCTGGATAAAGCAAAGGGTGAGCGACTTGTGACTCCAGCTGCCAGTTTGGATAACCTGCTGGCCAGTTTTGGTTCTGCTGAAGTCAACTATCTCAATATTGTTTTAAAAGTAGATGTTAGAGGTTCGCTCGAAGCAATAGTCTCTGCGCTACATGATCTGGGTAACGATGAAGTTAAGGTAAATGTAGTGTTTTCTGGTGTTGGTGGAATAGCCGAACACGATGTGAATTTTGCAATCACAGCTGATGCAGTGATATTTGGTTTCAATGTGCGTGCTGATGCAACAGCCAGGAAAAAAATCGAAGAAGAAAATCTCGAACTAAGATACTACAACGTAATCTATGACCTGGTGGATGACGTCAGAGATGCACTGACTGGTATGTTGTCACCAGAAGTTCGCGAGGAGATTATTGGTATCGCCGAAGTTCGTGACGTATTTCAATCCAAAAATTTGGGTAATATTGCCGGGTGCATGGTGGTTGAAGGAACAGTATTTAGAGACAGGAGAATCCGTGTACTCAGGGATAATGTCGTGATTTATGAAGGCGAACTTGAATCCCTGAGACATTTCAAAGAAGAAGTTGAAAACGCCAGAAATGGTACCGAGTGTGGAATTGGCGTTAAGAACTACACCGATGTGAAAGTGGGTGATCAGATAGAAGTGTTTGATACCCGTGAAGTTGCCAGAGAGCTTTAGCACTCGGATACCGCATGCCAAAAGAATTTAGTAGAGGAAGAAGGGTTGCTGACCTGATCCAACGGGAGTTAGCTGTTCTGATTCAAATGGAAGTGAATGACCCGCGAGTTGGAATGGTTACAGTGAACGAGGTGAAAGTAAGTCGTGACCTGGCCTATGCCGACGTCTATTTCACAATGCTACCTGATGAAGATTCTGAGCAGAGCGCGGCGGTTCTGAATAAAGCGGCTGGTTTTTTGCGTTCGCAACTCGCCAAGGTTATTGCAACTCGAACAGCACCACGGCTGAGATTTCATTATGATCACACAGTAAAGAACGGTGCGAAGCTCCTGAAAGCCATCGACGATGCGATCAGTCAGGACAAAATGAATCAAAAGAACAGTCAGGGTTAGTATTCGACATGGCCAAACGTAGTCGTGCACGTCGAGACGTTAACGGGATTCTGGTTCTGGATAAACCGATCGGCTTAAGCTCAAATGCTGCTCTGCAGGAAGCCAAGCGCCTGTTCTATGCAAAAAAGGCAGGTCACACCGGTAGTCTTGATCCACTCGCAACCGGGGTTTTACCTCTGTGCTTTGGTGAAGCGACGAAATTCTCTCAGTTTTTGCTGGATGCCAACAAAAGATACCAGGCAACAGTAACCCTGGGTGTTGCGACATCAACAGGAGATTATGAAGGTGAAGTTATAGAGGAAAAAGCGGTCGACAGGTTCAATGACCAGGAATTGGAGGCCGCATTGGATCAATTTCGAGGCGAAATCAGCCAGATTCCTTCCATGTACTCTGCATTGAAGGTCAACGGACAACCATTGTACAAGCTGGCCCGTCAGGGAATAGAGATAGAACGGAAAGCCCGTCAGGTAACGATCTTCAACTTAGAATTGCTGGAAAACCCGGGCGTAGAGTTGGTGCTGGATATTCACTGTAGTAAGGGAACTTACATAAGAACGCTGGCGGAGGACCTAGGTAAAGTGTTAGGCTGCGGCGCGCACGTCAGTAGCCTGCGCCGAAACTGCTCCGGGCCGTTTGGTATTGAGCTGGCAGTTACGTTGGAGAAGCTGGCGGAGATAAAAGAAAACTCAGGTTTTCTAAGTCTAGATAAGCTTCTTTTGTCACCAGCAGCAGCTGTGCAGGATTGGCCAAAGGTTGAGCTGACAGAAATTAGCGCTTCATACCTAAAGCAAGGACAACCCGTTCAGATTGCGAAAGCACCCCTGAGTGGTTGGGTTAGAATTTTTTCAGAGACCGCTAGGAGCAATGAGAGTCAATTCATTGGTGTTGGCGAGATAATGGAAGATGGAAGGGTGGCACCGAGAAAACTGATTGCTACCCACTAGAAAGGAAGACTTTCTGATTAATTGAGGGCTTCCTGGCGGTGACTGCAAATATGCGTGGTCATACGCTGCAATTAGGTGATTTACAAGGTGAGTCATCTGCATATTAAAGGAGAAATATAGTGGCATTATCCACAGAAGACAAAGCTGAAATTATCAAAGAATTTGGCAGTTCGGAAAGTGATACCGGTTCCCCAGAGGTACAGGTAGCACTGCTTACAGCGAATATGGAAAAACTCCAGGAACACTTTCAGGAGCACGCCCATGACCACCATTCACGCACAGGTTTACTGCGTATGGTAAACCAGCGACGTAAGTTGTTGAACTATCTGAAGAACAAAAGCACCGATCGATACGCTCAGCTTATTAAACGACTCGGGCTCAGAAGATAAAAAGCCCGACCGGTATTTGTATTTGTAAGGCAGGCGCTGGTGTTTGTGCCTGCACACCGGTATCTAGGAATAATTGGAGACAAAATTGAATCCTGTAAAAAAGAAATTTAACTACGGCGACCAAGAAGTCGTCATTGAAACTGGCAAGGTAGCCAGACAAGCAACAGCCGCGGTTGTTGTAACCATGGCAGAAACAACGGTTCTGGTTGCAGTTGTGGGTAGAAAGGAGTCCAGACCTGGACAGGACTTTTTCCCATTAACCGTTAACTATGAGGAGAAGACCTACGCCGCCGGAAAGATTCCAGGTGGTTTTTTCAGAAGAGAAGGTCGCCCCTCAGAAAAAGAAACACTGACATCTCGATTGATCGACAGACCTATCCGGCCTCTGTTCCCAAAAGGGTTTATGAATGAGGTACAGGTCCAGTGTCAGGTGATCTCTGCGGCGAAAGATGTGGATCCTGATATACCGGCCATGATTGGTGCCTCGGCGGCCCTAGCCTTATCGGGTATTCCATTCGCAGAGCCAATTGGTGGTGCACGAGTTGGCTTTACCAACGATGGCTATCTGCTCAATCCCGGATATGAAGCACTCGAAGATTCTGATTTGAACATGGTTGTGGCGGGCACTGAATCCGCTGTACTGATGGTTGAATCAGAAGCAAAGGAGCTGACAGAAGATCAGATGTTAGGTGCTGTACTTTATGCACATCAGGAAATGCAGGTCGTTATCAAGGCAATCAACGAGTTGAAGGCCGAAGCTGGCAAGGCCGACTGGGACTGGCAGCCAGAACCGGAAAACGAATCACTAACCAGCGCTCTGGCAGAGAAATTCACAACTGGTATCAGCGAGGCATATCAGATTGTTGACAAGATGGAGCGACAGGATCGCGTCCAAGAATTGCGCAATGAAGCTGTAGATGCACTGGCTGATGAGGAAGCTGGTGTTGAAGCCGATGAGGTCGCTGATGCTTTTGGGAAACTGGAGAAAAAGACCGTTCGGCAAAGAATCATCGCGGGTGAGCCACGAATTGATGGTCGCGATACCAAAACCGTTCGTAATATTAGTGTCGAAGTCGGATTTCTGGATAAGACCCACGGGTCTGCAATGTTTACTCGCGGTGAAACCCAGGCGATTGTCACCACAACACTGGGCTCTATGCGTGATGCAGCGATTATCGATGCGCTGGCAGGATCCTATCGAGACAATTTCCTGTTGCATTACAACTTCCCACCCTACAGCGTGGGTGAAACCGGATTTTCCGGCGGGCCAAAAAGACGTGAAATCGGTCATGGTCGTCTCGCTCGACGAGGTATTGCTGCGGTTCTTCCGAGCAACGAAGATTGGCCATATACAACCAGAGTTGTTTCAGAGATAACTGAATCGAATGGCTCCTCTTCGATGGCCAGTGTTTGTGGCGCGAGTTTGTCACTAATGGACGCTGGTGTTCCTCTAAAAGCCCCTGTTGCTGGCGTTGCCATGGGTCTGGTTAAGGATGATGACGGCTTTGCAGTATTGACAGATATTCTTGGTGATGAGGATCATCTCGGTGACATGGACTTCAAAGTCGCCGGTACTGACACTGGTGTTACTGCATTGCAGATGGATATTAAAATTCAAGGTATAACCGAGCAGATCATGGACACGGCACTGGCCCAGGCAAAAGATGCCAGACTGCATATTCTGGGCGAGATGAACAAGGTTATCGGTCGTTCGAGAGAGAATGTTTCTGAAAATGCCCCGGCGATGATTACGATGAAAGTCGATTCCGACAAGATTCGTGACGTTATTGGTAAAGGTGGCGCGACGATACGAGCTATTACAGAGGAATCTGGAGCATCAATCGATATCGATGATGATGGCACGATTACTATCTTCGGTGATGGTAAAGAGTCCAGAGATGTAGCGGTGGCGCAGATTGAAGCCATCACAGCAGATGCTGAGAAGGGTAAGATCTACCAGGGTAAAGTCGTTAAGATTGCCGACTTCGGGGCCTTTGTAAATATTCTTCCCGGTAAAGATGGTCTGGTTCATATTTCGCAGATTGCCAAAGAGCGAGTTGAGAAGGTGACCGACTATCTGTCTGAGGGGCAAGAGGTTGAAGTTATTTGTCTCGATGTTGATCGCGGTAGAATCAAGCTCTCTATCAAGGAACTGTTAGCAGACGAAGCTTCAGAAGGCAACGATGCAGGTGAAGCATCCGAGGCTGACGCGGCGAGCTAGCCTGGCAATCAGACTTCCCGAAAAAGGAATCTACAGAGCAAGGAAACAAAAAGGGGGACGTGAGTCCCCCTTTTTATGGCCTTTTTTTAACTAGGTCGTCGACAACACCTGGATCTGCCAAAGTACTGGTGTCTCCCAGGTCATCCAGCTCGTTTTCTGCGATCTTTCGAAGAATTCGACGCATGATTTTGCCAGATCTGGTCTTCGGCAGACCCGGGGCCCACTGGATAATATCCGGCCTGGCGATGGCGCCGATTTCAGTCCTCACCGTGTCGTTGAGTTCAGATAATAGTTCGTCACTACCAGTGATGCCAGACATCAGAGTGACAAAGGCGTATATGCCCTGACCCTTAATGTCGTGCGGGTAACCGACCACTGCGGCTTCTGCGACAGACTCATGTAGGACGAGTGCGCTCTCAACTTCAGCGGTACCCATGCGATGACCGGAAACATTCAACACATCATCGACTCGGCCTGTGATCCAGAAGTAGCCGTCTTCGTCTCGACGGGCGCCATCTCCTGCTGTGTAGTAACCCGGATAGGTCGTAAAGTAAGTATCGATGCAACGTTGATGATCGCCAAAGATTGTTCTGATCTGGCCTGGCCATGATTGAGCAATGGCAAGGTTTCCGTAGCCTGGACCTTCCACCTCATCACCATGAGAGTTGATCAGAACTGGTTTAACACCGAAAAAGGGGAGGGTAGCAGAGCCTGGTTTTAATGCTGTTGCACCAGGTAAGGGGGAAATCATGATGCCGCCCGTTTCTGTCTGCCACCAGGTGTCAACAATTGGCGACTTCTCTTCGCCGACAACATGGTAATACCATTCCCAGGCTTCGGGATTGATTGGTTCACCAACAGTTCCAAGAAGGCGTAAAGATGCTCTTGACGTCGTGGTGACAAAATCGTTCCCCTGACCCATCAAGGCTCTGAGAGCGGTTGGTGCTGTATAGAAAATATTAACCTTATGTTTGTCGACGACCTGCCAGCAGCGTGATGGGTCGGGATACGTGGGAACGCCTTCAAACATCAATGTTGTCGCACCATTGGCAAGTGGTCCGTAAACGATATAGGAGTGACCTGTAACCCACCCGACATCGGCTGTGCACCAGTAGATGTCTCCATCGTGATAGTCGAAAACGTATTTGTGAGTCATTGCTGCCTGCAGGAGATATCCACCTGTAGTATGCAGAACACCTTTGGGCTTGCCGGTTGAACCAGATGTATAAAGGATAAACAGCGGGTCTTCGCTACCCATCGGGGTTGGATCGCACTCCGCAGAAGCTGCACTCGTTGCATCTTCATACCAGACGTCCCGGCCTTCCTGCCAGCCCACGTCACTTCCGGTGCGTTTAACCACCAATACGGTGCGTACGTTTGGGCACTTTAGCAACGCCTGATCAGTATTGCTCTTCAAGGGGATCGGACGCTCACCACGTATTCCTTCGTCTGCCGTGATTACAGTCTGGCAATCAGAGTCCAGTATTCGATCCTGCAGCGCCTGAGGTGAAAATCCACCGAATACAACTGAGTGCATAGCACCAATACGGGCACAGGCCAGCATAGCGTAAGCAGCTTCCGGTATCATTGGCATATAGATGCAAACCCGGTCACCCTTGTTTACACCACGATCTTTTAAGACGTTTGCCAGGCGACAGACCTGTTCATGCAACTCACGATAGGTGATCTTTGCGTCATCGTTCGGATTGTCGCCTTCCCAGATGATGGCAACCTGATCACCCCTGGTTTTCAGATGTCTGTCGATACAGTTGACACTTGCATTCAACTCGCCGCCAATAAACCATGCAGCCTCCCCCTTGCGAAAATCGGACTCAGTCAGTGTATCCCAGGCTCTTGACCAATCCAGAAACGAATTGGCTTGTTCAGGCCAGAAAGTTTCGGGGTGGTTAATCGAAGCATCGTACATTTCCTGATATTGCGTGGTGTTGATGTAGCCCCTTTCTTCTGCTGCTGAAATGATTGGGTAGACTTTCTCCTCGGACATGGGAGTTCCTCTAATTAACTTTGGTTGTTTCTGACATTTTTGTATCTTTCGATCAGGGCTTGCGTGGAGCCATCCGAATTGTTGATATCTAAGCCTGTGCCATCCTTAAAAAATGAATATAAGTCATCTGCCAGCTCTTTGCCTAGCTCTACGCCCCATTGATCGAATGGATTGATTTGCCAGAAGATTGCCTGACAGAACACCTTGTGCTCATAAAGCGCGATTAATGCGCCGAGGGAACCGGGGGTTACCTGATGAAGAAGGATCGTATTCGAAGGACGGTTGCCTGGCATCTGTTTGTGTTGTTGCTGCAATGGTGTTGCCGCATCTGTGATCTGTGTCGAGTTACGACCAAGCATCAGCGCCTGGCTCTGGCTGAAGCAATTCGCAACCAGCTGATCATGATGCTCCTGATATTCATGATGGGGTTTTAGTGGCATCACAAAATCAAGGCCAACAAATCTTGTGCCCTGATGCAGTAATTGATGAAAGGCGTGCTGGCCATTGGTCCCTTCGCCACCCCAGACTATCGATCCGGTTGGATATTCAACATGACTGCCGTCCATGCGAATCGTCTTGCCGTTACTCTCCATATCCAGTTGCTGCATATGTTGCGGCAGAGATCTCAAACTGTGATCGTAGGGCAGGATTGCATGGCTTTCAGCGCCAAAGAAATGTTGATACCAGATGCCCAGCCAGGCAAGCATCATTGGCATGTTGTGGGGCATGTCTGTCTCGCTGAAATGCTTGTCCATGCTGGATGCGCCGGTGAGAACTTCCTCGAACAGATCGTACCCGTAACGAATCGCTATAGGTAAACTCACCGCTGACCAGAGACTGTAGCGACCACCCACCCAGTTCCAGATGGGCAGAATATTCGCTTTACTAATACCGAATTCAATAGCTGCCTGGACATTTGATGTAATCCCAATGAGATGTTGCGGGAGAGCAACTTCGTCCATGTAAGTGAGTAACCACTTTCGAGATGTCGCAGCGTTTGTCATAGTCTCAGGAGTAGAAAAGCTTTTTGACACGATGACAATCAGAGTTTGGGCTGCATCTAATCCTGCCAGAACCTGGGATATATGTTGACCGTCTACATTAGCGATGTAGTGACACTGGATCTCTCGATTCTGTAATGGTGTGAGTGCTTCATCGAGCAACCTGGGACCGAGATAGGAGCCGCCGATGCCAAGATGAACAATATGCTTGATTGTCTGCCTGGAGTACCCCCGCCAGTTACCCTGGCGAATAGCTGCGCTGATGTTGTTCATTTGCTGCAGCACCGCTGCTATCTGAACACCCTCCCCCGAGAGGTCTTTGGGCACCTCAGACGATTTAGTACGAAGCAGGGTGTGAAGTGCTGGTCGCTGTTCAGTCTTGTTAATGTCCGCACCCGTGAACATCTGCTGGATAGCGCTACTAAATCCGGCTTCAAGTGACAGTTCGCGAAAAAGGTCAATGGTTGTGCTGTTGATCAGGTTCTTCGAATAGTCGAGATATAGACCGGCGGCTTCGATGCTTAATCTGTCCGCTCTGGATGGGTCTTCAGCAAACATTTGGTGGAGAGAAAAAGTCTGAGCCTCGACTGCGTGTGAAGTTAATTTCTCCCAACTTGGATATTGAAGCATTGCCATGTTTTATATCATCGATGGTTTTGGATTGTAGTAGTGTCGATCGCCGTTGAAACCTAACAGATATTCAAGCAGAGCTTCAAAGTCCTGATCGTTGTTGGCCAGATCAATCTCCGCCGCGTTAACAATCAGCAAAGGTGAGAGATCATAGTAGTGAAAGAAGTTAGTGTACCCGTCTACCAGTTGAGTCAGGTAGGCTGTCTCAATATTCTGTTCAGCCTTGATACCCCTCGTTGCGATTCGTTCCAGCAGAACGTTTGTAGGTGCTTGCAGGTAGATCACCAGATCAGGCCTTGGGGCATCAATGGTTAGATGATCATAGATGTTTTCGTAGAGTTTGAGTTCATCAGCATCAAGGTTGATCTCTGCAAATATCCGATCTTTCTCAATGAGAAAGTCAGCGACTCGCACTGGTTCAAACATATCAGCCTGGCGTAATTCCTGGATTTGTCGCGCTCGCTCAAACAAGAAGAAGAGTTGGGTTTGCAGCGCGGCTTGCCGTCGATTTTGATAGAAGCGCTCGAGAAAAGGGTTTGCCTCAGGTATTTCAAGAATGGTTTCGTAGTTAAGAGAGTCAGCCAGGCGCTTGGTAAATGATGTCTTCCCCACACCGATAGGCCCTTCAACGGCGATATAGCGTGGTATCTTGTCTGACTTCAATCCTTACTCCGTAGTAAGACGGTTGAAACACCGAGATTGGTCCGAATTAGCTATTGTACTGGTTATTGGGGCCTTTGGGACGTCGTTTTCGTTTTGGTTTGTGAGAATTTCGGGTCATGACCTGACGCTGTTCTGGCGTATTCTCCTGGAATTTCGTCCACCAGGCACCAAGTCCATCCATTTGTTCCCCGGAAGCTTCTCGCAGTAACAGAAAGTCGTATGCGGCACGAAATCGTTTGTGTTTCATCAGTATTTCCGGCTTTTTGCCGAATTTGTTCGGAAGGCGCTTTTGTATCTGCCAGATATCCCTCATGGGGCCTGTGAATCGCTTCGGAATCGAAGTAAACAACTGTTGTTTGGCGATAACATTTGAGGCCGCTTCATGGGATGCGAAGACCTGGGTCTCACCTTCGTCCAGCAGCTGGGTCTTTTCAGCGAGAAATGGATACCAGAGCAATGCAGCGTAGGTAAAGGCAGGTGTAACGGGCTGATCCTTCGCAATTCTTGCGTCTGTGCTTGCAAGTGCAAGTCTGATTAAATGTTTTGCTTTTGAATCAGCAATGGCTTGCTTGCTGTCGGGGAATAACCAGCCAAACAGATCGTATTCAAGTAGTGCTGAGAACGCTGCTTCACCATGCCCTGACATAAAGAGCTTCAACACCTCTTCAAATAACCTCGCAGGTGGGATGTCCTGTAGCAGGTAGCCAAGCTCTTTAAGGGGTTCTTCGGAATTGGGTTCAATTTCAAATCCAAGTTTCGCTTTGAATCTTACTGCTCTTAGCATGCGGACAGGATCTTCTCGATAGCGATTCTCAGGTTCACCTATCAGGCGAATCAGCTTATTTTCAATATCATTGGCACCACCGACAAGATCCTCCACCTCGTTAGTCGATGCGTTGTAATATAGTGCATTCATGGTGAAATCACGTCGTTGTACGTCTTCAGTGAACGATCCGAAGATATTGTCTGAGAGGATCATGCCTGTATCAGAGAAATGATCCTCTGCCATAACCTCGTTGTGGGGAGCACGAAAGGTCGCAACCTCGACGATTTCTCGACCAAATCGTATGTGAACAATCTTGAATCGCCTGCCGATCGAACGAGAATTGCGGAACAAATCTCTAACCTCTTCTGGGTGAGCACTGGTTGCCACATCAAAGTCTTTCGGTGACTTGCTTAACATGAGATCTCGAACACAGCCACCAACCAGATAAGCCTCGTATCCGTGGTTAGTGAGTCTTTTCACAACTTTTAGTGCGTTTACGCTTATTGGATTGCGTAAGAGTTCTTCTTCAATTTCTACCATCTAGAACATCATTTGGGGGTACTTTTTGATTGGGAATATTCTAATTTCCGTTTGAGTCAATACTAGCAGACGTAAGGAGAAGGGGCGATCAGATGCCAGACAGGAATTAACCAAAGCCAGAAAATAAAAATGGGAAAAGCGAACTTTTCCCATTCAGCGAGCCAGTTGTTTTTCTTGTTATTCTTACTCTTATTATTATTGTTGCTAAGTGCTTGTTTTTTTGTCGCACTTTTCTTAGCATCCTGCTTATCGCAGGATCTGTGCCAGAAATTGAATATTATAAACTCCTTTAAAAACAATAACATAGGGGTTTGGCAAATATTAATTTGTTTGGATTGTAACCAATGGTTACACACAATGGGAAGTACGGTAACAACTCAGGATCCGCGTTTTTTGGATCTTTCTCTCGGGACATCAAGTTTCTGGCGTTTTTCATACAAAGTCTTCCGACTAATTCCGAGCTTTTGCGCCAATTCTGTCTCTGTCATTCGTTCCTGATTCGCCAGGACAAATTTCAGGAAGTAATCCTCAAGTGACAGATCTTCCGGTATTGATTCTACATCAGGATTTACTCCAGGCCCTTCCATGTCAATCGCGAGCAAATCCGGGGGAATAATCGCATGCTCGCACAGTATGACTGCCCTCTGGATCGCGTTTTGTAATTCACGAATATTACCTGGCCATCGATATTGTTGAATCAACTGGCTGCTTTCATCGGAGAAGCTGAGACATGGTTTGCCAATCTTGTCGCAATTAAGCTTCAGAAAGTGCTCCGCCAGTGCCAGCAGATCTTCTCCCCGTTCTCGCAATGGCGGTAAGATCAGTTTGACGACATTGAGTCGATAGTAAAGATCTTCTCTGAACGCACCTTGTCGAGTCAGTTCTTTCAGATTTCGATGGGTGGCTGCAATCAGTCTCACACTCACATTGAGAGTTTCGACGGCCCCAACGCGACGAACTTCACCTCCCTGCAATACACGCAACAGACGCGCCTGAGCTTCGAGGGGTAACTCACCAATTTCATCGAGAAACAAAGTACCGCCATCCGCCGCTTCAACCAGACCAAGCCTGCGGGCGGTTGCGCCAGTGAAGGCACCTTTCTCATGGCCAAACAGCTCGGACTCTATCAATGTATCTGGGATAGCAGCGCAGTTGAGCGAGATCATCTCCTGACCAGCTTGCTGGCTTCTCTGATGCAGGGCTTTGGCCACCAATTCTTTACCCGTACCGGATTCACCCACTATCAAAACATTTGTATCTGTCGGTGCGACCTTGTTGATTCGGTTGAACAATACAAGCATGTCTTCACAATTTCCTAGCATACCTGCTATTGGCACAATTTCCGGTGCAGAATTTTCAATGATTTCATTTACGGTAGTGAGTAAATCGTCATAGTCGAAAGGCTTGGCGATATAGTCCACAGCGCCTAATTTCATTGCATCTACCGCAGAATCAACGCTGGCGTAACTTGTCATCACAAGCACAGGAACTCTGGGTGCTATTTGAATGATATCGGTACCAATCGGACCGGGTAACCTCAGATCTGTGATGATGAGGGAGAATTGGTCCAGGTCAAATGATTTTGCTTCGTCAATTGATCCGGCTTCGCTTGTTTTGAATCCCTGTTTGGTCAGGAATTTTAGCAGAGAGGATCGAATGACGACCTCGTCTTCGATGATGAGAATTTTCTTTCTGCCCATATTAACGCAGAGCTTTACACCAGTATTTACGAACTAAACAATGAATCCGAGGTTGAAGTCAACTGAATTTCATCGCGATTGTAATAAGGTAGTTTAATGGTTATGCAGGTGCCTTCAGAGTCTTTCGATTGTGCGGAGATAGAACCGTGATGCTCCTCTACGATAGATGTGACGATCGTGAGCCCAAGTCCGGTTCCTTGACCAGGATTCTTGGTTGTGTAGAAAGGTTCAAATACCTGACCTAGATCCCCAGAAGCAATCCCATGACCTTGATCAGTGATATCGACCACCAAGGTCTCATCTTTCAGTGAACCATGGATAACAACATCGGTGTTTTCTTTTGAGGCATCTCTGGCATTGGATAAGACATTGACGAAAACCTGCAGGAGTCGCTGACCATCGCCCAGCACATATAGATTCGCGTCACAGCGGTTAATGAAGTTAACGCTGATAAACTCTGACGAAAGATTGAGGAGGTTGACAGCCTCGTTAATACACTGCCGGAGTTCCACAGGAACGCTGGGACGTTTAACGTCTGTCTGGCCACCATGAGCAAAATTCACAAGCGATTCCAGAATACCTGATACGCGTTCTGTCTGCTGCAGGATTTCATCTGAAATTTCGATTAGCTCCGGTTGCTCAGTTTCGATTTTTAGATTCTGCGCCAAACAGGCAATACCGGTGATTGGATTACCGATTTCATGAGCAACACCAGCTGCCAGTTGGCCGATAGATGCGAGTCGTTGATTGTGCATCAGCTGTTGTTCAAGTATTTGCTCGTCGGTAATATCCTCGATGACGATAACCATATCGGCAAGGCTGTTATTGGCGGCGATTAAAGATTTGTGCAGATGCAGCAGGCGCATTTCATCTCTAACCGCAAACTCCATCTTCAAACGGTCAATCGAATCAGCTTTCTTGAAGCTGCCTAATAGACCTGACCAGTCACCGGGCAAGCTTGTTAGGTAGCGATCCACAATTCTCGGAGCTGGGATGCCGGTCAGCTCCTCCATGGCTCGATTCCATGTCAGCACTTTCTCTTCGACATTGATGCAACATACGGCAGTGGGTAAGTCTTGCAGTATTTGCCGATGGTATCGCCTCAGGTTGTCAAGTTCTGCCGCTAGACCGGTTAGTTGGGATTGCTGGTCTTCAAATCGATCCTCTTTGTTATGTACGCTTTCTGCTGCTGCGTGTCCTTCTGAATTGCTTCTGAAAGGCAGGTAGGTGGTTACTATGCTGTGGGCGATGGTTTGACCCACAAGGCTGGTCAGATTTGATTCCATCTGATTGCGAAGTCGAATTAGAGCAAATGGGCGTCTTTCAGTTTGGCTGAAAGGTAACTCTGCCAACGCCAGGTCCACCTGAGTCGCAGCAGCTTCACCGAGTACCTGATTGAGACTGGCTTCCATTTCATTGACAGAACGAGCCTGTAACTCGCCTTGATACGGTTGTACCGGTGAGTCACTCATGCATTCATCAGCGGCTTTAAGCTCATCAGCAGTGGGCGCCGAGAAAAGTGAAAACGTAACAAAAGCTACTGAGTTCACCACCAGTGATACCATGGCTGCGATATGCCAGACCTGCTGGTTAGGCTCAAACATCAGAGGTGTATCAAATCGGGTGGAGTAGAAAATATCGCTCATCAGAGGGAAGAACAACATGATGGCCCAGACCAGAAATCCAGCAGTCAGACCACACAGCAAACCGATCCTGTTTGCTTTTCGCCAGTAAAATGCGCCAACGAGACCAGGTAAGAACTGCATCACAGCAACGAAGGACACAATACCAAGGCCGATCAGGTTCTGCTCAACACCAAATAACCGATACAGAACGTAGGCCGAAAGAATGATGCCGACGATCAATAGACGGCGCATGTTAAGCAGAAAACCAAGAAAATCTATGCCCGGTCTCGGTAGATACAAAGGTAACAGAATATGATTGAGAGACATGGATGCTAGGGCCAGCGTGATGACAATTAAAACACCGCTTGCTGCTGCAAAACCCCCGGCATAGGCAACGATGGTGATTACTTTGTTGCCAGAAAAAAGACCGAGGCCGATGGCATGGAATTCAGCAGAAGAATCGATACCCAAGCTGGTTGCTGCCCAGAGAATGGGTGGCACACAAATACTCAAGCCCAGCATATACAGAGGGAATCCCCAGCGGGACGCAACCAGTAGACTGGCGTCATCATTTTCTGTCAGCAGAATGTGAAACATATGAGGCATGGCAACTGCTGCAGCGAAAAACATCAGCAGCATGGATCTCGAAGGGCCTTCGGACAATTCGTTCTCGGCCTGCAGGAGAAGAATCTGATTGTTCTCCAACCAGTTATTTAACTCGGTGAAACCACCGAATATACCGTAGATGGCATATAACGCGATCGCGAAGAAAGCGAGAAGTTTAAGAATAGACTCGAAACCCAGGGCGAAGATGAGTCCTTCATGCTTGTCTCTGGTTGATGCATGACGGGCACCAAAAAGGATGGCAAAGACAGACATGGTGATGCAAAAAATGACAGCCAGTCCTTCTTTGCTGATTTCCTGGTTTAACAGATGTACGGTGATGGAAACCGCCTGAATCTGCAATGCTATTAGTGGCAGCACGCCGAACAACATTAAAATGCTTATCAGACCACCCACCCATGACGCAGGATATCGAAAGGCAAATACATCAGCCAGTGAGCCTAATTTGTGTGCCAGTGCGATTCTACCAAGGGGATTCATGAGCAATGGCGCAATGAGAAAGGCCGCACTGGCACCAAAAAAATACAGGAGATAACTGGAACCAAACCGGGCTGCTAATCCAATACTGCCGTAAAACGCGATAGCACCTGCAAACACGCCGAGTGATAAAACGCGAATAGATGGATGGTGGGTGAAGGCTCGCGGCAACCACCCCTTCTCCGTTGCATAAGCTGAGCCAAACAGCGTGATCAGATAAATAAAACTGATTGTGAAAATCTGTGTCAGCGAGAAAGTCATGAGTCGTTGATGTCAGTTCCGGGTCGCTTTTTGGATTCGCGTCTCGAAGCCAGGTAGCAGAGCAGCACGAGGGTGATGCAAACCACGTAGTTGCCATACCATTCAGTCAGACTGTGGCTTTGCCACCAGCTGCCCACGTCAGCAACAAAAATGAAGAATCCGAGAACAATGAAAGTAATGACGCGTTCAGTTAGCACAAATGGCACCCGTGTCATGGTAATGACGTCATTCTAAACTGAATTTCGCTGCTTGCCATCTATTGTGAGGTGGATGCTGTCTACAGTGGATCTGTCTACCTATTACAGATCGCGATTGGGTATGGTCAGCTGCCTGGGGATTTGATCCAGCGCCCATTGCCTGATTGCCTGGTCTAACATCTTGCCGATAGGATTGCGGTCAACCGGGCGCTGACCCAGAGCTTTAAGTGCTGTTGCCAGAACGGTTGCTGAATCTTCGGAGGTAACCGGTGCAGCGTGGGCCTGTTTGCTGAGTTTCTGACCGTCGTCACCCAGTACCACTGGAAAATGCGCAAACGAAGGAGATGGGTAGTTTAGGCACCGATTGAGGAATATTTGACGAGGCGTCGAGTCAAGCAAGTCGCTTCCTCGAACAATCCGGTTGACCTGCTGGAAGTGGTCATCAACAACCACAGCAAGCTGGTAGGCGAATAAGCCGTCTTTTCGTTTGATGATAAAATCACCAATTTCCTGTTCCATATTGTATGCTCTGGGACCCAGTATCTGATCATCGAAGTGAATTGAAGTTGCCGTCGTGAGGACTCGAATCGCCGATGCTTGATCAGTGTGCTGTTTATCTCGACAAGTACCGGGATAGACACCTCTGGTAGCTTTTCGAGTACAGGTGCAGAGAAAGGTATGCCCTGCTTCGCTCAAACGCGCCAGCGCTTCAGAATAGGCATCAAGCCGGGTGCTCTGAAACATAGGTGGTGCATCCCAATCCATACCAAAAGAATGCAGTTGTTTCATGATCTTTGCAGGAGCCGACTCGGATTCTCTCGGTGGGTCGAGGTCTTCTATTCGCAGTAACCAGGTACCTTGATTTGCACGAGTATCAAGAAAGCTGGCAAGTGCGGCGACCAGGGATCCAAAATGCAGGGGACCGGTTGGAGAAGGAGCAAATCGGCCCACGATGTTGTTTACATTGCGCATGTCCGATAGTGGAATTAGCCGAGAATCTGTCTCTCTTTGATTTCAGATAACATCTTGCAGTCAATACACTGGGTTGCCGTCGGCCTCGCTTCAAGACGTTCAATGCCGATCTCAATCCCGCAAGAATCGCAGAAGCCATACTCATCCTGATCAATCAGATCAAGCGTGCTATCGATTTTTTTAATGAGCTGTCGCTCACGGTCACGGGTGCGTAGCTCAAGGCTGAATTCCTCTTCTTGAGTGGCACGATCAGCCGGATCCGGATCGTTTGATGCGACATCTTTCATATGACTTACGGTTCGATCAACTTCTTCCATCAGCTGACGCTTCCAGGTCAAGAGGATCTGCCTGAAGTGTTCACGCTGATCCTCGTCCATATAGTCATCGAGTATTTTATACTTGGCAGGTTTAGCGGCTGCGACTCTGGGTTTCTTGGCGGTTGTCTTTTTAGCAGCCTTCTTTTTCACTCTGGTTGGTTTGTTTGCAACTGCTTTTACCTTTGCTGCTGCCTTGGATTTTGCGGGTGCTTTTGCCTGGGTGGTTTTCTTCGCCGCCACCTTTTTCTTAGATGATCCTTTGGCTTTGGTTGCCGGTGCTGACTTTGATCTGGAGGGTGTCTTTGATCTGGAGGGTGTCTTTGATACTGCTTTCACCTTCGATTTTGCCTTAACCTTAGTAGTTGGTTTTGCTTTTGGTTTCACCTTGGCTTTTGATTTAGCCTTGGGCTTTAGCTTCGTTCTTGCTTTTGAACCTGCTTTTGGTTTCACCTTGGCTTTTGGTTTAGCCTTGGGCTTTAGCTTCGTTCTTGCTTTTGAACCTGCTTTTGGTTTCACCTTGACTTTTGGTTTAGCCTTGGGCTTTACCTTCGTTCTTGCTTTTGAACCTGCTTTTGATGCAGCCTTTGCTTTTGGTTTAGCTCTGGCTTTCGTCTTTGCAGCAGCCTTACGCTTGGCCTGAGCCTTGCTCTTGGTAACTGCTTTGGATTTAGCTTTAGTGGCTGTCTTCTTACGTTTTGCTGCCATGGTTCATTCCAGTTTGCTTTGTAACGAGAAGCCGGATCAAATCAAGCTGCGCACCTTACCAGAACAATTAGGATTCGCCAAGTGACAAATGGGAATTATCTGGGGGTATTTTTGATTGCTTTCGTTATTGATATAAACATCTGTTGATTGTTGTGTTATGACATGCTGGTGTGATGCTAAAGGGAAATGATCGTGGGTCGTCAATACGCGCGTCGGTTGAGTGAAATACAACCGTTTAGAGTCATGAAGTTAATGGCAAGAGCTAACGAGTTACAGGCCTTGGGACACCCGGTTGTTCATATGGAGGTGGGGGAACCCGATTTTCCAACCCCATCGGCCATTATGGAAGGCGCTAGAGTTGCGTTGGACGAAGGCAGGACGAAGTACACACCTGCGGAAGGGATTGGTCAACTGAGAGAAAAGCTGGCGACCTACTACCAGACTCAATATGGATTGGATGTGCCGACCTCGCGGATCTTTATAACTTCTGGCGGTTCTGGTGCATTGCTGCTCGCAACTGCTTTGACACTGAATGCCGGAGAGGGGCTATTGATGACTGACCCTGGCTACCCATGTAACCGACACTTCATGAAAAGCTTTGGTGCAGACGGACATCTCGTTCCGGTCTCGGCAGGGGATGGGTATCAGCTCAGCCCGGAACTCGTCGAGCGTTATTGGCAGGAGACAACCCGGGGTGTTCTACTTGCCTCGCCAGCGAACCCAACTGGTGCTGTAATGAATCCTTTGACACTGGCGCAGATAATAGAGCTGGTTGAAGTTAAGAAAGGTCATGTCATTGTTGATGAAATCTATCACGGCCTATATTACGCAGATCAGCGATTACCATCTGCGCTTTCGATGTCAGATCAGGTTATCGTCGTAAACAGCTTTTCAAAGTATTTCGGGATGACCGGCTGGCGACTTGGCTGGATGGTAGTACCAGAGAATGCAATTTCACTGGTTGAAAAGCTTGCCCAGAATCTGTTTATCTGCCCTTCCAGTGTGGCTCAATATGCCGCATTGAATGCTTTCTCCGTCGAAGCCAGAATGGAGATGGAGGGCAACAGGGAAGAATTCAGGGAGCGGCGAGATTTCATGCTGGGTGAATTACGGGAACTGGGATTCGGTGTTCCAATCGTTCCGGAAGGTGCCTTCTATATCTATGCAAAAATTCCACCGGGACTGGAAGAAAGTGAGAAGTTTTGTGCAAGGCTTCTGGAACACCACAATGTCGCCATTACGCCAGGGACTGATTTTGGATTTAACAAGGCCGATGAACACGTTAGATTTAGCTATGCACAGAATTTGCAGGTGCTTTCGTCAGGTATTGAGAATTTGAAATCTGGCCTGATGCGATAGTTCAAAGTCTGGGCACTTTGAAATGTCTGGCCAGATGTCTGCCTGGGAAACTGGTCAGAGAACTGTTTATATAATTAATTTTTCTGTCCCACATATTAGTAGAATCCATGCAAGGTGGCTGGTGGAATAAAATTAGATATAAGACTTTGATACCAGATCCGACCAGAAGTGAATTCCTCATACAACCGAGTGTGCCCTTTTGAAATTTATACCCAAACTCGACAAAGCCACTTTAGAGAAGCGCTATAAGAGATTTCTTGCCGATATACGGCTATCTGACGGAAGGATCATCACCATTCACTGTCCCAATACGGGATCCATGAAGAATTGTGCGGAAGCAGGGTCTGAGGTTTTTTACTCGACCTCCGATAATCCGAAGAGAAAGTATAAACACACCTGGGAATTAACCAGAACTCAGCGTGGTCATTACATTGGCATAAATACCAACAATGCGAACCGACTGGTAAAAGAAGCGGTGGAAAATGAAGTAATCGAGGAACTGCTTGGATACGCCTCCATCAGGACTGAGGTTAAGTATGGGAATGAGAACAGTCGAATTGACCTGTTGCTGGAAGGTGGCGATTGCGGATCGAACTGTTATGTAGAGGTCAAGAGTGTCACCTTGCTGGAATCACCATTTTCCAGTGGCCAAGGGTTCTTTCCAGATACAATCAGTGAACGAGGGCAAAAACACATAAGAGAATTGAGTCAGATGGTTCAGGAAGGGCACAGGGCGATATTGTTTTTCTGCGTGCAGCATTCAGGTATTCAGTCGGTTTTTCCGGCTGGACATATTGATTCGAGTTATGCGGAATTGTTAGCAGAAGCTGTGGCTAATGGCGTTGAGGTGTTAGCGTACAAATGCCGAATGTCGAACCTGGGTATACGACTCAGTCACACAATACCTTTCGGATTAGGTCCATGAACAAGAGTTTGATGATCATTGTCATATTGATCGTGCTGATGCTGTTGTCGGTATTAAGCCTGGGCACAGGCGCGGTTTCAATTGGTCTGGCTGATCTTATCGGCGGTCGATTGAGCAGCACTGAATACCAGATTCTTATGGACATTCGGTTACCGCGGGTTCTACTTAACATCACAGTCGGTGCCGGGGTTGCGACCTCTGGTGCTGCAATTCAGGGTCTGTTTAGAAATCCTCTGGCGGACCCTGCATTAATTGGCGTATCCAGTGGTGCAGCCTTGTTTGCTGCCGCATTTCTGGTGGTTGGATACCAAAGTGACACGTTGAGAGACCTGGGACTGTTGCAGGTCGGTGTTTCAGGTAGTGCCTTTGCTGGCGGATTGCTGACAACCTTTCTGGTATTAATGGTTGGTCGCAGCAGTAGTTCGATTTCCAATATGCTACTCGCTGGGATCGCAATTAATGCCGTGGCACTGTCCGGTGTTGGACTCTTTTCGTTTGTGTCATCGGATTCTCAACTCCGGTCTGTTGCCTTTTGGGCGCTGGGTAGTTTTAGTGCGGCTGACTGGGAAATGGTGGCGGTTTCAGCTCTCATCCTGCCGTTTTTATTTCTTATTTTTCTCGAAAGCAAAAAGCTCAATGCAATTACACTGGGTGATCAGGAAGCCTCGCATCTTGGTGTATTTGTGCCTGGATTGCGCAGGCGGGTCATTGTCTATGCAGCGATAATTGTAGGAATTGGCGTATCTCTGGTGGGTGTTATCAGTTTTGTGGGGTTGGTTGTCCCTCACCTCATCAGGCTGAGTCTCGGCTCCAATCATGTCACCTTGATCCCTGGTTCGGCGTTACTGGGAGCGATCCTGGTTATGCTGGCAGACGGAATCAGCAGGACCATGTTTGCACCAGCCGAGTTACCGGTGGGCATATTAACGGCAATTGTTGGTGGACCGTTTTTCATCTATCTCATTGTGAACCAGAAAGAGAGACTCGGAATTTGAGCGTTCAGACTAAAAACTGTGAATTTTCGATCGGTGATACGCATCTGGTGTCCGGGGTCTCTCTTTCAGTAACAAATGGTGAGGTGGTTTCACTGATCGGTGCAAACGGCGCAGGCAAGTCGTCACTGCTAAAACTGATAAGCGGGGAGTACACCGCTACCAGAGGTAATGTATTTCTGGATGGTGAAATCATCGCCGATATTGATCTGGACAGGCGCGCAAGAAAACTCGCGGTCCTGCCACAACGATCGATGCTGGATTTCCCGTTTCTGGTACACGAAGTCATCGAGATGGGTCGATATCCTCAGATGACCGGAATACAGACTGATCGAAAAGTAACCTCAGAGGTTGTGGCACGACTTGGTTTAGATGATCTGAGTAACAGAGTTTTTACGACACTCTCCGGTGGTGAACGACAGCGTGTTCAAATCGCTCGCGTCCTTGCGCAGCTCTGGGAACAGCCTGAAACAGCAAACTATCTGTTTGATGAACCCACCGCACCTCTCGATCTGGCTCATCAGTTAGAGTTTTTTAAGCACATGCGGTCGTTGGCTGAAAAGGGTTCAGCTATCCTGCTGGTCGTCCATGACATCAATCTTGCTGCAAGATTTTCGGATCGATTGATCCTGTTAAAGGATGGAAAGCTGATTGCAGACGGCGTACCGGAGGGAGTGATTACAATAGAGAATATGAAGCTGGTGTTTAACGTTGACGTTAATATTTTGACTTCAAATCCGAATCAAGCGGTGCAGATCACCTATTAACCATGGAAAACATGTAGCGTCAGAGGTTGTGCTCAGCTTCGTCAAGCAGCTGAGACTTCAGGTTGGGATCGAGATCATTTCAGTGGATATCTAAAAAAGCAGCCTGAAGCGCATAGAGCAGTACCCGATTTGCCCTGAATCCTCTCGCTTTCACACTTTGATAGAGGTCAACCGGACCGCTGTCAACTAGTTGATTCCTGTTATGCGTGCTGATGGCGTGCAGCCATCGCACGGAAGTTTGCCTAGATTTTTTGTTCTAGAAGTTCGTCTTGCACGGTGCCTAGTTTTTTTATCCCTTATTTAGCATAGATGACCGGTGGCGACTGGCCGGTACATTTAAGACATAATTGCCTGATGGAGGTCCTATCGACGATTTCAACCAGGGGTTTTTTACTCTCTCGTCAATGGCACGAGTCGAGCAGTGGACAAGATCTGGTTTTTTGGCTTGCCTCGGATGATGGTCCGGTCAGGTTGGTATTTGAATCTCAGGAGTCGGTACTGTTCGTAGGGCAGCAGGATTTTGTGCGCGTTACAGACTTGATTGATTCGCTGGGCAGGTGGCGCCATGCGGATGTGAATTTGCTGGGGTTTGATAATCAAGCCATTGTCGCGTGCTATTTCCCGTCGCAGCGTGGGCTGAATCTTGCCAGAGCAGCGCTTAGATCAGAAGTAACGATGTTTGAAGCCGACATACGGCCTACCGATCGATATCTGATGGAAAGGTTTATCACAGCCGCGATTGAGGTAGAGGGTGAGTCGGATACTCATAACGGATATCGTGAATTTGTTAATCCTCGTATCAGGGCGACTGAATATACGCCTGATCTAAAGATTGTTTCTCTGGATATAGAAACGTCGTACACGGAGAACACGCTTTACTCTATTGCTTTGCATGGCACCGGTATTCAGAGGGTTTTCATGTTGGGCAATGACAAACCTGAGTTGGACTATCTCGAATTCCTGTTAGATGAGAAGACTGTCATTCAAAGATTTCTCGAATGGTTTCGGGAGATCGACCCCGATGTGGTGATCGGATGGAGTGTCGTCGCGTTTGATTTGAACTTTCTGCAAATGCGCTGTGATGCATTGTCGATACCTTTTCGGCTGGGACGGGCAGATCAGACAGTTCAATGGAGAACAGCCGCGCAAGGTAGCGACAGGAATTACGCGCTGGTACCTGGTCGGGTTGTTTTAGATGGTATCGAATTACTGCGTACAGCAACGTACCAGTTTGAGAGTTTTTCGCTGGAATTTGTTGCCAGAGAATTACTCGGCCGCGGCAAGCTGATTGAGGATGTAGATGAAAGAGCCAGTGAAATTCAAGATCTGTTTGCGAATAACAAGACCCAGCTGGCCAAATACAATCTTGAAGATTGCGTTCTGGTTTCCGAGATCTTTGCAGCAACCAACTTGATCCGGTTTGCGATCGAACGGAGTCGATTGACGGGTTTGGATCTTGATCGACCCGGTGGATCCGTTGCAGCGTTTGATTTTCTGTATCTACCCAGATTGCACCGAAAAGGTTTTGTCGCACCGGTTGTTGAAGATGAGTCAGGTGTTGCTAGTCCGGGTGGATATGTACTTGAATCTCAACCGGGCCTGTTTGATAACATCATCGTGCTCGATTTCAAAAGCCTGTATCCAAGCATTATTAGAACCTTCCATGTGGATCCTCTGGCAATGATTGTGGCCGGGAACGAGGATGATCCCATACCTGGTTTTACTGGTGCCAGGTTTTCGCGTGCTGATTTTATCCTGCCAGAGATCATTGAAGAGCTGTGGGCTGCCCGTGATGGTGCAAAAAAGTCTGGAGAAGCAGCCTTGTCTCAGACCATAAAAATAATAATGAATTCCTTTTATGGTGTCTTAGGGACAACGGGATGCCGGTTCTTCAATCCAAAGCTGGTGAGTTCCATTACCCTCAGAGGTCATGAGATTTTACAGAGAACTCGAGACCTGATTGAGGAGAAAGGTTTTTCAGTTATCTATGGCGACACAGATTCTGTTTTTGTTCATCTTAGCGAAGTTTCATCGGACGAGCAGGCTGATGCGATTGGCAGATCTTTGACGACTTACCTTAATCAGTGGTGGACAGATCATCTCCTCGATACGATTAACGTAAAAAGTTATCTTGAAGTCGAGTACGAAACTCATTTCAATCGATTCATGATGCCGACAGTCAGGGGATCGGAAAAAGGAAGCAAGAAACGCTATGCCGGGTTGGTCACGAGGGAAGGCAAATCGCATCTGGTTTTCAAGGGACTTGAAACCGTACGCAGTGATTGGAGTCGACTGGCAAGGGAATTCCAGCAGGAGCTGTATCGAAAGATCTTTATGGACGAACCCTATGAATCATTTATAAAGGAAAGTGTTGAGAATGTCAGCAGCGGATTATGCGATGATAAATTGGTTTTGCGAAAGCGAATAAGACGCAAGTTGTCGGACTATCAGAAAAACATACCGCCACATGTCCGGGCCGCAAGAATCGCTGAAGAGATCAGAGCCAGTCGAGGGTTGAGCAGCATGTTTGGTAGCGGAGGATGGGTCGAGTATCTGATGACTGTAAACGGGGCTGAACCAAAGGCCTATATGAGTTCTAGAATCGATTATCAGTTCTACATTGACAGGCAACTTGCCCCAATCGCCGATGCCATCCTGTCCTTCAAGTCAACGTCACTGGCGGAACTCACCGATCGTCAGTTAGGGTTGTTTTAACTCGGTGATCGCTTCAGCATGCAGACGTGCACCGAAGTTCGAAACCAGCTTTGAAGCCGATCTGTTGGCAAATACGGTTGCCTGTTCAAAAGACTGACCCTGACTGACAGCGTAAAGAAACGCGCCTGCAAACATGTCTCCTGCACCGGTTGTGTCAACCGCATGGGTCGGCGTTCCTGGAACAGCTGCCTGTGTGGATCCGTCATACACCATGGCGCCTTCCTTGCCGCAGGTCATGGCCACTTGATTACAGACCGTCTGTAGTTTCTTAAAAGCTTCCTTGGTACTTTGGCTGCCGGTCCAGATTTTTGCTTCATCCTCGTTGCAGAAGATAAGGTCTACTCCCCGTTCGGCAAATTGATCAAAAGACTGCTGGAAATTCTCAACTATTGCCGGGTCCGACAGTGTCAGGGATACCACGACGCCAGCTTCCCTTGCTATCTCCTGAGCTTTCAATGCCGCGTCATAGGCAGTGGGTGAAGTAACCAGGTATCCCTCAATATAGAGGTATCTGGAATTACGAAGAGCATTCTCGTCTAACTCGTCGATGGACAGTTCCCGACTGATTCCAAGGTGAGTTGTCATCGTGCGTTCAGCATCCGGCGTCACCATTGATATACAGTGACCAGAGTGGCCAGATTCACAACCGTTATTGAGATTTGTATCGACGCCTGCAGCTCGCAGATCCTGCATGAAAAAATCTCCGGTGGCATCATTGGCGACCTTACAGCTATAGAAACTGCTTGCACCAAATTGAGCGATCGCGACCAGCGTGTTTGCTGCTGAACCGCCACCGGACTGGTGAATGACTTCGTACTCGTGTTTTTCTTCGAGCAAGTGAATGAGGTTGATTCGTTCTTCTTCTTCGATAAGCGTCATGACGCCTTTCTGCAGATCGGCCAGACCTATAAAAGCATCGTCGATTTCATATTCGGTATCGACCAGGGCATTGCCGATGCCATAGACATCGTATTGCTTCATGCTTGCCCCGCTTTGATTGAAGCAAAAGCTATCTCTGCCGCCTCGAGAGTTTGTTGAAGATCGTCGTCGCTGTGTGCAGAGGAGACGAACCCGGATTCAAAAGGGGATGGTGCCAGGTTGATGCCACTGGCTAACATGGAATTGAAAAACTGATTGAACTGTTTGGTATCGGCGTTCATCACCTGGTTGAAGCTGGTTACCGGATTGGCTGCGGTGAAGAAGAAGCCGAACATCCCGCCGACACAGTTTGTACTAAACGCTATCCCCGCTTCTTCTGCCAGTTTCTGCAGACCGCTCATCAGGCCTTCCACCTTTGTTGACAGTGCTTCATAAAAACCAGGTGATTCAATGAGTTCAAGCGTTGCAAGACCAGCCGTCATGGCGATGGGATTACCAGATAAGGTGCCAGCCTGATAGACCCCGCCTAGAGGGGCAACGACACTCATGATGTCTCGTTTGCCGCCAAAAGCGCCAACAGGCATGCCGCCGCCGATGACCTTGCCCAGGGTCGTAAGGTCCGGCTTGATGTTGAAAAGCCCCTGTGCGCCATCGAGAGAGACGCGAAAACCAGTCATGACTTCATCGAAAATAAGCACTGATCCATACTGATCACAGACCGACCGGAGCGATTCAAGAAAACCTGTAACAGGCGGGACACAACCCATATTTCCTGCAACCGGCTCGACAATGATGGCAGCAATGCTATCGCCCTCTTGAGCAAAAACCTGTTCGACCTGGCTGGCGTTGTTGAATTCCAGCGTAATTGTGTGCTCAGCCGTGCTCTTGGGTACCCCAAGGGAATCTGGTTCACCCAGGGTCAATGCACCGGAACCCGCTTTAACCAGGAGTGAGTCACAGTGGCCGTGATAACAGCCTTCAAATTTAATGATTTTGTCCCTGCCGGTGTAACCGCGTGCCACCCGTATTGCGCTCATGGTAGCCTCGGTTCCGGAACTCACCATTCGGATCATTTCGATATAAGGCATCAATGTGCAGATCTTGTTAGCCAGGATGGTTTCGATTTCTGTGGGTGCCCCAAAGCTGAGCCCGTTCGCCAATGCGGCCTTAATCCTGTCGATGACCTGTGGATTGGCGTGTCCGACGATCATCGGACCCCAGGAGCCGACATAGTCGATGTAGCGGTCCTCGTCCTCGTCGACCAGATGGGCGCCGTGGCCCTTCTTGAAGAATACCGGTTGACCTCCCACACGTTGGAAAGCGCGGACTGGCGAATTAACGCCACCGGGCAAAATCTGTTGTGCGCTCTCAAATAAAGTCGTAGATCGAGACATACTCGTTTGATTCTCGTAGTAAAGTTGCGCATTCAAACATTCATCTGTATTGGATTCAATTCGCAAATCCGTTGATGTTTGGCATATGAGTCGGGTTCTTTTCAGTTATGATGCCAGAACATGCGATTTGGCACATGCTGACCCATCCCCATACGGCGTCCGTTTTTGAGAGAATTTCAGGTATGGCGTTGAGCTTTATCAACCGCGGTGATTGAATCAAAGCCATGGGCAATATGGGCTGAAATTGAAGCCGCCAGGGTTGAACCGGATCCGAGATAATTATGTGGCAACCGTTCCCACAGCCGTTCCTTCACCTCCCCGGTGTCTTGGGGAGAACTTCCATCGAACAGCGCCATCGACTAAATTCACTTTAAGTGTAGAGCACTGGCAGATTCTGTTGGCTTATTGATAGTAGGATTCGATATCTTCCCGGGTGATGATTCCGACCACTGAATCTATCATGGGTGCGCTGATCCGGTTCACATAGAGTGCCTGAAGACCCGATTCCTTAATGGCGTCGAGAGCTTCGGTCAGTGTGGCCTGCAGAAGAATAGACGTGACATCCTTTCTCGTTGCAGGAATTTCGGCCAGATCAATTTCGTCCTGTTCCGCCGTTTCGAGAAAAGTCATGAGATCGAGAGTTCGAAGAATGAACGCAGGACGACCCGTCGTGTCGTTATCGACGAGTAACCAGGTGGGTTTGTCCTGGATTACCTGATTAGCTTCCTGTGTTGTGATGGTTGTATTCACACGCTCGAAACTGCGGGACATGATCGAAGCCACTGATTCCCGGTTTAGTGTCATGGAAAGTGGGTTTTGTCTGAACTCCAGTCCGAGAATCCCCATCTGGGTTAAAAACACTGACTTGACGTTGAATATCTGGCTCGCAGTCAGATTGGCGATGATGATGACCAGCATGGCTGGCAGAATGATATTTGGATTATGAGTCAGCTCCATTACCGCCATGAGTGCTGCCAGCGGAGCCTGTAATACCGCTCCCATCATCGCACCCATGCCCAACAGAACATAAAGGCCAGGCGCTGCAGCAAGGTCAGGAGAGAATGCAGCACCAATAAACCCAAGGACACCACCTGCAGTAGCGCCAATAAAAAGAGTCGGTCCAATTAATCCGACCGGAACTCCCAGGGCGATGGTCGTTGCGGTTGCGACTAGCTTACAAGCGCAGGCCAGTAACAGAACGGTTATAGCCAGTTCACCGGTGTGGGCCAGATTCACGGTATCGTATCCAATGCCCAGAATTTGTGGGCTCAATAGAGCGAGAAGCCCTGTGATGGCACCTGCCAGCAACATTTTGATCCAGTAGGATGCCGGGCTCATCAGGTAGACGCGTCGAATTAAGCGAACAAAAATTGCAGCCAGAGTGCCAATGACGACACCCTCAAGAATCAGGAAAGGCAAGTTATAGAAACTCTCCATGGCAATATCTGACGGCACATTGAAAGCGGCGCTGTTGCCATAGACCAGCTGATTGATCAATGTTGCAGTAACAGCCGCCAGGATAACTGGAATAAAACCAGCGACGGTATATTCCATGATGATCACTTCCATCGAAAAAATCACACCGGCGATTGGCGTGTTAAATGATGCGGATATGGCAGCAGCTGCACCACAGCCGACCAGAATCCGAATGCTGTTATTCGGAAGACGTAGAGACTGCCCGAGAAGGCTGCTGCATGCTGCTCCCAGGTGTACTGCAGGTCCCTCTCTGCCACCTGAATGACCTGTTCCTAGTGCAACAATACCGCCGATAAACTGTATAAGGGCATTCCGCCAGGGTAGATATCCCTGGTGCCTGGAAAGTCGTTCCAGCACATGAACGACACCGACGCTGCGGCTATTGCCTTGCACAAAGGTAAACAAAAGTACCAGCACGACGCTTCCCGCGACCGGGAGCACAAAAAGTGAGGTTAGCGGCAGACTCTCAAAGTGCTCGAAGTTTTCTTCGAGAAAGAATGAGAGTGGCAACTCGATCAGGCTTCTGAAGGCAAGAATGACCAAACCGGTCACGATGCCAGAGAAAATGCCAAGGATGGCGAATTGCGGAATAGAATCGACTGAGGCCAGAGCTCGCCGAAAACCGCGAATAGAATAGCTTGAAGGTAATCTTGGGGGCACGTAGCGGATGCCTGATTCGTTATCGGCAGCATATTCCAAGGGCATACAAAGATCGACCTTTGTTGGAAGAGAATGCTTGAAAAAGATGTTATTTAGCAATTTCTGGTAAACTACACGTCCTTTTTTTCAGAATCGGCGCATATTTTGACCGCGGTAAAGGGCAGTAAACAATACAAGATGGTGGTCGTACCTTACCGGCCTTTGTATAAGGCTGGTATCTTTCTGCTGTGTCTTGTGACCATTACAGCTTTTAGTTGGCTTACCTATCAGTATGGACTGAGAGAAGGACTAGAGACAAAGATCGAAGTCGTCAATGAGCGGGATGAAATAAAAGAACAGCTGGCTCAGAGTGCTCAGCTGGTGCGGCAACTGAGACAAGACGTTGCCGAACTCAAACTGGGTGGGCAGGTTGATTCCAGGGCAAATGAAGAAGTGAGACTGACAGTAGAACAGTTGCAGGATCAGATTGCCGAGTTAAATGAGGAAATTCGGTTTTATAAAGGTGTTATGTTACCCAACGTTGGGGACAAGGGATTGCGAATAGAGCGATTGGATATGAAAGCATCAAACGATCCAAACAAGTATAACTTCAGTCTGTTGTTAACCCAGGTAGTGGAAAAACACGAGTATGTTCAAGGAGGTGTCGAGATTAATCTTCTTGGTCAACAAGGCAGTGGTGAAAAAAAACTCTCATTGGATGAACTGAGTGCTGACAACCAGGAATCAATCCGCTTCAGGTTCCGGTACTTTCAAAATATCGATGGCGAACTGACCGTACCGGATGGATTTGAACCACAGCAGATTATGATTGTTGCCAGGTTATCTGGCAGAAATGCTCAACTTCTCGAAAGAAAATTCGACTGGCAAATAGATGGGGACTAGTCATGGCTCGAAGAAAAAACGGTGCCGGTTCTGGCATAACACGAATTGTCCGGGGATGTGCATTTCAGCGACGAGTTACAGGTAAACGGCACGATCAAAGGCAATATTTTTGGAGTCGAGGGTTCGAAAGCAGTCATCGTTATCAGCGAGAAAGGCAGGGTGAAGGGTGACATACGAGTACCCAATGTTATCGTTAATGGAAAGGTGTATGGTGATATACACAGTGACAAGCATATTGAACTTGCTGCCAAGGCTGAGATTGTAGGTGATGTCTACTACCATCTGATTGAGATGGTTAAGGGCAGCCGGGTCGACGGCAGTCTGGTGCATGCCGGGAGTGGTAAAGAACCGAAGACGGAATCCAAAGCCCAAAGTAGTAAGCGACCCACCGAAGTACCTGCTGGAGAAAGAACGGTAGGTTCGACGTCCAACGTCGCGGCTGTAAAGAGTAAATCTGCCTGATACAAGGTATACCTTGATTTTACGAGATCAGATCCCATATTTAAGTCATGACTGACACACCTACTACATTTGTTCCTGTAATCATGACGTTCACCGATCATGCGGCGAGTAAGGTGAAATCTCTGATTCATGAAGAAGAGAATGAGAACCTGAAGTTGCGGGTATTTGTTACTGGCGGTGGTTGCTCAGGTTTCGAGTATGGGTTCACATTCGATGAAGATGTTGAAGACGATGACACAACAATCGAGAACGCGGGTGTAACCTTGGTTGTTGATGCGTTGAGCTATCAGTACCTTGTGGGATCAGTAGTAGATTTCAAGGAGGACCTGCAAGGATCAAGGTTCGTCGTTACAAACCCAAATGCAACCACGACCTGTGGTTGCGGTAATTCTTTCTCAGTCTAAGAATTCCCCTATTCAAACGAGCCGGATCCGATCTTGGGTGCTGATGCGTAGCGAGTGCTACCAACGACTGATTCAAGGTGCGCCAGAAACGGTCGGGTGAGTTGTTTGAACTTGAGTAGATTCGATTTTGAAATCGGTTCAGCCTTTGGTAACTTCACTGTTCGTGGATTTCTGTGTACGCCATTCACTAGGAATTCATAATGCAGATGTGGTGCAGTTGCCCATCCAGTGGCTCCGACATAGCCGATTGTCTGACCTTGTTTTACCTTCTTGCCCGGTCTGATTGATTTGGCAAAAGATGAAAGATGTAAATATTTTGTTTCATATTTTTCACCGTGTCGAATAACCATGTAGCGACCGGATGCGCTGTTTTGTCGCGCGATTGTAACCGTACCATCACCTGATGCGAGAACAGGCGTACCCCGGTTAGCGGCGTAGTCTATTCCTCGATGAGGCATGACTCGTTTATGTATTGGATGGAGTCGTTTCATGTTGAAACGGGAACTCACGTGAGAAAAATGCACAGGATCTCTTAAGAAAGCCTTGCGCATGCTGCGACCTTCAGGTGTGAAATAACTACTTCGACCGTTTTCTTCAAACAACACCGCCGTGTAGGTCTTGCCGAAATTATTGAATTCGGCTGCCAGGATTTGACCTTCCCGGACCTTTTCACCGTTGACATAAATATCTTCGTAAAGAAGCGTAAAGGTGTCTCCTTGCCTCAGATCAAGTGCGAAGCTGATATCCCATTGAAAAACGTAGCTGAGCTCCATGATGAGATTGTCTGATAGACCCACTGCCTTGCCTGCGTGGTACAGAGACGGTTTGTCTTCCGTAATCTTTGCCGATTTGTATGAAATAAGAACCTCGGGCTCGAGGAAATCCCAATTTAGATCGAATCCATTGTCGGATCGACTGACAGTCAGTTTCTTCAGCGGAGTTTGTTCGTATAATAATGTTTTCAGATCACCGTCGGGGCCCATCTCGAATCTCAGCGACTGACCTGGCTTGATATTTCCAAGGACAGCAACCTTTTTGCCCAAAGACATTATTTCCTGTAGTTCCGCAGCAGAAAAACCTACCCGCTGAAAAATCATTGAAAGGCTGTCGCCC